>SXGT01101161.1_pt1 | contig 41496 bp, 34 predicted proteins | sample 3176221 | NCBI WGS metagenome assembly SXGT01 (sample SAMN11356862, study PRJNA531348) | freshwater metagenome | isolation source: freshwater sample F1-120 | place: China: Fuxian Lake, Yuxi | collected 2017-12-25
ACGCGGGCACGGTGATGACGGCGCGCTGCACTGCGCAGCCGAGCGCAGCCTCCGCGCGCACCTTGAGCTCGCGCAGCACCATCGCGCTGAGCTCGGGCGCGGTGTAGTCGCGACTACCAACGCGGACGCGTGCCGCCGCTGAGCCGGGCTGCGCAAACACTTGATACGGCAACAGCTTTAGTTCGTCCGCGACCTCGCCGGCGTCTTTGCCCATCAACCGCTTGATCGAGTACAGCGTATGCGCCGGATCCGCGGCCACGCGCGCGTCGGCGACGCCGCCGACTGCAACCGGAAGGCCTTCGGCGTCGAACGCAACCACCGAAGGCACCAGAGTACCGTCGGAACCGCGCAGCACGCGGGGCGCTCCGTCTGGTCCGACCACCGCCACCAGGCTGTTGGTGGTGCCAAGATCGATGCCAACCGCCGGATCGCTGCGGGCCGCCGCGGCCGCGCCAAAAGTGATCGCCATATTTGGGAGGCCTTCAGCCCAGCCGGGCCAGCAGGTTGTCGAGCGCCGGAGCTTGCGCCAGAAGTGTCGCCAGCGTGGCAACAGCAGCCTGGGCAGCCGACGAGTCGCCGGTCTGTTGTGCCGCATCAAAGCGGGCGCTGGCTACCGCGATTTCGGCCCGCAGTTGCTCGCGCTCCGCCCTGACCTCGGCTAGCAGCGCCGCACGAATCTGCGCGCTGGCCACCGGGTCGCCTTGCGCGTCGTCGATGGCCTCGTTACGCTCGAATAGCGCCATCGCCCAAGCCGGTGGCAACGCTGTTTGGTTCTGGCCCAAGTGGTCGAGCAGCCAGCCCACGCGCCGCTCCGGGTCGCGCAGCGTCCGCCACGCGTCATTGACGAGCGCCGTGTGGCGCTCCGCGTCGGCGACGGCCTGCGGACCCTGCGTGTGGAAGCGATCGGGATGTAGCGCGCGAATTAGGCCCCGCACCCGCAATTCAACCGCGGGCAGGTCTAGATCCAGGCGCATCGGTAGCCCCAGAACTTCCCAGGGCGTGGGCGGCGCGGCTGGCGCGTAGCTGCGCGCCAGATCGAGCTGGCCATCCGGCCCCTCCGCGAACGGACGCGGCGTGGCGGTCGCCTCGCCCGAGCGGACGAAACTGTGCATTTGGACGGCCATGGCGCGACTCAGACCGAAAAACTGCTGCCGCACCCGCAATTGGCTTTCGCATTGGGGTTCTTGAAGGTAAAGCCTTTGCCGTTCAGGCCACCCTCAAAGTCGAGCGTGGTGCCGCGCAGGAACACCAGGCTCTTGCGGTCCACAAAGATCTTGGGCCGCTCGCCAAACACGCTGTCGCCCAGGCGCGGCGCGGTATCAAAGTCGAGCACGTAGCTCAGCCCCGAACAGCCGCCGCCGGTCACGCCCACGCGCACGCCGACGAGTTCCACGCCCTGCTCCTGGGCGACGTCGTTGAGCCGCGCAATGGCAGCCTCGGAGATCTGCACCATCGGCACTGCGGGCGCCGGCGGCGCGGACGGCATGGGCACTGAGGGGGTCATCGTGACGGTATCCATAGTCCGTGTTCCTTGCTAGTGCTTGCTGGCCGACGTGCGCGGCGCATTCCGCCGCGCGACAAGGGCCAAGTGCGGGCGGCCGCAATTGCGGCCGCAGGCAGGGGTGAGCGCGCCGACGCGCGCGAGGGGGCGGCGAGCCCCCTCAACGAAACTAGCTGCTAGTAGGCGAAACATACAGCAGATTTCCCCACTTCACACCAAACTCGATCCCAACGCGAACTGCGGGTTTCGCCTACTAGCCGGCGGTGGCGGCCTGCTTGGCCTTGTAGTCGGCGAGAGCGGCGCGGATCGCGTCTTCCGCCAGCACCGAACAGTGAATCTTGATGGGCGGCAGGTTCAACTCCTGCACGATATCGGTGTTGCGGATGGTCGCCGCCTGCTCCAACGTCTTGCCCTTGACCCACTCAGTCGCCAGCGACGACGACGCGATCGCCGATCCGCAGCCAAAGGTCTTGAAGCGCGCCTCTTCGATGACGCCATCGGCGCCGACGCGGATTTGCAGCTTCATCACGTCGCCGCATTCCGGCGCGCCGACGACGCCGGTGCCGACGTTCGGATCGTCTTTGGGCAGCGCGCCGACGTTGCGTGGCGCGTTGTAGTGGTCGAGCACCTTGTCGCTATAGGCCATGACGGTTCCTCTTGGCGGGCCTAGTGGCCAACCCAATTGACGGTCTTGAGATCGACGCCTTCTTGCACCATCTCCCACAAGGGGCTCATGTCGCGCAGACGCGTGACGACTTCGGTGACGCGCGCGATGGTGTAGTCGATTTCCTGCTCGGTGTTGAAGCGGCCGATGCCGAAGCGGATCGACGTATGAGCCAATTCGTCGTCCACGCCCAGCGCCTTGAGCACGTAGCTCGGCTCCAGTGAAGCCGAGGTGCACGCCGACCCCGAAGACACCGCGATATCGTTGATGCCCATCAGCAGGCTCTCGCCCTCGACGTAGGCGAACGACACGTTGAGGTTGCCGGGGGCGCGCGCAGACCAGTCGCCGTTCAGGTGCACGTGGGTCAGGTTGTTGCGCAGGCCATCCCACAGCCGCTGCCGCAAGGCCAGCACGCGCGACGACTCTTCGGGCAGTTCGCGCGCAGCAAGCTCAGCCGCGGCGCCAAAGGCCACAATCAAGGCCACGGCCAGGGTGCCCGAACGCAGGCCGCGCTCGTGGCCGCCGCCGTGGAACAGCGGCTCCAGGCGCACGCGAGGACTCTTGCGTCGCACCCACAGGGCGCCCACGCCTTTGGGCCCGTACATCTTGTGCGCCGTAAACGCCAACAGGTCGATGTGCATCGCCTCGACGTCGATGGGCACCTTGCCGATCGCCTGCGCCGCGTCGCAAAAGAACAGCACGCCGCGGTCTTTGCACAGCTTGCCGATCTGCTGCAACGGCTGTACGACGCCAATTTCGTTGTTGACGGCCATCACCGACACCAAAATGGTCTGGTCGGTCATCGCTGCGGCCAACAGCGCCAGATCGACCAACCCATCGGCGCCGACCGGCAAGAACGTCACGCGAAAGCCCTCGCGCTCCAGCGCGTGGTGTGCGTCGAGCACGGCTTTGTGCTCGGTGCACACCGTAATTAGGTGGTCGCCGCGCTCGCGGTACATGTGCGCCGCGCCCTTGATGGCGAGGTTGTCGCTCTCGGTCGCGCCCGACGTCAGCACGATCTCTTTGTCGGTGGTGGCGCCGATGGCCCGCGCCAACTGCGCCCGGGCCTTGTCCACCGCTTCTTCCGCGATGCGCCCGAACACGTGGGTCCGCGAGGCGGCATTGCCAAAGTGGGTGGTGAAATACGGCAGCATCGCCTCGACCACCCGCGGGTCGCAGCGGGTCGTGGCGTGGTTGTCCAGGTAGATGGGGGTCTGCACGGCCATGAGCGTCCTTGGCTACAACTGCGCGATGCTCATGCCTTGCAGCACGCGCATCACCTCTTGGTGCAGGTTGTCGAGCGGGTGTTTGATGTCACAGGTTTCGATGCGGTGGCACTCCAAGATGCCTTCGCGACAGGGTGCGAGGCCGGACTCGCCGTCCAGCACGCGCACCACTTCGGCCACCGAAATATCGCCAGCGGACCGCGCCAGCCGGTAGCCGCCGGCCTTGCCCATCGACGACTCGACCAGGCCGGCCTGCGCGAGCCTTGCCAACACTTTGGGCGTCATGTCGCCGGGCAAGCCCAACTGCACCGCCAGCTCGCGTGCCGACAGCGCGTCGCCGGGCTGCAAACTGCGCAGGGCTTTGAGCGCGACCAATCCGTAGTCGGATTTGCGTGACAGGCGAATCATGGCTGTAGGCTCGCGGTAGGCCGCCCGCCGCGGCGACCGCGAACAGCCGCCAACTGCGACCGTTCTAGTCCGAGTTTAGCCGTCGGCCCCCGCGGTGTCAACGACCGCCGGGGCACACTGTCACGCTTATGTCTCACAGTGTGCCGTTTGCGGGCTCAATCTTGGTCGTCGCCGGTGGCGCGCTCGGCGAGGTCGGCAGCGCCTTCCGCAATGCGATCGACGACATTGCGCATGCGGCGGGTCGTGCCCACCACGGCGTCTTGCACCGCGTCGGTCAGCGCCCCGGGAATTGCGGCTGCCACGGCGGCAGCGCTCGGCGATCGGGTGGCGGTCGGTTCAGCCGAGACCGTTTCGCGCGCTTTGGCTTTTGGGCTCACTCGCTTGCGCGCCTTTTTGGGTGGCGCCCGCTTGATCTTTGGGGTCGCCGCGCCTCTGACCTCGGTGCGCAATGTGCCATCTTCGTTGGGCACGAACCGCACCTCGGTACGAATCTCAAAGCTGACGCTGGTCAGCACCTTGCGAATTTCGTCCGCGAGGTTCAGCTGTTGCAGGAACTGCTGCATCTCGCGGCCGACCATCTCGACCGCTTCGCGCTTGGTGCCGTCGACGGCCGTCAGCGCGGTTTGCACGACCGTGTTGACGAGCTCTTTGGGAAACAGCGCTGCGATCAGCTTCTTGCGCTCGTCGTCGCCTTGCAGGACCACGTTGACGCTGCGCTCGACGGCTCGCCGCACGATGTCGGGCAGAAAGCCGCCGTCGCCGTCGCCCGGTGCGTCGGCGGCCTGGCCGTGCTTGTCTTTATCCTTGCGATCCCCGAATACCACGGACACCTCGCGCCTGCGGCCCTACGTTAGGAGAATCGGCCGAAGGCGCAAGCGGCGCGGTGACTCAGTGATGGCCGCCGCGGCCGTGCTGAGCGCCGGCGTGGCTCTCCGCCCGGTGCTCGCCGCCTTGTGCGGCGGTCGACAGCTTGGCGAGCTCCAGCAGATTGATCTTGCCGGCTTTCTGGTCGCGACGTGTAAAAGTAGGCAGCGTGTGCACGCCCGAGTCCATGCGGATGGCATCGCACGGGCACGCCTCTTCGCAAAACCCGCAGTAGATGCACTTGAGCAGGTCGATCTCGAAGGTGGTCGGAAACTTCTCGACGTCGGCGTCTTTGTGCTCGGCGGCAACGATAGTGATGCAGTTGGCCGGACACGCCGTCGCACACAGCATGCACGCCACGCAGCGAACATCGCCGTTGTCGCGCTTGGTCAGCAGGTGCTTGCCGCGAAACCGCGGTGTATAGGCGCGCCGATCCTCAGGGTACTGCACCGTCACGATGTCTTTGCGGCCAAAAAGGTTGCGCAAAAACTGCTTGGTGACCAGCGTCACGCCTTTGGCCACCTCGACGACGTAGCTTTGCAGCACGAGATCGGGTTCGACGCGGTTGACCAGCTTGCCCATTTGCAGCTCCGAAGTTCCAGTGGCGGTGTGCTAGCCGTTCGCTTACCGCGATTGGCTAGTTGCGGTCGATCCAGGTCAGGGCGACGCCGGTGACGACCAGGTTGACCAGCGCCGCTGGCAACAGAATGCGCCAGCCCAGGCGCATCACCTGGTCATAGCGGAAGCGCGGCAGCGTCCAGCGGATCGTCAGCTGCAGCCAGATGACGAACAGGGTCTTGAGCAGGAACGCCGCGACCTGCGCCGCCATGATGACCGGCGTGTCGCCGTGCACGCCGGGAATCTGCCAACCGCCTAGGAACAGTGTCGCGCCGACGCAGCCGATGAGCACAATCTCGACGAATTCGGCCAGTGCCAGCACGGCAAAGCCCATCGCGCTGTACTCCGTCCAATAGCCGGCCGCCAGTTCGGCTTCGGCCTCGGCAACGTCGAATGGAGCGCGCTTGTTTTCGGCAATCGCGCAGGTCAGGTACAGCACTGCCGCGACGGGCTGGGTAAACAGGCCCCAAGCCGGCAGCACACCACCCAGCGTCGCGCCTTGCGCGACCACGATGTCCTGCAGGTCGGTCGAGCCGTAAATCATGAACACGCCGCACAGCGTCAGGCCGATGGCGACTTCATAGCTGACCATCTGGGCGGAAATGCGCAGGCCGCCCATCAGCGACCACTTGTTGTTGCTGGCCCACGCACCCATGACGCTGCCGTAGACGTTCAAGCTGGCGATAGCGAAGATGAACAGGATGCCAAGCTCAGTATTGGCGATCATCATATGCTCGCCGGGTCCGAACGGGATGACCGAAAACACAACCATGGCGGGCACGAATGCCACCAGCGGCGCCAGCCGGAACATCCACGGGTTGGCCGTGTCAGGGGCGAAGTCCTCTTTGGTCAGCATCTTGATCGGGTCGGCCAGCATGTGCAGCAAGCCGCCCAAGCGCCAGGCGCCCAGATTGGCCCGGTTGGGACCGATGCGGTTCTGGATGACCGCCGAGTACTTGCGCTCCAGCCACGTGAGCACGGTGGCTGTCCCCATCACGAACACCAGCACAAAGGCGGCGAACTTGATGACCGTCCACAACACCAGGTCCAGGATCACATTTCCGGTCAGTGGCATCTGTCTCTCCTCGGTCCTCGACTTGCCAGCGGTCCGCGCGCGCCGCGACTACGCGCCACGACGCAACTGGAAAGGGCGCTGATGCGCCGGCGTCACCGTGTCTGGCTCCCACTGCGGGGTACCATCGACGCGCGGCCGGGCCGGCGCCAGATCACCGCCGTGGGTCAGGCCCCGGCCAAGGTCGCTCAGTTCGCCGTAGGTCAGGTGCTTGAAGGCAGGCACCGCCGCGGCCACGCGACCAAAAATCTCTGCCGGTCGGGTCTTTTCGCCAAAATCGAGCAGCACCTCGACTGCCGAAGGCGCCAGCGCCGCGGCGGCCACGTGTGGCGCGACTGTCGTTACCGCAGGCTTTAGCGGCTGGCCCAAGCGCTGCACCCAGCCATCGGCGTTGGTAATCGTCGCCTCGCGCTGATGCAGCGGCGTCAGGGGTACCAACACTTGCGCGCCGTCGCCGAGCGGGCCGCGCACGCACGTGAACACCGCCAGACGGTCCGTCGCCGCCAGCGCCTCGGCCACCTGTGCGCTTGCCGCTCCATCCGGATCGACCGCAATCGCAATGCCGTAGTCGCCAGATCGCGCGGCCAACTGCTCCGCATCACCAAGGTTCGGCGCAACGGCGCCAAGAATGGCCTGAGCGCCGGTCAGATTGCAGTCCTGGTCGGCGCGCCGCAGCACGGCATCGCCCTGCCCCGCCGGCTTGCGCAGCAGGTAGACGTCCGCCGCCATTTCCTTGGCCAGCCGACCCCAGGCATACAGGTCCTCGTTGCCGAGCGAAGCGGACAGCGCGACTGCGACCTTGGTGTCGTCGGCGCGGGCTTGCTGCAGCCAGCCGGCCACCACGCGCAAGCCATCTTGGGCGTTCGACTGCCGCGCCTCGCCGTTGGGACCCGGCGTCCAGCCCGAGGTGAGGCCTTCCTCGCGCAAACCGTCCAGACTCTGCCGGCCTGCATCGCACATCCAATAGCCGTTGACGTCGGGGTTGTAGCGCGGCACCACGCGCTCGACGCGATTGGCGTGCGAATCGACGCGCACCGCACAGCCGCGCGCGCAGCCGGTGCAGACGCTAGGCTTCATGTCGAGGAACCACACACGCCGCTGGAAGCGGAATTGCCGCGAGGTCAGCGCGCCGACCGGGCAAATGTCCACGACGTTGAGCGAGTACGGGTTGTCGAGCTCCACACCCGCGGGCGTGGTGATCTCGGCGTGCTCGCCGCGGTCCTCGACGGTCAGTTCGCTGGTCTTGGTGACTTCGTCGCAGAAGCGCACACAGCGGGTGCACACGATGCAGCGCTCGGCGTCGAGCACCACGGTGGGACCCAGCGGCTTGGCCTTGGGTTTGCCGGTCTTGGTGTGACTCAGGCGCGAGGCTTTGGCGCTGTAGGTCACGTAGTGCTCTTGCAGCACGCACTCGCCGGCCTGGTCGCACACCGGGCAGTCCACCGGGTGGTTGAGCAGGATGAACTCCAGCACCGCTTCCTGGGTCGCCCGGACCTTGGCGGTGGCGGTGTGGATGACCATGCCGTCGCCAACTTCGGTGTAGCAGGCTGGCTGGGGCTTGGGCCACTTCTCGATTTCTACCAAGCACATGCGGCAGTTGGCGGCGATCGACAGGCCCGGGTGGTAGCAAAACACCGGGATCTCGACGCCGACTTGCTTGGCCGCGCGCAAAATCGTGGTCTTGGGGGCGACCTCAATCTCGTGGCCGTCGATGGTGACCTTGGGCATGGTGAACCTTTGGGGGTGCGGCGGGCCGACTAACGATCGACTTCGCCGCCGATCATGTTCAGGGTGTCAAACGTCGGCACGATGTCGGCGAGCATTCCGCCCACCACCAGCTGCTTGAGCACGCCCATCGCGTAGAAGCACGGCGCGCGCACGTGCACCTTGTACGGCCGGCCATTGCCCTGCGACACGACGTAGAAGCCGACCTCGCCGTTGCCACCCTCAACGGCCTGATAGGCCTCGCCGGGCGGCACCTGGTGGCCGTCGATGGTCAGCTTGAAGTGGGCGATCATGCCCTCGATCGAGTTGTAGACCGCGGCCTTGGGCGGCAACACCACGTGCCAGTCGGCCACATTGACCGGACCACCCGGCATCTGCCGCAATATCTGGCGGATCATTTTGTTGCACTGATGGATTTCTTCAAACCGGCACAGGTAGCGGTCGTAGTTGTCGCCCTGGTGGCCCAAGATGACGTCGAAGTCCAGTTCCTGGTAGTGCAAATACGGCTGGTGCTTGCGCAGGTCCCAATCGACGCCGGTTGAGCGCAGCATCGTTCCGGTCACGCCGTGCGCAATCGCGTCTTGCTGCGACAGCTGGCCAGTGCCGATCATGCGGTCGTAGAAAATCCGGTTCTTGGTCAACAGCCTGTCCATCTTGTCGAGCAACGACAGGACTTTGTCCAGCGCGGCCAACACATGCTCCGGGTAGCCCTCGGGCAGGTCGTCGCGCAAGCCGCCAATGCGGGTGTAGCTGGTGGTCAGCCGCGCGCCGCACAGTTCCTCGACGATGGGGTACAGGGTCTCGCGGGCTTCGACGCCGTACAGAAACGGCGTAAAGCCACCGAGTTCCAAAGCGCCGGCCGCGAGCGCCGTCAGGTGGTCAGTCACGCGGCTGATCTCGCACACCAGCATGCGGATGTACGAGCAGCGCGGCGTAATCTGCACGCCCATCAGCTTCTCGACAGCCATCACGTAGCCGACGTTGTTGCACAGCGGCGAGACGTAGTTCAACCGGTCGGTGTAGGGCAGCACCTGCTGCCAGGTGCCCTGCTCGCTCATCTTCTCGAAGCCGCGATGCAGATAACCGATGTGAATGTCGATGTCTTCGACCGTCTCGCCGTCGAGCGTCAGCACGAACTTGACGGTGCCATGGGTCGCCGGATGCGACGGCCCCATGTTGATGATCATCCTGTCGCCGTCGCGCAGCGCTCCCGCCATCATCGCCGCGGTGGCTGCGCCAGCTTGTCCAAATGCCGCGTTTGCGCCCATCGTTCGTCCTTGGCCGGAAGGCCTAGCGGTGCGTCTCGTGGTCCGTGTACTCGGCCAACGTGGGTAACGCCGTCAACGGCTGATAGCCGCGCAGTGGGTAGTCTTTGCGCAGCGGGTGCCCCTCGAACTCGTCGTACAAAAGGATCCGCCGCAGGTCCGGATGACCTTCAAAGCGCACACCGTACATGTCCCACGTTTCGCGCTCGCCCCAGTTGGCTGCGCCGTACACGCCACACAGCGTGGGCACCCACAGATCGTCCGCAGCGATCGGTACCTTGACGCGCAAGCGGTGGCCGTGACGCAGCGACACCAGGTGGTACACCGCCTCGAACTGCGGCAAGCCGTCGCTGGACAGGCCATCGGCGCGGTTGGCGTCGACAGGACTGCATGCGCCGCGCAGACCCGGCGGATAGTCGCCGTAATCGGCTGCGGTCACGTCCACGAGCATCTCAAAGCTGAGCGCAGGGTCGTCGCGCAGCTTGCTGGCCAGTTGCACAAGGCCATCGCGTTGCACGAGCACGGTCGCATCACCGCGCTGCGCATGAGCGCCGATCACGTGGTCGCCCACGGCGGTGCGGCAGGCAGCAATCAAGGCATCGGCGGTTAGCGGTGCGGCAGTCGTCATGGCTTCTCCAGATGCTTGCGCGCCCACATTCGGGGCGGCGACCGGCGACAAGTGCGGCTATTCCCAGTCGAGCGCGCCGCGGCGCCAGACGTAGGCCAGGCCCGCGGCCAAAATGCCGACGAACACGAACATCTCGGCCACCGTGACCAGGCCAAAGCCCGGCTCGACCAGCAATTCGCGGAACAACCCGGCCCACGGGTACATAAACACCGACTCGATATCGAACACGATAAAGAAGATGGCCACGAGGTAGAACTTGACGCTGAACCGCTGGTGGGCCGAACCGATGGGGTCACTGCCGCACTCGAAGGTGCCCTGTTTGACTGGGCTGGTGCGGCGCGGGCCGATAAGGCGATTGAGCACCAGGATCGCGCTGCCCATGACAGTGACGATGCCGATGACGACGGCCAGCGAGAGGTAGCCCATTTGCGATTGCAGCATGGCGGTCCTGTGCGCGCCTGGGCGCGGCAAGGGGGCGCTGCAATAGCGCGGCACGGCGCGGCAAGTCAAGGCGTCGCCGGTGATCGCCGCGTTTTCATGGGCCTGTGCGCGACCTCGCGCTGTGCCCTCGCGACAAGACTCCGGGTCCGGGCGGCCGGCGGTCTGGGGCCGGGCCACCCCAGCGGCCGAGGCGCCGACTGCGAACCGCGTTGCGGCCTCGGTTGCACGGCGGTAGCGTGTGCCGTGGCCGTGGCGTGCGCGCCGTCCCTTTTTGGGCCTCGCGCGCCGATTCGACGCCGCCAGCCGCCGTAGTCGGACCAACCCAGCCTGTTTGACAGCAGGCTCGTCGACGCCCGGCTCAACGACACCCGGCTGATCGCCAGTTGGCCGATTCGCCACCCGTGCCGCGAGGTTGCCATGATCCTGGAACGTGCCAAGCGCGAACCCTTCAAGGTCCAAGGTGTTGTCATCGGCATCGTCGTCGACAACAAGGACCCGGACGGCCACTATCGGGTCAAGGTCAAGTTTCCGTGGGTGCTTGAGTCGGACGCCAAGTACACCGACGCCAAGGACGACGAAGACTTCCGGACCACGTGGTGCCGCATCGCGACCTTTATGGCCGGCAAAGACCGCGGTGCGTTCTGGCTGCCCGAAGTGGACGACGAGGTGCTCATCGCCTTTGAACACGGCGATGTGCGCCGGCCGTTCATGATCGGCTCGCTGTGGAACGGCGTGGACACCCCGATCCACGCCAACCAAGAACAGAACGGCAAGAACTGGTTCCGGTCGATTCGCTCGCGCAGCGGCCACATGCTGCAATTCGTCGACAAGAAAGACGACAAGACCGAACGCATCGTGCTGCAGACCCTGGTCAAGGCCAAGGACGAAGAGAAGGACCCCAAGCAGCGCGACGGCCACTGGATTGCGCTCGACCAGTCGGGCGCCGTCGACCAGATCGAGATCTACGACCACACCCAAGAGCACTACATCCTCATCGACACCAAAAACAAGAAGATCACGATCGAGTGCAAAACCGGCGACATGCTGATCAAGGCCGAGAAGACCATCACCATGCAGTGCAAGGATCTGGTCATCAAAGCCGACTCGACGATCAAGCAGGAGTCCGGTTCGTCGACCGAGACCAAGGCCGGCTCGACCATGGACATCAAGTCGTCGAGCACCATGACGCTCAAGGGCTCGACGATCAACCTGAACTGATGTTGGCTGTGCTGGATACTGGCAGGCGGCGGACGGCCCGCGACGCGCAGATGCGCCCGAGGCAATCGTACTGCTGCGTGGATGCCCCGCTCGCAATGACGAAGGCCGAGTAGTTGGCGCAGATCTCCGGAAACCTCCAGGGCCTGTCGGTCGTTGCACGCCGCGGGCTTGAGCGCCTCGGCCACCACGGCACGCCGCACGACCAGCTAGCCAGCGACGCCCTGGTGGTGCGGCTGTGTGGCCTTGCGGGCAGCCTCGGCCGGCAAGTGGGCGTGTTGATTGGCCGCGACGGCCAGGTCGCACACATCGTCATTGGCGATGATCGCGCGCTACAGCTGCCGGACCTCGGCCGCTGGGGACGTGAGTCCGGGCGCCTGCGGGGCTTGCGCCTGGTGCACGTGCACCTCAAGGGCGAACCGGTCGACGCAGATGACCTGAACGACCTGGTCCGGCTGGGTCTGGATTTGGTGGCCGCGGTCACGCTGCAAGGCGATGCGCCGTATCAGGTTTCGATTGCGCTGCTGGCGCCAGACGGTGAGCCGAGCGGCCGCGCGACGTCAGCCGCGGAGGTGCGGCCCCTGCAAACCTGGCACGGGCTGCAATTCGATTGTGCGGCTGCGATCGCGGACCTGGAGACCCGACTGGCGCGGCGCAGACCGCCGGCGCGCCTGATCGACGCGCGCGAGCGGGCACTCATCGTGCACGTGGGGCAGGAGGCGCAGGCTGAGGCGGAGAGCCGTCTGGACGAACTGGAAGAGCTGTGCCGGACGGCTCACGTCGAGGTCGTCGGCCGGGTGGTACAGCGCCGTCGCCAGATCGACGGTCGGACCCTGCTTGGCTCCGGCAAGCTCGGCGAAATCGCGTTCGTGGCGGCGCAAAACGACGCGACAATCCTGGTCTTCGGCCGGGAGCTGACGCCGTCGCAGTCCAAGGCCATCGCCCAGGGCGCCGACACCAAAGTCCTGGACCGCACCCAGCTCATCTTGGACATCTTCGCGCGGCGCGCGCGCTCGCAAGAGGGCAAGCTGCAAGTCGAGCTGGCGCAACTGCGCTACTCGCTGCCGCGCCTGGGAGACCGCGACAACGCGCTCAGCCGCCTGACGGGTGGCATCGGCGCCACCGGCCCCGGCGAAACCAAACTCGAGATCGACCGCCGGCGCTGCCGCGACCGGATCGACCGCATCGAGACTCAGCTTGAGCGCCTCAAAGCGGGCCGAGGCTTGCGGCGCAGCGGGCGCGGCGAAGCCAATGTCGCCCAGGTCGCACTGGTCGGCTACACCAACGTCGGCAAGTCGAGCCTGCTCAATGCCCTGACCAAGGCCGACGCCTTTACCGAAAACCTTCTTTTCGCCACGCTCGACCCGACCACCCGGCGAATTCGCCTACCTGGTGGGACCGACGCGGTGCTGACCGACACCGTGGGCTTTATCCGCGATCTACCAAAGGAATTGCTCGGTGCTTTTGAGGCGACGCTAGAAGAGGCCGGGGCCGCTGACTTGCTGCTGTTGGTCGTGGACGGTGGACACCCCGCGATCGAGCACCAGTTGCGCAGCGTGGTGGCGATTTTGGATGATCACGCGCTGGGGCCCAAGCCGCGCCTGGTGGTCGTCAACAAGTGCGATGTGGTGGCTGACCCGGCGACGGTGCGCGAAGTCGCACTGCGGCATGGCGCGAGGCAGGTGTCCGCAGCACGCCGCACGGGATTGGCCGAACTGCTGCATGACATCGAGTCTGCGATAGCGACAGCTCGGGCTGCCAGCGAGGTAGGCAACGCGGCCGAAGTTGCCGCGGGGTGGTCGCCGGTGGCCTGATCGCGGTAGGGGCGTCTATTCGTCGATGGCGTCGTTGCGGTTGTCCTGCTTGTGCGAAACATGGTGGGCATTGGGCTTGAATTTGCCTTCTTCCATGCGCTGCAGGTCGCGATCCCAGATGTTCTTGAGCAGGTTCCAGCGTGCGATCAGGTTCTGCGCCTTGAAGCGTGCTTGACCGGTCGAGAAGCCCTGCGTCGCGAATTCGCGGAATTCACGCTTGAGCTGGTCAAACTCGACGTTGGGGGGGATGCGCTCGAACCCATTGAAGTACATGTTGAATTTTCGCCGCATGATTTCAATGCGCTGTTCCAGGTATTGGAGTTGCTGCGCAGCCTTCTCTGATCCGACTGGCCCTTTGCCCACTGCCATCTGGCCTCCGCCGCCGACCGAATTGTGCGCGCCGCGGTGCCGGACGCGCGCGCACGCCGGCGGCTCTCGCGGCCGTTGCCGGCGCAAGGCAATCGTACTACCATCGCCAGCGTCGTGCGCGCAACGCTGCGAGGCCAAGGGGTGCTCGCCGGTCGGCGCGCGCGAGGCGACCTGCACGTCTGAGGCTCGCCGTGCGCCAATCGCCCGCAGTCGAGCCGCCGGCCGACCGGCAACATGCGCGCCGAAGCTCCATAGTTGGGGCAACAGGTGGGAGGAACGCAATGATTCGAGTGGTTTCGCAGCAGGCTTGGGGATTTTTCGGCCGCGGGACGGCGCTGGCTGCGGTGGCGGTCGCGGCGCTCGCGCTGCCCGGTTGCGGCAAGCCGGAGCCGGAAGACAACTTTCGCCTGTGGATGAACAACGAAGCCGGCTGGGAAGAGATGTCCCGCTACGTCGCTGACAAGAACCACGACTTCAAGTTGCGCGTCAAGGCCTTGGAGATCCTGGTTTCCGAAGGTGGTCAGCCCTCGCAAGTGCTGCCAATCTCGGAAAAGGCCGCCGATCGCGTTGAACTGCTGACTGCGCTGGAAGCCCCGATGTTCCAGGCCTTGCAGAGCGGTGGCCCCAAAAAACAGGGCCACGCCAAGACGCTGCTGATGCAGATGATCAAGGAAGGCAAGCTCGCGCCGGCCAAAGTGGCGGAGCTCAAGAAGAAAGTCGCGGCCTGGGCTTTCGAGGGCCTGACGCCGGACACGCCTGTGGACGCCGTGCTGGCCAAACTCAAGGATCGCGTCGCTCCCGAAGAGATCGAGGCGCTCGATGTCGAGGCGATCGCTGGTGCCGAAGTGATGCTGAGCAAGGGCATCGCCAAGACCGACATCGTGACCTTCCTCAAGGGACTGAAGACCCCAGAGGCGAATCGCGCGCTCGTCAACGGCCTGTCGCGCTACCAGAAGATGAAGGTCAACGGCAAGGAAATCGCGGTCAAAGAGGAGGACCTGGCGGCCATCCAGGCGACCGATTCGATCGACGCGTTCCTGTACTTCTTGGAGACCTACCTGCGCCTGGAGACCTCGAGCCACCCCGACGACGAGAAGTCGGCCAAGCTCGCCATCCAGGTTGCAATCGACTGGGAAGAAGTCGCCGCCAACAAAGAGAAGATCAAGGCCGCTTGGGCCCAAGTGGCACCTTTTGTCGACAAGCTGCTGGTATCGAAGAACTGCGACGACCGCTGGCTGGCGGCTGGCTATTTCGCCACCTACAAGGGTGCCGAAGGCGTCAAGATTGCCCTTTCCAAGCTGCCTGACGACGACTTTTACGGCAAAGGCGAGCCGCACGGCAGCAATGACAGCAAGCTTGAGCTGACCCGCCTGTGCAGCAACCGCATCAAGCCGCTCGGCATTGACGCTGTGCGCCCTCACTTTGAGGCTTCGCTCAAGTCCAGCCCGCGCCTCATCGAGCGCGTGATTGCCGCCCGCTGCCTGCTCGCGCTTGGTGACCCGGCGTCGGTCGCGGCGCTCAAGGCTTTCGACAAGAAGGACCCGATGGGCGTCAAGCCCGTGCAGCAGCTGATCGTCTCGCCCGATGCGTTGACCTTGCTTGACCTGGTGACGATTGCTGCCGAGGGTGCCGACTACGCCAAGAGCGTGGACGAGCAGGCCAGCAAGGGCGCCATCGACGCCGCCACGGCCAAGATGCTGCAGATGTATGCCGGCTACAGCTTTCACCGGCACCTGAAAGATCTGCAAGCTTTCGCGGAGGAAAGCGTCAAAGAGCGCAAAGAGAAGGACGCGCAAAAAGGTGGCGCTGCCGCTCCGGCCGCTGCGCCTGCCGCCGCCCCCGCTGCGCCTGCCGCTGCCCCAGCCGCCGCGCCCAAGAAGTAGCCAGCCACAGCTGCCGCGCGGGCCTGGGAAGTGTCAGGCCCGCCAGATGTTGCTGCGCCGGTAGCGTCCCGCAGTTCGCAGGCGATCGACGGCAAACTCAGCCCACGTCGATTTCTACGCGGAAGAGCATCGAACCGACCAGGATTTCGTCGCCTTTGTGCAAGCGGGCCGGCAAGCGGTTGACGCGCACGAAGGTGCCGTTGAGGCTGCCGACGTCGATGACCTGGATGTGCCCGGTGGCGGTCGCCTCAAAGCGCATGTGCTTGCCGGACATGAAGCGATCTTGCGGAAACGCCAGGTCGATGCCGTCGCGACCGACGGCCACTGCCTCTTTGTCCGTCGACACGACGCGGCCCGGCAGACCGCCAGTCAGCAACTGGGTGATGTGCAGGCGCGGCGAGGGCAGCGGCGTGCCGAATGTCTCGATCGGGATGTCGTTGCCGGTCGGCGTCTCGTGCGGAATATGATCGCCGGAGCGCACCAGCAAGTATTGTTCGCCCGCAAACACAACGTCGCCGCTGCGTACCAGCGTGGGTTCGCGCAGGCGCCGAAATACGCCGCTTGGCCCTGGGATGCCGACGATGTCCAGCGTTTCCGGGCTGCGATCGAACACCAGGTGCCGCGCGGATAGCAGCGCATCGCCGGGGAAGGCGAGCTCACCTTGCCGGCCCACGGCCGCTTGCCCGGCCGGAACATCAAACGATGCGCCTTCGGAAACGGCGCCGCGCAGCACTACCAACCGAATGCGCGCAGCCGGCAATGGTCCCTGTGGCGCCGGCCCGCTGGGCGGCGGCGGGATGGCCGAGATCGGGACCGCGGGCGCGAGGTTGGCCGCGTGCAGCGGGCCGCCACAGCGACCACAGAACTGGTAGGCCTGCGGCCACGAGGTGCCGCAGCGTGGGCAGTTGATGTTGGGCATCCGCTGGCCTTTTGCGGGCAGTCGGCCCGCGGCGTGACTTTTTCACGATTTACCGGCCTGACGCAACTGCGTGCGCAAGCCTGCCCGCAGCATCAGTCAAAACTGTCCCGGATCGATGGCTGCGCTATCATCGGTCCATGGCCGCAACCACCACCAAACCCACGGTTCGCCCCAAGGCTGGCGCAACGACGCCGGCGCGCGGCGGCTGTTTGCGGCAGATCGCGGTGTGGCTTTGCGTGCTTGGCCTGGGGGCCGCGGCAGTGGCGGGCGCAGGCTACCTGTGGCTCGACGCCACGCTACCCGAGGTGTTCACGTTTGAGGAATACCGGCGCATTGCTCGCGAATCGTCGCGGGTGTATGCCGCTGGCGGCGAGGTCGTCGGCCGCTTTGGCGACGAGATCCGCACGGTAGTGCCGGGCAAGCAAATGGGCCCCAACGTTCGCTTTGCGATGATCTGCGCGGAGGACTCGGCCTTCTACGACCATCCGGGTCTGGACTTCGTCGGCATCGGCCGCGCCATTTGGATCGACGTCTCGACCGGTCGCTATGCCCAAGGCGCGTCGACGCTGACCCAGCAGCTGGCCAAGACGCGCTTTCTGACCCGCGAAAAGACGGTGCTGCGCAAGCTCAAGGAACTGGTACTGGCCCGCAAGCTTGAGAAGCGCCTGGGCAAAGACGAAATCCTGGACCTGTACCTCAACGAGGTGTACTTCGGCCACGGCCGGTACGGCATTGAAGAGGCGGCCCGCTTCTACTTTGAGCGCTCGGCAGCCGAGCTCGATGTCGCCCAAGCCGCTCTGCTGGCCGGCGTCGTCAACAGCCCGGGCCGCTGGTCGCCGCTGCGCCATCCCGATCGCGCGCGTCAGCGCCGCAGCTACGTGCTCGGTCAGATGCAGCAGAAGGGCTACATCTCGGCGGCAGACCAGGCCAAAGCCGAGGCCCAGCCGCTGCCGACGGCGCGAGGCGAACGCCTGGAAGAGGTCGGGCCGTGGTACAGGGAGCGCGTGCGCCGTTTCGTGCTCGACAAGATTGGTCGCGAACAGTTGGCGGCCGGTGGCTATCGGGTTGAGATCGCGATGGATATCGGGCTACAGCGGGCAGCTGATGCCGCCGTGCGTGAGGGCTTGACCCGCATCGACCAGCAACTACAGAGCGGCGAGCCCATCAAGCGCTACGACAGCGACGCTGCAATTGCACAGGGATTGGCAAAGCTGGCGGCGAGCCAGCCCGAAAGGCCGGCGACCGGGACCGTGCTGCTGGGCGTCGTGCTGGGCCACGACGACGCGCGCAAGGCGTGGCGGTTGGGCTTAGGCAACAGTGAAGGCTTCCTTTTCGACGACGATCTCGGCCGTTACAAGGTGTGGCGGCCCAAGAAAGCCGGTGCGACCAAGCGCGAGTTCGACGAGGCGCCGATGCAGCTCGCCCGCGGCGATCTGGTGCGGGTGTCGGTGCGCGAAGCGGGCGAGGATGGGTTGGTGCTGTCGCCCGAGATGGGGCCGCAAGCGGCACTGGTTGCGCTGGAGCCACGAACTCGGCTGGTGCGCGCGTTGGTGGGCGGCGACGACTACGACCTGCACCCCTTTGACCGGACGCAGGCGGTGCGCCAGCCAGGGTCCACGTTCAAGACTTTTGCCTACGGTGCGGCGATCGAGGCGGGGCTGGTGACGGCCGACACCGAGTTCAAGGACGAGAAGCGTAGCTATCCGGCGGGTGGCAAACCGTGGACACCGCGCAATTTTTCTGGCGGCTGGGATGGCAAGGCCCATCGCCTGCGCGATGCCCTGGCGCAGTCGATCAACTCGATTGCGGTCGAGGTGGCATCCCGCGTCGGCGCTGACAAGATCGCGGCTTTCGCGACCCGAGCTGGCATCGGCAGCCCGCTGGTGGTTGGCTTGCCCCTCGCGCTGGGGGCCAGCGGCGTCACGCCCTTCGAGCTGACCAATGCCTATGCGACGCTGGCCAACGGCGGACGCCTCAGTGAGCCGATCCTGGTCACGCGCATCGTCGATCGCCACGGCAAAGATGTGTGGGCTGCCCCGCGAGCACCGGGCCAGGTTGCCATCGGCGAGGGCGTCGCACGGCAGTTGACCGACATGCTGGGCGAGGTCGTTCGCACGGGCTCGGGTCGCGGAGCGCAATCGGCCGGCCGCCCGCTCGCCGGCAAGACCGGCACCTCAAATGGCGGCCGCGACGCCTGGTTCGTCAGCTTTTCTGCCGAACTGTGCGTCGGCGTTTGGCTCGGTTTTGACGACCGCAAGCCAATTCCCAAGGGTACGGGCGGGACGCTCGCTGTGCCAATCGCCGCTCGTTTCTACAAAGAGGGTCTGAGCGCTGTCCCGGTGGCGCCGCTGCCGCGTCTACCGCATGTCGCGGCCGGACCTGTGGGCATTGCGCCCGCGCCGGTACCGGCGGCCGACGTCGAAGCAGGTGCTGCCGATCTCGTCGACGACGAACTGCTGCCCGATCCGGCGCCCGGGCCGGCCATGCCGATGCTGCCGCCGCGGCAGCGCGCAAATGCGCGCGTGGACGACGAAGCGCTCGATTGACCAGCTGCCGCGATCAGCTGGCTGCGGGCGGCGTGTAGTCGTGAACGGTGAAGAAGCCCTGCCCCAGGCTGGCCTGCGCGGCGGCACCGGCCTTGCGGCGGACGACGCGCAGCGCCAAATCGGCGGCTAGCGCCCGGTAGCGGACGGCCAGATCGGAATTTGGTTCCGCGACAACGATCGGTAGACCGGCGTCGGCGCTCGGCGACACCTGCAGCTCAATGGGCAAGCGACCCAAGAACGGCACGTCGTGCGAACTGCAATGGCGCTCGCTGTTGGAAGGGCCGAAGATCTCGTAAGTCTTGCCGTTGTCGGGACACAGGAAGTAGGCCATGTTCTCGACTAGACCGACCACATCGACCTTGAGCATCGAGAACATACGCACGGCGCGCAGCACGTCCGCGAACGCGACGTCCTGCGGCGTGCTCACCACCACGGCGCCGTCGAGCGCAGCGGCCTGACACAGGCTGAGCACCACGTCGCCGGTACCCGGCGGCAGATCGACGATAAGGTAGTCCAGGTCGCCCCAGTCCACGTCGCTCAGCAGCTGGGTGACCGCCTTGCCGACCATCGGGCCGCGCCAGGCGACGGCCATGTCCTCTTGCACCATAAAGCCGATCGACACCGTCTTGACGCCATGGGCGACCGCCGGAACGATCTGGCGTGCGGCATTGACCGCCGGTTTGGCGCCGCGAAGGCCCATTAAGATTGGCACCGAAGGTCCATAGATGTCGGCGTCGAGCAATCCGACGCGGCAGCCGGCCTTGGCCAGCGTGACGGCAAGGTTCGAGGCCACCGTCGACTTGCCGACGCCACCCTTGCCGGCGCCAACGCCCAGCAGGCAGCCGATGCGTGGACTGGACGGTGACCCGGCGATGGCGCTAGGTGCGAGCTCTACGCGCACGGGTTGGTTAGCGACCGTCGCGGCCGCGGTACGCAGTAGTTCCATCACGGCGCCATTGTGCGGAAGCGCCGCAGACGGAGGGGCATAGCGAACCACCACCTGCTCGCCATCGCGCGCAATCTCGACCAGGTTGGCGCTGACGACGTCGCGGCCAAGGGCCGGCTCGGTCACTGTCGCGAGGGCATTGCGCAAGACTTCGTTATCGATCATCCGAACTTTCCGTTGGCGCCGCTGCGGCGCGGGGCGCGCGATATAGGGGCTGCGGCGCGCAACTGTCAACCAAATGTGGCCACAGCCTTGGAATTGTGAGTGAAGCGACCCTTCGCTGCAGCGGCGCCGACGCTGGGGTTGCGGCGCCCCATGTTTGCTTGCCCAGTTGAGCGAGCCACTGCGAGATGGTAACTTTGCTGCGTTCGCAGCGGAACGTCCCCAGCGGCCGCGCGTGCACAACCTTACCCCTCGCGACGCCAGGGGCCGGTCGGAGCCTGACTTTGCGGGGCCTTGGAGGCTGTCATGCGCTCTTTTGCTTCGTTGTTTTTGTGTCACTGCCAACCCCCACACCGGGCAGACTCTGTCTGCACAGGAATTGCCATGTCCAAGCTCGCGCTCCTCGGTGTGGCCAGTGTCAGGAACTGGCTCGCGGCGTCGCTGGTCGCGTTGACCTTTGGTTGCGCAACTGAACCCGAGCCGCCCGTCAAGTGCGAAGCCACTGGCTGTAACGATGGCAATCCGTGCACCAAGGACGAGTGCGCACCACTGACCGGCTGCAAGCACCAACCCCAAGATGGCGGCGCGTGCAACGACGGCGACGTCTGCACGACGGGTGACGTCTGCAAAGCCAGCGCGTGCGCGGCAACTGCAGTACTGGCTTGCACCGACGACAATGTGTGCACCAAGGACGCCTGCGACCCCGCAAAGGGCTGTACCTTCACGCCCATTGGCGGCTCGTGCGATGACGGCAACGCCTGCAGCGAGGGCGATGCTTGCAAAGCGGGCAGTTGCGTGTCTGGCGCGCCCAAGCTCTGCAACGACGGCGACCCGTGTACGGCAGATGGCTGCGACGCGGGCAAGTGCACGACGTCAGCGGCTGTGGGTGCGGTATGCGACGACGGCGACGCTTGCACCAAGGCCGACGCCTGCGGCGACAAGGGCTGCGCTGGCACGGCGATCGCCTGCGTCGATAGCAACCCCTGCACGAGCGAGTCGTGCGACAAGAAGTCGGGCTGCAAGGTCACCGTGAACACCGAGCCCTGCGACGACGGCAGCAAGTGCACCAAAGCCGACATCTGCAACGACGGCGCCTGCAAGGGCACGACTGTGGACTGCAGCGATGGCATTGTGTGCACGATCGACACCTGCGATTCGACCACCGGCTGTCAAATGGCGGCGGTAGCGACGCTTTGCAGCGACGACAACAGCTGCACGGCCGACGCATGCGACCCCAAGGTTGGCTGCAAGCACAGCTTTGTCGACAAGCAGTGCGACGACGGCAGCTTGTGCACGAGCGGCGACCAGTGCGCCAAAGGCTTCTGTTTGGGCGTGCCAGTGGGGTGCGACGATGACAATGCGTGCACCAGTGACGCCTGTCTGCCCAGCGAGGGCTGCAAGTCGAGCGAAGTGCCCGACGGCAAGCTGTGCAACGACGCGAACCCTTGCACCGCCAACGACCAATGCAAGCAGGGTACCTGCAAGGGCTCGTTTACGAGCTGCGACGACAGCAACGCTTGCACGACCGACGAGTGCGACCCCAAGTCGGGGTGCGTTTACAAGCCGATCGCCGCGCAGGCCTGCGACGACTTCAACGCTTGCACCGTCGGCGACGAATGCAACGGCGGCAAGTGCAACGCCGGCAGCAAGGACAAGGAGTGCGACGACGGTAATCCTTGTACCGTGGACGGATGTGCACCATCGAAGGGCTGTCTGCATACGGTGCTGGAGGACAAGCCGTGCAGTGACGGCAATGTCTGCACCACTGGGGACAAGTGCAGCGCTGAGGGAAAGTGCGGCGGCGGCGCGCAGGAGAGTTGCAATGACGACAATCCTTGCACCGATGACCCGTGCGATTCCAAGGCGGGCTGCAAGCATTTACCCAAGACCGGGCTCTGCGACGACGGCAATGCGTGCACGAGCAAAGAGAAGTGCGACGAAGGCAAGTGTGGCGGGGGCGAGCCGTTTACCTGCGACGACGGCAATGTCTGCACCGCTGAGGCCTGCGTCAGTAAGCCCGGCGAGACGGGTAAATGCGAGTTTGCGCCAAAGGCTAACGTGGAGTGCAACGACGGAAATGCTTGTACGATTAACGACATCTGTGGCGCGACCGGCAACTGCGTCGGCATGCAGCTAAAGGAATGTAGCGACAAAAGTGTGTGCACCTCTGATTTCTGCGACCCCAAGAAAGGCTGCGTCAACTTGTGGCTGGAAGGAGAGTATTGCAATGATTTCAATGCGTGCACCGTCAACGAGGTCTGCTCAACGCCTCAAACGTGTGATTCGGGTCAGAAAGTGAACTGCGACGACTTCAACGCGTGCACGGACGATAGCTGTAACAAGATCGTCGGCTGTCTTCATACGCCGTTGGACTCCGGCACCGTGTGCGACGACGGCGTCAGTTGTACGCCGCTGAGCTATTGTGAAGCAGGCAAGTGCGCGGTCGGTGAGTACTTGAAGTGCAACGACGCCAACCCGTGCACCGTGGACGGTTGCGACCTGGTCAACGGCAATTGCAAATACACCTACATGGACGGCCTGTCCTGTGACGATGGGAATTCGTGCACCGTCGGGGACAAGTGCACGCTAAGTGGCTGCAAGGGTAACGGCAAGGATTGCGGCGACGGCAATGCCTGCACGACTGACTCGTGCGCGAACAACATCTGTGTCAGCAAGAAATTCGACTGTGCCGACGGCAACCAGTGTACGGCGGATTCCTGTGATGTCGTCTCAGGCTGCCAATTCACGTTCGTGGTCGGCAAATGCGACGACAGTAACGCTTGCACGACGGTGGACCTTTGCTCCGGCGGAATATGCGGCGGTCTGCAGGCGACCAACTGCAACGACGGCAATCCGTGCACGCTCGACGGATGCGACTCAAAATCGGGCTGTACGCACAAGGACCTCACCGGCACCGCCTGCCTGGACAACAATGCTTGTACGGTCAACGAGAAATGCGCCGCTGGCGTGTGCAAGACCACCGAAAAGGTCTGCAACGATGGCAACGACTGCACGGTCGACTTCTGCGATATCCTCAAGGGCTGCCAGGCTGCCAACAAGCAGCAGTGGACGCCATGCTTCGACGACTCGCTGAAGTCTGCCTGCGACGGCGCCGGCATGTGCTCGTTCCTGCCGTTTACTGCGGGCTTTCTGCCGGTTCCCGCTGGTACAGCGGCGGTTGGCTGCAACAAGGCCCAAGATGCGAACTGCCCGGCTGATGCGTCACCGGCGCACCTGGTCAAGATGCCGCCTTTCTGGCTTGACGTCATTGAGGTCACCAATTTCAAGTTCCGGCAATGCATCCAGGCGGGCGGCTGCAAGTCCAAGCCGGCCTCCGGAGCGGGGTGCACCTATACGAGCGGTTCGGACGCGACCTACGACCTACGTCCTGTCAACTGCGTGACCTCGCAGCAGGCGGCAGAATACTGCAAGTGGGCTGGCAAGCGCCTGCCAACGGAGCATGAATGGGAAATGGCCGCCCGCGGCGCGTGTGAGCAGGGCAAGGACTCGTCGTGCATCGCAGCGACGCCGAAATACCCATGGGGCAACGCAGGCCCCACCTGTGGTTTGGCGAACTTCAACGAATATGGCTATTTCGGGTGTGGCGAGGGCCTGCCTTGGAAGGTCGGCAAGGGCAAAGCGGGCCCCTATGGCCACGCCGACCTCATCGGCAACGTCTGGGAGTTTACCTCTGACCAGTACGACAGTCTGTGGTACCCGAAGTTGTCAGGGACAGCCAACGGCGAACCCCAGACCAACCCTGAGAATTCCTACGTCTGGTGGGTCAACCGGATGATTCGCGGTGGCGGCTACGATAGTCCGGCCCAGGACCTGCGGGCGTACGTGCGCAAATCATGGCAAGCAGAATCGACGCATCCTGCTATCGGCTTCCGTTGCGCCCAATCACCCAAGTAGACGCGCGAATTGCCGCGCACCCGCTGGTCGATCCGCCGTTCCTGAGCGCGATCGGCCAGCGGGCCATGCGGACGGCCAGCGGCCTCCATCCAAGCCAGTTCAAGCCGCTGCGGACGGGCGCCTACGCGCAGCCTGCCCGGCGGGTAGCTGAGGACCTGGCGCAACCCACCGAACAGCTCGCGATGCGAACCACAGATTTGATTTGCGCGGTCGCGCCGCAAAGGCACTGTATCGATTGACGGCTACGGCGGTCCGGCTGGATGGCCCGCTGCGCTGCGCCGACCGTACGTCAAATACGAGAGCAGTGCGTGTCCGCGCACCGCGAAGCACGTCGAAGGCCCGGCTACTTGACCGTGACCTTGCCCTTCATCTTGCTGCTGGCGACGTGCGGCGTGCAGACGTAGTAGTAGACGCCCGCCTTGGCAAAGGGAACCTTGGTCGCCGTGCCACCAAAGTCGACCTTGAAGCCGCCGGCCTTGGCCGTCTCGCCGTTGGCTTCCCAAGTCGCCTGATCGACCTCTACGGCGTTGTGGAAGCCCTCGAGCGCGAACTCGACCGAATCGCCTGCGTTGATGGTCACATCGGCCGGGTCGAAAGCGAAGCTCTTGGTGCCGACCTTGACCGTCTGCGGCTTGGGCGGCGCCTTGCACTTGGCGACGCCCCCGTCGACGACGGACAGGCTCTGGCAGATGGTCGGGTCATTGAAGGCCAGGCCACCTTGGACAATCATGCACTGCACGCTGTAGCCGCTCTGGTCGTTGGCGCTGGTATTGACCGGCGCCTTGTTGCAGGTGCTCATGCAATCGGCCTGGTTTTTGTAGCCCAACGTCGCCGCGCAGTTCATCTGTGCGAGGCTGCAGTAGTTTTCGCACCAGGTGCCGCACATGTTGCCGCCGGTCTTGCCGGCGTGCGGGCAGTGCGCCGCTGCGGCGGTGGCGTCAACCTTGGCCAGCTTGGCATGGTAGGTGCGGCAGCCGATGGTGTTGCCACTCTTGTCGCCAGCCGTGCCCGGGAAGGTCATGGCGAGATCGGCGCACCAGCTGGTGCACTCGGCCAGCGAGGCATACTGCGCGTTGGCGCCGGTGGTGCCGCAGGCCGCGTTGACCGCTTCGCAATACGCCGCGCAGGTTGGCGTGGGGTCACTGGCGACCGCGCCAGCACACTTGCCCGCCGCGCAGACGTCGCCGGTGGTCTTGGCGTCACCGTCGTCACACGCCGCGGCGTTGTTGCTGTGGGTGCAGCCGGTTTTGGGGTCGCAAGCGTCGTCGGTGCACGGGTTTTTGTCGTCGCAGCTGGGCTTGCCGGCGCCGGCTGAGCACGCTTTGTCCTTGCACACGTCCCCGTTGGTGCAGGCGTTGCTGTCGTCGCAAGGTGAAGCGGTCGCGGCCAACTGGCAGCCAAGCTTGGGGTCGCAGCTGTCGGCGGTGCAGGTGTTGGCGTCGTCACATAGCTTCGCTTTGCCCGGTGCGCACTTGCCGCTCGCACAGGCGTCGCCCTCGCTGCAGACATCGCCGTCTTCGCACTTGGTTGTATTGTTGGCGTGGGTGCAGCCCGTCTTCTTGTCGCAGCCGTCGTCGGTGCACAGATCGCCGTCACCGCAGGCGAGCTGCGTGCCAGCGGCGCAACTGCCGGCCTTGCAGCCGTCGTTGTCAGTGCAGGCGTCGCCGTCCGAGCAGGCCTTGCCATCCGCAGTATTGGCGTTCACGCAGCCCTTTTGCTTGCTGCAGCTGTCGTCGGTGCAGGGCTTGCCGTCGTCGCAACTGATCGGGCTCTTGCCAGCGCGGCACTCGCCGTCCTTGCACTCATCGCCTTTGGTGCACGCGTCGTTGTCGCTGCACGGGGCTTCGTTGTTCTTGCCTACGCAGCCCAGGTCCGGGTCACACGAATCGGTGGTGCACACATTGTCATCGTCGCAGGCCTTGGTCGACCCAGGCGTGCACTTGCCCTGGGCGCACTTGTCGCCGACGGTGCAGTCATTGCCGTCGTCACAGCCGGCGCTGTCGATCGGCTTGTTGGTGCACTTGCCGTCGGCGCACGCGTCTTGCGTGCAGGGCTGGTCATCGTCGCACTTGCTGGCGAGCGCCGTGAACATGCAGCCGACTTTGGGATGGCAGGTGTCGCCGGTGCAGGCGTCGTTGTCGTTGCACTCCTTGGCCTTTTCGCCGGGCTTGCAAGCGCCGGCGGCACAGGCGTCGTCACCGTTGCAGACGTTGCCGTCATCGCAAGCGGCGCCATTCGCCGCCGCCTTGGCCACGCACTGTCCGGCGGTACATACCGCAAGCTGGCACGGGTTTTCGAACGCTGGGCAGTCGGCATCCTTGACGCAGACGGCGGGCTTGGCGATCGCGGTCGTGTTGGCGGCCGGTCCGGCAAGTTGTTCGCCTTCGCACCCGATCGCCGTCAGCGCGCCAGCGGCCACAAGCACGCGACCGGAAAGCCGCACCAGCATGTCACTTTTCTGCGACCACCGAGCCATCATCGCACCATCCCGCGCCGGACGCCGAACGCCAACTCCGCGGCGCCAGCGCAAGCTCAAATTGTTGGAACTCAAAGGAAAAATTCGTCGCCGCCCCACAGAGGGCCGCTCAAAGGGGCGCGAGGATAAACGAAGGCAGGCCAAAACTCAAAGCGCAAGCAATCGTCGCAGCTTCGCCGAGCCTGCTTGACAGGCCGGCGGCTGCCGATTTTCGTTTCATTGTCCGCACCGATTCAATTGCGGCCTCCGCATCCCTCAGCTTGCCAGGAGTATCCATGCCCGCCTACGACTACCGCTGCACTGCGTGCGGCCACCGCTTTGAACTGCACCAGCGCATCACCGAACCGGCAGGTGCGCCGTGCCCAGTGTGCTGCGATGCAGGCTGCGAGCGCCTGATTACCGGCGGCACGTTTCACCTCAAGGGTAGTGGTTGGTACGCGTCGGACTACACGAGCAAGGGCGCAAAGGCCGAGGAAAAGCCCGAAACGCCGATAGCCAGTGGTTGCGGACTGCCGCAGTGCGGCACGGGCGCATGCGCGGCGGCTGCCACCGAAGCCTGATCAGCCCGCTTGGTCCTCGGCGCCGTCCGGGTCCGATGCCGAAATCATACGGGGTCCATGGCCCGACATGCCTTCGCGGGCACGCTCGCACCACTGGTGCAGCCCGCCGGTTTGCAACGCGGCAAAAAAACTCTCGATCCAGCCAAACATCTCGTCGGTGGTCGCGGCGCGCATCGCCCGCTCACGCAGCAACGTGCCGTGCGCGAAGCCCTTGGTCATGCGAGCTAGCAACTGCTTGAGGCGCCCTGGCACGGCGTGTTCAGGCACGCGCTCGCGCTGCAGGTCACGAAAGTAGCGCAATAGCTGCAAGCGGTCGTCCGGCGCGACCTCTCGGACGGCAAGGCCGCGTACGGCATCGTCAATCTGACCGAAAATCCACGGATTCATGATCGCGGCCCGCCCGATCATGACGCCCGCCGCCTGGGTCGTGCGCAAGCGCCCCAGCGCCTCGGCCGCGCTGGCAACGTCGCCCGACCCAAACACCGGCACGGAGACAGCCCTGGCGACCGCGTCGACGATCGTCCAGTCGGCGTCGCCCGTGTACATCTGCATGCGGGTGCGGCCGTGCACCGCGATCATCTTGGCGCCGGCCGCCTCGCAGCGACGTGCATTGTCCACGGCGTTGATGGTGTCGGCGCTCCAGCCGGAGCGAATCTTGACCGTTACCGGAATGCTAACCGCGCCGGCGGTAGCCTCGACCAGCCTGGCAAGGTGATCGGATTGACGCAGCAATTCAGCCCCTCCGCCGCGGCGAACGACTTTTGGAGCGGGACACCCGCAGTTGATATCGACGATCTGGGCGCCGGAGTCCGCGACCATGCGTGCGGCCTCGACCATGCGGTCGATCTCGGCGCCAAAGATCTGCACGCTCAGCGGTCGCTCGATGACCGGATCGAACGCCATTCGCATCGCAGACTTGAGGTTCTTGCGCGTCAGCCCCTCGATGCTGATGAACTCGGTGACCAGCAAGCCCACCGTGCCGCCGCTGGCGCGCTGCACGGTGCGCCGAAACGCCGAGTCCGTCACGCCCGACATCGGCGCCAGCGCGAACGGTCGAGCGACCGCAACCGGTCCAATGTGCAGCGGTCGCACGTAGTCCTGCACGCCCGGCGGCGGTGGCTCTGTGTCTTCAGCGTGGGTCAGATCGGGCGCGTTGGCCATCGGTCATCGGGCGGGCCACGGTGCGAACGCGCGTAGCGAAAATGGTGAGTTAGCTCCGGGTCTTGCAGAGCCCGGCGCGACCGATGCCCGGTGCGCCTACAGAAGTCCGCGCCGCGACTTGAGCTCGTCCGAGCCCATCAAACCTGACGGCACCGATACCTTGACGGCGTCCAGGTCGTCCATCGACATGTCCCACTCTTCCAACGCCGCCTGCATGTGCTGCAGTGTGCTGCGCGTGGGCGTCTTGGCCACGGTCTTGCCTTGTTCGATAAGCAGCGTTCCCAAGCGCTGGGTCGCCATACGCAGTTGGCGGATGCCGGCGATGGCGATCTGCTCCTGAAAACGCAACGCCAGCGGGCTCGAAGCCTTGAGCAACCGCTCAAAGACATCGCGGGTCAGCTCAAGGGCGATGACCTCTCCATTTGAGACCACGAACGCCGACCGTGGCGAGCGATCCACCAGGGCCATCTGGCCGACGATCTGGCCGGCCTTGAGGGTGGCCAGCACCCGCTCGCCGTCCTCGAACGTGCGCTTGATATGTACCTCACCGATGGCGAGCAGGAAGCACGACTGGCCGCTGGTGCCCTCTTTGCAAAGGGCCTGGCTCGCTGCGAACTCGCGCGCCGGCGCGACCGACGCGAGCAACCGCAGTTCGCTGTTGGTGTAGTCGCGCAGCGAGCCCAATTTGCGCAAGTCAACGGTAGCCATGGTCCTGGGTCCTCGCGATGCTGCGGCGCGCTTGCCGCACCGGGTTTGGGCTCAGCCGCCGAATAGCCGCGACAGCCATTTGGCGACGCCGCTCTTGTCGTCCGCCTTCTTGTCGTCGCTGCGGCCTTGCGCGCCAGCTGGAGCGGCGGCCATCGAACCAGATTGGTAGGCTTCGCCGGTCTTGCGAAACTGCGGGTTTGCTTGTTCGCGCTGCACGATGCCCGAAGCGCGGGCCTGCGATCGGGCGCGGGCCGCGTTGGGATTGAGCTCGCGCTCAATGCGGTCATTGATGCTGCGCAGGCGCAGCGTGATGTCGCTGATGACTCCGGAAGTGATCGCCGCGGCGGCTGTCGGCGCGGTGCGACGCAACTCGCGCAAGGCGTGTACGCTCAGTTCGAAGCCGGTGGTTTCGGTTGCGGCGATAACGGTGGCGGAGCGCGGCGCCGGGTCGAAGGCGGCCATTTCGCCCACAAACTGGTCCGCACCGATCGATCCGACGTCGGTGGTGTTGCCGTTGCCGTCACCCAATTCGACCCGCAGCCGGCCCTCGACGACGACGAGCATCGTGTCGCCGACGTCGCCCTGCTCAAAGACAATGTCATCAACCGCGAATCGGCGCGGCCGCATCGCCCCAAGCACGGCGTCGCAGTCCTCGTCCGACAACTCGCGGAAAAGAGAAACTTTACGCAACTGGGCCCGCCGCTCGGCTGACATCGTGACCTCGGCCCGCCGCCGGACACCTGCCCGTGCCTGCGGCAAAACTGGTTGTCGCTCGGGCTTCGTTCGCGCTACCGCACGACGCCCGCTTCGCCGGCCGCCCTGTGCCTGCGAAACAGTTGTGCAGTCGCGCAGGAATCCTGGCCGCCAGGCTGGGCAGCGAGCATACCACGGTCCGGTGCGGGCGCCAGATCTTGGCAAGGATTCGCGCACCTGCCGCCGGCAGTGCTAGGAAAACTTAGATTTGCCAGCCTTGCGCAGCAACTCCAGATCCTGTCGCTCTTGTTCGGCGTCTGGCGGTTTGACTTCGGCCACCCGCGTAGGCGCCATTTGTGCAGCGCGATCATCGAACCACTTGACCCGCTCAGGCGTCAGCGCCACGTGCGCCTTGAAATGCTGGTCGACACGGCGGACCAGCGCGTCCGTCTGCCGGCTCGACGGCGGCACAGCTACGCGATCGGGCATTGGCCGCGCTACGCGAACTTGCTGCAGGGGGCGGACAGCGGCGCCGCGGTCGTCGCCAAACTGCCGCAGCGACGCCTCGACCAGCGCGCATGCCGACCTCAAGTTTGCCAGGTCACTTGCGCTGATCGCCGCGGCGGTCTGCTCCGCGGCCTCACCGTCCACACTGTCTTGTACCGCCAGAAACTGCCAAGCAGTCGCCAACGCAGCGCGCGCCGCTTGTCGCGCCGGCTTGTCGCCCCGACCAACGCGCAAGAGCCCGCCCAGCCGCTCGGCGTCGACCTGCAACACCGCGCGCAACGCCGCAGCCGGTGCCTTGTGCGGGTCGCCGGAGGCCGTCACGGCGCAACCCCGGTCACCGCGTCGGGCAACCAGTGCACGTCGAGTCGCGCGCCGGGTTCCAGTGCCAACTCGGCGGCCCGATGCGCGCGCAGCTCAAGGACGTAGCGGCTGGGTCGATCAACTTTGCGCGTGGCCCCCGTCAGCGGCGGCACGTTGGCAACGACGCCGACTACCACGTACGCGGCGTCCACGAAGATCATGTCCAGCGCGACGTAGGTATTGCGCATGTAGAAGCCCCAGGTGTCGTCGCCCGGCATCACAAAAAGCATGCCGGCGTCGTCTGCCAGGGTTTTGCGATGCATCAGGCCTTGCGCGCGCTCAGCGGGCGTTCGGGCGACCTCGACGCGCAGCGGAGCAGCGGTAGGGCGGTGCGGCAGCCGGATCTCGGCGCGACCGGTGAACATGGCTAGCGTTGCGGGCACCGGTGCAACGACCGGCTCAGGCGATGCCACCGTCGCTTGGGCCGGCGGCCGCGTGCATGCACAGATCCACAGCTGCGCGAGGATGCACGCAGCGAATGAGGACCGGAGTCGGTGACATCGAGCGAACATGTGCGGCAGCGGCACCTGCGCCACCGGGCGCGCCCCGATGGTGCCGGTACAGCGCGGTTGGGGCAAGCCGGCGCTGGCCCGCTCACTGCGACAAGATTGCGGCGAGGTAGGGCGCGTCGACCGGCCCCCATTGGCTTGGTGTCGCACCTGGCATGGCGGCGCGCTCCGCGAACGGCCGGGCTGAGCCAGCGTCCATGATCCAACCTGGGTTGTCGCCCGCGTGGTGGGCGGCTTGAGTGCCGGTGGGCAGCCCCAACGCGTGGCCGATCTCGTGCGCTGTGACCTCGGCGATGACGTTGGCGATCACCGCGATGGCTTGCGCCGCCTGCTCCAGGTCTGGCACGCCCGCCGGCTTGCCGCCCAGCTGTGGACACCAGCGGCCGATCGCTTGGTCGAACGCTGCGTCCGCCATCGGCGACGCTCCATGCAGCGTCTTGGAGAATGCGAGGAGTTCTCCGGCAAATACCCCGCCATATGCTGCCTGCCCGGCCGAAAAGGCGCTGCGGTTGATGCCGCCCAACTGTTCGTCGAGCACGAGGTTGCCCGTGTCCTTCGCCACGCTCGATTCGGCGCCCAACAGGCCCAGGCCGTTGGGATCGCGGTCTTGCAGATGCACAATCAGCCGTTCGCCAGCTGGCGCCAAGGGCGACCGCCAGCCGACCTGCACGGAGAATGCGGCGAACAGCGACTGCAGTCGGTCCAGGACCGCCTTGTGGACGTGTGGCGCCAGGGCTGCCAACCCCAACCTGTGCAACGCTGCTTGCAAACCCGGGCCGGCGACCAGTTCCACCCTTTGGAGCGGACGCAGGGCCCAGTCCACAGCAACCGGCGCAGCTGTCCAAGCCTGACCATGCGCACCAACACTGCCAACAACGTGACCCTGAAATCCGTTGGCGCCAGCGGCCACCAGGTCCGCAAGGTGCACGGCGTACCACTTCGACCGCAAGACTGCGGCGGGGCCGCTGAAATCAAGCGGTGGCCCCCCATCCCAGGTCGCAACGGGTTGGCCACCGGCAGCGCGCCAGACACCCTGCCAATGCAGGTGCGCGTTTTCGCCAATCCCTTTGATCGTGAGCGGAACTGACGATCCGCGGTGCAAATACTTGCCAGCCGCCGCGATCTGCGGAGCAGCCAACTGCGCCGACAGCCAGCTGCTCCAGGGGCCAGTAGACACGTGGCCGCGGTGACTTCCTCCCAAACGTATGCGCATGGTGCGCGTCCCAGGCAGTGCACCGGTCCAAGATGGCTGCACGGCAAGCGCGCCACGACCGCGCCCCGCGGACGCAGAGGTTGCCAAGGTCGCGCTGCGCACGGTCAAACCGTCGTCGACTTCGACCCACAAGGGACCTTCCCTCGGCAGCAGCAGGTCCTCGGCGTGGACGGTCAACGTTGCACCCCACGCCAAACTGGCCGGCAGCCAGGACACAGCGCCCGCTTTCCAGTCCGCGCGAAAGCGTGCATCGATGGCAGCGCAGGCCTGCCAGCCTGTCCATTGCGCCCCCGTCAGGCATGCGCCGCCAAAGCGCTGGCCGGACCGCCAATGCGGCGAATCGGGTAGGTAGCCCGTCGCCCGTTCGAAGTCGGCGTCGGACGCCTCGACCGTCGTCCAGGTCACGTCGACAGGCGCGTCAGTCAGCCTCAGCCGCGTGCCAGCAAGCCCGTGGCCGCGCACTTCTATCGGGCTGCCAACGCGCAATAGCGGCGGAACCAGAATCGCGTCGATCGCTCGCGGCAACTCTTGCGTGCAGCCGATCGCAGCCGCGACACACACTGCGATCACCGCAATTGGCGCAGGCTCAGGCATCGAGGGCCCGCACTGAAGCCGCACGGCCAATCGACAGGGCCGCCGCCGCGCGCAGTTCCGACCTCTTTGGCGCGACAGGGCCCTGCGGCTCGTGTTCGGTCGCGTCCAGCCAGCGCTCCAGACTTGCAGCGAACCGTTCGTCCGCAAGCGACCAGCCGTTGGCGAGGCAGAAATCGACGAGCCGCCGCTCCGCTTCAGCCAGCACCAACAGCTGCCACCGCCGCGCCAAGCTCGGCATCAGGCGCAGCGCGGCGCGATATGCGCGAAACGGCTTTTCCGACGCCAGCGCACGCAACAAAGTGGCGCGACCCCGCCCAGCCACCAGGCCGCTCACAAACTCGCGCGCTTGCGCGTGTGCAGCGTCGCTTTCCTGGAACGGCACCTCGACCCAGCCCAGGCCGACGTGCTCTGCCTGGGCCAGCAGGCGCAGCTCAAAGGCCTGGGCAGCAGCGCGGCGCCGCGAGCCGGCCGGCAGTTGAAAGATTTCGCCAGTCACTGGATTCCAGTGGCTCATCGAGACGGCGGTCGCGTCGGCAAACAACTCGATGAGGGCGGCCAGATCGCCAGCGACGGGCACCAGCGCGCCAGCGACGTCGTCAGCAATCGGGTGGGCAGCGACGGGTTCGATGGGCATCGTACATCCAATGTAGCGGGTTGCCGCCAAGTGGCCCAAGGCGGATCGCCGTGCTCGGCGTGTGCCGATAACAGTCGATACCCCTGTTGCAGTATCATGGCCCGGCCGCGCCGCGGGTACGGGGTCAGGTGCAACGCTACCAACTGCGATTCATCTACGGCAACCTGCGGTCGGCCATTCGGCGGCGCGACTGGCCGGCTGCCTGGCGCGAACTGGGCCGTGCGCTCGCGGCTCAGCTTCCTGCGTGCCCTGATCCCACCGAAATCCGCGTCGCCGCCTCGCTGATGCGCGATCAGTTGAGCTACCGCGGCGCCAAGCCGGCCGAACTGGCGATGCTGCGCAACGGCATCAAGACGCTGGTCAAACTGGAGGATCTGCCGGTCGATGAGGCGTTGGCGTTGGCGCGCGAAGCTGCCGGCACGCACACGACCGTAGTAAGTGCGCTCTACCGCAAGGATTATTTGCTGCTGCGCACTCGACCCGCCGCGCCTGGCGATGTCGACCCACTGATCACGCTGTATTGCAGTGTGGATGACAGTGCGCGCGAACTGTGGCGGATGGAAGCCAACCAGCGCGAAGACCCGCGGCGGGCCGGGCGGTTGCTGCAAATCCCGCCGTGTTGCATCGACGCCTTCGCCCGGGATTGCGATCGGGCACGCCACGACCAGGACACGCTGAACGACGACGCGTGCCGAAGGGTGTTGGCGACGGCAACGCCCAGCGACCCAGGGGACTGGCGCCTGAACCCGCTAGCGAACGACGAACTGCTGGGCTTCTACCCGTGCACGGCGCGCTGCCCGGCCGCCGCGCAACGGGCAGGTCAGGTCCTGGCTGCTTTGCCGACAGAGCAGGCGCAGCGTGCGGAACGGCAACTGCGCCGCCCGGCGCTGTACTTTCGATTGCCGTTCTTCGCGACGTTTGCCGATTGCTGGCAAGGCGACCACCTCGTTGTCGATGACTGCGCGGTCAACGCATTGCCCGATCGCGCCACGCGCACGGCCCAGGCGCTTTTTGCGACGGCCCTGCAGACAGAACTGCTGCAGGCGCCGACGCTTCACAACGACCGATTGCCGTACGCGGCTGGCCACTCGGACGTCGAGTCGGCAGCGCCACCGCTGCTCTGCCGTTGGCAGTGAAGCGCTCGATCCTGGGCTATGCTTTTTGTGGTCGCGGCGATTTTGACCGTGAACCTTTTTACTGCGCCGGCAACCTAGTGCCATGCGCGGCACCGGCTCGGATCCGCCAGACAGACGGCGGTTTCGAGCCAGTGTCGCGATAACAAAGACCATCCGGCCTGCGCGGTCGGCTGGGAATGCGCCGCTGTATGGCGTCGCCAATGCGCATGCAATACGGCGGCGCAATGTGGTCACCGTGACCGGTAACGGACCGGCAATGTTGACAAGGAACGGCAAGCGGGACTAAATTGCGCCCGCTTGGCCGCATGTTCGCGGTGTTTCGACGCAAGTCGTCTAGATTGTTCAGAAATTCTGAATTGGCTCAAAAGCGGACTGCGGCCGTTGCGGCAAGTCAGAGCCGCGGGCGTTTTGTAAGTCGACGCCGATCAAGCTGGGGGTTGTGATGACCGAAACGGTCCAAGACAAGGTGCACGCGGCTGTCGCTCGCAGCGACGCGCGGACACTGGCCAAGCTCGTGGAGATCGTGATCGCCGCGGTGCGCAGCACGCTGTCGACTTCGCGGCTTGTCGTCGGCCTGGCCGTCGGGTGCATGTCGCTGGCAGGCGCGGTGCTGGTGCTCGCCCAAGAGTCGCCCAAGCCGGCAACGGCCGATCCGGCTTCGATCGATCGCAAGCTGGACCAGGCCCGGGCTTACGTCGATCGCATGCGCGGTATGATTAGTTCTGGTTTTTCGGAACTGGAAGAAGCGCGCAAGTCGTCCAACGTGGCGCGCGTCAACTGCGTCAGCGACGCTCTTGGGACGATGAAGGGCTTGCTGCGGCTTGCAGAGGGCATCTTCCTGTCGATGCAAGAGTGCGGATCGCGCAAGGACGGCGCGTGCACCGAGCACGAATACGTCAAGATCTCCGTCGCTTTCAACAAGTGCGAAGATATGGAAGGCCAGCTCAAGGGCTGCGGCGGTCCGTCGATGGACGGGGCTGTGGACGGCAAGCCAGTCATCGAAAAGAGCGTAGACGCCGACATCCCGGATCTGAACCCCGTGGGTGGCCTCACCGCGGTTGATCCTAAGTTGGAAGTGCCGCCGTCGGCGAGCCCGTTCTTTGCCTCTGGTAGCGGCGGTTGATTGGGTGGCCGCGGGCCGTCGCACAACAAGACGACCGGGCAGCAGGATCTCGCGCACTGGAAGCTAGAAGGAATGACGTGATGCAGCGAATGTCAATGAAACCAGACCTGTTCACGAGCACCGCGTGCTTGCTATGCGCGCGCGCTGTGAACCGCGGGTCAGGCGCCATGGGCGCCATCGTGCTGTTCGTCGCGGCCCTGCAGGCCGGCCCGGCCAACGCGCAGACAGCGGAGCAGCCGTTGCCGCCGTTGGCGCAGGAACGAGGCGTGCGCACGGGTGAGTTCGTGCTGCATCCTTCGCTGTCTCTGATGGGCCACCACGACACCAACCTGTTCAACGGCAACGACAGTGAGGCGGGCAACCAACCGACGGGCGCGACGTCGCTGCGCATCATCCCTCGCTTGCAGCTGACCAACGATCCGAACAGCAATGTGACGCTGGCGTTCAATGGTCAGGGTGACGCGCGCATCTACTTTGCCGGCGACAACTCGGCGATCGCGGCACAGCAAAACGTCGGCGGCAACGTCGGCTTGGACATCACGGCGGGGCAGCGGCGCTCCTTTTCGTTTACCTTCTTTGACTATTTCAATCGCTCTTTGCGTGCCAACAACTGGGAGACGACCCAGACCTTCAACCGGATTGCCAACGACGTCGGTGCGCGCATCGAATTTCACCCCGGCGATATTCCTGAGCGGCGGCCGTTCAACGTAGCGTTTACGGCGTCCTACGCGTTCGACTGGTTCGATGAGTTTACGGCTGCCGACTCGTCAACGGTGCGCACGCGCCTGGTCGGCTCTTGGAAGTTCCTGCCCAAGACGGCCGGCGTGATAGACGCGAACTGGGATTTCCGGACGTACGACTCTGGAGAACTGGCCTCGCGCAACCTTGCGTTCAATTCCAAGCCGTTTCGCGCACGCGTCGGCTTGACCGGCATGCTGACCAAGCGCATGAGTGCTCAGGCGCTCGCCGGTTGGGGTCTGTCGGCGCACTCCGCAGGGTCTTCGTTCAACAACTACCTCGCCAACGTGGGTGTCGGCGTGCGCGCTTCGGAAAGCACCCGCCTCTATGCAGGCTATGACCACGATTTCATGGACTCGTTCTTGTCGAACTACGCCGATGTCCACCGCTTTAGCGGTAGCTTGCGGCAACGCTTCGGCCAGATCATGGATGTGACGGCGCAGTTCACCGCGCGGATCATGACCTACGGCGATTTGTCGGGCATCAAGGGCAACGCCAATATCGAGGGCCTGACCACCTGCTCGGCGGGTAAGTGCCGGCGCGACACAGCGCTGGATGGGTCGCTGGTCGCCAGCTTCGAAGTCGCGCGCTTGTTGTCGATGAACATCGGGTACACGCTGCGGTCGGTGCGCACCAACTTCAAGGTCGTTTCCAAGACCAACAAGGCAGTGCTCGACGCTGGTGCCTTCACGGGCCATGAAATCTTCGCGAGCCTAGCGTTGCGCTATTGACCAGAAGCGCGCACCGGCGCGCGGCGACGGATTTCGCCGGCTGGTTGAATCGTGAGCGATATTGTCATGTTGAATCGCCCAGTGTGCGGCAAGGTCGATATGACCGTTGTCGATTTGGCGCGCGCTGCGTGCCCAAGTCGCTCCATTTCGTACTTGCGGCGGGCCACGTGGTATCTTTTTTGCGGCGTGCTGTCGTGGACGATCGGCACACTGGGGTGCTCGGCGACAGCGTCGACCAAGTACGCGGAAGTGCCGTTGTCGGCTTCGGCCGGCGTTCAGGCTTCCTCGCTGGGCCCCGGCGATGAATTTGAAGTGCGCGTGTACGAAGAAGGCGGACTATCCGGCGTCTATGTCGTTTCGCCGGGCGGTCAGATCGACTATCCGCTGCTGGGCACGCTCACTGTGGAAGGGCTGGTGCCGTCGCAAGTCGCGGCGCTGATCCGCTCGCGCCTGGCCGACAAGTACATTCGCAACCCCTACGTCACGGTACAGGCGCGCGGTTTGAGTTCCAAGCGGGTGATGGTCTTGGGCGAGGTTAAGACGCCGGGCCGCTTTACCTATAGCGATCGCATGACCGTCGTCGATGCAATGACGCTGGCAGGCGGCTTCACGTCACTGGCAGAGCGCAACTACACCATCGTAACGCGGACGGATGCAGCCGGAACCCACCGCATCGCCGTGCCGGTCGAGAAGATCATGCAGGGCGTCGCCGCTAATTTCTTTCTGCAGCCGGGCGACATCGTCTTCGTCCCCGAGACCATTTTATGAGCATCAGGCAACTGACCCGCGACGCGAAGAGCGGCGGCACGGGTGACGGACGATGAGTTCGGATCAGATGGAAATGCCAACGCTGCCTTCGGGCCCGTTGCGCCCAAAGGATCCGAATGCGCAGGCCGATGAACTGCCGCTTAAACTGCTGCGCATCCTGTCGGAACGGCGCTGGTGGTTTGTGGTCACCGGCATCCTGGTCTTCGGGATGAGCGTTATCTGGGTCCGCCGTCAAAAGCCAGTGTTTCGCGCAACAGGGACGCTGACCGTCGACGCCAACTCGCCGCGGGTGCTGGGCAGCGACGCAGAGGTCGGTGCGCTAGGCGCAACGGGCTTTTTGGCGGTGCGTGCCTACTACGCGGCTCAACGCCAGGTTCTGCAATCGCGTGATTTGGCGGCCATGGTGGTCAACCGGCTTGGGCTGGCGCGCGACGAACGCTTCCTTGGACTGAACAATCCGTCCAAGCCGATGACCCGTGCGCAAAAAGACGCCGTCATCGCCTCGGCAGACGTGGTTGGCATGATGGCCGGTCGCGTTTTGATTGAGGCCAACGACGATTCCGGCGTAGTCAAAGTGTCGGTCGAGGACGAGGACCCGGAGATCGCCAAAGAACTGGTCAATGCGACGCTTAAGGCGTACCGCGACCGCAACATTGACGTCAAGAAGCGCGTGGTCAAGGAAGCCTCTTCGGATCTAAACGCGATCTTCAAGCGCCTTGAGGGCGAAAAGACGGCGAGCCAAAACGCGCTCTACACCTACGATCGCGATCACGATTTTTCGGATACCCGCCGCACGGTCGTGGCGGATCGCATCCACGCGTTGAGCCGGGCGCTGCGCGAAGTGCGCCTGACCAAGTTGCGGGCGGCTCAGGAAGTCGCAGCCCTTAAGAAGGCGCGCGGCGGCCGGGATGTGTTTTCGGGCTCAGCCCCGGCGCTGCTGCGAGATGGCCTGGTCGGCGAGCTAAAGCGCCGATTCGTCGAGCTTTCCGCAAAACGGCGAGAGCTGGTGGCCACGTACCTTGAGGCGCATCCTAAGGTTATCGCCGTGGACCAGCAGCTTGAGCAATTGTCCACGCTGGCCAATCGCCACGCAAACGCAATGTTTGACGCCGCTGGCCAACAGGCCTCCGCGGCTGCGGCAGAGGAACGGGACCTTGAGGCACAGCTGCAGGCTGCCCGGGCCGAAGACGACGAGATTCGCAAGGCCAAGATCGAGCACGACCGCCTCCTCGCCGCTGCGGACGAGGACAAGCTGTTTTATGACAAGGTTGCAAAGCGCTTGACGGAAACGGACCTCGCGCGCGACATCGGCGTCAACAACATCAACATCTTGGATCTTGCGGTCACACCGAAGGCGCCCGTGCGTCCCAATGTCCAACTGAGCTTAAGCCTGGGCTTCGCGCTGGCGCTGCTGGCAGGCGCTGCGGCGGCGGCGGGCGTCAACCTGCTCGACAATACGCTCAAAGATCGGACGGACGTTGAGCAGTATATTGGTGTCGCATTCCTGGGTTCGGTGCCGTTCTTCGAGCCGAGCAACGCCAACGAGGGTCTGCCTGTCCCCCTGGACCGCATCGATCTGTACGCCCACTACCGGCCGCAGTCCCCGGTCGCAGAGGCGGCGCGCGCCATGCGCACCAATTTGCTGTTCATGCGGCCAGACCGCCCTCCTCGCACGCTGCTGGTGACCAGCGCTTCACCGCGAGAAGGCAAGACTGCGACGTCGACGACGCTGGCGGTGACGTTGGGCGCGTCGACCGGCAAGGCGTTGCTCGTCGACGCCGACTTGCGCAAGCCGCGCCTGCACCGGCTGTTTGGCCTGCCGGGCGGCGAGGGCGGTTTGACCAGCCACGTGCTGACCAACCAGCCCATCGAGAACTTCATCCGCAAGACCGACGTGCCCGGTTTGGACTTGCTGCCGTGTGGGCCTCTGCCGCCCAATCCGGCGGAGCTGGTGCATTCCGAGCGGTTTCGGCAGTTGGTCAAGCGTTTGGAAGAATTGTACGACGCCGTCGTTTTCGACTCTTCGCCGGTACAGTTGGTCACCGACCCGCTGGTCATCGCGTCGATGGTGGACGGTGTCGTGGTCGTCGCGCAGTCCGAGGTCACCCGCAAAGAAGCCGCCAAGGCCGTCGTCGACGCGCTGCACGCGGTCAAGGCCAACGTTTTCGGGGTCGTTCTGTCGCGAACGCGACGCCACGCAGGCCGCTACGGTTACTACTACACCAAGGGTTATCGGCGCGGCGGCGCCTATGCCCAACGGTACGCATACCGTTACGCATACCGATACCAGCGTGAGCCAGGCGCAGAAAGCGAGACCGCAAGCGACGACGCCAAGGACTGACGCGGTTCCGCCGCGGCACAGCGCTAGGCGCTGGCTTATGGCATTCGACCGGCGAAGTCATTTGTCAGCCGCGCAGTTCTTGCCGACAACAGGCGGGTAGCGGCAGCGGGGCGCGACCATCGATTGCCCGGTTCGGCACGCTCGGGTTGACCTGGAGCGCATTGCGCGCGATGCTAGGCGTCTGCCGCACACGGCGGTCCCGCTCGCGGTTTCCGTTGCGTCACTTCGCGTTTCGTCCCGTTGCCGACTGGCCAAGGGTTGCTCATGGACAAGGTGATTGGCATTGACCTGGGAACCACCAACTCGTGCGTCGCGATCTATGAAGGCGGCGTGACGCAGGTGATTCCCAACTCTGAAGGATCGCGCACAACGCCGTCGATCGTTGCGTTCACGCCCGATGGTCAGCGGCTGGTCGGCAACATCGCCAAACGGCAAGCAGTGGCGAATCCGTCGAGCACGGTGTTTGCAACTAAGCGCATGATTGGCCGCAAGCTCAAGACGCCGGAAGTCCAGCGGATGCAAATGACGGCGCCGTACAAGATTGCAGCGGCGGACAATGGCGACGCGTCGGTGGTGGTGCACGGCCGTCGTTACACGCCCCAGGAGATCGGCGCGTTCGTGCTGCGCGAACTTAAACAGGCGGCGCAGGAGTATCTGGAGCAGACGGTCAAGGACGCGGTCATCACGGTCCCTGCATACTTTGACGACTCGCAGCGGCAGGCGACGCGCGACGCGGGCCGGCTTGCGGGCTTGAACGTGCTGCGCATCATCAACGAGCCCACGGCTGCTGCGCTCGCCTACGGCATTGGCGCCGATTCGTCCGGCGTCATCGCCGTTTACGACTTGGGTGGCGGCACTTTCGATATTTCGATCCTGGAATTCTCGCAGGGCGTGTTTCAAGTAAAGGCCACCCACGGCGACACCTTTCTGGGCGGCGAAGACGTGGACGCCCGGCTGATGGATCAGCTTATTGAGACCTTCATGTCGGAAACGGGCATCGACCTGCACGCCGACCCAGTGGCCCTGCCGCGCCTCAAGGACGCCGCCGAGCGGGCCAAGATTG
>SXGT01822367.1_pt1 | contig 41462 bp, 34 predicted proteins | sample 3176221 | NCBI WGS metagenome assembly SXGT01 (sample SAMN11356862, study PRJNA531348) | freshwater metagenome | isolation source: freshwater sample F1-120 | place: China: Fuxian Lake, Yuxi | collected 2017-12-25
ATGGCGAGCCCGGCGCCGTTGACGAGGCACCCTACGTTCCCCGACAGCTTGATGTAGCTGAGGTCGAAGTTCTTGGCGCGGACCTCGAGCGGGTCCTCCTCGTCGAGGTCGCGCAGCCCGGCGACATCTTTGTGACGGAAGACCGCGTTGTCGTCGAACGTGATCTTGGCGTCGAGGGCGTAGACCTCGCCCGTCTTCGTGAGGACGAGCGGGTTGACCTCGAGGAGGCTCATGTCCTTCTGGACGAACGCCCTGTAGAGCTGGTCGAGCATGGTGACCACCTGCTGGTGCGCCTTACCCGAGAAACCCAGCTGGAACGCGAGGTCGCGCGCCTGGTAGGGCATGAGGCCCACAGCGGGATCCACCCACTCCTTGAAGATGGCCTCTGGACGGTGGGCCGCCACCTCTTCGATGTCGACCCCGCCCTCGGTGGAGGCCATGATCGCCACCCGCGAGCGCTCGCGGTCGAGCGTCATGCCGAGGTAGCACTCCCGCTCGATGTCGACGCCGGACTCCACGTAGATCCGGCGCACCTTCTGGCCTTCGGGGCCGGTCTGGTGCGTGATGAGCTGCATGCCGAGGATCTTGGCCGCGAGATCGTGGACCTCGGCCTTCGTGCGGGCCAGCTTCACGCCGCCGCCCTTGCCCCGGCCTCCTGCGTGGATCTGGGCCTTGACGACGAGCAAGCCCTCGGGGAGCGAATTGGCGGCAGCGACGGCTTCGGGCACCGTGCAGGCGACCCGTCCGGGCCGGACCGGCACGCCGAAGTCGGCCAGCACCGCTTTGGCCTGGTACTCGTGGATCTTCATGAGGCGGGAGCTCCGATGGTGGTGAGCCGAGGCCCGGGGGGCTTCGCGGCGCGCGGACTATACCCAGCCCTAACCGCGCTGCAAGGCGTCCGTCGAGGGTGCGAGGAGCGGAACGTCGCGAAGCGCCGCCACGCTGTCCGGAAACCTCAGCGTCACGCCGAGGCGCTCGTGCGTCGTGGGCCGGAGGCGCTTCGACTCGGTGTAGAACGAAGCGAGGTCGGGATCCTCCGGCACCGGGGTGGGCCCTGGCAGCGGGCGGCCTGTTCGCTCCACCGCGACCTCTGCCAGCGCCCGCCACGAGACCGGACGACCGGTGACCGCGAGCACCACCTCGCCAGGGACGCCGCGCTCGAGGCACGCGAGGATGATCGCGGTGAGGTCGCTCACGTGGATGAGGTTCACCGGACGATCCGGGTCCCCGGCGTTGCGCAGCTGTCCGGCCCGGTGGCGCTCGACCATGTTGCGCCCAGGGCCGTAGATCCCGCCGGCGCGTACGACGACCGCGCCGACGGCCCGCATCGCGTCCTCCGCAGCCAGCCTCGCGACCGCCGAGGGGTGCGTCGGGTTGGGCGGCGTGCTCTCGTCGGCCTCTGCCCCGGCGCGGTCGCCGTACACCGAGGTGGCGCTGACGTAGACGAGGCGGCGGAGGCCTGACAGGGGCGCGGCGGCCGCCGCCGGGTCGAGGCCTCGCGGGGGGAACAGCACCACGCCGTGGTCCGCTTCGCACGGGAGCGGCGCTGGCGAGGCCCAGACGAGCGCGCTGCTCTCCGGAGAGGCGGTGCGCTGGGTGGTGACTACCCCGGCGTACTGCTCACGCGCAGCGTCGGCCAGCACCTTCCCGGTAAACCCCGCGCCCAAGACGATGAGCCTCATGATCGCCCCCCAGGCATGAATTCCTGTTGCGGCTGGGGCAGCAGAGCTCCCCGGCCCGGTTCACCTCCGCGCTCTCGCGCTCCGGTGAATTGACGGAGGGGGGGAGCGTCACCATCATTGCCGAAGGTCGTCGGCTCCTCCGGCGACGCGCCCGAGGTCAAGATGCCGCTCCGTCCCCTGTTCAATTCCGAGTTCGAAGCCAAGTTCCTGGGCGAGCTCAACAAACGGATGTCCCGCTTCGTGAGGCCCGGCGAGGCCTTCCGGGTCACACACCACGCGATCGAGGATGGCGCTTGGTGCCTGTCCGTGATCTTCGAGAACGCCGATCGCACGCTTCACCTCCCGGTCGAGCTCGCCGTGGTCGCCACGGATAACCCGAAACTCTCCAACGATGAAGCGCGGGACGTCCTCGTGGACTTCCTTGGGTACTTCTTCGACCGTTACTTCCGAGAGGCCCGAGAGGTCACGCTGCCGCTGGACTGGGCTCCGCTGCGCTTCGGCGAGTACCTGGTGCGCGCGCGCGGCTGGGAGAAGAACCTGCTCCTCGAGGAGCTGGCCGACAGGCTGCTGGCCGGAGAACCCGTGGACGCGCTCCCGTTGCCCGGCCGCCGCTGAGCGGCTTACTGCGGGGCGGGGCCACCGCACAGCGGCTCGGCCTGCTTCCGCAGGGCGTCCACCGCCGGATCGCTGAGACCGAAGCGCTGCAGCCCCGAGACCACCTTCTGCACCTGGTAGTCGCACGCGTGCCGCATGCCCGGGACGCGCTTGGCGAGGACTCGTTTCCCCACGCCCACGTAACAAGCCGTGGCCAGCAGCTTCGCGCGCTCGGTGGCCCAGTTCGAGCCCTCGAGCTTCGCGAGCTTCTCGAGGGTGTAGTCGCAGCGGAAGGGCAGCTCCTCGGCCTGCGTGGCCTGCTCGGCCTCGGTCTGGGCGGCGCGAACGTCGCTGGCCAGCGTGACCTCCTCGCACAAGGCCTTGGCGCCGCCCTCTGCCTCTGGTCCCAGCGTCTCCGCGATGCGGCGCAGGTCGAAGCAGCGCGAATATCCGAGCTCCCGGTACCGCGCCTCGGGGAGCGCGTCCGGGCCGTCGCGCATGGCCACCAGCGCCTCGGTGAGGGCCGTGACCAACGCGCGCGGCAAGGTGTCGTTGCAGGTCGTGGAGAGCTCCTGAGTGGTGGCGCGGGCCCAGGGCGAGTCGATCTTCGACAGCGCCTCCATGGCCCACTGGCACTGGAGAGGCACCTGGACAGGGGCGGGAGCCGACTTCGTGTCCGCCTCATCCCCCGCTCCCAGCGCCTTGGCGCGCGCGACGGCGGCCGTGGCCTGCCGGACGAGGTGCAGCGTGGCCAGCTCGTCGCAGAGCACGCTGGCGCGCGCCGACTGGTCCGCGCCCAGGCGCCTCGACAGCTCCCGCAGCTCCACGCAGCGCACGACTGTGTCCTCATCGCTCCGGGCGTCGCGCAGCCCCACCCGGGCCTTCGTCAGCGCCTCGGTGGATCCCTTGGCCACATCGGCGCAGGCGGCGCCGAACGACGGAGAGTCTGCCGCCGCGTCGGGGTAGACACGGCAGATCGCCGCGGCTTCGCTCCACCTCGACTCCGAGATCGCGCGCCGCAGCTCCGTGAGCTTCAGGTTCGCCCGCTCCGCCTGGTTCAGCTTCCGCTCGGCGTCGGCTACGGCCAGCACGCAGGCGGTGAACTCCGCGCAGGTCAGTTTCTGCAGGCAAGGCGCCTTGTTGAGCCGGCCGTTTCGCGTGCGCAGATCGGCCGAGCCTGCCTCTGTCTGACAGCGCTCGAGCAGCTTGTCGCGAGACGCCCCTTCGAGCTCCGGAATGCAGTCGATCGTACGGTCGACGTCCTTCGCGCAGTCGTAGCCGAGCGCCGCGGCAGCTGGGGCGGCGCTCTCTGAGCTGGAGCAAGCAAGCGTGCCTGCGAGGCCGAGGATCAGGATGCGCACGAGGCCCTCACGGCGCAGCGCTGGCAACGTGCTGCACGAAGACGAGCTGGCCGCCCGCCTGGTTGAACCAGGCGACGCCGAAGCCCTGGCCCTTCCAGGCCGGGTCGACGATCACCACCCGATGTGCCGGGCTCCAGTACCAGCCGTAGAAGGCGCGCTCGGCAGAGACCTCTACGGCCAGCGACTCCTTCACGGAGCCGGTGAGCCCGGCCTTCTTGAACTGGTCCACGACGGAGCCGAGCGCCGCGCTGTTGTGCGAGAACGACTTCGTCGCCGCGATGTCGTCGGCCTTCGCCTGGGCCATCTCGGTGAGGGCAGGGTGCTCCGCCGCGGGGCCGAGGCCGAGGGTGGCTCGCACGGCGTTGGTGCGCTGGTGCAGGTCGGCGATCAGCGGCGCGAGGTCGGTGATCTTCTGCGTGGTGCCGCCCCGGTCGAGCGGCGGCGTGATCACGGGCAGCGCGGCCCCGGCGTAGATCGGATGGACCGCCCCCGGGGCGCCGCTGGGCAGCAACAGCTCCACCGCGTAGATGCCCGGCGCGTCGATCACGACGTCGAAGGCGAAGGTTGCCCCGTTCTTGAGCGGGAACTCGGCCAGCGCCACCTCGATGACGCTGCCCGAGGGGTGACCGATATAAGCGGTGGGTCTGAGCCCACCGGCGCCGGCGGTGCCCTCGACGCGGATCGTGGCCCCGACCCCTGCGCTGGCGGGCACACCCGAGACCGAGAGGTCCGGGGCGCTCGTGGCCTGGAAGAACGTGGTGAAGCGCTCGCCGAGGTCGACCTCGCCGCTGGCCTCGCCCGCGGTCCAAGAGGCGGCCCCGGTGGCGAAGCTGCTGAAGGCGTCAGCCGGGATGTCGGTGCCGATGCCGAGCACCGCGCTGGCGAGCGCGATCTCTGCCTTACCGCCCGTGCCTTGCGTGAGCACCAGGGTCTCTCCCACGAGCGCGTCGTCCACCACCAGCGCGAGGCGCCCGTCGCGCCACGACACGGCGATCTCGCCGTCGACGCCCGAGGATCCGGCGCCGTCCTCGTCGCCTCCGCGACCCCCGCCGCTTGCGGCGCACGCGAGCGTCAGCGCGGCGAGGAGCGCCCCCGACACCCGCAGTACTCCCTCGTCACGCTGCATGGTAGACCCTCCCGTGGTGCAACAACCCGCTGGGACGTTACCATGCGGCTCCCAGCCCGAAGTCACAAGAACCCGGAGCGGTCCATGTCCCCTGATGAACGTCTCGCCAAGCTCGAAGCGCGCGTGGCGCGGTTTCCCGACAGCGAGGTGCCGCGATACGGCTACGCCGAGGCGCTCTTCGAGGTGGGCAGGTACGCCGAGGCGGCTCGCGAGGCGATCCGGGCCACCGAGCTCCGCGCCGACTTCGTCATGGGGTGGCTGCTCGCCGCGCGCTCCCTCCACGCGGACGACCGCTCCGCCGAGGCGCGCCCGTTCGCCGAGCGCGCGAGGGCGCTCTCGATCGAACAGCGCCACTCCCAGCCTCGGCAAGAGGCGGAGGAGCTCCTCGAGTCGTTGTGAGCGTCAGGAGGGCTCTGCACCATGGCTGGCACCGCTGCCTTCTCCACCCGGCGCGCCCTGAAGCACGTCGGGCTCTTGGCCCTCGTCCTGATCCTGCTCGCCGCGGCCGCCTCGCCGTGGGTCGCCTCGCCGAAGAAGTTCGGAGAGGGCGTAGGCCGCTTCGTTGCGTTCGCGTCGCTCGCGGCGTACGGCCTCTCGTACCTGTGGCAGACGGGACGGCGCCGCCTGGCGGGGGGCCTCGGAGCGTCGCTGGTGCTGTGCGTGGCGGCGCTCGTCGTGTGGCTCGCCACCTTGGCGCCGGGGCGACGAGCGCCCACCCCGCTCACCGCCGCTGATCAAGGCCCCCTCACGGTTGACACCGCTGGCAGCAAGCTCTCTCACGCGACGCTGGCCTTCTCGCTGGCCGCGCCCGGGCCCGGCTTCCAGGAGATCACCCAGGAGACTCGCCCGAAGATCGGCCAGGCCTTCCCCGGTCGTCACGACGTCACGTGTTGGGGCTACAGGCACGAGGACACTGGCGCCGGGTTGTTGGTGTTGCTCATCAAGCAGCCGCTCGACACCCGCGAGGCCCTCGAGGGCGTTAGTCACGGGTTTCGCGAGAGCTTCACGGGGCAAGCGAAGTTCACGGTCTCGGAAGACAAGACGTCGTGGACCGACGCCGAGCGCTCGGTGTTGTTCGTAGGCGCGTCCGACGAGCTCGGGAACGTGGCCTTGCGCTTCCTCGCCGGGCCCACCTTCGGCGTGGGTGTCATCGCGGTAGACACCGACGCGGCCGCGGCGCGCGCAACGGTCATGACGCTGACGCTCTGACCCGGCCCTGTCGCGGTTCGAACGCTGCCCGTCAGGGCCCGAACGCGGTGAGCTTCCCGTCTGTGGTTGTGAACAAGAGGTAGCCGTTGGCCGAGAGTCCGATGGAGCCCGAGGGGCCGTCGTCCACGATCAGCTCCGCCATGGTCTGCTGGAACCAGGGCGCCTTTACGGCGTAGACCGCGCCGTTCTCGGAAGCGAACAGGACGCTGCCGGTGGAGTCGACTACGACGCCAGCGAACGAGATATTCCCATAAGCGAACGAATACGAGAGGTTGCCGTTTGGCTCCAGTCCAACGAGCTGACCCGCCGCGGAGGCCATGGTGGTGCCGTCCAGCGCCAGGCCCAGGTCCGCCGCGACCGGCCCCCCGAGGTTCGTAGTGAAGAGCGCGGGCCCGCCCGTGGGCTCGAAGCCCTGAATGTGCCCGGACACCGTGCCCACGAGGATCTTCCCGTCGGGAGTGACCAGCGGCGCCGTCCGCGGGATACCCTGAAGCGTCTCGTCCCAGAGGACCTCGTTGGTCTCGAGCGACACGGCCTGAAGCACGAAGTCGTTCGAGGCTGCGTAGATGGTCTGGCCGTCCGCTGAGAGCGAGACAGAGCTTCGCACCTCTCCGCCGAGCTTCCGCACCCACGCCGGCGTGCCGGCCGGAGTGAGGTGATAGAGCCACCCCTCCGCGGCGTTGGCGCCCTTCGAGCCGAAGATGAGCTGTCCCTGTGGTCCGAGGAGCGGCGAAGACCTCAGCTGCCCGTTGGCGATGTAGGTCCAAACGGGCTCACCTTGCTCGGGATCGAGCGCGGTCATGATTCCGGCGTTGTTGCCCACGTAGATCCGCCCGTCGGCGCCGATGACGGGGGTGGCCTGCACGGCGTCGCCGGTCTGCGCGATCCACTTCCCTTCTCCGTCTCCATCCACGGCGTAGACCTGCCCGGTACAGGCGATGCCGAGCTCGGGCGCCGACGCGCACTCTCCTGTGGGGACGTTGCCGTTGAAGCCGTCCACGCAGAGGCAGGTGCCGAAGTAGATCGTGCCGTCGATCGCCGTGACGGGCCCCGAGCCGTCCACCACACGGTCGGCGTCGAAGGTCCACTTGACCTTGGTGCCGATCGGGCCCGGGACGGTCGCGCGGCCTGTGCGCTGCGGGTTCTGGCCGCGCATCGGCCACGACGAGGCCATGGCCGGGCAGGCCACCGTGGTGGGACTGCACTGGCCGGAGAAGCACTGGTCGCCGAGCGTGCAGGCCAGTCCGTCGTCGCAGGGCGTGCCGCCGGCCGTCGGGAGGTAGAAGCACTTGCCATTGGCGTCGCAGAGGTCTTGCGTACACGGGTTGCCGTCATCGCACGGCACCGCGATCTCGCAGCCCTTGCCCTCGACGCACTGATCGACCGTACACGGATCGCCGTCGTCGCAGATCGGCGCGTCTTGCCCCTGGCACGTCCCGCCGCCGCCGACCGCGATGATGCGGCCCTCGAGGCCAGCCACGATGACCCTGCCGTCCTTGCCGATCGCGGGCTGGGCGATGACGCCGCCCGGCACCTTGAGCCGGAAGGCCTCTTTGCCCTTGGCGTCGATGGCATAGAAGCTCGCCACGACGTCCTGGATCGTCCCGATGTAGACCCAGCCGGCGCCATCTACGCTCGGCGAGCCCACAACCTGGCCGTTCGTGACGAAGCTCCAGTCCAGGACCCCGAGCGCGTTGTACGCGTAGACGGACTCATCAGGTGAGCCGATCACCACGCCACCCCCCGGGCGCAGGGCCGGAGACCCCTCGAGCGCCCCGCCCGTGAGCTTGTCCCACTTCTTGGTCCCGGCGCTGTCGAACGCATAGAGGCGTTGGTCGAACGAGCCCACGTAGATTGTCCCATCAGCGGCCAGCGCGGGCGCGGAGAGGCCGATCTGGACCCCCGCCGTGGCCGTCCAGAGCTGTGCCCCCGCGCCGTCGAGCGCGAACAGCGTGCCCGACTCCGCACCGAAATAGATGCGCCCGTCGGCACCGACCGCAGCGGTCGAGCTGACGGGGGCTCCGGCGGCGAAGGTCCATGCGGCGACGCCGCTCGGCCTCACGGCGTGGAGCTTCCCGTCGTTGGACCCGATGAGGATGGTCCCGTCGGCGGTGAGGGTAGGAGACGACGCGATGGCGTCGCCGGTCTTGTAGGTCCACCGGACGGCCCCGGTCGTGTCCACGGCCGTCAAGTTGCCGTCGCGGGCGCCGACGTAGACGTCGCCATAGCGCGTGACGGCGGGGGTGGAGCTGACCTTGGCGCCCAGCTGAAGGCGCCAGAGCTCCTTGCCCTCGGACGAGAGCGCCAGCACGCCGCCCTCCTTCGCGGCGCCCTTGGACGAGAGGCCCACGTATACGGTGCCGTCCTCCCCGAGCACCGGGGAGCCTGAGATCGGCGTGCTGGTCTCGAAGGTCCAGCGCACGTCGCCGGTACGGGCCGCGGGGTAGGAGACGGCGCCGTCGTGCGACGCCACCCGACCGCGAAGGGGCCACGTGGAGTTCGCAGGGCCGCAGTCGTTCACGCTGGGCACACACGCGGTGTCCTCGCAGGCGCCCCCCGTGGTGCAGGCGAAGCCGTCGTCGCAAGGCGCGCCTGGCGTGTTCGCCTTGTGGACGCAGCTCGAGTCCTCGTTGCACGAGTCCAGGGTGCAGTCGTTGCCGTCGTCGCAGAGGAACGTGTTCGTGCAGCCGGTGTCGGGCTCGCAGCGGTCCTCGGTGCACGGGTCCTGATCGTCGCAGCTCACCGGCGTGCCCTCGCAGGGTCCCCCGCCGCCGAACTTCTTCAGCGCGCTGCCTGCGCCGAAGAGAAGCCCCCCGTCCGCCAACACCACGGCGCCCGCGGATGGCGCCGCGCCCAGCTCGAACTTCGCCACCTCAGCGCCGGCCACGGGCTCGAACGCGTAGGCGAACGTGTCGGCCGCGGCGGCATAGATCAGCCCGTCCGCGCCCACCGCCATCGAGGTCCGGATCGCCGAACCGACCTCGGTCTGGAAGCGCTTCTCCCCGGTTGTTCCGTCCAGCCCGATGAGGGTGCCGGTCTGGGTGGCCACCACCACCAGCCCGTCCGCGCCGAGCACCGCCGGGACCTCGATGCCCGCGCCGGCGTTCACGCTCCACCGCAGGGAACCCGCGGGAGACAGGGCGAAGACGTTGGCGATCTGTCCCACCAGCGTGGCCACGATCACGGTCCCGTCGTCGGTGACCGTGGGGGCCGCCTTGATGGCGCCCTCTGTCTGGAACGCCCACGAGGAAGCGCCCTCGGACGTGAGGGCGTACAGCCAGGCGTCGTCGCAGCCTGCGAGGATCGTGCCGCTCTCCGTGATCGATGGCGTCGCGTCACACGCCTTGGTCGCAGCGAAGGTCCAGGCAGGCGCGCCGTGCAGATCGAAGGCGTGAACCTTCGAGTCCCCAGAGCCCACCACGACGAGGCCGTCGAGGTGCAGCGCGGGGGCGCCGCGGATCGAGCCCCCGGTGGGGGCCGTCCATCGTGCGAGGCCGTTCGACTCCACCGCGTGGAGCACGCCGGCGAAGTCGCCCACGTAGACCACGCCCTCGTTCCCCGCCGTGGGAGGTGCGTCGATGCTGGACCCGGTGGAGTACACCCAGGCCTCGGAGCCATCGGGCTCCATTCCCCGGAGGTTCCCGTTGACCGCTCCGATCGCGATCCGACCTCCGGCCAGGACCACCGCGGAGCCGGACGCGCGCGACTCGAGCGAGGTGCTCCACGTCTCGGGAGCGCGCCGCGTCCCGACAAACGCAGACCGCCCGGTCCGCCGCTGGTCACGACCGAAGGTGGGCCACTCGGAGTCCGCTGGTGCGCCAGGTTTCGGCGGCCCAACGTCCTCTTCGCCACCGACGTCGGGGGTGTCGTCCGCAGGCGGGAGGTCAGCCGTCACCTCTTCGATCGGTGCCGCCGTGTCTGCGACTTCAGGGGCGTCTTCGGTGCAGGCGAGCGTGGTCAGCGTGGCGACGAGCAGGGCGAGGCGGGCGCGGTGCATATGGGGCGCAGTCTTACCCGGCTCCCTGCGTAATTGAAACTGCGTCCCCTCGACGACGCATGGTAGATCCGGCCAATGTGTCGCGATCGTCGCCGGGCCGCAGCGCCTTCCTTTTTCCGCGCCGTCCTTCTGGTCGGGTGTCTCCTCCAAGGCTGCACGGAGTCCGAGACGCCCGCTGAGACGTCAATCCCCGCTTGCGCTCAGCTGCGGGCGAGCGGGGTGCTCCCGCTCGAGGTGCGGGGGACCCGGGTCCTCGACCCCAGCGGGCGCGAGGTGCTGCTCCGCGGAGTGAACGCGGGCGGGCGCTCCAAGACGCCGCCGTTCTTGCCCTTCGCATACCGCGAGTCCGGATTCCCGTCGCACGCCAGCGCCCCGCCCATAGCGGACGCGATGAACACCTACGTCGAGCGTGTGGCCAGCTGGGGCCTCAACGTTGTCCGCCTGCCGGTTACCTGGGAGGCGCTGGAGCCCGTGCGCGGGCAATACGACCTCGAGTTCCTCGAGCGCTACGTCGCGCTGGTCGAGGCGTTCGGAGCGCGTGGGATCTCGGTAATCATCGACATCCACCAGGACGTCTTCTCGCGCGTCTACTGTGGCGATGGGTTCCCGTTGTGGGCGCTGGATGGCGAGATCCCGGAGGTGCCCACCGAGGGGTGCGAGCAGTGGTTCAACGGCTACACGTCGGATCCGGTGGTTCAGGGGGCGTTCGATCGCTTCTGGGCCGACGAAGACGGGCTTCGTGGCGCGTTCAACGCGGTCTGGCGGATGCTCGCCGGCCGCCTGCGGGACGTGAGCGGCGTGGTGGCGTTCGAGATCCTCAACGAGCCTGGGTGGGGCACGCGGCCCCAGGCCGAGTTCCTGCGCGAGGTCCTCACGCCGTTCTACTCCGAGCTCATCGTCACCATCCGCGAGGTGGCTCCAAACACGCCGATTCTCTTCGACGCCACGGGCAGCGACGCCGTCGTGGCGGAGACGGCCCTCGAGCTGCCCGCGGGGGAGGGCCTCATCTTCGCCCCGCACTACTACGACCCCACGGTGATCCTCCTCGGGAAGTGGACGATCAGGGACACGGACTATCGCCAGGTGATCGGCAAGTGGCGGGCGAAGGGCGACGCCTGGGGACTCCCCGTCTTGCTCGGTGAGTTCGGGATCCGCTCCACCGCGGACGGCGCCCAAGAGTATCTCGCGCGCAACCTCGACGCCCTGGACGCCAACCGGATGCACGGCACGGTCTGGGAGTACTCGGACGCGCCGGAAGACTGGAACCACGAGGGCATGTCGGTCGTGACCGGCGGGCAGGAGACGGCGCTCGTCGGGGCGATGGTGCGTCCGTTCCCCGCGGTGGTCTCGGGAGAGCAGGTCTCGTTCGAGTTCGACGCGGACACCGGCCGCGCGGTGCTGGTCTTCGATGCCCAGCCGGGCGTCACCGAGGTCTCGGCGCCTTCGCGCGTGTATCCGAAGGGACCCACGATCACGGTGCTCGAGGACGCCGCCGCCTGCACCCACTACGACGCCGCCGCCCAGCGCGCGCTCGTCCGCACGGCCGAACCTGGGCGTCTCACCCTTGTCCTCGAGCGCTGATCGCGGGCAGCTCGCTCGAGCGGCTCTCCTGCTCACGGCCTCCACGTTGGCCTCGCGCGTGCTCGGCTATGTCCGGGACGCGCTGGTCGCGGCGCGCCACGGCGCCAGCGTCGAGACCGACATCTACTTCGCGTCGTTCACGCTGCCCGACCTCATGAGCTACATGCTGGCGGGGGGCGCCCTGTCGCTCACCTTCCTCCCCATGGTCTCGAAGCGCTGGCACGACGAGGGCCAGGAGGGCGTGGATCGGCTCTTTGGGACCGTCGCGGCCACGATGGGCGCCGTGCTCGTGGTCGTGACCGCGGCGATGTGGGTGGCCGCCCCCTACGCGGTCTCCGGCCTGCTCCCCGGCTTCGACGCCGTCGCGCAGGCCGAGACGGTGCGCCTCACCCGCATCGTGCTGCCGGCGCAGCTCTTCTTCTACGTGGGGGGGCTCGCGGGCGCGACCGTGATGTCTCGCACCCGCTTCATCGAGGCCGCCCTGGCGCCCGTGATCTACAACCTCACCATCATCGCCTTCGGCTGGCTCCTCGGGCCCGCGCTCGGCATCGCAGCGTTCTCGTGGGGCGCGCTGGTTGGCGCCGCCCTGGGCCCGTGCGGGCTCCTCATCCTGGCGGCGCGGCGGCAGGGGCTCACGTGGTGCCCGCGGCTCGCGTTCTCGGACCCCGACTTTCGGCGCTTCGTCGTGGTGTCGCTGCCGGTCATGGCGGGCTTCTCGTTGGTCACGGTGGATGAGTGGCTGGGCCGGTACTTCGCGTCCCGACTGGAGCCCGGCAGCGTATCGTGGCTCCAGAACGCGCGGCGCCTCATGCTGGTCCCGGTGAGCGTGCTCGGGCAGGCGGCAGGGCAAGCGACCCTCCCGTTCCTGGCCCGTCTCCGGGCTGAAGGGAAGCCCGAGGAGGCCGGGCGGGTGCTCGGGGACGCGCTACGTGTCACCGGCGTGCTCACCCTCATCGCGGGCGCCGGACTCGCCGTCCTGGCGCTCCCTGCCGTGGCCGTGTTCTACGAGCGAGGCGCCTTCACCCCAGCCGACTCCGCGGCCACCGCGGCCGCGCTGGTCCCTCTGGCCATCGGCGTGCCCTTCTGGGCTCTGCAGGCGCTCGCGGCGCGGGGCTTCTACGCGATCGAAGACACGCTCACGCCCATGGTCCTGGCGAGCACTGTCACGCTCCTGGCGGTGCCGGTCTACTTCGGGCTCAGTCACTATGGGATCGCCGGGCTCGGGGCGGCCACCAGCATCGGGATGGCGGTTACGGCGCTCGCCACCCTGTGGCGGCTCCGCGCCCGCCTGCCGGTGCCGCTGACCGCCGTTGGTCGGGCGTGGCTTCGGGGCGCCGCGGTGGCGGCGCTCGCCGCGGTGGCGGCGCTCGCCACCCTCCTGTTCCTCGAGTCCCCCTGGGCGGGCGCGCTCGGGGGCGGCGCGGTCTTCGCCATCGTCACCCTCGGGGCGTCGCGGCTCTTCCGCGTGGCGGAGCTCGACGTCTTGTTCCGGCGTCTGCGGCGGCGCGCGGCATGAGCGAGGGGTGGCTGTCGGCTCACCCCTCGAAGCGCTGGGCTGAGCGCTTCGTTCTTCTCTACAGCCCGGTGTGGATCGCCCTGGTCGCAGTCGTGCAGCTCGGGCAGATCCTCGATCCCTGGGGTGATCTCGCTTATCTCGTGTTCGGTGTGCTCCTGGCGGCGCCGTTGGTCGTCGTCCCACTCATCTGGCCCGGCGCGGCTGACCGCGGTCGCCCGCTGCGTGAGCGCCACTGGGTCAAGCTGAACCTCTGGCTCGCGATCTTCACCTGGTGCGGGTCGTACTTCATCACCCACTACTTCTTCGAGGCGCTCGGGATGGCCTACCGCTTCCCGGTCACCTGGACCTTTGACGCGGTGCTCCCGGCGCGAATGCACGATACCGCCGGCAAGGTCCCGATCTTCCTCTACTTCATGACCCAGGCGTACTTCGCCACCTACCACGTCGTGATGGTGGTGCTCTACCGGCGCGTGGCTCGGGTCGTGACGTCGCCCTGGCTGCGTGGCGTCGCGGTACTGGCGATTAGCTATGTCGTGGCGTTCGCGGAGACCTGGGCCATGGCCAACCCGCTGCTGGAGCGTTACTTCGAGTACGCCGATCGCGCCTGGATGTTGCGCGTGGGGTCAACCGCCTACGCCACGCTCTTCGTGGTGAGTCTCCCGCTCATTGCGCGGATCGACGAGACGGCCAACGGCGCGCCCGAGCCCCACCGCTGGCCGCTGCGGCGCGTGGCGCTCGAGGCCTGCGCGGCCTCGTTTCTGGCGCTGCAGCTCATCGATCTCTGGGTGCACGCGGTCGCTTGACGCCCACCGGAGCGGGCTCGCGCGCGGGCGTTACGGGAGCTTGTCGAAGACCTGATTCGCGCGCTCGCGCAGCTCAGTGTCTTGCTCGTTCTTCACGAACTCCATGATGGGCTTCTTGGCGGCCTCGAGGTTGAGCGTCTCGAGCGCCTGCAGCGCCGCGAGCTTCACGCCCTTGTCCTGCGCCTCGAGCAGCGCCGCCGTGATGTACTCGACCGAGGCCGGGTCGCCGGTGGCGCCGAGGCCCTGGAGCGCGCCCACCTTCACCGCGTTGTCCGCGTCGCGCGCGAGCGGCGCGAAGAGGCCGGGCAGCCGGGCGTCGCGCCGGCGCGCGAGACCCTTTACCGCTTGGATCTTCACCTGAGCGTCCTGGTCGTAGAGTGCCTCCGACCAGATCGGGAAGAGGCCGTCCCAGTCGCTCTCCGCCGCGAGCTCGGTGATCGCCCGCATGACTGCGGCGCGCACCTCGGCGTTCGGGTTCTTCCACTGGAAACGCAGCTTCTGCAGCGCGGGCGCCACCTTCTTCTCCCGCAGGCCCTCGGCGGCGGCGCGCTTCACGCCGGGGAAGGTGTCGTCCAGCATCGCGGTGAGCAGCTCCGGCGCGTTCGGGAGGCTCGAGCGGCTCACGGCCACTGCGACCTGCTCGCGGATGCCGCCATCGGGATCCTTCTGCAGCGTCACCAGCTTCTGAACCACCGCAGGGTCGTTCACTCGGGCCAGCGCGAACGCGGCGGCCCGCTTGATCTCCAGGTCGGCGTCACCGAGGCGCGCGATCAGCGACTCGAGCACCTTGGCGTTGGCGCGGCCGGTCTCGATGAACTGCGCGAGGCTGCGGATCGCAAGGCCCTTCAAGACCTTGTTGTCGCTCTCGGCGGCCTTGCCGACCTCGTCGACGGACAGCCCCCCGAACACGGCGATGACCGCGTCCTCATAGACCTGCTTCTCCGCCGCGTACTTGCCCACCGCCGCGGCCAGGGGAGCCAGGGCCTTCGAGTCCTTGATCGCGCCCAGCGCGGTGGCAGCGGCCTTGCGTACGTCTGCTGAGCTCGCGTCGAGCGCGCCCAAGACGTCGGGCACCACCTTGTAACGACGGCGCTTCTCGACCTCAGCGATGGCGAAGACCTTGTCCGCGTCCGCGCCGTAGAGCACCAGGTAGCGCAGGCCGTGATCGGCCTCGTCGCTGGTGCTGCCAGCGAGCGCCTTGGCGGCTTCGAGGCGATACGCGCTGCCGATGTTGGTGTTCTCGACCACGCGGCGGAGGGCCTCGTCGCTCTTCGAAGCAACGATGGTCTTCATCGCCATGGTCCGCACCTGCTCGTTGCGGTGCTCGAGCACCTGGAGCAGCGCGAGCGCCACGTCCGGCTTCGGCGTGGCAGAGAGCTTCTGAACGGCGTCCATCACCGTGCCGTCGTCCTCGGCCCGGAGCTTCTCGTACAGGACGACGTCCTGATACTTGGTGTTGCCGGCGTCGCTAAGGATCTTGGCGGCGGCCGACTGGAGCGTGGGCTCTGGATCGGACGTGACGACGGCCTCGAGGGCGACGAGGGCCTTCTTCGAGCGCGTGCCGTTGAAGGCGGTGATCGCGGCCTTCCGCACGGCGGCGTCGACGTCCTTGAGCAGCGGGATCAGCACGTCCTCGGTCTGGAGGCCGAGCTTCGGCAGCGCGGAGAGCACCTCGAGGCGCACGAAGGGCAGGGGGGAGGCCAGGAGATCCAGCGCCGACTTCGCCAGCACTTTATCCTTCGTCTCGAGGCGCCGGGCCACCTCAGCCGCTGGGAGCACGGTATCTCCCACGACCACGAAGCCGGCGCGCGGCGCTCCCGCGAGCACCTGCCACAGCTGGAGGCTGACCGTAGCGGCGCCGTACGGCACGTCGCCCGCTCGCAGCGCGTCCTTGGACAGCTCAGCGAAGCGCACCTCCCGCACGCCCGCCGCGACCAGCGTCCAGTAGATCTCACTGACCATCACGGGCACCTCGGCGGCGGGCGCCGGGCCGAGCGCGATCGTGGCTGCTCCGGTGGAGGCGAAGTTGCCGTCCAGCGTAAGCGCCGCGCCGGCGTACGCCCCACCGCGGTGGTTCTGGAGGCGGTGAAACACCTCCGACGCCAGGGCGGATGGCGCGAGATCGGGCGACGAGGGGAAGGTCCGCGGGAGCGCGAGCTTCTGCGCCGCGCCTCCCCACTGGACGGACTCCACCGTGTAGAAGACGTACTGTGTGTCGGCCAGCGCGGGGGCGCCGAGGAGACCGACTGTGAGGCACATCGCGCGGAGAGAGAACGACCAGTGCATCGGGTGCCCTCGTGTTGTTGAGCGTGAACGAGTTGCGGGGGTAGCCCCTGAGGGAGCGGGAGGATACGAGCGCGTGGCTTTTGACGTCAAGGACCGCGTTCTCATTCGCTAATTCTCTCCAGAGCGCGACTCCGACTCATGGTCGTGCGGCGCGCGCCCCGTCCGGGGGGCGCAGCGGTGCGTTGTCGATGAGCCGCGTCCGCCCGAAGCGCACCGCCAGCAGGGCCCGGGCGCCGGAGGGCCCGACCTCGCTCAGCGCGTCCAGCGTGTCCGGGTCTACGACCACGGCATACTCCACCTCGCCGCCCGCGGCGGCGCAGCGGCTCCGCATGGCCGCCTCCAGCGCCGCGGCCCCTCGCTCTCCGGCGGCGACCGCTTCGGCGGCGTCGGTGAGCGCCTGATGCAGGCACACCGCGCGGGCGCGCTCGCTCGGCGACAGGTAGGCGTTGCGGCTCGACATCGCGAGCCCGTCGGCCTCACGGACGATCGGGCCGCCGACCACCTGGACGGGCATGTGCAGGTCTCGAACGAGGCGCCGCACCACCTGCAGCTGCTGAAAGTCCTTCTCACCGAACACCGCGAGATCCGGGCCGACCACGTTCAAGAGCCCCGTGACCACGGTGGCGACGCCGCCGAAGTGGTGGGGCCGGCTCAGTCCGCAGAGGTGCTGCGGGAGGCGCTCGAGCGTGACGCGGGTCTCGGCACCCGGGGGGTACATCACCGCGACCGGCGGGAGGAAGAGGACGTCGGTGCCGACGCTTCGGAGCTTCTCGGCGTCGCCCTCGGGGTCGCGCGGATAGGCGTCGAGGTCCTCGCCGGGCCCGAACTGGGTGGGGTTGACGAAGACCGACGCCACGACCCGCGTCGCGCCCGCGCGCCGCGCTTCCTCGACCAGCGTGAGGTGGCCGGCATGGAGCGCGCCCATGGTCGGCACGAAGCCCACGCGCGCGCCTTCGCGCTGCAGGCGCCGCACCTCCTGGCGCACCCCATCCACCGAGCTCGTGATGATCATGGCGACCTGGCTCCGAGCGCGCCGGCTCAGGCTCCGTAGCTGTGGGCGTCGTCCGGGAACGAGCCGGAGCGAACCTCCGCGACGAAGCGCTCGACTGCGCCCGCCACCTCCATCCCCAGGTTGCCCTGCCGCTTGACGAAGCGCGGCTTGAAGTCCGGGTCGAGCCCCAGCAGGTCGTAGCCCACGAGCACTTGGCCGTCGCAGCTCGCGCCGGCGCCGATGCCGATCGTGGGCACCGAGACCGCAGAGGTGATCCGGGCGCCCAACGCGGCAGGGATCGTCTCGAGCACGATCGCGTAGGCGCCCGCGTCTTCGAGCGCCTTGGCGTCTCGCACCAGGCGGTCCGCGTCGCTCTCCGTGCGCCCCTGGACCTTGTAGCCGCCGAACTTGTGCACGGACTGGGGCGTGAGCCCGATGTGGCCCATGACGGGGATGCCGGCGCTGACGAGCCGCTCCACGGTGGGCGCCATCTCGGCGCCGCCCTCAAGCTTCACGGATTCGGCGCCGCCGTCCTGAAGCAGCCGCCCGGCGTTGCGGAGCGCGTCCGTGGGCGAGGCCTGGTACGACATGAACGGCATGTCCGCCACCACGTGGGGCCCCACGAGGCCGCGTCCGCGCACCACCGCGCGCGTGTGGTAGAGGATGTCCTCCACGGTGACCGGCAGCGTGGTCGAGTGGCCTTGCACCGCCATCCCAAGTGAGTCCCCCACGAGCAGCAGATCGACCCCGGCGCGGGAGAAGAGCTTCGCGAACGTCGCGTCGTAGCAGGTGAGCATGGTGACGCGTCGGTTGAGGCGCTTGGCGTCGCGGATGGTCGCGACCGTGACGAGGGAGCGGGACATCGTGTGAACCTCCTCGACGGGCGTGTGCCTCGCCGGGTGTGGGGTTCTGTCGCGGGTGCCAAAGCCCATCTGCCGTCTCTCGAGGGCGTCGAGCTGGGTCGCGCCATGCGGCGGATCACCTCCTGTTGGTAGGCGTCCGCACTGGCCGACAGGGCCAACGTAAGTGGCTCTGGAGCGTTCGTCAACAGGCCGTCACAGAGGCGCCTCAGAGCACGGAACTCATTGAAACTACAGGAATAATAGTATTTGACGACCCATGGGTCGAGTGCTATGGTCGCGCCCCCTGGAACTCCCCTGGGTCAACACAGGTGACAGCATTGGACGGCAACACAACTGCATTCGAACTCGCCTTCCTGGTGTTGTACGCCACGCTGCTCGTGTTCCTGTCGGTCTACGGCGGACACCGCTACTACCTGGCGTGGCTCTATAAACGCCACAAGAAGAACCCTTGGGTGCCCAAGGCCCGCTACGAGGAGCTGCCGATCGTTACGATCCAGCTGCCCATGTACAACGAGATGTACGTTGCGGAGCGCCTCATCGAGGCCACCTGCGGGATCCGGTACCCGCGGGAGAAGCTCGAGATTCAGGTCCTTGACGACTCCACCGACAAGACGGTCGAGATCGCGTCCGCGGCGGTCGCCGCTTGGCGGGCCAAGGGCTTCGACATCCACTACATCCATCGCTCGGACCGCACGGGCTTCAAGGCCGGGGCTCTCGCCAAGGGCCTCGAGACCGCCAAGGGCGAGTTCGTCGGTGTCTTCGACGCCGACTTCGTCCCGCAGCCGGACTTCCTCGAGCGCACGGTCGACTTCTTCACCGATCCGCGGATCGGCATGGTCCAGGTTCGCTGGGATCACCTGAACCGCGACTACAACCTGCTCACGCGCGCCCAAGCCGTCATGCTGGACGGGCACTTCATCATCGAGCACACCGCGCGCAACCGCTCCGGCCGCTTCTTCAACTTCAACGGCACGGCGGGCGTGTGGCGCCGCACCACGATCGACGAGGCCGGCGGCTGGCAGCACGACACGCTCACCGAGGATCTCGACCTAAGCTACCGCGCGCAGATCGCCGGCTGGCAGTTCGTGTTCCTGCCGGACGTTTTGGCGCCCGCCGAGGTTCCGGTCGAGATGAACAGCTTCAAGAGCCAGCAGCACCGCTGGGCCAAGGGCAGTATCCAGACCGCCCGGAAGCTGCTGGGGCTCATTTGGCGAAGCAAGCTGCCGCTCGGCGTAAAGGCCGAGAGCTTCTTTCACCTCACGAACAACCTCGCTTACCTGCTGATGGTCGTGCTGTGCGCCATCCTCCCGGCCAGCATCGCCATCCGGCACAAGCTCCAGGTGCCAGCCCTCATGTGGCTGGACCTGCCGGCGTTCCTGCTCTCCACGGTCTCCATCGGCTACTTCTATTACGTCTGTCAGCGTGAGGCCGGAGTCTCCCGTCGCAACGCGGTGAAGTACCTGCCGGTCGTTCTCAGCGTCGGCATCGGCATGTGCATCAACAACACGCGCGCGGTCATCGAGGCGCTGGTGGGCTATCAGACCGGGTTCACCCGCACGCCGAAGTACGGCGTCACGCAGGCCGGGGACGCCACCTGGAAGCAGCACACGCGTTACCACCTGAAGCGCGATTGGACGCCGCTCGTTGAGCTGGGCCTCGGCATCTACTTCACGTACGCCGTGTATGCCTCCATCGAGTACGGCGCGTGGACCGCGTTCCCGTTCATGCTCATGTTCCAGTTCGGCTTCATGTACATGTCGATGATGAGCCTCTGGCAGACCCGTCGGCGCACGGCCCAGTCGCTCTGAGTTTCGTCCGCGGCTCCAGGTCGCGGTTGCTCGGTCCCACGCCTTCCATCTAGACTCCGCCCGGCTTCACGGAGCAGCGAGGCGCCCCGCCCGCACCCGCCCCACGGGGTGATGGTGCAGGGTCTCAAGGACGACGGAGGTAGGGAATCATCATGGACATCGGCCACGCCTTGTCACACTGGCGCCTCAGCGAGATCGAGCATCGCTACGGGGAGAACGTTCACATCCTGAACGACCCGTTCTACTCCTCGCTCCTCGCGCAGCTCTGCTCCGCCGAGTGCGCGCAGCCGCGCTTCAACCAGCTGGTCCGCCGGCTGTACGAAGGGCTGAGCCGAGCGGTCATCAACAAGGAGTTCCCACGCCGGCGCAGGAGGCTGCCTACGCGGATGAGCGCCACGACCGATCGGGGCGTCATCGACAGCGACTTCATCGATCCCAACTCGGCGGTCGTCACGGTCGACCTCGCGCGAGCCGGCATCCTGCCGTCCATGACGGTCTTCGACGTCCTAAACGAGACGCTCGCCCCGGCGAATGTCCGCCAGGACCACGTCATCATGCAGCGGAAGACGGACCAGGCGGGCACGGTAACGGGAGCGGAGATGAGCGGCACCAAGGTCGGCGGCCCAGTTGATGGCCGGATCCTGCTCTTCCCCGATCCGATGGGGGCCACTGGGTCTTCGATCTGCAACGCGATCGCCTACTACAAGAGCGGCGAATACGGTCCCCCGGGTCCCATCATCACGATGCACCTCATCATCACCCCGGAGTACATCCGGCGCGTCACCCGCGACCACCCGGACGTGAAGATCTACGCCCTTCGGCTGGACCGGGGCCTGTCGGCTCCGGAGGTGCTCGGGACCATCCCGGGCTCGCGCTGGGACGAAGAGGTGGGCCTCAACGCCCATCAGTACATCGTCCCCGGCGGTGGCGGGTTCGGCGAGCTCATGAACAACGCGCTGGTGTAGGAGAGCGACGTATGCGCCTCAATATCAATGATCGGACCGTCGAGGTCCTCCTGTCGGAAGAGACGCTGCGCCAGCGTGTGGCCGAGCTGGGGGCGCAGCTCAGCGTGGACTACGCGGGCAAAGACCTCGTGATGCTCGTGGTGCTCAAGGGCTCCATGCTGTTCGCGGCGGATCTGTGCCGCCACATCACCGCGCCGCTGTCGATGGAGTTCATGGGCCTGTCGTCTTACGGCGACAGCACCGAGACCTCCGGCGAGGTCCAGGTCACGCTCGACCTCACGAAGCCCGTGAAGCACCGCGACGTGCTCATCGTGGAAGACATCGTGGATACCGGGCTCACCATGAGGTACCTGCTCAAGAACCTCGCAGCGCGCGAGCCCGCCTCGCTCAAGGTCTGCACGCTGCTCGAGAAGCCTGAGCGGAAGCGCGTTGAGGTCCCGCTCGACTACGTGGGCTTCGTCATCCCCGACCACTTCGTGATCGGATACGGCCTGGATCTGGATCAGAAGTTCCGCAACCTGCCGTTCATCGGCCGCGTCGTGTAGCGTAGCGGGGCCGTGCGGCTCCACTTCCTCGGTCACGCGTCTTTCCTGCTCACCAGCGCCTCGGGCCGCCGCGTCCTCCTCGACCCGTGCCGACCAGGGGCGCTCGGCGGGAAGATCCGCACGGCGCAGCTGGCGTCGCCGCCTGACGCGATCGCCGTCACCCACTACCACGAAGATCACGGCTGGACCGGGGCGGTCCCGGGTGCTGCGCCCGTCGTCGATGCTTCCACCACGCTCTTCGGGATCCGCTTCCGCGCCGTCACCGCGCCCCACGACGGCCAATCGGGCTCGCGGATGGGGCTCACGCGATCCTTCGTCATCACCGTGGACGGGCTCCGCGTGCTCCACGTGGGCGACCTGGGTGAGTTCGACGACGAGTGGCTGCGCGCTGTGGGCCCGGTTCACCTCGCCCTGGTCCCCGCGGGGGGCGTGTACACGCTCGCCCCAGACCGCGCCGCCGAGCTGGCGGTGCGGACTCGCGCTGACTGGGTCATCCCCATGCACTACCGCACCTCGGACGTCGACCTCCCCATCGCCGAGCGGGGGCCCTTCGTCGACGCGATGGCGCAACGCGGCGTGGCCTCGAGGCCGGCGAGCAACCCGGCCCAGCTCAGTCGCGTCGGCGCGGAGCGGCTACCCCGCGGGGTCCTTCTCATGGATGCCTTGCCCTCCGATACGAGGCTCGCGTGACGGCGGAGGACGCCGGCACGTGGCTCGACGCCGAGTGCGAGGTGCTCGCCGCGGCGGTTCGCAAAGCCACCTTTCCGCGCGCCCGGCGGGCCGCAGCGCGGCAGCTCCTCCAGTCGGCGTTCCGGCTGCGCTCGGACCCGGAGGGCACCCCCGCCTTCCAACCGGACCTCGTGGAGCTCGCCGAGCGCGTGGAGGCGCTGCTTCGCGACACGGGGGAGGCGCAGCCGCTGCGGCTCCCGCGGGTGCTCGCCGCCCCCTTCGATCCGATTCGTCTGCGGGCAGCTCAACGGACCTCGCCGTTCGCGCTCCGCGCCGACAGGTACCTGGCCGTCGGTGTTCGCTTCGACGCCCGCGTCGAGTGGATGTGGCAGCGCTGCAAGCGGTCCAGCGAGGGGCCGAGGCGTGAGAAGTCGGCGCAGGAGCGGGCCGCGAAGGAGTTCGCTGGCGAGGACCTCGAGTTCGTCTGGGGGCGGAAGCGCACCTGACGCGGGCTTCAGACGAGGGCCCACCTCGCCCGATCGCCGGGGGGCGTGCATGGAGCGTCTTACGGTATCGAGCCCGGCCCGAAGCACTTCTCCTTGCTGCAGGAGTTGTTGATCGTCGACACAGCGGAGCGCCCGCCCCAGAGGACGCCGGTGACTCCGAAGTTGTCGTGGTTCTTGTGCTGTACGGTGGTGGTGTTGGCCACCACGCGCTCGGCAGCAGCCAGGAACGCAGCCCTCTTCGTGGCGGCCTGCGTATCAGGCAGCGCCTGCTCCGCCAGCGCCTTGATCGCCTGCAAGGTAGCGATGGCGTCGTCGCACTGCCGGAGCACCTGGGCGCGGCACGCCTCCGCGCGGCCGAGCTCGTGCATGGCCCAATACACGTCGTCGCAGTACCGGAAGGTCCCGCCCGCGGCCTTCGCCGCGTTCTTCGTCCGAACCGCCATCTCGGCGAAGTTCTTCTTGATGTCGTCCACGGTCTCCGCGAGGTCGTCGACCTCTTGCGTACGGGTGGGTCCACCGAGGATGGCGGTCGCGCCATCCGACGCCGCGTTGTAGATCGCCCCCGCCCGGGCGCTGACCGAGGGAGGCAGGGCCGCCACGGCCTTCTCCTTGGCGATGCTGACGGCCGGCTCGAGGATCCCCATCACCTGCTCGACGTACCCGGCCGCGTCTTCCCCGACCGCGGCCGAGACCGGGGACGTCAGCCAGGGTGGGAGCGCCCAACTGATGCCCGCCTCGAGGCCAGCCCGGCGGTTGGCCCAGACGCTCCCGGCGATGTCGCTCCAGCTGCGCCCCGTCCAACGATTGTTGAGTGTGGTTTGGACGTCCGTGAGCATCGACGCCGCGCGCTGTCCGGCGGTGGTACTACGGCGTCGCTTGCTGTCGTTATGATCGGGCATCGAAGACTCCTTGGTACTTCGGTCGGGGTGAGCTTTGGGTCCGGACGCTCTCCGCGCCGCAAAGATCTGTCAAGGTGGCCGCCAGAGAGTTGTGCTCCCGCTCGCGGCGTTCAGGTGGGCATCGGCCCGCGCGGTCACGGTCGTTAGGCGTCAGTACGCGTCGAAGTAGACGACGCGGCGGGGTGCCGGAGTCACCGTCAGCGCCGTGGCGCCCGGCGGTGGGTCGAGGTGGTACCGCGCCCGATCGGTGAGCGCCGTGAGCGTACCGTCCGCCAGCTCGCCAGAGGGATGCCACCGAAAGGCAGCTCGCGTGGGCTGTCCGCGGAACGTCCCTTCGTCTGCCAGCTCCACCACCAGCGGGCCCTGCACGGGGAGTGTGAGACCCTGCCCCCGCTCGAGGCAGCGGTGGACGTCCGGCCCGTGACCCGGAAACCCGAGCGTCCTCAGGAGCGCAGAGCTGGCCGGGAGCCACATAAAGGGCAGGGCATTGGCGCACGGCGCCCCGGCCGCGCGAATCGCCCTTCCGTTTACCGCCTCTGGCAGAGTGTGGACCTGGATCGGGCGCCCGCCCGGGGCGAGCTGCGTCGTGGCCAGCGGAGGGCGCGGCGGTGGATCGTCGCCGAGGCGGATCACCCAGTGCACTGACTCGGTTGGCGAGGACGTCACGCGATCCCGCGCCGCGAGCGCGAGGTAACGGGGACCCGACTCGGAGCCGAGGAGCGGGCCATGGACGCGCCGCGAGAGGTCGGTCCAGCCCACGCCGCGCGACGCCAGGTGGTCCATCACCGCCTCCTGCTCCCTGGCGCTGAGGGTGTCGCGGCCGCTGGGCGCCGTTATGGCCTCGGTGGGTGGCAGCACGGCCCCGAGGACGACCAGCGCGCCCACCAGCGCTGGGCCCAGGGCATCCCCCAGCCGCTGCTGGGCCGCGCACAGCCCGCAAGCGGCGCCGGCGAACGCCGTTGGGATCAGCGCGAGGTAGTAGCGGCCCGAACTCTCGAAGCCCATCGCCGCGGCGACCAGTACGAAACCCGCGACGCAACCGAGCAGCAGCGCGGGGGCCAGGGCGTCACGGCGCACCCTCGAGACGCCGAGCGCGCAGAGCGCCAGCACCAGCGCGGCGCTGGCCGGGGAGAGCCCCCAGCGCGCCCCGAGGGACTCGTAGGTCCCGACGGCGGTGTCGAGCCAGGCGATTTCGCTGTCGGCGCTGTGGCGCGCGCCGGCGCCGGCCTCGCCCAGGGTGGGCAGCGCGTACCAAAGCAGCGGCGCCAGCGCGGCGACGAACGCGGCGAGCCCTCCGCCCACGAGCCGACGGGACAGGCTCGCGCGGGTGGTCCAGAGCAGCACCAGGGCGGTCACTCCGTGAACGGCCGCCAGCGGATGCAACTGCAGGAGCAGGGCGAGAGACACCGCCCCGCCAAAGAACCAACGCCTCGCCCGGGTGTCGACCCACCCGGCGGCGCACCCGAGGAAGGCGAGGCTTGCGCCGGGCACCGCGCCCACGTGGTACGCCACCTCCATGAGGACGGCGTGTTGCTCCGAGACGGCGTAGAGCAGCCCGATCGTGGACGCGCCCAGCACACCGCAGCGCTCCCGAAAGCCCAGGATGAAGACCACGAGCCCCGCGAAGAACCACAGCACGTTGACCGCGTGCACCCCCAGCGGTGAAGCGGTGATCCAATTGGCCGGGACCAGGGTGGCGAGGTAGAGGGGGCCGAGGTCGATCCCCAGGGGCACGTTCAGTACGCCGCGGTCCGGGGCGCGCCCTTGGTGGGCCCAGGCGTGCACCTCCATGAGGTAGGCCTCGGCGTCTGCGTTGAACCTGAGCGCGTTGGCCTCGCCAGTGGAAGCGCGAAGCGCCACGACGCCGAACACCGCGAGGACCCACAGAATCGTAGACGCGCGGCGCAGCTTCAGTGCCATGGAGGGGAGGCGGGGGACTCCGAAGCTAGGGGCCAGTGACTGGCACTTCGATCGCCTGATTCCAGGTTCCGGCCGAGACGTCGGTGAGCACCACGTCCAGCAAGATACTCCCGACGGTCCCGGCGGTGCGCGTGACCGTGGCCTGGTAGAGCAGGGCGTTCGCGGGGATCGCCTGGCTGTCGGGCAGCGCGGTCGGCCCCCCGGAGACCGGTGAGAGCGACCCGTTGGGGGTGGTGACCGAGGCGTTCACCGAGACCCCCTGGAGGTCTCCGAAGCCAACGTTGCGACCGAAGAGGCGCAGGGTGGCCGAGGTGCCCTCCGCGAGGCCAGCGAGCGGCTGCCCGGAGACGTCGGTGAGCTCGACATCGGTGACATAAGGGAGCGCCGTGGGGCCGAACGCCACCACCGAGAAGTCGGAGTTCCAGGTCTCGGTGGCGGTCCGGAAGCTGACCGTGAACTCCAACCTCGCGCCCACCGTGAGCTCCGGCGCCAGCCGGAACGTGGGCGTCAACGCTCCTTCGAGCCGCCCATACCCCGGGAGCACCAGGTTCTGAACGGAGCCGTTGGCGAAGGACTGGATCTCGGACGCCGAGCCCAGCGGTGTCAACGTGGCGCTCATGCCCGAGAGGTCGCCGAGGCCGCGGTTCTTGAGGTCGATCTTCAGCTGCACGTCGGCTCCTGGCACAGGCAGCCCGGGCTCGTAGGAGAACGGGCCCTTTCTCAAGAGCTGGATACGCTCGATGGTGGGCTCTGCTTCAGAGCGGACCTCGCCGGAGGTAGCGTCGGTGGTCCAGCAGACGCTGTCGGTGACGTTCACCGGGACGCACACGTACGCACCGAAGCGGTTCGTGCAATCGATGTTGCTGGTGCAGGTGGGGACGCAGATCCGGCCCGCAGGGGTCTCAGTGCACCGAGCGCCGCCCGGGCAGGCGGCGTCGGTCTCGCAGGTGTGGGTGCACATGGTGGCGCCCTTGTCCCTGCTGACGAGGTGGCACGTCTCTGGCGCGGCGCAGTTGTCAGCCACTCCCTCGGCGGGCAGCAGACACAGGGTGCCGAACTGGGCCTTCGTAGCGACGACCGGCGGGGGCTCCGTGCCGTTGCTGGTGCCGGTGGCCGTCTTCTGACCGTCGCGGTCGGGGAAGATGGTGGTGCAGCCAGGGGCGACCAGGACGGAGACGGCCACGGTCGTGAGCAACAGCGCCGCGAGGCGCGTGGACGGGGCGAGGTTAGTCAAGGGACACCTCCACGACCTTCGGCGGATTCACGTTCTTCCCGGCGACGACGGCGTTACCCGCGCCTGCCCCGGCCAGCCAGAGGGTGTTGCCCGAAGCCTCGATCCCCGTGATGTGCGAGGCACCAACGTACAGGCTGAGGCGCCCGATCTCCGTGGCCTGGACTTGATTGACGGCGTTCAGGATCGTGAGGTCGGTCCGCAGGCCCTGTCCGTCGAAGTCCGTGCCGACCCAGGAGAAGTACTGTCCGTTCGTGTAGGCGAGGTAGCGCAGCGTGGTCTGCGGCCGAATAGCGTACTGCGCGCTTACGTATTCAGGCGCCAAGAGCACCGCGGTGGGGGCTGTGACGAAGAGGTTGTCGGGGCGGCGCCGGTTGACGCTGAGGCCGTCCAACGACAGCACCTCGAAGCCGTTGAACGACACACCCACGGTCTGGTTCACGTCGCCGGGCGTGACGTCCTCGAACGCCGAGGTGGTGGGGTCGAAGCGCTCGATCACGGTGCCGGCCGGGGACGACGGCGAGCCCGAGTAGACGATGAGGAGCTGGTCACCCAGAGAGGCCAGGTCCACCACGAATGCGCCGCGGTCGGCCAGGTCCACGGCGGCGACGACCGCCCCATCCGACAGGCCGCAGCGGTAGAGGTGGCGTGTGGCGATGTCGCCGACCCACAGGCTAGACCCGTGAAGCGCGAGGCCCCTCGGGGCCGGCCCGGGCGTGGCCCACTCGCGGACTACGCTCCCCCCGTTCGCTGCGGTGACGGTCAACGCCTGGTCTGGGGAGAGGCACTTGTCGCCCGTGGCGTTCGGGATCTTGCCGGCCTCGCACTCACAGACGCCGCCCTCGTTACGGACCGCGCCTTCCGGGCAGGTCTGCAGCTCGCTCGGCAGAGAGCAGGTCTCGCCGTCGCCCGATGGGACGAACCCTGTGTCGCACTGACAGAGCCCCCCGACGGCCAGGCTGTTGAGCCCACAGGTCCCGCTGGGCGGCGCGTCCGGGTCGGTCACGCACGCGGCCTCGGCGGTGCAGTACTCCGTGCACTTACACTGTGGATTGCAGGCCGAGATACAGGCCCCTGAGAGGCATACGGTCCCGGCGGCGCAGGCAGGGAAACACTCGGCCTGATCGGTCACAGGCACCTTTCGAGCCATAGTGACGTCGGCGAGGTTGTTGACGCCAGACTTCAGGTAGAGGCAAGTCGGGAACGCCTGAATGTAGTCGCCCGACTGGGCGATCACGGTGACCGCTCCGAAGGCCTTGCCCACATTGATGACGAACTGGCCCGTGCTGGCTGTGGTGGTGCTCTCGGTGGGGGGCTCGGTGGTGATGCTGATGTTGAAGAGCGGCTTGCCCGTGGTCGCGTCCTTCACGAGCCCGGAGACCGTGGTGTTCGTGACCTTGAGCTGCGACACGGTGCCGCCGGCGCCGTCCGTGCCATCAGCGCCCTCCGAACCGCCGGTCTCGGTGACGTCGCCGCCGGTCTCAGAGGAGCCGGATTCGCAGGCGAACGCCAACGAGACCACGACGCCCACCCATGGTCTTACGAGCTGACCGATGCGTGTTCCCACGATGACGCCTCCCACTCGAGTCGGGCGCGGCCCCGAGGGCCGCAGAAACGACGAGAGCCGGTCGGCGGGTTGCCCCTGCCCGCCGGCTCTCGCTTTTACAACACGTCGCGTTCGCGCGCTCCCTCCGGCTTAGGCCGGGGGGGTGCCGTCGGTTGCGTCGGTTGCGTCGGTTGCGTCGGTGGCATCGGCCGCGCCGTCGGTTGCGTCGGTGGCGTCGGCCGCGCCGTCGGTGGCGTCGGTGGCGTCGGCAGCGCCGTCGGTGGCGTCCGCGCCGTCCGCGCCGTCACCGCCATCGGTGCCACCACCCGTGTAGGTGTAGAGCACCTGGATGGTCTTGAGCTCGGTCGCACCGGTAACGGTGAGGACGATCTCGGCGTTGTACGAGCCGGCCGGCAGCTTCGAGCGGTCGATGGTGAAGTTCACGAACTGCGGGGTGGCAGTGATCGTGCCCGTGGTGGGGCTGGCGCTGAGCCACCCGGCGTTCTGCGGCGGGATCACGAGGCTCCAGTTGGCCGACTGCGCCGCGGGGCTGTTCACGAGCTTGATGGTGACGTTCTTCGTGCCGGTTGCGCCGCCACCGAAGAAGTCCTGCTCGTTGAACTGAAGCACCGCCGGCTGCACGTCCACGTTGAACTCGCCCGCCGAAGGCGTGAGGAGCATCTGCGCGGTGGTGAGCTTGTTCTCCGTGACGGTGAGGTTGGCCTGGTTCGGCAGGTAGCCGTTGGCTGTGGCCGAGACCCGCATGGACACGCCGATGAACTGGGTGAGGCCCGGGAAGTTCGTGACGTCCAGGAGGAACTCACCGAGCGAGTTCGTGAGCAGCTGGCTCGTGGGCGGGTCGGTGGTGATCACCGCGCCGTTGATGGGCTGCTGCGTGATCTGGTCCCGGACCACGCCGCCGATCGAGGTGATGTTCTGCTTCTCGGGCCCGAGGATCGTGCCCTCTCCCGAGGTGTCGCCGCCAGAGGTGTCACTTGCCGTGCCCTCTGTGTTCTTGGAGTTGACGTTGGCCTCGCAGCCAAGCACGGCGCCCGCCAAGAACGCCACCGCAAACATGCTGATCATCCGCTTCATTATAGTTCTCCTTGCTGCCAACCGAGTGTGCGTGGGGGAGCGGCATCCTGTCGACTCGCCGGTCCCACGTCAAGAAGCCAGTGTCCACGGGCTGATCGGCGTCACCCGCCGATCCCTCCCGCCGGCGCGCTCGGCCGGTGACTGCATGAGAGACGGGAAGCTCGGGCTTCCTTCAAAAAAAAGATCGCGGTCGCGACAGGAGCTCCTCGCTCTGCGCAGGAGCGCGGCACCCGGTCCGCCCGGCGTAGCCGAAACGGCTGATCGGTGGTACCTCCGCCGGCCCATGAACGACGCGCACCTCGTGATCGATCTTGGCTTCGGCGACGCCGGTAAAGGCGCAACGGTGGACGCGTTGGTCGAGTGGACCGGCGCCGGCACCGTGGTGCGCTTCAACGGCGGCGCCCAAGCAGGCCACAACGTGGTGCTGGCGGACGGCCGTCACCACACCTTCGCGCAGCTAGGCGCGGCCACCTTCGTCCCGGGCGTGAGGACGTTGCTCTCCCGTGACGTCGTCGTGCACCCCACTGGCCTCATCGCCGAGCTGGAGCACCTCGCGATGAAGGGCGTCCGCGACGCCATCGAGCGGCTCGACGTAGATGTCGACGCGGTGGTCTCCACCCCCTATCACCAAGTCGCTGGGCGAATCCGCGAGCTCGCGCGCGGCGCAGGACGTCACGGCTCGTGCGGCGTTGGGCACGGGGAGGCTGTGGCCTGGTCCTTGTCGAGGCCCGAGACAACGCTCCGTGTCGCGGACCTCCACGATGCCCGCGTAGTCCGCCGCTGCCTCGAGGCCCATCGGGAAGGCGCGCTCGCGCTTCCCGAGGTGGACGCGCCGGCCTTGGAGGAGCTTCTCCGGGATGACGCCTCGCTAGAGAACGCCGTGACGCTCTTCACGCATCTTGGGCGTCGTCTCAGCCGCGTCGACGGGACAGAGGCCCTCCGCCGCGCGCTCCGACGGAGCTCCGTGGTGTTCGAGGGCGCGCAGGGGGTGCTGCTGGACGAGCGGCACGGCTTCCACCCGCACACCACGTGGTCGACCACCACGGCCAAGAACGCCCACGCGCTGCTCGACTCGGCGGGCTTCTCCGGTCGGCGCGTGGTCCTCGGTGTCACCCGGACCTACGGGGTCCGTCACGGCGCCGGTCCCTTCCCGACCGAGGACCCGGCGTTCGGTGGGACCGAGCCTCACAACGCCAGCGATCACCCGTGGCAAGGGGCCTTCCGTCGCGGCCTGCTGGATGCCGTGTTGCTGCGATACGCCGTGGCGGCCGCCGGTCCTGTGGACTCGCTGGTCGTAACCCACTGCGACAACGCCCCTGCGGACTGGGCGGGCGCCTGGGAGCTGGGGCCAGAGTGGTCGGAGCGGGGCGGCCACCGGCTCGACGCGCGCCTGGTGCTGGAGGGGGACCGCGTGAAGGCCCTCCTGCCTCTCGAGGTCCCGGACCTTGTGGCCCAGGCACACCTCGGCGCGGCGCTCTCGGCTGTGAAGCCGGTGAAGCAGCCGATTCCCTCGCCCGAGGCGCTGGCCGAACAGCTGGGGCTTACTCTCGCTTGTGTCTCGGACGGGCCGCGTCGAACCGACAGGCGCTGGACGGGCGTGGGGCTCTGAACGCTACGGGTTCCCCGCAGGTTCGTAGCGGAGTCCTCGCGCGCCTAGGAGCTCAGATGACGCCGGAGCCTTGCACTTCGTGGTTCTCGGACATCGAGACGCCCCGGTGGGCTCGGTAGTACCGGGTGGCCCACGCGACCCCCGGGTGTTCACCCCACTCCGCTTGTAGGGCCTGCACTGCCGGCGGCGCCATGAGCTGGATCCGGTGGGGTCCCAACGGCGCGGGGATCAGCCAGCTGACACACGAAGCCGCGTAGATCGACGCGAAGTCCAACCTGTCGGTGGACCGGGACGCGAGGCGCTCTAGCCCAGCGTCGATGGTGAGGCGGCAGCTGGCCACGTGCGGCTCGTCGAGTCGCACGAGGCGCTGGAGCGCTGCCCTCACGGCAGGAAACGCCTGCTTGTACAGGAACCGACGCGTCGGGCCGCGGCCCAACGACAGCCACGTAGCGGCGTACTCGGGGTCGCTGAGCGCAGCTGCCAGCCAAACCGTCTCGAGGGGGCTCCCCAGCGCCGCGTCGAGGGCCTCGACTTCGGCGAGCGCGTCGGCCACCCCGAGGCGTCCCTCGGTGTCGGCCCCCAGCGCCACCTCGCGGAGGCCTGCGCGGACCGAGCCCGGTGCGACCAGCGCCGGGACCTGCGTCTGGCGTGTGAGCGCGAGCAGCTGGGCGACGTGGGGGCCGGGGAGAAGGCTCTTCACGTGGTACGGGCGCGCCTGCGCGTCCAGGATCCAGCGGGCTGCCTCACACCGGTGAGACGCTTGAAGCTGATACAGCGTCGGGAGGGCGCCCACTAGCGGTCAGTTCGAGTTGAACCCGGGCACGAAGGCGGGGTTCAGGTAGCCGGGCGTAATACGCTTGGCGCCGGCGTCTTCGTACAGCTGGGTCTTACCGGTGCCGGCGACCCACGGGATCACGCCCACGTACCACATGTCGCGCTCGTTCAGCGCCACGTCCTTCACCTCGACGTCGAGCGTGCCGTAGATGTAGACCCGCACCGTCGCGATGGAGACGCCGAAGCCGTAGTCGTTCCAGTAGTGGACGCCGATGTGATAGGTCGAGGCCTCCTCCGGCACGTTGAGGTTGAGGTTCTCTGGGCCCCAGCCGTCGATGTCGTCCCGGTCGAGGCTGGGATCGTCGTCAGCCTCAGGGGAGAAGGCGCCCCAGTTCGGGTTGCCGTTGTACCAGAACGTGTCGAAGTCGGTGTCGAACCAGGGATCACCCACGGTGTCGCCGTCGATGTCCGGGTTCGGCGACAGCGGGCCCGTAGCGAACGGGTGCGCGAAGTGCAGGTCGAGGTCTGCGCCAGCGCCTTCGCCCTCGTCGTCCGTGAGCGGGTCTCCCGGTGTGGTCCACACGAGCTCCACGTGGATCGCCTCATCCGGGATCACGAGCACGTCGTAGGTGGCGAAGTCGCAGCCGTCCTCGCCGCTGCGCTTGTTGGCCTCGTCGCGGACCCCGAGCTGGAAGCGATAGAGCCCGGCGAGGTTGGCTGTGAAGATAGGCTTGTCGAACGTCTGATCCGGGATGAAGCCCTGGACGTTGCCCTCTGGAGCGAGGATCACGTCCCACTCCTGTTTCGTAACGGAGCCGTTCGGCGAGTAGCTCTGGGTGGAGTCGAGGTGCAGCGTAGTCTGAGGGACCACCTGCTCGCCCTCCTGGATGGTAATCACCGGCACGGGGCAGGTGCCCTCGAGCCCGATCCCCGTGATCTGGATCTCGACCGTGGAGTCGAAGCTGTCGTTGTCGACGAGCAGCGTACCCACGTCCGGGATCGGCTTGTTATCCGCGTCGAGCGGGTTCACCACATCGGGCACGTACTCGACGTCTACCGTGATGCACTCGTTGATCTCGAGCGCGATGGGGGCGTCCGGTTCGAAGCCCGTGGGGCCGAGGCCCGCCGGCGCGTAGCCCACGCTGTAGTCTGGGGCCGACGTGAGCGCGAGAGAGACGTTCTTGATCCTCAGCGTGGCCCCGCCGCAGCTGCACATCTTCACGGGGTAGGTGGCCTTCTGGCCGATGATCTTGCCGCCGAACTCGACGCGCCCAGGCGTGACCTCGATACAGGGGACGTTCTGGTTCGCCAGCAACACGGCGACGTGCCCGTCGAGCCCGGCGAGGTCGTTGCAGTAGATCGTGAGCTCGCCTTCGGCGGGCGACTCAGTGGTGGGCGCGAAGGTGACCTTGAGCTCCTTGGTCTGGCTGGCGCCGACGCTGAAGGGCTCGGAGAGCGCGGTCTTCTCGAGCGAGACCTCGCTGACGGGGTAGGTGTCGTCGTCCACATGGAGCGTCAGGTCCGGATGGCCGCGGAACTTGAAGGCGTCGCACACGAGCACGTCCGTGCCCGTATTCTGGACCTTCACGATTCGCGTGGCGACGGTGCCTTTCTCTACGGTGCCGAAGTCGACCACCTCGGGGGTGAGCGAGCCCACCGCCGCGGGCGACTCCTCCTGAATGAGCACGGACGCGACCGGTGTGCGCTTGCTCCCGGTGGACACCGAGAGGATCGCGACCCGTGGGCTGAACGCCGTGTTGCGCAGGTACCGGACGGTGAGCTCCACCCGGGTGGTGCCCTCGACGGAGTCGATCGGCAACACCTCGAATGGCGTGCTGGGCGGCTCGACCAGCGAGAAGGCCGGGCCCTTGTCGTCCACAGCGCCTTCGGCGGCGTAGTCCAGCTGGATGGCGGTGATCTGCAGGGGGCCCTGGCCCACGTTCGTGATGGCGATCGTGACGTCGGCGGTGCTGCCCACCGCGACCTGTCCGGCAGACACAGGGACGGTGGCGGCGGGATCGAGGCGGAGCTCGCCTTCCCGCGACAGGTCCACGCCGCCGCCTTCGCCGTCTCCACAGCCCGGCAGGGCCGGGAGGGCGACGAGGGCGAGCAAGACGGACGCCCGCGTGGCGAGCAGCAGCGCGTGTTTGAACCGGTTCACATCGATGCCCATCTCGAGCGTCCTCCTGGCACCCGCGCTCGCCTGCGAAGTGCTCGTTCCCGGCCGCTGGGGCGCGAAACCGGAGGGCGAATGGTAGCAACCGGGGATCTGGAAGTCACGTACGGCACAGGCGTGGCGCGCACCGGGCCGGGTCAGCGCTCCCACTCGGGGCGCAGAGGCCGCCCCTCGAGCATCGCCGCGAGGCGGCCTCGCAGCTTGGGCACTCCGTCGCCTTCGTTGGCCGACAGGACGATGGCGTCGGTGACGCCCTCCTCCAGGAGGTCCGTGAGCGTGAGGTCGACCCACTCGGTGTCTACCAGGTCCGCCTTGTTGAGGCACACCACGGACGGCCGCTGCAGGAGCTCGGGCTCGTAGGCGCCGAGCTCGCCTCGCAGAATGATCAGCGCCTCTCGGGGGGACATCTCGCCGGCGAGATCGAGCAGGTACACGAGCACCCGGCATCGCTCGATGTGCCGAAGGAACTGGTGACCGAGGCCCGCCCCCTCGCTGGCGCCGCGGATGAGGCCAGGGACGTCCGCGAGCACGAAGCTGCGGTCGTCGTCGTAGCTCACGACGCCGAGGTTGGGCACCAGGGTGGTGAAGGGGTAGTCCGCCACCTTCGCGCGCGAGCGCGACATCTTCCGGATGAGCGTGGACTTCCCGGCGTTGGGGAAGCCGACGAGGCCCACGTCGGCGAGGAGCTTCAGCTCGAGCCGGATACGCCGCGAGTCGCCCTCTTCTCCCGGCTGCGCGAAGTCGGGTGCCTGCCGAGTGGACGTGGTGAAGAAGCTGTTGCCCTTCCCGCCTCGCCCACCCTTGGCCACGACCAGCGTCTGCCCGTCTGCGACCATGTCGCCGAGCACCTCGTCGGTCTCGTCGTCATAGATGACCGTCCCGACGGGGACCTGCAGCTCGATGGTCTTGCCCCGGCGGCCCTGGCAGTCCGAGCCCATGCCGTGTTCGCCGTCTTCGGCGTCGTAGTTTCGGATGAAGTGGAGGTCGAGGAGCGTGGCGGCGCGCGTGGTCGCGAGAAGGACGACGCTGCCGCCGTCTCCGCCATCACCGCCGTTGGGTCCCCCGAGGGGGACATAGCTCTCACGGCGGAACGAGATACACCCGCGCCCGCCGTGGCCACCCTTTACGGTGATCACGGTCTCGTCGATGAAGCGCATGGTGGGGCTCTCGGTAGGCGCCGGAGGGCGCCAGGGACATCAACCCGCGGCGGGGATGACGTCGACCTGCTTGCGGTCGTTCTTGATCGTGCGGAACGACACGGTGCCATCAACCAGCGCGAACAGCGTGTGATCTCGGCCGAGACCCACGTTGAGGCCCGGCTTGGTCGCCGTGCCGCGCTGGCGGATGATGATGGTCCCGGCGACGACAGCCTGCCCGCCGAACTTCTTCACGCCGAGGCGCTGGGCGTTCGAATCGCGTCCGTTGCGCGAGGAGCCTTGTCCCTTCTTGTGTGCCATGGCGCTTCCCCTTAGCCCGCGATCGCCGTGATCTCGACGGCGGTGAAGTATTGACGGTGGCCGACCTTGCGGGCGTGGTTCTTGCGGCGCTTGTACGTGAACGCCACGACCTTCTTCGCCCGGCCGTGCTCGACGACCTTCGCGGTGACCGCCGCTCCCGCGACGATCGGCGCGCCGACCTTGAGGCCTGCATCGCTGCTGACCATGAGGACGTCGCTGAAGGTGATCACGGAGCCGACGTCGGCTTCGAGCTTCTCGAGCCGGACGGTCTCGCCCGGGGTGACGCGGTGCTGCTTGCCGCCGCTCCTGATGACTGCGTACATGCCGAGATCCTCATCTCGAGGCGCGTGCTGCCGGCCTCGCTCGGGTGTGGGGGGGGCCCCCACGGGGTCGTCCCCGCGCAACGGCAGCTAAGGCGCACGCGCTGCGGGGACGCCGTTTTTACCGGGCGCCCCCTCGAAGTCAAGGCCATTCTGTTCTGCCGGCTGCGCCACCCGGGCTTCAGCTCAGAGGGAGTCGAGCACCCCGAGGATGTCCCGGATGGCTGGGCGGTCGGTCACGCGCTCTCCGACCTTGGACCAGACGATCCGGCCTTTCGCGTCGAGGATGAACGTGGAGGGGATGGCGATCTCGCTGCCGTCCATCTGAACGCCCCACGCGGCAGCCGTTCGCGCCTCCGGGTCCTGCAGGAGCGGGAACCACAGGGGCGACACCCCGGCCTCACGCTCGAGCCCCGCCGCAAGGGTGATGGAGTCCTCGGCCTTATCCGACGAGATGGCCACGACGCGGGTCTTGCGTCGCTCGAAGGCGTCATGTTGGTGGGCCAGCTCGCCGAGCTGGAGGCGACAGAACAGTCACCAATGGCCCCGGTAGAAGACGACGACCATTGGCCCGTCGAGCCGGGAGCTGTCGACCGCGACGGGCCGTCCGCACGAGTCGTTGAGCGTGAACGCTGGGGCCTGACCGGCAGGGACCACAGCCCCCTCGACGCGCGGCACGCAGCCTCCGAAGACGCAAAGGCACATGGCGAGCAGGAGCTGCGAGGCGGGGTGCATGCCGGCACAGCGTAACACTGGTGGACTTCGCAGGGAGCTTGAATCGGGGGAGGGCAGCGAGGAGCGGGGCGGCAGATGGGGGGCGCTCTCCGTCCCCTCGCTGTGTGGAGTTTCTCTACAGGCTGTGAGTCGCCGTGAGGTGTTTTTACCTGAAACAGACGCGAGCACGTCAATCGGCAGAGTAATCAATGGTGAATAGTGTCTTCGTTTCCAGAGACAGCACCGTGTGGCGGCCGGCCTGCCGATCGGTCACCACGACCCGCTCCCCGCCCCCAGAGATCGCGTCGCCCGAGGCCCCCTCGACGCGGGTGATCCCTGCGGCCGTCATGCGGTGTAGTTGGCCTTCTGAGGCCACGTAGAGGGCGCCGTCGTTGCCGGGAGCGCGCCGCGTGAGCGAGATCGCCGCGCCGTTCACAGGCGCCAGCGTCCCCAACGCGTCGTCGCGGACGGCCACGAAGGGCACGCCGCCGCGCTGCCCCTGCACGTAGAAGCTGCCGTCGGGCCCGAAGGCGAAGGCCGGGCGGACGTCGCCAGCGTCGAACAGGTCGAAGGTGTAGTCGTCTGCTCGCGCCACCACCACGCCGAAGGGCTCCGTGGCGAAGAGGTTCCACTCGACCATCAGCGTCTCCGCCACCGTGAAGCCCGCGGCCTCGAGGCCGTCCGGGGAGAACACCGCTGGCCCGAAGCCCGGGACGTTCGCGAGGTGGGTAACTGTCTCGAGGTCCACGAACGAGATGGGGTCGCCCTGGGGCGGGACGTCGTCCCACGTGTCCCAGGTCTCGACCACCTCGGGCTCAGCGATCACCACCTCGTGCAGCGCGCAGGTCCGCGGCGCCAGCACCGCGAGCCGTCCGTCCGGGTGGATCTGGAGGTCGTCCGCGCAGTTCGGGAAGGTGACGTCGCCCAGGTACTGAAGACCCGCGCGGTCGAAGACCTGGAGCACCGCCTCGGGGAAGCCGAACGCGTCGTGATGACCCATCGTGACCACCACGCGTGTCTGCGTGATGTCCACGTCTCGAACCGCGTACGCGGTGAGATAGGTCTCGACGGCCGCGCTCACGAGGTCGACGATCGCCAGACGGCGCAGCGGCAGCGCCGTGGGATCGAGATCGGCAGCCACGAGCTCCGCGGGGGTGGTGGGCACCACCGCGAGCGCCGCGGTCTTGCCGTCCGCCGCGGCCACACTCCCCGTGTACACAGCCGGGGTCTCGGCGACGAGGGTGTGCCCCTCCTCGGTGACTCGGAAGAGGCGCTGACCGGACGCGTCCAGAACGAGCACTGCGCCGGGTTCGCCAGCTGCCACTCCCCGGGGGGCGCAGAGCGCCTCGAAGGCGTGGACCTCCGCGGTCGCCGCATTGGCGAGCGTGAGGCAGCCGTCCTGCGGCCGTAGCGCGGCGATGACGTCGCCGCTGGTGATCACGACGTCGATCGCGGGCGCCACCGGCAAGACGGGATCCGAAGGCTGCTCCGGATCCGTAGGCGCCCAGCCGGGCGGGCCCCCAGGCGCTTCGGGCTCTACAGGCTCTCCCGTCACGGGATCCGTGGGCGAACCGGGCTGGCCCGGCGCGTCCGGATCACGCGGCGCACCCGGCTCCGAGCGCTGGCCGGGCTCCTGTGGGGCCGGGTTCGTCGGGGTCCCGTTCGACAGGCCGGGGGTCGACCGCGGGAGCTCGAGGGTGCAGGCCAGGGAGAGGGAGAGGGGCAGCAGCAGTCGTCGCATGGTCGTGAGCCTCCGGGTTGATGAGGCGCACCCATGCAATGGGCGTGCCGTGGTGTTTGGCACGACGGGTGCATGTGAGTTCAGCCGCGACCGTTCAGGCGGTCGCTCCCCAGCGATCATTGCGGTCGGGCGTCGAGCCCGGGCATGCGGATGGCGGGGCGCTTCGGGGGCATCGACCGCGGACGGCTTCAGCCGGCCGGGTGCCTGGCGGGGCTCACAGCACGGAACGTGACCGGTAAACGCGCAGCTCCGAGAGCGCGGCGCCGGCGGGAGGAAGACACATGAGGCGACTTGGCTGGATACTGGTTGCTGCGGCTGCCCTGGGCTGCGAGTCCGCGCGAAGCGGTAAGGGGCACGAAGGAGGTGTCGCCGTATCCACGGACGGCGCCTCGGACGGCACGGATGTGTCGGGTGACTGGTCGAGCAGGGCGGACGTGTCCAGCGGCTGGTGGGGCGGCGGCGGGGCCGACGCCACCGACGCCACCGACGCCACCGACGCCACCGACAGCGCCGACGGGCTCGACGGGTGGTCCGACGGCGCGGACGGCACGGATGGCTCGGGCGGCGACTCCAGCGACGGCTCCTGGGACGGCTGGGATGGCACCGACGCCGTCGACGCCGCCGACGCCACCGACGCCGCCGACGCCAACAACGGCGTGGATGCAACCGATGGCGGCGCCACCAACCCCGGCACCGGTCCCGCTCCGGGCAACGGCGCCTGTGTGCCCGCGTGTAACGGGAAGCAGTGTGGCCCCGACGGGTGCGGCAGCTCCTGCGGCTGGTGCTCGGGGCAGGACTCCTGCATCGGCGGCCTCTGCAACGTGGTCCCGGGCTGCTCCCCGGCGTGCGCCGGCAAGATGGTGGGGGTGGAGGACGGGTGCGGCGGCGTCTGCTCGGGCTCGGGGCTCGGTATCGGGCTCGTCCCCGGCGGCGCCCAAGACGCGGCGTACTTCCGCAGCCTGGTGTTTGCCGGCGGCGTACCGGCGCCAGACCTGCTGCCCATGGAGGGCTGGCTCACGGAGCACGGCACCCCCCTCCCGCAGCCCAAAGACGACCGCCTCGTCACGCTGCACGGCTTCGCGGGGCTCTTCTACGACCCGGCCGAGGGGGCGCCGACCGTGGCGCTCCAGCTCGGAATGAACTCCGCGCTGCCCCCAGAGGCGGTAGAGGCCGGGAAGTTCAACCTGTGCGTCGTGGTGGACCGCTCCGGCTCGATGTCCGAGGAGAACAAGATCGGCTTCCTGCGGCAGGGCCTCCTGGCGATGCTCGACGTGCTCGACGAGGACGACATCTTGAGCATCGTGACCTACTCGAGCACGGCCGAGCTGCTCCTGCCGCCCGAGAGCGTCTCGAACAAGGCCAAAATCAAGCAGTTGATCGAGGGGATCATGCCGGGGGGCCAGACCAACATCAACGCGGGGCTCACGTTGGGCTTCGAGCAAGTCGCGAAGAACGCCATCGACAAGTCCCGCACGCCGCGCGTGATCATGCTTAGCGATGGCCTCGTGAACCAGGGGGTCACGGCGCTGGGTGAGATCGCGGCGAACGCGAAGGCCTACAACGACGTCGGGATCGGCCTCACCACTATCGGCCTGGGCACCAACCTCAACTTCGACCTCATGCACACCTTGGCCACCCAGGGGAACGGCAACTTCTACTTCGTCGACTCGGGCGAGAAGCTGCTCCAGGTCTTCCAGGAGGAGATCAAGTACTGGCTGACGCCGGTGGCCGAGAACCTCAAGGTCTGGTTCACCCTGCCGGCCGGGCTCTCGGTGGAAGACATCTACGGCTTCGACTACTCCACCGCGCCGGACGGCACCGTCCAGCTGCTGGGGCCGTCGCCCATCGAGACGATCGGCCCCAACGGCCCCATCGGACCGGACAACGGCGGCGGAGAGACCCCGGACGTGGCGATCTCGACCTTGTTCGCCTCGAAGAAGGCCGGCCTCCTCATGGTCAAGGTGTCGAGCCCGGATCCCGTGGCGCTGAAGGCGTTCGAGAATACTGCGCTCACGAACATCTACTACAGCTACGACCTGGTCGACGCGGGCAAGACCGAGGCGTTCGACGCGCCGATCGCGATCGGCTCCATGGAGTACAAGAGCGACTCGGGCTTCGAGTACTTCTCCGGGGTCACGATGCAACGGAACTTCTGCATCCTGCGCGCCGGGCTCGCGATGCAGGAGGCCGCGCGCCTCTTCATCCAGGATGGGCTCGCGGGCATTGACCCCGCGGTGAAGACCCTGGGCTTCGCGCGCACGTTTTGCACTGGCATCAACGTGCAGCTCAAGGACACGCGCATCGCCGAGGACGTGGCGCTCATGAACCAGCTGCAGCTCAACATCTGCGGAGACGACTGCGTCGACCCCGACGGCCTCTGAGGCCCGTCAGCCGGCGAGACCGCTATTACGGAGCATGAGCCACGCGAGCAGCGTGGGCGCCGCGAACAGGAGCCCGTCGACCCGATCGAGCAGGCCGCCGTGACCCGGAAGCAGTGAGCCCGAGTCCTTGACCCCGGCGGCGCGCTTGAACATGGACTCCACGAGGTCGCCCACCTGCTCCACCACGCCGCAGGCGAAGCCCAGGAGCACAGTCTCCACGGGCGTGAACGGCAGCTTCCCCAGCCAGACGATGAGCGCGAAACCGAGCACGCTGGCTGCGGCGCCGCCGAAGGAGCCCTCCCACGTCTTCTTCGGCGAGATCTTCTCGTACAGCTTGCGCTTGCCGAGGAACTTGCCCGCGAAGAACGCTCCGGAGTCCCCCGCGAAGACCGAGCCGAACAGCGCCAGCATGATGAGCGTGCCGCTCGGGAGGGCCGCAATCAGGGCGAGCGCCACCAGCGGGATGGCGAGGTAGTAGAAGCCCATGGTGAGGTAGGCGGCCCGCGGGGCCAGAACGTTGACCTCATCGGAGCCGAACAGCGCCACGGAAAGCAGGATCGGCGCCGCCACCACCATGAGCGGCAGGACGGCCAAAGGAGCCCACCACGCCAAGGCGACCGCTGCCGACAAGAGGCCCGTGGCGAACCAGCGCTCTCGGGTGCGGTCTGGGCCGAGCACCATTCGAAAGAGCTCGTCGCCGACGAGGACGGCCGCCCCCTGTATCAACGCGTACGTTGCTACAGGGGGCCCGAAAGTGAGGAGGAGGATGGCCGCGGCGGCCATGATGAGCCCGGTAATTATGCGTGTCGCCACCGAGGCAGCGTCGCCACAATCTCGATGGCGTCAAGTAAGGTCGGCGGTCGTGTCGGGCCCGGGTCGCCGGCGAGGCCTTCGCTGGCTGCTGTGGCGGCGGGTGGAAGCGCCTCGCTGGAGGCGTCCGTTGCTACGCCACCAGCCCAAAGCGGCGGTGTCGCCGCGCATAGACCAGGGCGGCTTCGGTGAGCTCGGCCTTGCCGAAGTCCGGCCAGAGCGTGTCAGTGAAGTAGAACTCGGCGTAGGCGCTCTGCCACAAGAGGAAGTTCGACAGCCGCTGCTCC
>SXGT01568965.1_pt1 | contig 41450 bp, 37 predicted proteins | sample 3176221 | NCBI WGS metagenome assembly SXGT01 (sample SAMN11356862, study PRJNA531348) | freshwater metagenome | isolation source: freshwater sample F1-120 | place: China: Fuxian Lake, Yuxi | collected 2017-12-25
GGATTGGCGGCGATTTGGTGGGTCTCGATGACTCGACCCACCCTACGGTTACTTCTGCGACGGCAGAGAAGCCAAGCCGATGCCGGACAGGTCTGCGACGCGGAGTTGGAACTCGTAGCGCTGAGCCCAATCCTCGGTCTGTTCGTTTTGGCAGAGCTTCAGCAGGATCGTGTTGGCTCCGGCTTTGACTTCGCCGCGCACGCGGTACTGGTCGAGGGCCATGCCTCGGTGGTACTCGTCGCGGCCGAAGAGTTGCTTTCCGTTGACCCAAATTTTCCAAGCGTTGGGTGTGCCGAGCCGGAACTCGACGCTGCGAGCGGTTGGGCTTTGAAACTCGGTCGTCAGGTACATGACCGCTCCTTTGTACGGAGCGATTTGCTTGGCGACGTTAACGATGCCGTACTCGTGGTCGGTCTCGGTCTTGTCCCACGCGACCTCCCCTTTTTGGCCTTCGTACTTCGCGGCGAAGTCCAATTTTTCTTCCGGCGGATAGGTCGTGTCAAATCCCTTGAGGCCGACGTTGTCGAACGGCCCGACGAAACGCCAACCGGTCAGGAAACCGAAGTGCTTTTGAAGGTCGATCTCCTCCTTCATCTCTTTGAGTTGCTTGGCGAGCGTCTTCACCTGATCGTCGTCGGTCGCACCCGACAGAGCTTTCTTGAATGTGGCCTTGGCGGCATCGGTATCTTTGTCCTTGAGCGATTTCTCGCCGGCAACGATCAAACGCGAGACGGCGTCACGGCGGAACTCCGGGCTGGGGTCGAGCAGCATTTCCGGGATGATTCGATCCGGCGCGGCGGTGTCCACTCGCGAGAGCAACTCGAATGCGAGTCGGCGTCCGCGCGGGTCTTGCTCGGCGTCGCGGATCAGCTTTTCGAGCGACACCGTCGGCAGCGACTTGCCCGACCTGAGTGCGCGGTCGGCGATGGCTTCGACCGCCCCACGCAGATAATTCGCGGCGAGCGGATTCGCATCGCGAAATCCGATCAGCACGCCGGGCAACTTGGCCGCGTCTTGTTGCGACAATTCGCTGACCGCCTGATTGGCCTCGCGATTGCCTTGGCCTTCACGGCCAACTGCTTTGATCGTTTTCACCAGCGAATCGATATCAGCAGCCGAACTGTCGGCAGGCATCGTCAACAGAGTCGCGATGAGAAAACCACGAATCATCCAATTTGACATGGCAACCTCGTGCGTCGGTAGGGGAGCGGAGTCAAAAACAAACCGCCAAATTGCCAGCGGCATGTACCGCGAATCGTAGCGGATCGATCGGAGTTCGGAAGCCAGCGACCTGGTGCGGCTGAGTCAGCCCGTGTGATCGTTCAATCGATCCCACTGCGATCATCTGGCAGCGACTCTTGTGAGAAAGTCTGCCATGCGAATTCTCTCCTCTCGATTGATCGTGTTGTTGTTTGGTGCGGTCGCATTGATCGCGCGAGGCGAGGAGCCGTCTCAATTCGTGCGAACTCAGCGAGGCGACTTGCCGGTCATTCTGTCGGCTCCGCACGGCGAAAAGTTGGATGTTCCCGACGCCTAGAATTTGTCCACGCCTGCCACGGACGAGCCTTTCCTGTCAGCCGATGATCACTCGCGGTTGGCGGGCAGGGTCAGGCTCGGCCCTGATGATCAGTGCGCGGACCATCAACGGAACGTTGCCTTCGCCAAAGAGGACGAAGCGCAAGTTCATGGCGAGCGGATTCTCGTCGGACCAACCGAAGTGCAGTTCCGGTGGTGTCCCGGATTTCGAGAGTTCCAGCGCGATCGACGCCAGCGTGTGGGCGATCGAGGCGCATTTCGTCACGCGGATGACGAAGCGGCCTTCCTCTTCGACCACTTCGATGATCGGCGAATGATAGAATTCGCTGACGTCACCCAGCGTCGCCTCGACGAACACGATCGGCATGTTCGGGTCGAGATGATGCTCGCGCCGGATTTGCTCCTCTTTTTGAGCGAGCGTCCGATCGGCCCCTGAGCGGTGAGGAACCAGGACGGGGAACTCCAAGTGCCGCAAAGCATCCCACAGAAAGTGTGACTCGTTATTGACGAAGCGAAAGCTGAGCAATCGCAGCTCCGTGGTTCTGAGCCAACGAGAAATCAGCGACGACACAAACACCGCTCCGATGAAACAACTGGCGATCAAAATCCCTTCGGACTTCTCGTACAAGATCATCGCGGTCACATAGACGAAGACCACCGTGATGCCGACGTACTGCCACACGATCCGGCGGATGATTGAGCCGCTCCGTTTGCGGTATTGGTCGATGATCGTCGCCACGCAGGCGCTGGTGATCAGCACCATGACGCCGGTCGCGTACGCGCCTCCCTGTTTTTCGACATCGGCTTGAAAGATCGCCGTCACCAGGATGTTGATGAACGTGAACAGCACGACCAGAGCCCGAATCTTCTTGGCCCATTCGGGAGCCATCCCGTAGCGCGGCAGGTAGCGCGGTACAAGATTCAGCAAACCGGACATCGCGCTTGCGCCGGCGAACCACAGAATCAGCACCGTGCTGATGTCGTAGATCGTGCCGAACGTGTCGCCGAACCACGGATTGAGCGGCAGGTCGCACTCGCCGTGGGCGAGGTAGGCGAGCGCACGGCTCTTGGCCGCACCGCCGTCTTGCAGTTCTTCGGCGGGGATCAGTGTCGAGACGACCATCGACGAACCGAGCAAATACACCGACATGATCGCCGCCGCCGAGATCAGCAGCTTCCGAGCGTTCCGAATGCGACCCGCCGGATACTCCGGTGTGTCCGACGCATCACCTCGGATCAACGGCATCACAGCGACTCCGGTTTCGAAACCGCTCAATCCCAGTGCGAGACTCGGAAAGACCAGCACACAAACCAACGCGACGGCTCCCCAGCCTATTCCCTTCACCGGTGGATTCTTCAGCATCCAGTCGCCGCCTTGCACCTTTTGCCACCAATCGGCGATCGCGACGGGATGGTCCGCGAGGTACGACAGCCCGCTGCCGATCACCACAATATTGAGCGTCAGGTACACCGCGACCAGCGCGACCGCCAGTCCAATCACTTCGTTGAAGCCTTTCAGAAAGACCCCCCCCAGCATCACGAGCATGAACATCGTCAACAGCGTCTGCCCTTGCAGCCATTCGGGCATCGAGTGCCAATGCGGATTGTGAATCAGATGCTCGGCGGCGTCGGCGGCCGACAGCGTTTTGGTGATGACGTAATCCGTCGCGGCGAAGCCCAACAGAATCAGCACCACAAACTTGCCCGTCCAGCCGCGCATCAACTTTTCGAGCATTGAGATCGAGCCTTGCCCCTGAAACGACTGCCCGGCGACGTAGCAGTAAACCGGCAATGCTCCGAACAACGTGACCAGCACGAGCAACACTGTTGCGATGGGCGCGAGTTGTCCTGCGGCCTTGAACGCCATCGACGGTTGATAGCCCAGCGTGCTGAAGTAATCGACGCCCGTTAGACAGAGCACCCATACCCAAAAACTCTGGTGCCCGTGATTCCCTTCCGATTCGTTGCCGGCCCCGATCGGCGGCGGTGCCCCTGAACCAGGGCCATGAGCAGACGAAGTCTTCGGATCATCGGTCTGTAAAGTTGCGGCGATCACGGCTGCGGAAGTCTGGGAGGAATCGCTGTTTGCTACGGACGATGTTGCCTGCGGAGCCGTTGGGCGCGATTCGTTCGCGCCACTTTGAATTTCGGACATGGTGTTCCAACACGACCAGTCGAGTCTTTTTGAGCAACTCACGGCGCGAAGGACTCAACCGAACTCCGCGTGAGGTGAGCAAACGCTAGCGGCCTGCCGTATCGGGCTGCAATGGTCTCGTGCTTCCGTGACGCAACTGATTGGCCGCACCGACACTAGCACGACGTGCCAGCGAGTGGTTGCTCTCGAACAATCACTCGCTGGTATCTACACAACTCAAAATGATCGGCAATTTCGCCATCTCTGCGCTCTTCGCTTCTCTGCGGTAAAAGCGATGGAAACTTCTCCATTTACCGCAGAGAAGCGAAGAGCGCAGAGGTCTGCCGGACACGTTTTCATGGGGTTCGCAAAAATGAGTAGATACCAATGAATAATCACTCGCTGGCGCGTCGTGCTGGTACGCCAGGCACTCTTTCCAAGTGAACATTGGCCAGCCGCTCGAAACTCATCGCAGTTGGTTGCGTTCCCGTTCGAGCAACAGCCGCTTGCGCCACAGGCCGCCGCCGTACCCGGTCAGGTCTCCGTTCTTGCCGATGACACGATGGCACGGAATCAAAATGTTGACTCGGTTCTGACTGTTGGCGTTCGCGACAGCTCGGACGGCAGTTGGTTGCCCGATGCGCGTCGCGAGTTCTTCGTAGCTGATTGTCGATCCGTGTGGGATGCGGCGCAGCTCCTGCCAAACGCGTTCTTGAAACGGCGTCCCGCGCGGCGAGATGGGAACGGTGAACTCCGTCAGCCGGCCGTCAAAGTACGCGGCGAGTTCATCATTCAGTTTTTTAAGCCACTTGTGCTGACCTGGCACGATGACAGCCGCGAGTTGACGGCGCATCGTCGCGAGATTTCGTTCGAGCATCCGCCGATCGGTGTATTCCAGCAAACAAATCCCGTCGTCGGTCGCTGCCGCCAACAAGCGGCCGAGCGGACTGTCGACCAGCGTCGTCACGATGCAGAGCTGTGGCCGGTCTCCTGACCGAGCCACTCGCGAAGACCGCAGGTTTCCCTTGAATGACGCCGGATGATCCAGTGGGAGACCTTCGGTCGAATCCTGTGCGTGGTCGGGAGACCCGCGCACAGCGCGGATTTTGCCCGGCGGTTGGCCAAATGTCTGGCCAAACGCCTCACGAAAACCGCTTTGCGAGGCGAATCCGTGCTCGAGTGCGACGTCATCCAAGTCGGCTCCTTCCCGAATGCGAGTGAACGCTTCGGCCAGTCGTCGACCACGGCACCAGGCAGAAAACGTCATTCCGTAGCGATGCTGAAACCACCGCCGCACACGCTCAGCGCTGAGTCCCCAATCTCGCAAGTCGCTCGCGCGGATTCGCTCGTGCGGTGCTTGTTCGACACGAGCCAGCAATCGCTCAACCCACGCCGGTTGCCCGCCCTCAAGATCAAGTGGTCGGCACAGCTTGCAGGCGCGATATCCCGCGAAAAGAGCCTCGCGAATCGTTCCGAAAAACTCGACATTCTCTGGCCGAGGACGTCGTGGGGGCCGGCACGACGGCAAACAAAAGATGCCGGTCGTCCTCACAGCGACGATAAACACGCCGTCGTAGCTGCCATCCCCGGCGAGCATTGCCTGCTCCATTTCTTGCCGAGGTGGCAGAGTTTGCCAACCTGGCGACTCGACATCAGGCATCAGCAATTCCGTCTGTGACATCGCAATCCTCCGTGATCAGAGTGCGGGTGGAAACCGTTTCGGGGTTGTTGACGGAGGGATTCTTCCGAGAGTCCACTCAAGTCTCCACCGAAAACGCGACGTGATATTCCACGGTCCCGACAACAGTTGTCTGGACAACTATCGTCTGGCGGTCTATTTTGATGGTCATGCCCGCTCTTCGTGCCAAGCCGACTCGACAGGCAACGCGATTTGATTCGCTCGAACAGGAAGTGTTTTTGAATTTGTGGCGGACGTACGACCGGCTGCGGATTCAAGAGGACGGATTGTTTGGGCGGTTTGAACTGACACCACAGCAGTACAACGTGCTTCGCTTGCTGAAGGCCGCGCACCCGGAGTCGTTGCCGACGCTGACTTTGGCCGAACGGCTCGTCTCGCGTGCGCCGGACATCACGCGGATGCTCGACAAGCTGGAGGAACGCGGTCTGATTGTTCGGGATCGTCCGGCGGAGAATCGGCGAGTTGTGCGGATCGGCATCACCGATGCGGGCTTGTCGTTGTTGGACGAGATCGCGGGGCCATTGCAGGAATGTCACGCTCGGCAGCTTGGGCACATGTCGGCAGCGGATTTGAAGCAACTGTGTGCGTTGCTTCGAGAAGCTCGTGATCCGCACGAAGAGGAAGCCAGCAGTTGGCTGTGAATCGTGCGTACCTTGGCGATCCGGGCGGCGCCAGCCCCCGGACGAGTCGGTTTGAAGGAGTGTGTCCGGGGGCTGACGCCACCCGGCTCACCAGCGAGGAGAAGTAGATGTCTGTGACTGAAACCGATGTCGTTGTGATTGGCGGCGGTCCGGCCGGTTCGACCGCATCGACGTTGATCGCTCAAAAGGGACATCGAGTTCAGCTCTTCGAGCGCGAGAAGTTTCCGCGATTTCACATCGGTGAGTCGCTCATCCCGGAGACGTACTGGGTGCTCGAACGGCTCAACATGCTGCCGAAGATGCGGGCCAGCAAGTTCGTCCACAAGCATAGCGTGCAGTTCGTGAACGCGGCGGGGAAGTTGTCAGCGCCGTTCTATTTTTGGGACAACAAGCCGCACGAGTGCTCTCAGACGTGGCAGGTGGTCCGCAGCGAGTTTGATTTGATGATGCTCAACAACGCTCGCGAGCACGGTGTCGAAGCTCACGAAGGAGTGCGCGTGCTGGACGTGATCTTCGCGGGCGATCGAGCGGTCGGTGTGAAGCTTCAAGAGGCGGACGGTACGCAGCGCGAGGTCCGGGCGCAAATCGTCATCGACGCCAGCGGTCAGAGCGGGCTGTTGCAGAACAAGTTCAAGCTGCGTGTCTGGGATCCGATCCTCAACAAGGGGGCAATCTGGACCTACTGGGAAGGTGCGTATCGCGACACCGGCCGCGACGAAGGAGCGACGATCGTCATTCAGACGCCGAACAAGCAAGGCTGGTTTTGGAACATTCCGCTGCACGACAACCGGCTCAGTTTGGGAGTCGTTGGGCCGTTCGATTACCTCTTCAAAGGACGCGGCTCGCACGAGCAGACTTACCACGAAGAGGTCGAGAAATGCCCCGACGTGCAACGGCGAATCAGCGGCGCAAAGCGGATCACCGGGTACTTCGCGACGAAGGATTACTCGTACCGCGCGACGCAAGGGGCCGGCGACGGTTGGGTGACGGTCGGTGATGCGTTTGGGTTTCTCGACCCGCTGTATTCGTCGGGCGTGTTGTTGGCGTTGAAGTCGGGCGAGATGGCGGCGGATGCGATCGTCGAGGGACTGCAAGCCGGAGACACGTCGGCGGCTCAACTCGGCAAGTGGACGCCGTTGCTCAACCAAGGGATCGACCGTATGCGGCGGTTGGTCTGCGAATACTACGACGGCTTCAGCTTCGGCAACTTCGTGAAGAACTATCCGCACCTCAAAGGAAAAGTCACCGACCTACTGATCGGCGATTTGTTCACGGACAAGGTCGATGTCGTGTGGGAGCCAATGGAGTCGCTGTACTCGGCCGAGAAATCGGCTCCGAAAAGCTGGGACGCGGGAACACCGCCGGAGATCGCGGCGACGAAGCTCAACGAGTTGTTCCTGCCCGAAGGACTCAAGCCGTAGGTCAGCCTTTCCAAGCTGACCCGATCAACGGTTGACGTCTTTTTTGCCAATTCGGGTCAGGCTGGAAAGCCTGACCTACGATGTCGATGGAAGCCTCGCGATGGACAACGAGTCGAACGCTGACGAGACCGGAACGAAGAAGCCGCGGCGGTGGATCGTCTGCTACTTGTTGATGCTAGTGTTCGCCGTCGGTGTTTTTTTTGCGATCCGAATCATCGGAGAAAGCTCGTCGTCGGCTCCGCTGAAAGGTCCAACCGACCTCGGATTGTTGCGACAGTACGTTTCGCCGAAGGCATTGCCACGATTGCTGGGTGCCTTGACGGCGATCATCATCACCGGCCGCATTCTGGGGGCAATCTTTCATCGGCTCGGTCAGCCGCGCGTGATCGGTGAGGTTGTCGCCGGGATTTTGTTGGGGCCGTCATTGCTCGGCCGAGTCGCGCCGGAAGTGATGTGGTCGCTGTTCCCCGAATTGATCTCGGTGCAACTCAATGTCATCGCGCAGTTGGGCGTGATCTTGTTCATGTTTCTGGTGGGGCTGGAGCTGAATTCCGACCTGCTGCGCGGCCGAGTTCCGATGACCGTGTTCCTCGCACATGCGGGGATCGTGACCCCGTTCGTGATGGGAGCCGGTTTGGCGTTGTGGTTGTTCCCACCGTTGGCTCCGAGCGGCGTTGCGTTCACGAGCTTCGCGTTGTTCCTGGGAGTCTCGCTCTCGGTCACGGCATTCCCGGTGCTGGCTCGGATTCTGACGGAGCGAGGTCTCCAGAACAGCGAACTGGGAGTGCTCGCCTTGAGCTGTGCCGCGGTGGGAGACGTGACGGCGTGGTGCCTGTTGGCGTTCGTGGTAGGAGTCGCTCAGTCGGCAGTCAGCGGAGCGATCACGACGATGCTGTTGACCGTGTTGTTCATCGGGCTGATGTTCGGAGTCGTCCGGCCTCTGGCGGCACGATGGCTGAGTCACTCCGATTCCGCGTCAATCAACGGCCAGGTGGTCGGTTCGGTGTTGTTGGTTTTGCTGTTGGCCTCACTGGCGGCGGAAGCGATCGGCATTCACGCGCTCTTCGGCGCGTTCCTGCTGGGAGCGGTGATCCCGCATGACAGCGAGGTGGCTCGCGCATTTCACGACAAGCTGCACGACATCGTCGTGATTCTGCTGCTGCCGGCGTTCTTCGCGTACTCCGGTCTACGAACAGAGATCGGGTTGGTCGAGGGCTTCTCCGAATGGCTGACGTGCGGAGCGATCATTCTGGTGGCGACGGCCGGAAAACTCGGAGGCACGATGCTCGCCGCGCGGTGGACCGGCATCGGTTGGCGAACGTCGGCCGCGCTGGGAGCACTGATGAATACCCGCGGGTTGCTGGAGCTGATCGTGCTCAACATCGGCCTCGATCTGGGAGTCATCTCGCCGACGCTGTTCGCCATGATGGTCCTGATGGCCCTGGCCACAACGATCGCGACGACGCCGATGCTGGCATGGTTGAGTGACCCTAACCCGAAGAGTTTGTGAGGGCGAGCGTTTCACCAACATCGGGCTGAGTGAAGCGCTCGCCCTCGCTAGCGCTTCGGGTTAGTGTGAGTGACGATCACTTCGATACCAAGCGATCGAGGGCCGGCAAAGGGAACTCGGCAGAGGGCGTGTGCTGTTCACGCATCAGGTTTTCCATCTGCGCGATGATGTCGGGATGCTCGGCGGCGACGTCTTTGGTCTCGCCGATGTCGTTTTTCAAGTTGTAGAGTTCAATCTTGAGCGACGGTTCTTTTCCCTTGCCGTTCGGTTTGAGGCTCTGGCGGACTCCCTTCCAGTCGCCGATGCGGACGATCTGCTGGCCACCGTAGGAGGGGAACTCGCGGTACAGGAACGGCCGCTCTGGCTGCGGTTGGCCGAGCAGTGTCGGCAGGAGACTGATGCCGTCGATCTCCTTCGGAGTCGAGTCCTTCGCTCCGGCGATTTCGACGAGCGTTGGGAGCCAGTCTTCAAAACCGCTGACTCGCTCGCGTGTCGTGCCGGCGGGGATCTTTCCTTTCCAGCAGGCGATCGTCGGGACTCGAAAGCCTCCTTCGTACAGCGATCCTTTTTGGCCTCGCAGCGGGCCGGCGGAGTTGAAGAATCGTCCGTCGGTCCCGGCGAAGCCTTGGTAGGCGTGGTCGAGCGGGCCATTGTCGGAGGAGAAGACGAACAGAGTATTCTCCTCCAGGCCGAGTTCGCGAACGAGCGCGACGATGCGTCCCACGTCGCGGTCTAGCCGAGTGATCATCGCGGCGAACGCCGCTCGCGGAGTGCGGTGCGGGAGGTAGCCCTTGTTGCCGACGTAGGGCGTCTCCTCGAACTGGCCGAGGTACTCGTTCAACGAATCGTCGGGAACTTGGATCGCAACGTGCGGAATCGTGCTGGGAACGTACAGGAAGAACGGCCGCTCGTGGTTGTCGCGGACGAACTTCAACGCCTGTTCCATGATCCGGTCTTGGGCGAACTCTTTGCCGGTGAACTGCGAGTAGCTGGCGGGATCGCGCGGGTCGAGATCCTTCGCCAACGGTTGATGAGCCGAGAACTCCGGGTTGTTCAGCGGGACTTTCTTGTCGTTGTCCCACAAGTACGTCGGGTAGTGGTTGTGAGCGACCGCTTGGCAGTTGAAGCCGAAGAAGCGGTTCATCCCTTGCTTGAGCGGTTCACCTGCGGACCCCGGCCCGCCGAGTCCCCACTTGCCGAAGCCTCCGCAAACGTAGCCCGCTTTGCCGAGCAACTTCGGGAGCGTGACCGTCTCGGACGGAATCGGGTACTGCCCTTCGGGCGGAGTGCTGCGGTTGTCGCGGATGAAGGCGTGGCCCGGATGTTTGCCGGTCATCAGCACGCAGCGCGAAGGAGCACAGACCGCATTGCCGGAATAATGCTGCGTCAGCCGCATCCCTTCGGCGGCGAGCTTGTCGAGGTGAGGCGTCTTGATTTTCGTTTGTCCGAAACAGCCGATCTCTCCGTAGCCGAGATCGTCTGCCAGGATGAAGACGATGTTGGGACGACTTGATTCTGCGCCGGTGGCTGCGTTCAAACACGACCAACTCAACACAAAGACGGCAATGAATCGAAAGGGCATGGTGTTTGGCTCCTGAAGGGATCGGGACCATTGCGAGAGGCTCTGCTCATCGACGAAGAACCAACGATTAATGTCCTCTCTGTTTGGCGATAACACTTTCAGCAGGCCCAATTCGTCCGACGATGCACCTTCGAGCTGGAGTTCTGGCTTTAGCCGGCCGCACCACCGCCTAAATGCGGAACTCCAACACAAAGGTGCGCTGTAGCATTAGGTCATTCCGTTCGAATCCGCAGTCGGCGAAAATGGACTTCGAATTCTTCCGACTGAAGCCCGATCATTCCGCTCGTCACATCGCTCGCCTGGCTTTCGCAGACCTTTGTCCCGTTCAAGAGGGAGGTGACGGTACCGGACTTCGAGAGGATCTCGAGCGCATTCCATTCGCCGACCGGCTTCCGAGCCGACTCGCGAGCCGCGCCGTCATCGACGATCTCCACCTTGGCCGCGCCGCCGTTTTCTTTGATGGTCGCCAAATCCGCGAAGCGACCTTGGACTTCCAGCGACTTCGGCCATTGCTTGTGCGGTTCGGTGATGTGCAGCATGACGCCGGTGTTCGGATGAAATTTGTTCGCGGCTGCTTCGTCGGTCGGCGGAGCAAATCGAATTTCCAGCCGCAGCGTGAAGTCGGCGAAATTCTCCTTCGAGTACAAGTACCCCTTTGGTTTGCCGAAGCAGACGATCGCGTCGTGCATCGAGACCCAGGTAGGCTGTGGCGATTGAGGGAGCTTTGCGAAGAACGGCTCAAAGTTGCTGAGCGTCAACGGTCGAAAGCCTTCTTCGACAGTGAACTCACTGTCCTTCAGTGTGTCGGAGTTCCACGGCACGAGCGCGGCCGATGCCGGAACGGAGTCTTGCGGTGCCTTGGCAGTTGGAGCGGGCGGCTCAGACGAGCATCCCAGTAGCATGGCGATCACCGTCCACACGACGGCGTTGCTTCGGCGACTCAGGAGGACGGATGCGGTCATGAAATCACTCCCGGCCACTTGGTCAGCGGCGGCTTGAGGTTTTTCGGGACTTCTTGACGGGCAACTTTTTGGCTCGGCGAGCGATCGCCACAGAACGCAGCGCCCAGACTCGCAACTCTTCGGCGTCGTCCAACAAGTCGGCTGGAACTTCGAAATACGACATCGCCGTCGGCCGATCGGGAAACGGTTTGAACGGCCCCATCCCACGAGCTTCGTAGTCGGCTCGGTTCGAGTCATCGACTTTGAACCACAGCCGATCGAACGCGACGATCCCGAAAAACTGCTCGCCGGAATACAGCCCGACACCGCCAAACATCCGCCGAGAACGCAGTCCGGAGACCACGCGCTGCAAACGCTCGATTGCTTCGTCGGCAAATTCCGAATTCATCGCCATGCGGACATTGTCGGAAGCCTCTCACGAATGTGACAAGTCACTCGCAGGCGATACGATACAACGCCAAGACTGTCCTCCCCGCACCGAGCGTGTCTCGGTGGATCACGTTTTGCAAGATTCCGAAGAGGGTTTTACGATGACTGCGAGATTCTGGACTGCTTGTTTGTTGCTGATTGTTCCGTTGGGCTGCGGTGATGCTCAACCACCTCCGCCACCACCGGGGAGTGCTGAACGCCCGACCGGAATCCTTCCGATGGGAATTATTCCCGGTGGTCAATCCGAGATTCCCGTCGCTCCGCCAAAATACACTTTTGCGGTCATCCCCAAGGGAACGACGCACGAGTTTTGGAAGTCGGTCCACGCCGGAGCCGAGAACGCCGCCAAGGAACTTGGCGACGTGAAGATCCTGTGGAAGGGACCGTTGCTGGAGAATGATCGCGACGGTCAGATCAGCGTGGTGCAGGACTTCGTCACCAAGAAGGTCGATGGGATCATTCTCGCGCCGCTCGACAAGCAGGCGCTGGTTGACGCAGTCAAGGACGCTCAGGCCGCGAACATCCCGGTGCTGATCTTCGACAGTGCCTTGCAGGACGAAAGCATTACCATCAGCTACGTCGCCACCGACAATTTCAAAGGTGGCCAGCTTGCCGGTCAGCGGCTCGGCGAGTCGATGGGAGGCAAGGGGAGCGTCATCATGCTGCGATACTACACCGGCAGCGAGAGCACGGAGCAACGCGAAGACGGATTCCTCGAAGCGATCAAAACCGGATTTCCAAACATCAAGGTGCTCTCCTCCAGCGAGTACGCCGGAACGACTCCCGAATCGTCGTTGGACAAAGCGACGCAGGTGCTCACGAAGTACAAGGCCGAAGTGAACGGCATCTTCGCCGTTTGCGAGCCGAACGCCGCCGGAGTTCTCAAAGCCCTCGAACAATCGGAGCTGGCGGGCAAAGTGAAGTTCGTGGCCTTCGACCCGAACCAAGAGCTGATCCAAGGCATGGCCGACGGCAAGGTTCACGGCATCGTCCTGCAAGACCCCGTAACGATGGGCTATGAATCGGTCAAACGCATGGCCGCGCACCTCAAGGGAGAGAAGATCGACAAGCGAATCGGCACCGGCGAGTACGTTGCCACGCCGGAAAACATGACGACTCCCGAAATGGACAAGCTGCTCAAGCCGCAGCAGTTTGAATGAGGGAGTGGTGATAAAAATTGCAGCGGTCCCCTCTCCCTTTGGGAGAGGGTTAGGGTGAGGGAGCCAAGCCGCCGTTGACGCGGCCCGTCAATCGAACTTCACTTTTGCCTCGGATCCCTCACCCGGCCTTCGGCCACCCTCTCCCGAAGGGAGAGGGGATGGAATTATGCCCTCACCCCTCCTCACCATGTCCGGCATCTCGAAGTCGTTCGGGGCGACTCAGGCGCTGCGCGACGTGTCGCTCGACGTGCCGGCAGGACGAGTGCTCGCACTCATCGGCGAAAATGGAGCGGGCAAGAGCACGCTGATGAAAGTGCTCAGTGGAGCACACGCACCGGATTCCGGCACGATGACTCTGAACGGACGGCGATTCGCGCCCAGCGGGCCGCATGACGCGCGGCTGGCCGGTGTCGGCATGATCTATCAAGAGCTGAATCTCGCGCCCGACTTGAGTGTCGAAGACAACGTCATGCTCGGCCAGGAGCGGCGTCGAAGTGGCCTGCTCGACCGAGCGACTCAGCGAGAAAAGGTGCGCGAGGCTCTCGAATTGCTGGGGCATTCCGACTTGCCACCGAACACTCCGGTTCGCGATCTGCCGATCGCTCAACAGCAACTCGTTGAGATCGCGCGAGCATTGGCCGCCGATTGCAAAGTGATTGTCTTCGACGAACCGACGAGTTCGCTCACTCGCTCGGACGTCGAGCACCTGTTCGCCGTCATTCGCCGGTTGAAATCGGCGGGGCTGGGCATCGTCTACATCAGCCATTTTTTGGAAGAAATTCGGCAGGTCTGCGACTGTTACGCCGTGCTTCGCGACGGCCGCTCGGTCGGCAGCGGGGATCTGGCCGATGCGACGAACACAGACATCGTCAGCCTGATGGTCGGCCGCAGTGTTTCCGAGTTGTTCCCCTCGGTCCCGCACACTTTGGGCGAAGTCGTGTTGGAAGTTCGCGGACTCTTCGGGGTGTCGTCCCCCAACGATGTGAGCTTTGACTTGCGACGTGGTGAAATTCTTGGCATTGCCGGGTTGATCGGAGCCGGGCGAACAGAATTGCTCCGCTGTTTGTTCGGTCTAGACTTGGTTGTTCGTGGCCAAGTCGTCTCCGTACCGCGACCGTCAGGGAGCGGCCAGGTGAACCGAGAAGGGCCGCTCCCTGTCGGTCGCGGTACGGATCGCCGAATGGGCCTCGTCTCTGAAGACCGCAAGACCGAAGGACTCGCGCAGTCGCGGTCGATCGCCGACAACCTGACGCTCAGCCGCTTGACGTCGTATTCCCGTTTCGGCTGGTTGAATCTGAGGCGTCGTCGCACCGCCGTTCTCGATTGGATGCGGCGGCTGCAGGTGAAAGCCGCGTCGCCCGATCAGACGATCGGCGAGCTCTCTGGCGGCAACCAGCAGAAGGTGGCGATCGCTCGCGTGCTGCATCAGGGGGCGGACATCCTGCTGCTCGATGAGCCGACACGCGGTATCGACGTCGGTACGAAGGCGGAGATTTATCGCTTGATGGGTGAGCAAGCGGCCGCCGGCAAGGCGATCATTTTCGTCAGCTCGTACCTGACCGAGCTGCTCGCCGTCTGCGACCGCGTGGCGGTGATGTCTCGGGGGCGATTGAAAGAAGTCCGACCGGCGAGTGACTGGACTGAAGAGTCCGCGATGGCCGTGGCCGTCAGCCTGAATGAATCCGTGGCCTGATCTTGAGAAAGCTCGAAGATGGAACCGTCACCGACTTTGACGACACCAACCGATGCGACAACGCTGCAACGCAGTTGGAAACGAGCGCTCGGGATGCTCGGCCCATTTCTCGCGCTGGCGGTCGTCGTGTTGTTCTTCTCGCTCGCGGATGAGTTGGTGAACGGCGAGAAAGCGGCGTTTCTGACTGGCCGCAATCTGACCACGTTGTCGCAGCGAACGGCGACGGTCGCCGTCGCGGCCTTGGGCATGACGGTGATCATCATCGCCGGAGGCATCGACCTGTCGGCGGGAACGGCGATCGCCCTGTGCGCCACCGTGCTGGCCTGGGGCTTGAAAGAAGACCTCGGCCCACGCTGGCTGGCGGGAGAATCCACCGCCGCCGTCGCCAAGTCGATCAACGAAGCCAAGAACGAATTAAAACAGATTGATCGCGAGATCGAGGCTCTCGCGGGCAGCGACGTTCCTGCTCAGCAAGTCGCTGCCAAACTGATGTCCAAGAGCAACGCGGAAGAATCGCTGCGGCAGCACGAGCGGCGGCTGACGGAATTGAAGTCTCTATCCGCCGTCTTCGCCGTGATGATGTCGCTGGGCTGTGGTGCTCTGTGCGGGTTCATCAACGGTTTGCTGGTCAGTTATTTGCGAGTCGTACCGTTCATCGTGACGTTAGGAACCATGCAATTGTATTTGGGAGTGTCGAAGCAGATCGCTCACGAAACGACGGTGCGTCCGGTTTTGCTCACGCAGGTCTCGGACTGGCTGAGGGACTTGCTCAGCGTTTTGCCAAAAGACTTGTGGCTGGGTTTGCCGGCCGGCGTCTGGCTGACGTTGCTGCTCGCGCTGCTGCTGTCGGCGGCCTTGCATTGGACCGTCTTCAGTCGCCACGTCTTCGCACTTGGATCGAACGAGGCGACTGCGCGGCTGTGCGGCATCAATGTTCGCTGGAACAAAGTTGCGGTCTACACGCTGAGCGGCTTGTTCGTCGGCATGGCCGGCTTGTTTCAGTTTTCGCGGATGACCGTCGGCAATCCCACGTCTGGCACGGGACTGGAATTGAGAATCATCGCCGCCGTCGTCATCGGTGGAGCCAGCCTCAACGGCGGACGTGGCTCGGTACTTGGAACGCTGTTGGGAGCGATGATCATGTCCGTGATCGAAAACGGCTGCACGATGCTCGAACTCCCGAATCCTGTCCAAGAGATGATCCTCGGAGTGATTATCGTCGCTGCCGTGACGCTGGACCAAATCCGGCAGCGACGGACAATGTAATTCCAGCCAAACGAGTCATCCGATGGCTTTTCGAATCGAATACTTTCCTGGTGCAATTCGCGACCTTTCGGGTTTGCGAGGGTTCGACCGTCAACAAATCCTCGATGCGATTCCGTTGCATTTAACACACCAGCCAAAACAGGAGAGTCGCAGCCGAATCAAACGGATGAGTCAACCGTTTTGGAGCGAATACCGCTTGCGAGTTGGCGAGTTTCGTGTGTACTACGACGTCGATGAGACAGCCCAGTCCGTCAATGTGCTACGGATTTTGGAGAAGGGGACTGCGGAAACACTCAAGGAGATGCCATGAAAACCATCATCGCCACCAAAGAAGTGACGTCCGAGGATTTGATCGATCAGGTTCAACACGACCAAGTCGTGCTGCTTCGCGGAGGCAAACCCGCTGCGGTCGTCATGTCGCTCGATGATGATGATCTGGAGTGGCTTGCGCGAGAGCTTGACCCCGAATTCATTTCGTCGATCGCTCAAGCTCGCGAGGACGTTCGCGAGGGCAAAGGGGTTCGACATGAGGACGTTGTCGCTATGTTCGGCCTGAAGTAACGCGCTCACGTTCCATCGCCAGCGATTCACTGTTGGTCGAAATCGTTCGCAGACGTTAGAGGAGTTTTTTCATGCGAGTTTTCGTTGCCTGTCTGCTCTTTCTTTTGACTCCATTCGTCGTTTGGGCAGAGAATCCGATTCCGAAGTACGCCGAGCATCAAGACCTGTCGTACTTCGTCGATGCCAGCGGTCAGAAGCAGCCGATCAAAACCGCTGCCGATTGGGTCAAGCGTCGCGAGCACATCGCGGCCTGGATGCAGACGGTCATGGGGCCGCTCCCCAGGCCGGAGAAGCCGGTGCCGCTTGACGTGAAGGTCGAGGAAGAAGTCGCCGTCGGTGATCTGACTCGCAAGAAGATCAGCTATCAGACCGACTCAACCGAGCGGCGTGTGAAGGCGTTTTTGTTTCTTCCGAAGTCCGACAAGAAGCCGACGCCTGCGATCCTCTGTCTGCATCAAACGACCGGCATTGGAAAAGGTGAACCGGCAGGGCAGGGGGGAAGCCCCAATCTGCACTACGCGCTGCACCTTGCCCAACGAGGTTATGTGACGCTCGCTCCGGACTATCCGAGCTTCGGCGAATACCAGTTCGACTTCGCTCCAGCCCACGGTTACACAAGCGGCAGCATGAAGGCGATCTACGACAACGTCCGCGCGGTAGACTTGTTGCAATCGCTGTCCGAAGTGGACAAAGACCGCATCGGCTGCATCGGTCATTCGCTCGGCGGGCACAACACAATGTTCACGGCATTCTTCGAGCCGCGCATCAAATGCCTGATCTCCAACTGCGGCTTCACTCGGTTTCACAAGTATTACGGCGGAGCCTTGAAGGGTTGGACGAGCGCCCGCTACATGCCGCTGATCGATTCGCGGCATCACAACAGCCCGGACGAAGTCCCGTTCGACTTTCCGGAGATCGTCGCCAGCTTCGCCCCGCGTCCGTTCCTCGCCAGCAGCCCGATCGGCGACAGCAATTTCGAGGTCAGCGGCGTGAAGGATTCCATCGCCTCCGCAAAGCCGATCTACGAACTCCTCGGCGCGGGCGACGCACTGCAAGCCAGCTACCCGAACTGCGCTCACGACTTCCCGGAAGACGTCCGAAAGGTCGCCTACGATTTCTTCGACAAGCATCTCAAGAAATGACGCTCGCGGGCGAGTCGCGCCTCGGCCACCATTTTCTCAGCGTGCTCACAAAGGCTCGATCGGCTTTCGAGGAGAACATTTCGAGTGGCGAGAATCCTCTCAGCCGAGCCAACCACAGCGTCAACGCGAAGCAGCCGATGCCGATCACTCGATTCGGCCAGGCGTTCAAGTCCCACTGGCCGGACCACGTCCACTGCCAAGCGTTGGAGATTGGCAGCAAGTACGGCACCGGCCACTGATACCCGTCTGCACCGCGCGAACCGATCACGTCGCAGAACAAGTGTAGATGGAATGTCAAACACGCGAAGAAAGTGGTCTTCCAGTTCCCCTTCGAGAGACACGTAGCGGCCACCGTAACGAACGCCGCGAAGCCGACGTTGTGACACAGGATGTGGTGGTACTCGCTGTGCCACAGCAGCGGCGTGTCCCAGTTGATCGTGATCCAGTTTTCGATCGGGTAGCCAAAGCCGTCGATGTCCGGGATGACGCCTGCCAGCGTGACGAGTGCTCGGTCGCGGCGCGTCTTCGTCGTTGCGTCGGCGATGACCCAACTGATCAGGAAATGTGTTGGCGGGATCATTCGGTTGGCCTTTGGTCCTGATCGCGAGTCCGAAACACAGGCAGTGCGAGCTTCCAGCGCAGCCCCGCGAGCCTCAAAGCCAAGATCACTCCGGCGGCCACGACGAGACACGTCGTGCGGTCAAAGTTGGCTCGGTGCAGCAGCACAAAGACCAAGTCCCCGCCGAACGCGGCGGTCGCGTAGAAGTACGTCTCGCGGCGAAACACGAGCGGTATCTCGCCACACAAGAGGTCTCGCAGGATTCCGCCGGCGACTCCCGTGACCACACCCAACACGATTGCCGTCGTTGCGGTGGCCTGATGAGCCAGTGCCTTCTCGGTGCCGAGCACCGCCACGAAGGCCAAACCCATCGCGTCGGCAATCAGCAAGAATTGATGCGGCGGATGCCAATACCGAACAGTCGCGAACGTGAGAGTTCCCGCAGCAAGCCCCGTCCAGAGAAACCAATCGTCCTGGCTCCAAAAGACCGGCACGTCCAGCACGAGATCACGCAGCGTCCCGCCTCCGAGTGACGTGACCAACGCCAGCACAAGAACGCCGAACAAGTCCATACGTCGGCCTTCAGCCGCCAACGCACCGGTGATCGCCGAGAATCCAACCGCCAGCAATCCGACGACGTACAACATCCGTAACTTGTCCTTTTCGACCGCAGAAAAGCGGTGGTCCACCGCATGACCGGGGAGTTTCGTTCCTCGCGATCCGAGTTTAGACTCCCCGTCGAAGTTTCGTCAGGCGAGAGGAGCCGCTTACGTCTGACTGCGAATAACCGGCTGAAATCCTGCGAATCGGAGACGGTGCGATGAGCCAGAAAAACACTCGACGTGACTTCATGCAGACGACGCTGGCGGCGGCCGCAGCCAGCTCGATGCCGTATTGGTTCTTCCGCGACCCGGCAGCCGCCAAGGCGTTTCAGTCGCCGAACGAGCGGCCGCTCATCGCCTGCATCGGTACCGGCGATCGCTGGAACGCCGTCGGCCCGAACGCTCTGAAGTTCGGCGATTGCGTTGCGGTGTGCGATGTTGATTCCGAGCACGCTCAGAAGGGGAAGAAGCGAGTCGAGGATGCTCAGAACAAAAAGGGTTCGGCCAAAGAGGTGAAGGTCTACGAGAACTACCTTGAGCTGCTCGACAAGCATCCGGAGACACAGATTGTCACGGTCGTCACGCCAGATCATTGGCACTCGAAGATTTCGATCGACGCCATGAAGCATGGCAAGGACGTATACTGCGAGAAGCCGCTGACGCTGACCATCGACGAAGGGAAGCAGATCATCAAGGTGCTCGACGCCACGAAGCGCGTCTTCCAGGTCGGCACTCAGCAACGGAGCGAGATGGCCGCCAATGGCGGCAAGGTTCATCAGCAGTTTCTCGTCGCGGTCGCGATCGCTCGATCGGGGCGGCTCGGCAAAATTCAGAAAGTCGAATGCCGCATCGGAGGAGCACCCACGAGTTCTGACATCCCGAAGGCCGACGTCCCCAAGCACCTCAACTGGGACATGTGGCTCGGACAGGCTCCGATGACCGACTACCTGCAAGGTGGCTTCGGCAACAACAAGAACTACCCAGAGAGCCGGACGCACTACGAGTTCCGTTGGTGGTACGAATACTCCGGCGGCAAGATGACCGACTGGGGTGCTCACCACGTCGATATCGCCACCTGGGCGATCGGCATGGAAAACAGCGGCCCGATTAGCGTCGAGGGAACCGCCAAGCATCCGGTCCCGTTCGAGAACGGCTACCCGACCGTGAGCAACCGCTACAACGCGGCTCACGAGTTCAAGATCAACGTCAACTACCCGAACGGCGTTGAGATGCTGATCCGCAACGACGAAGAAAACGGCATCCTCATCGAAGGAACCGAAGGCCGCATCTTCGTCAGCCGAGGCTCGCTGAAGGGCAAGCCAGTCGAAGACCTCGAAACCAACCCGCTGCCGGCCGACGCCATCAGCAAGCTCTACAAGGGCAAGCAACCCGGCGACCACATGCGGAACTTCTTCGAGTGCTGCGTCGATCGGACTCAGCCCATCAGCGACGTCCACACGCATCACCGAGCGATGACGACCTGCCATCTTTCCAACATCGCCATCCGCCTCGGCCGCAAGCTGAACTGGGACCCCGAAAAGCAGGAGATCACCGGCGACGCCGACGCCAAGAAGATGCAATCCCGCGAACAACGCAAAGGCTACGAGATCATCGTCTGACGCCTCGTGTTTCAAGCGACTCAAAACCAGAAGGGCAGCCGGTGCGAGCCGGCTGCCCTTTTTCGTCGGAACAGTTGCAACGCAAAGACGCAAAGTCGCGAAGTCGAAAAGAATCCATTGGCCATTTCTTGGCTTTGCGACTTTGCGGCTTTGCGTTGAAACTGTGCGACCTACAGGCGATCGAGCGAGTCGATCCAGCGGGCCATCGCATCGACTCCTTCGGCATTCGGATACCGATGCTCCAAGTCGGACAGACTCGTGAAGTTTGCTGGGTACTTGATGGCTCGCAGCGAGTTCGCGGTTCGTTCGAGGATTGCATGAGCGGGGTCTTTCGAGCCGCAGACCAACTGGAATTGCAGGCGATACTCCGGCAAGTTTTCGGGAGGACGCTCAGAGACCGCGCCCGCCGCCAGTAACAGTCCGCGAAACAGGTCGCGGTGTTTGAAGGCCAAGTGTGTCGCAAACGGCCCGCTCTTGTCGTAGCCGTGCAACACGATGCGGCTGGCATCGATCGAGTATTTCTTTTGGAACGCGACCACCGTTTCGTGGACGAAGTCCGCTTCGTTGGCCTGCCAGCCGGAGCCGATGTTCGCGGCTTTCAAACCGAGCAGAATGATGCCGCGTCGCTCGGCCTCGGTCTTCCACGAGTCGTAAACCGTCGCCTCCAGCGTGTCACCAGCGGGATGCAGCCAGACCAACAGCGAGTAGCCGTAGGCCGGGTTGTAGCCCTCCGGCACGAAGGCCCACCAAGCGTTCTTGCTGTCGGCGACCTCTTCGCCAAACCGGCCGGTGCGAGGTTTCTCTGATTTGGCATCTGCTTCGGCGACTGCCTCAATGGCGGAAGTCGGCAAGTCCTTTGGCAAGTCGGCCGGATAGCCAACGAGCGTTGTCTCCAACGATTGCTCCTTGCCGTCACGACGAATGACGACGATCGCCTTCTCGGTCGGACGAACACGACTGACTTGGTCGATCAACTGCGCGGCGGAGGTGATGCTCTGGTCGCGAAACTTAATGATGCGATCGCGCGGTTTCAGGCCGATCTTCGCGGCGGGGCTTTCGGGATAAACAAAACGCACACCAACGCCGGATTGCCCACTACCGATTTTCTCCCGTGTCGGCAACATGCCGAGGAAACCCGCCTCGAACGGCGGCAGCTCGCCGACGAGCGTCAGTTCTGCCTGCTTCGTTTCGTCGCCTCGCTTGATCGAGATCGCCAGTTTGTCCCCTTCGATCTTGCTGCCGAGCACATGCCGCACCTGCGCCGGTCGCGTCACCTTGTTGCCATCGAGCTCCAGGATCGCGTCACCATCCTTGAAACCCGCGCGGTACATCGGCGAGTCGTAACGAACGCGATCGACTTTCGTGTCGCCGCCATACAAGTCGGCCGACGCGAACGTGAAACCCGCCAAGCCCGGCCGCAGGTCTTTGCCCTGCTTCAAGCGATCGAGCGTCGCGAGCACATCCACCAGCGGAATCGCGAAGCCGATCCCGGAGTCGTACCACTCGACCCCAGCCACCGGCGAGTTGTCCTGCGGCGACAGCGGCACGAGCACTCCTTGCACGGTCCCCTCGACATCGACAAGCGCCCCGCCGTAATTGACCGGCGAGACCTTCGCGTCCGTTTGAATTGCCTTACCCCAAATACGATTCACCGCGCTGACGATCCCGACCGACGCATTCGGAGCGTTCGGATCGAGTGCTCGGCCGACAGCGATTGCCCATTGTCCAACCTTGATCGACTCCTTCGCCGCCGCGCGAGCCGGGACCAGCCCCTCTGCTTCGACCTTGAGCAACGTCAGCATCCGCAGGGTGTCGTTCGCCACGACCTTCGCCGCCATCCGTCGGCCATCGGTCGTCGTCACCAGGATCGACGCGGGCTTCGACAAGAAGTTGAACGAACTGGAGATCACGAACCCATCCGCCGACACGATGACCCCGGTGGTCGGCCCATTGCCCAGCAGAAAGTTCTGCACCTGATCCAGCCCACCCACCGTCTCGATCCGCACCAACGACGGAGCCACCTGCGACACCGCTCGCTTGAAGGCTTGCTCTTCCGCCTCTTCCAACTCACGAGTTGGCGCTTGCCACGCCCAAGCCGGCTGTGACAAAAGGATCAACATCAAGCTCGCGGCGGCTCGGCCGATGGCCGATGGCCGACAGCCGATGGTCGTGATCCTTTTCTGAATGAAAAAAAGACATCGGCCATCGGCTTTAGGCTCACGGTTTTCGGCCGGGCAAATCGGTTCAGCGAGTCGCTGCATCGTGGTCACTCTTTCTTTCTCGGCACCGGCATCTCGACGTTGACCAGTTCGTTGCCTCGGCGAACGACCAAACGGAGTTGGTCGCCCGATTCGAGTCGCCCGATCGCTTCCTGCAAGGCTCGGCAGGACTGGATCAGCTCGTCGTTGACGAACAGGACGAGATCGTCGGGTTTCAGGCCGACCTTCGCGGCGGCAGAGTCGGGTTGAATCGCGTCAATGAACGCCGGCGTCCGTTCCACGACATCGGGCACCGTCAGGAAACCAAAGTCGAGCGGCTTGTAACGGCGTGGCTTCAACGACGGCTCGTCTTCGTGCGGGTCTTTCTTCCGCTCGAACTTGCCGGAGATGATTTGCTGAATCGGGCTGGCCAGCTCCTTCACCGGGATCGCGTAGTTCATCCAGGTGTTCGACTTCGCGTTCCGCAGTTCCAGGCCGATCATTCCCAGCAGCAACCCGTCGCGAGTCGTCAGCACGCCACCCGCCGCGCCGGAGTTGTTCGTCACTCCGTCGACCACAAACACCGGCCCCGAATACGGACTATCGAACACGCCGCGCCGAGCCTCGATGACCGTCTTCGCCGCGATCACTCCATGCACGACTGAGACCGGTTCGTCCCCTGCCGCGACGTTGAACATGTTGCTGAAGCCGAGGACTCGCGTCCCGGTCCCTGCCGAGATGGCCTCGTCGGGATTGAAATACGGGAACTCAACTCCCTCCGCACCATTCAGCTTGAGCACGGCCAAGGCCAGTTGCGGTTCGGCCCCCAACACCCGCGCCGAAAAGCGGCGACCATCGGACAGCACGACTGTGACCAGATCGGCATCGAGCACATGGCTCCAGATCGTCGCGATGTGACCTTCCTTGCTGACAAAGAATCCCGTTCCGTGAGCCGCCAGACTCTTGATCCCGCCGGCTCCGAAAATCTTGACGACCTTGGGCTGAACGGCGGAAATGGTGTCGCGTGTCGATTGCGCGTGGACAGAGGACTGGAATAACACAGTGCAGAGTGCGAAGTGCAGAGTGCAAAGTGCAAAGTGCATGACGGAGCGCGAGCGCGCCGATCGAACCACTGGAGGCACCTGAAAACGTACAGCTAGGAGAATCTGCCCCGCCGGCTGTTCAACACTTTGCAATTTGCACTCTGCACTCTGCACTTTGCACTCTCCTCACTTCTTCCCCGCGAAGTCTGCCTTCTCAACTTTCAGCGTCGCGAATTCTTTCTCGCCGCTCGTCACTCGCCATGTCGCGGGAAGGCGTCGGCCGCTGAAGTCGTTCCAACTCTCGAACCGGATTTGGCAGGGTTCCGCGTCCTCAAGCAGCCGGCTATCGAGCCCGACCAACAGACCGGACGCGCGGCTGAAGAACCAGCGAGTTTCGATCGCGCCCATTGTCGTCACGATCACGTCCGTCAACTCGCCACGCCCGTCGATCGGTTCGCTACCGAAGTAGTGGCATTCGGAGAAACCCTTCGCTCCGGCTTGTAACAAAAGCCGGAGTTGATGAGCCGCGATCAAGAATCCGCCGGTCCCCTGCGGTTCGTCCGCCGGGTCAGTGTCTTCGAGCTGTTGGAAGAAGGCGGCGTCCCGAATTTCCAACCCGACCCCTTTGACCGCGATCGTCAACTCAAACTTGTCGCCAGCCATCGACTGACCGCTCAACCGCCACGAACCGGCGGCCGATGCGAAATCCCCGAAGCCCTTCAGCGGAGCGAACACCCGATCCTGCTCCAACTGGTTGAAGCGGTAGTTGGCGAAGCCAGGCTTCGCGACGAACCAATCTTTCCATTGCTCGGGAATCGCCTTCTTCATCGCTTCCGCGTGTGGATCGGCTGGCGGTGTTTGCGGCAGGTCCGGAGTTTTTTCCGGCTTGCCGTCCTTGTCCTTCTTCGGCATCGGCTGACGCGGTTTCGGTTGCGTACGCGGACCAGGCATCAACTCGGTCTTCGCGTGCAGGCCGCGCAGCCGAGCGTGAATCTCGCGGCGTTCTCCTTCATGGCGGAAGACGATCGGCAACATCCAGTCCTTCGGATAGATGCCGAGAATGTTCTTGAACTGATTAACGCTCCGAACGGGACGCCCCGCGAAACTGACCAACTCGTCGCCGGACCGCAGCCCGCGACGATAGACATCCGACGTCTCCAAGATTCCGTTGACCACGACGGTGCCATCAGACTCCGTCGTCACCGTCGCGCCGAGCGTTGCATGATCGACGACTCGGCCCGCCTTGAACTGGTCGTGGAAAAACTTGATCTGATTGATCGAGATCGCGTAGCCCGCTCCGGAATTCACTCGGCCACGTTTCTCGAACGAGCCGCGGCCGTTGATGCCGACCAAATCGCCCGCCGAGTTGAACAGCGGCCCGCCGGAGTTGCCCGGATTGATCGAGGTATCGACCTGAATGCAGTCGGTGTACTCCAGCCACGTTCCGGCTGGTGGCTGATAGCGATGCGTGCCACTGACGATGCCGTAGGTCACAGTCGGCTGAAAGTCGGTCGCGAGCAAAAACGGGTTGCCCATGACGTACGTCCAATCGCCGATCTCCAGCTTGTCGCTGTCGCCGAGCGTTGCCACCGGGAAATCCTCGCGGCCCAGCAGCTTGATGAGCGCGACGTCGCCCGTCGGATCAAGACCGACCAGCACCGCGTCGTACAGCACGCCGTCGTTGAGGCCACACTTCATGAACGGTCCCAGCCCACTGACGACGTGAAAGTTCGTCAGCGCGAACCCATCCTTGCTGATGAGCACCCCCGAACCGCCGCCGGCTCCACCTTTCGCAAAGACAGCCACAACCGTCGGAGCCACTCGCTCGATGACTTCGACCCGATTCAATTCCGCCTCGCGAACCTGCGGCTCAGCGGCCGGCGCTGAGACCGCCAGCCAACAAACCAACGCGAAGCTCAACACCCCGCGTCGTTGCATCTCTGCGTCTTTGCGTTGACCAACCATCGCATCCTCACTTGATCAACTTGGCGTCCGCCAAATCGAGATTGTCGCCGAGATCGACATTCGTGGCCGCATCGCCTCCGAAGCCGACGACGATTTCCAGCACCACAACATCGGTCACATCCAAGTCAATTGGCCGAGCGGCATCTCGTGAAGTCATCCGCAGCTTCACAAGCTGCTTTCCGTCGCCGGTGATCAACAGATCGCAATCGCCGTTGCCGTCCTTCACGCTCTCGTCGATCCCGACGATGGCTTGCAGCCGGCGATAGTCTCCCCCCAACCGATACCGCAACGTCGTCTGTGGCCGGATGCACAATCCGCGTGCGAAGGCTCGCATTCCCATCGGCTTCAGTTCCGGGGCGTAGAACGCTCGATCCGGGACAAACGCCGGGCCATCTTGAATACCGCGTGTGTACTTCACGTCGCGCGGCGGCTCTTGCGAAAGGTAGCGCAACTTCCCTTGGCTGAAGTCGAGCAGCTTGAGTTTGTCGAGCGGCAAAGGCACTTCGGCTTTCGTCGCCGTCGTCATGGAAACTCCGGTCGGTGTCGCCGCCAGTGAGGACGCCATCAGGATGTCACCGTTGCCAAGTTCCACTCGGACTGCTGGCGGCTTCGGGCTGCTCGGCCGACGGGCGAAAATCAGGCCGAAGACTTTCTCTCGCTTCGTCGAGACCTCCTCGCCGTCGAGCAAAAACTTCACAGACTTGTCGGTGACTTCGACCACGACTCCATCGAGGTAGTCGAGCGTCTGCTCTTTGCGAATCACCAGCAGATCGGTCTTGTTGTCTCGATCGACCAGCTTCGTCCACTGTTCGTCTTCGTCGAAGCGATCGGAAAATCGCACGCTGGCGACCTCGCTTTGAGGCAGCGACAGCTCACCGAAAACGGCGGACGTGACCTTCAGGCGCTTCTCCGTGATCTGGGACTGCGTCGCACCGAGCTTCGAGCCATCCCACAACGACACGATGGCCGAAGGCTTGTCGTGCTTCGTCGGTTCGCCTCGGAACCGAACTTCGAGCACTTCGCTCAGCGGCACTGATTCTTCCTTGCCGGCTTGAACGATCGTGATTCGCCCGTCGGCCAATCCACGCCACTCGCCAACACGAGGCTCACCCTGGAACGAAACCACTTCCACTTGAGGAGCCGCCAACACGGCCAGCAAAACAGCGGACAACAAATTCATCGGTCGTTACTCTTTCCCGGCCGGGCGATTCGCCAGCTTCTTGAAGTACTGCTCAATGGCCTCGCGGTAGTGCGAGGGGAAGTTGCGGTTGATGACGTTCTTTGCCTCGGCCGCTTTCTTCGGGGCGAGCGAGCCCCAGCCGGCTTTATTGCCGATGTCTTTTTTGTCGACGTCACCAGGAGCGGTCGCTCCCTTCACGCTGCTGTCGCCGGCGGCACCGCCCGATTGGTTTTGATTGCCACCTTGGCCCCCTCCTCCGCCGGCGTTCTGTTGCTGCTGCTCGGCCTTTTTGATGATCTCGTCGAGAGCTTCGACGATTTCTTCCTCGACCTTTTGAGTCTTCTCGCCGCCGCGACCGAGGATCAGCCGACGTTCGACGTCTGACATCTTCTTGGCGACTTCACCCAGCGAAGCGTCTTTGAGTTGTTCGATGTCGTGCCGCATCAGCAACGCCACCGCCTTGTATCGCTCAGGCACGTTCTGCGTGTTGTCGAGCAAATTGCCGAGCGACTTCAGCGCGTCGCTCTTTTTCAAAAGCTGATGTTCGCAAATGGCTCGTTGAAAGAAGTAGCTCGCGGGATCGACGACCTGCTTCGGATCGACGGCAACGAGCACTTCCAACGCCTCTTCGTACAACTGTCGCTGAGCGAGAAATCGTCCGACGAACAGCCGCAGATGCTGCCGAGCAAAATCCGGCATCGCATCGGTCAGCGGCAAAACCTCGCGCGGCCAAGTGGCCACGGGGACCGCTTCTCGGCACGCCTCGACGATTTTTTTGGCGTCTGCGTCGGCCAGAGTCAGCGTGCGAATGACTCGTTGAAAGACCTCTTCGGCCGGCAGAGACGTTCCTTCGATGACCCATTCGCGTCCGATGTTTTCCAGAACGGCCTTGTCCGTCACGCCTCGTTCGGCCACCCATTGCAACGCCTTCGTGCGAACGTCGGCCGGTGCGGGGGGCGAGAAGACATCGTCAGCCGCGAAGGCCGGACTCATAGGCGAGCACAGCGAGACGACAAACAGAGCGAACCAAGTTAACCGCTGGAGAAACAACGACGTACTTAACAGAATTCTCGCAAACACGCCTTCTTCAGACACGACGGTCACTCCAGAGTGAGTTCTTTGGCTCGGACCAAATGTCGTGGGGTGATCGACCGTCGCGGTGGCGGCTTTTCGAGGTCGCTGGCAACGGTGGACCGCGGACCATTGACGAACCAGATTGGCTGCTTGGCGGTTCATTTGTTTTTCCCTTTCACCAAGTCCGACGTGGCCTGTTGGATGCGGGATTGCCGGCCGGAGAGTTGTTGCAGTTGCTGCACGGCTTCGTCCTGAGTCGCTTGCTCCCCTTCAAACGTGCGGCCGAGTTGCTTCGTGCGGCGGTTCACTCGCAGTTGCAGCGAACGGAGCATTTTCAGTTCGGCGATCTGATCCACGAGCGGCTGCGATTGCTCTTGATCCTGCTGTTGCTGTTGTTGCTGTTTCTTTTTGTCTTCGTCCGACTTCTCCATTTCCTTTTGCAGAGCCTCGATCAACTCTTCGAGCGCTTCGATGACATCTTTCTCGACGGCCTGAGTCAGCTCTCCGACTTTCGCATCTCGCAACCAACCGACCAGATTTTGCACGTCTTGTCGAATGCCGGCCACAGATTCCGGAAAGGCGATCGACGATCCCTCTTCCTTGAGCAAGATCAACGCTTTGTCGGCGTCGATCAGAATTTCTTGCTCGCCCTGTGAGAGTTTCACGGCGCGAGCTTGTGCCGAAGCCTTCTCCGATTCGCCGGCCTTCGACAGTCGCACGGTGTCGTGGTAGATGATGAGCTGTGCCGCGAGCATTTTCTTGAACCGGGCTTCCAGCGCCGCGAGCATCAATTTCTGTTCTTCTTCTCGAAGCTGCCGCAGGATTTCTTCGATCTTTTCTTTGGCCTCCATCAGCTTGCGGATGGCGTCGTCTTGCTCCTTCGAGGCGTTGTCCGGCTTCTGCTTTTTGAGCTCTTCAATCGCCCGCTGCATGGCTTCGCGAGACTCTTCAAGCTGCTTGCGGCCAGGCGTCTTTTGCTTCTTCGGATCGGGCTGTTGATTCTGTTCATTGTCAGGCTGTTGACTGTCTTTTGGTTGTTGACCCTCCGGCATCGGCATTGGTTGGTCGTCGGGCGGGCCGTCCTTTGGTTTGCCCTGTTGATTCTTGTCCGGCTTTTGATCCGATGGCTTCGGTGGCTTCGAGCCATCCTTGGGCTTGTCACCTTTCTCACCATTCTTCTCCGACTTGTTCATGTCGGATGGCTTGTCCTCCGGCTTCTTGCCATCGTCGGCCTTCTTGTCGTCGGAGGGCTTGTCGGTCTTCTTCTCGTCACCGTCTGACTTGGGGTTCTTGTCTTCGGGTTTCTGTTCACCGTTCTTCGAGTCGTCCGACTTGGAATCCGGCTTTGGACTCTTGGAATCGGGATTCGCTTCGCCGTTCTTTTCGGCGTCTTGCTTGTCGATCTTTTTGCCGAGCTGATCGGCCTGCTTGGCGGCGTCACCCTGTTTCTCAGCAAGCTTCTTCGTGTCGTCGCCGCGCTCCGTTCCGGCGCGGATGTCTTTCTCTTTTCCGATGAGCTTGTTGATGTCCTTGAGCAACTCTTGCAGCCGCAGCTTTTCCTTTTCGATCTCCGAGCGGCGATCCTCGGACTGCAACAGGTCCAGCAGGTTCTTGAGCTGCCCGACCAATTCTTCTTGCCGGTCGATCGCTTCGCCAAGTTGAGGTTGCTCCTTGTTGAGCAACGAGAAGATCAGGTTCATCTGATCTTCGATGCGTGTCTCTTGCGACTTGCCGAGCGCCCGGAACAGCAAGTCCGCTCGTTCGGGATCTTGCTTGCGAAGAATCTCCGCCATCTGTTGCAGCGTGAGATTGAACCGCTTGTAGCGTGCTTTGATCGAGTCCTGATCGTTGGCGAGATTGGGCTTGCTCGGCGGGGGAGTTGGCTCTTGGCTGACGGCGCTGCCGATCAGAGTCAGCCCGGCGATCATCGCGACGAACGCCGTGCAAAGTGACGAGTGCAGAGTGCAACGTGCAAAGTGAGAACAACGGGGATGCACGACATGCACTTTGCACTTTGCACTTTGCACTCTGCACTTGTCACTTGGCTTCGTCATCGGAAAGCCCCTTGAGTTCTTGGATGCGGCGTTTCTTTCGTTCGGACTTGGTGCGTTCTTCGAGTTGCTGCTGTTGATCAATGATCGACTTGAGAAGTTCGATGGCCTCCTGGAATGTCTCCAGCCGCTGCATTTCCTTGAGAATCGTGTCCATCTGGTCGAGCATCACGCCGATCTGGGCGATGGATTCGTCCAACCCCGGCAACGGATCGCGGCTGTCATCCAGCAAGAGCTTCAAGGCCCCCAGCGATTCATCGACAGCAGGATAATCGCCGGTGTTGAGCGAGTGGAGAGGCTTTACGATTTTCTCGTCAATTCGCTCCAGCATTTGCGGGGTGTGGACGGCGTTGTTGATCAGCTCTTCGCGGATGTCCTGGAAGGATTCCTCGACGGAAATGGTCTCGGTCGAGTTCTTGCGAATTGCGTGCAGCGACCGAATGACGCTGGCGGTCACGGCGGTCGCGATCTCTTGGCGAGCGGAGGGTGTCAACCCTCCGAGTTTTTCGTTTTGCGAACTCGATGCACTCGGAGGGTTAACACCCTCCGCTCGCCCAAGCCCATCCGCTTTTGAGCGGTGCAGGATCAGGTCGGTTCGCGTCTGTTTGACCTCGGAGATGATCTGCTCGAACCGGCGTCGCAGGTTGAGTTCTCGCTGATACAGCAACGACAGCAGTTCTTCGTTGCTGACAATCTTGAACGAGAACTTCTGTGAACGAGCGACGTGAGGGCCGTTGAGATTGTCCGCATCTTCCGCGACGACGGTCAGCGTCAGCTTCTGGCTGACGGCGAGATCCATTTTTAAGATTTCCAATCGCTCGGTTGGGTCATCGTCGGCCGCTTGCAGTTTGAACTCGCGCGGTTCGCCGCTCGGCGACTTCGACAGTGAGCGGACTTCCCACGGTTCTTTGTCGTCGATTTGAAATTCAAATCGGACATCCTTGAGGCCGTAGTCATCGGTGACGAGTCCCGCGACGGGAATCTCCGCCTTACGAGTGACTGACGTGCCGATCCCTTTGAGTTCGGCGGCGATGCTCGGCGCGTTGTCGGCGATGCCGTGAATCGTGATCCGCGCCGGTTCGGCCCCGATGATGTCGTCGGTGTCTTCGAGGAAGATTTTCAGCGCGACATCCGGCGGCATCGCGAACGGTTTTGTAAACGGTGAGCTCAATTTCTCGTATCGCTCGCGTGCGGCTGGCGTTGCCAATTCGGAGAGCAGGAACGGGACGACGAATTGACGTCGAGTTGAGTCGAAGAACGCCGCCGCGCGTTCCGTTGGGACTGGCTCGACCTGCACCGTTTGGCCGTCGGCTGAGCGAGTCGTCAGCGAGGCTTCTGTCGGTGACAGCGTTAGTTCGTGCGGACCGAATTGAAGCCGAGCACGGACCAGCGGCTTGTTGGCTTTCGCTCGCAACCAAAAATCCGTTTCGACCGGCAGTGACATTTGTGTCCCTTGGACCGAGACGGTCTCGCGCACGGGCTTGCCCGATTCGTCGTCGAGCTTCTGCCGCTTCGTGTGTTCGGGAAACAGGCTCTCGGCAGTGAGCACATCAATGCGAGGCGGATCGACGACGCGCACGCGAAACGCCTCGCGATTCGTGAAGTCGCCGGCCGTGACCCAGAAGTCGGCATCGTCCAGCAGGTCGTCAATCGCGTGCTTGAATCGGCGTTCTCCAGCGGCGAAACAGGTCGCCCGGCCGTAACCGCGACCGCCGCCGAGCTTGTATTGCAGATCAACTCGCTCCGGTACTTTCTTGCCGGCGGGGACATCGAATAGCAAGACGAGATCGCTGCCGCGCGGGTGTTTGTATTCGCCGTCGACAAACGGCTTCACGCGGTCGCCCGGTTCGGCCAAGACTGTGGCGACGAGTTCGACGTCGCGCGGCCAGTAGGTGTCTTGCAGTCCGACGTAGCCGGCTCGCCATCGAGCGAATGCCTGCGGGCACATTGCCGCGAACGCGATCAGCGAGACCATCAGTACGCTGGCCGCCATCGTCACTCGTCGCAATGGGCGTTGGTCAAACACCGAGCCGACGTCCAACTGTTTCAGCGTCGCCACCGCATCGAGCATCGTCCGTTCCAGCATCGCAGACGTCAGCGGTGTGTGCGATTCCGATTGCGAGGCCGACTCGACGGCCGTGACCAGCCGGTCGTTCAGTTCTGGAAACCGCTTCTCCAAAACCAGTGCGAGCGACTTCGTCCGAAAACTGCGGAAGACTCGGAACACGACGAGCGAAAACACGACGGCCGTCACCGCTCCGACCACCAACAGGTCCAACGCGACTCGCAACCACCGAGGTGGCTCCAGTCGCCGCGCCGAAAACACCGCCCAATCGAATCCCAAGCTGAGCCAAAAGAATAAGCCGACGGCCACGACTGCCAACGCCAACCCTTCCCACAGGACGTATCGCCGAATGCGCGACTTCAACTCTGCGAGGATCGCTTCGACTTCCGGGGGGAGTTGGACGTGATCGAACATAAATGGATGTCATCCAATTGGCTGGACGTGAGACGCTACCCAGGCTGTGAATTGTTCCCGTTCCAATTGGCCGGCTGCGAGTGTCAGGATGACCTGTTCCTGCTCATCGACCGACGCGATCAATTCCCAGCCGTTGAGAACGAGGAAGGTTTCCATGGCCGCGTGACCGATGCGCTTGTTGCCATCCACGAACGGATGATTGCAGACCAACGAGAATCCCAGCGCTGCCGCCTTTTCTGCCAAGCCAAGATAGAGGTCTTGTCCGCCGAAAGACATGCGAGGTTGTGCGGCGGCCGACTCGACCGCTCCCAAGTCTCGAACTCCCGACGACCCACCGCTGGCGGCGAGCACTCGCCGATGCAGTTCCAGGATTTCCTCGACGGTGAGACAACGCATCATGCCAGCCGCCGATAAAGCTCCGCGTTCTTCTGCAACACATAATCCGCTGTTTTGTCAAAGGCTTCGTCAGGGGCTTCGAGCCAGCGATCGACTCGTAGCCGCAAGAATTCCTCCGGTGGGAGACCGGCCTGAGCAGCAAGATCGCGAAGGCGCGATTGCCGCTCATCGGAAAGTGGGATCGTGATCGACGTCATGATTGAACTTCCTTGATTCGACGTTGTCCGATTGTCGTGGGCTTCACGCCAACTTCAAGAGCTTTCGCGTGAGCCACTCGGCCGCCAGTAATCCGACCAGCACATACAGCACCCAGTCACGATCCCAGAGGGTTCGCAGCCGTTCGTCCACCAAAAACTCTTCGCCGTGATTGGGGAGCAGTTTCGGCAGAGCGGCGGCCGTATTCTCGTCGAGCGGCAGGTAGGCTCCGCCGGTCTCTTCGGCCATCGCACGGAGCAATTGGACGTTCTGACGGGCGTTGGCGGTTTCCAAGTTCGGGAGAGAAACGTCCATTTTTTCAGTCAGCTTGTCCGTCGAGTCGGGGATCAGCAGTTCCAGGCGGTACGTTCCCGGCAGGCTCAGCCGGAAGTCACCGATGAATTGGCCGGGGCGTTGGCGGTCGGGCATCAGTTTGAGCGGCGGAAGTTGCGGCCGTCCCGCCGGGTCGTAGATGTCGCAGTTGATCGCTTCCGCGACGAGCGGTTGAAACTGGGCGTCGCTGAGTAACGCTCGCACATGCGCCGTTTGGCCGAGCAGATACTGATTCCGTTCGAGCAGCAACATGCCTCGCAGCGTGCCGCGCTTGAGCCGCGTCGTGCTGAGTTCTCGAATCGCTTTCGTCCAGAAGCGATCGAAGTAGTCTTCGTCGATCGCTCGCAGACGCCAGAGTTCGCCGGCTCCGACGTACAGCGTGCGGCCCGATCCGTAGAACTGCGACGCCAGCCAAATCGGCGCGCCGTAGCTGGTCTCGGAACGCGGGTCGGTGAAGTTCGCGTACACGGTCGCTCCTGCTTTCGAGCCGGCGGTCGGATAGCAACGGTAGATGCCGGGGAACTCTTTCCAGACTGCGGCGCTGCTGATCGTGTCGTCGGTCAGTTGCAGGAATCCCGCTTCGAGACCCGCTCGTGAGAATCCAATCGACCACGCCTGTGGGCCGCTCGCATCGGCGAGCAAGTCGGACGCCAGCGAACTGAGCGTCACCGGGCACAGCTCTTGAATCGGCTTCACTTCGTCGCCACCGCTTGCCAGTGTGGACGTGTTGACGTCTCCGGCCACGAGGATCAGCCCGCCGGATTGCGAGAAGACCCACTCGCGCAGTGCGGCTTGTTGCTCGGCGTTGACTTTGCGCCAGTCGGGATCGAACGCCACGATGACATCGTACGGGAAGAGTTCCTCGCGAGTCTTCGGAAACTCGAACAACAGTTTGTTGGATTCCTGACTGACGGCCGTACCCGGATCAGCCGTTTGCAACAGCACATCGACGTCGATGGCCGAATGCCGGAAGAGCATGTTCTTCAAGAAAACGTAATCGCGCATTGGCCCGCCGGCAAACAGCAGCACCTTCGTCTTGCGATCGGTGACGCGGATCGTCTTGCGACGATCGTTGTCGGCGTCGCTGAGTTCGTTGATCTTGGCTGCGGTCTTCGCACGCAGCAGGTACTCGACCGAATTCGCCGTCGCTGGGTTCTGTTGGAATCGGACCTCCAACGGCACGCCGTTGTCCGCCAACGCGATTTCTTTCGATTCGAGCAGGCTAGGCTCAGACGTTTCCCCTTCCGGTCGCGACAGCAGTTCGACGATCGCCGACTTCCCGGCGAGTCCCTCGGCCTGCACGAACGCGGTGATCTCGAACGGATCGCCGAGATGCGCGTCGGTCGGAGCCTGCACGCTGGCGATCGCGAGATTGACCGGCGGCTTTGTCCCGCCGACTCCGATCGTCACCAATCGCGTCTTCGACTGCGCCGCGAAATGACTGGCCGAGGCTGGATCGATGCCCGAATTCGCTGCTCCGTCGGAGATTACGATGACTCCCGATAGCGACTTCCCGCTGATCTGCCGCACGAGCTCCAACAGCGATTCGCCGAGCCGTGTTTCGACACCGCGTGGTTTCAGGAGTTCATCCCAATTAGGGCCCCCTTCTGGTGGGGCAGGTTTGTGGCCTGCCTGTCCCTTGTCCTCTTCTTTGCCGGGCAGGTTGGAAACTTGTCCCACGACGCGCGGGTCTTTTGTCCGAAACTGCCAATGCGGTCCCGCCTGCGTCGAGTCGAACGTGAAAAGGCTCACGTCATGATTCCGCTGCAACTCGGCGATCAACGGCGAGCGTTCCAACAACTCCCGCACCGCGTCCGCTCGCGGCCGAGCAGGCTTGGGTTCGGCTCCGTCCGACTTCGCGGAGTCCGCTTCTTCGGGTGAGGTTTCCGGCAACTGCATCGACAGCGACGTGTCCACCGCGATCGCGACTCGCGACGGTCGAAACGAGGTCGTCTGAGTCCGCTCCTGCGGATTGACGGCTACCGCAATCAACCCCGCCCAAGCCCCGAGCCGCAACAAGAGCAGCCACACCTTCCACGCCGGATGCAATTCCTGAGTGTCCCGCAAATACAACGAGACGATCCAGGCGACGCCAACCACAACCAACGCCAGCCATCCCAGCCAAGCCACAGGGCTGCTCGGCAAATCAACCTCCCACGCCATCCGCGTGTCGGCTGCGAGGGTCATCAAGTTGGGAGCCGTTCGGCTCAAGAAGCCAACCATTGGACGATTTCCTCGCGTTCGATTTCCACGCTGGCCACGGTACCGCCAGCCGCGACGATATCGGCGATCGCGGAGCGAAGAGCTTGTTCGAGTGAATCTGCCTCTCGGTCAAACGACACCAACACGACGCCGCCGCGCGAGGCACTCGTTACATCCGATGCGCGAGCGTACAGCCGTTCGCAAAAGCTTGTTGTCGCTGTACCGGACTCAGGGTCTGACAGCTTTGCGGTGAATTGATGGACCATCACAATCTCCTTCGTCGCTCAATCGTGCGGGCATTGCTGAATCTGGTGTCGCAGTCGTTTGGCATGTTGTTCTGGATTTTGAGGTGTCGAATGAATTCTGACGATGCAACCGGTGCGTGACGATTCCGGGCAGTAAAGTTCTCCCCACACATGTCCGCCGCACTTGACCAACCGCCATCCTGACTCCGTCGCTTCATCGATGACCGCTTGAATGTGTTTGTTGGGGTGCCTCATCGGCTGGCTCCGGCAGCCGGTCGATGATGGTAGCTCAATCGGTACGCCATGAACTGTTCCGCAATGAGCAGGACGGCGAGCAAAATCAGCAGGGCGTCGCGGACTTCGCTGCCGATATCGCGACCGGCGATCCAGGAAAACTCACCTGGCTCTTGGATGCTGACGCGAACTTTCTCGCCGAGTTGCTTGCGGATCAGTTCGGTGGTCGCGAGTGCGAGATCGCTCTCGTCGGCTGGGAAGTTGTAGGTGATCCAACGCTCGAACGGCACTTGATTCAGATCGAGCAGGCGGACTCGATAAATCCCCGGCAGGTCGGTGTCCCGGAATGTGGCAGTCAGGCGAAGTTGGGCTGAGGACTGAGGACTGAGGGGCGAGGGTGAAGACTTCTCGTCGCTTCCGTCCCGGTTGTCCTTTGCATTTCCCGCGTCGGGCGCGGCTTGCAGTCGGACGGTACGTTCGCCGGCCGCGTCGGGAACGACGATGTCGATGACGTCGGTGAACTCGCTAGGATTGAGTGAGAGTTCGATCGGCTCACCAGCGAGCCGGCGTTCCAACTGGCGGTCGGAGCGGGCGATCGTCTTTTGCAGTTCCAATTGCAGGACGACGTAGCTGGCATACTTGGCCCAGTTGTTCCAGGCCGGACCGCAGGTCGTCAGGCAGGTGATGACGTTCCCTTTGCCGAAGCGGTGATGAAACATCAACGGCTGCCGGTTCCGAAGTGTCGCAATCGTCTGCACGTCATCTCCGCGCGCCTGATCGTCGCGAGGCCAACTCGCCGCAGCCGGGAAAAACTTCGCGACGCGAGTCACATCGAGATACGGATTCTCTTGTCCCTCGAACACGCGGAAGATCGGATGCGATGCGAGCACGAGGTCCGGCCCGGAATCCTCAACGACCGGAAGATCGCGAGGTGCGGTTTCCAGAGGTACGGGGAACAGACCCTTGCCCTCTTTGAAGAGTGACTCGTTGTAGAACGCTGTCTTCACCGACGCTCCGACGAACCACGCGAGTCCGCCGCCAGCCGAGACATATTTCTCCAGCGGGTCGAGCGCGTCGGCTGGCAGGTCAGCGACGTTCAACAGGTAAATCGCCTGAAACTCGTCGATTGGTCGCCGGCGCAGATAATCGACCGTCTCGATCTGTGGTGAGAAGCCAGTGATCCGCGGATCGGCCGCGAGTGCATCGACGACGTACGAGCCTTCATCGCCGCTCGGATCACCGTCGACGATCAGAACTTTGTGGACCGCCGACGTTTCGAGCCCGAGCAACCGCGAGTTGTCCTCCGTGAGCGAGTCCCCTTCGAGGCTGACTCGCACGTCATGCTTCTTAGGAGTGTCGAACACGAGATCGAACTCGCGCTCGGCCGACTCGCCCGCTTCGATCTTGTCGAACGTCAGCGTCATCGGCAGCTTCTGGCCATCCTGAAACACGGAGAGCCGGACCTCCGTCGCCGCTTGCTCGGCGAAATTCTTGACAGTGGCTCGCAATCGCACCGGCACGCCCGCCGCTGCAACTTGCAGATCACCGGAGAGGTCTGTCAGCGACAAGTTCGCGTGTCGCTGCTCGACCGTCTTCACGAAATTCAGCGTCACTCCCGCCGAATCGAGGGTTTCGGCCGCCGCTGACAACGCCTTCTGATCTTGCCAGTCACGCTGCCGAAAATCGGAGAGCACATGCAAATGCTTCACCGAGCCGCGTTCTTCCTTGTCCCCGAAGAGCGTTCGGGCTGCGTTCAGGCCATCGACGAGTGACAATGCTCGATGTGTCGGCTTGAGGTTTTCCAGTTTCGTGTCGAGTTCTGCGACGAACGACTCACTGACATCCCGCTGCGAGAACACCGGCTGCTCCGGATTCGACAGCAGCACGAGCGAGAAGATCTGCGTCCCCGGCCGCCGTGAGCCTTCCGCGACCAGCTTCTTGATGACCAACACCCCTTCGCCGAACGCCGTCGTGTCCCCCAGCCGGTCACGCATCGAGCCGCTGTCGTCCAGCAGGACCATGTGATGCGTCCGTGCTCCGCGAAACACCGAAAGCTGGCTCGGATCGAGAATCAGCCGAGCGATCAACAGCATCAGACCCAGGACCAACAGAATCCGCAGCAGCAACAGGATCAACTGCTCGATGAGCACTCGGCGGCGGTTCCGTTGCTGGCTGGCCAGCAGGAACTCCATCGCCGCGAACCGCACCTTCCGAAACCGCAGCCGATTGATCAAATGGATGATGATCGGCGCGGCGACCAACGCCGTGCCGGCCATCACAAAGCCGGGGTTCAGAAAATGTTGCAGCAGCCAAGAAGGCATAGGGATGCGAAATCCGAAACGCGAAATCCAAAACGCGAATGAGCAACGCAGGCGGAACAGTAATCGCGTCACGAACCCGCCGCAAACACGGCATCACCGAACCCGACTTCACGGTGGAAAACGCCTGCATCGGTCAAGACTCTTGTGCCGATCAGGCAAACCCAGCGGCGGTGACTCGGTTCACTTTTCGTCTCGGAGGTGTTCCGGCCAACTTCTCGCCGTCACAGATCAACGCACGGGATAAGGTGTTGAGCCGCTCGCATGTTCGACCGATTTAGCACTACCGCGCACTTTCACGCCACCGGGCCTGCCCCGGTGGTTCAAAGGCTTCTGCGCTACTTGCATCGCAAAGGACTTGCGCACAGGCCGTTGAACCACCGGGACAGGCCCGGTGGCGGAGAGTAAGAGGTGCTTGTGAACTCGGATCGAAATCTTTTTCTGACGCTCGTCTGCGTGCTGCTGGGGTTCGGCGTGTTGATGGTTCACAGCGCCAGCGTCACGTCGCAGCCGACGGAGTTTGAGCAGGTTTACCTGTCTCGCCACGCGACGCATTTGCTGGTCGGTGTGATCGTCGCGAGTTTGTGTGCGTTGGCTCCGTCGCGGTTCTGGAGAGACGCCGCTCCGTGGCTGTTTATCGGGACGGTTGTGTTGCTGGTCGCGGTGCTGGTGCCGGGAATCGGCACGCGAGTCAACCAATCGCAGCGCTGGATTCGGCTGGGACGGTTCCAGATGCAACCGTCCGAGTTGGCCAAAATCACGCTCCCGCTGCTGATCGGGGCGATGCTCGTGAAGCGGCAGGAGCGGCTTCGAGGCTGGCTGACCGGGACGATTCCCTTCGTCATTCCGATCGGGCTGACCTTGCCGCTGGTGCTGTTGGAACCAGACCTTGGCACGGCGGTTTTCCTGGCAATGTCGAGCGGCTTGCTGCTGTTCCTCGGAGGTTGGCCGATCCGCAACTTTGCCTTGGGTTTGATCCCGGCAGGTGGCATCGCACTGACGCTCAAACCGTATCAGTGGCAGCGAATCACTGACTTCGCGGCGGCGTGGTCAGACATCGAACAGGCGTCGTATCAAGTGAAGCAGTCGTTGCTGGCGTTCGGTTCGGGGGGCCTGATGGGTGTCGGCATCGGCAAGGGTTGGCAAAAGCTGAGCTATTTGCCGGAGGCGAACACCGACTTCGTCTTCGCGGTCGTCGGCGAAGAGCTGGGGCTGGTCGGCTCGTTGGGGCTGGTGCTGCTGTGGGCCGGGTTCTTCATCACGGGCATGACCCTGTTCCGGCATCACGACCGGCGTAGCTTCGAGTACCTGGTCGGCGTGACGCTGCTCGGTCAGATGGTTTTGCAGGCGGTGATGAACGTCGCCGTTGTGACTTCGATGATGCCGACGAAGGGGATCTCGCACCCGCTGCTCAGCTACGGCGGCAGCAACTTGGTCATCAGCCTCGTGTCGATCGGCATCGTCGTGAGCTTGTCGAAGGCGTTGCCCAACGAGTCCATGATCGTTCGCGATCAGGAACTGGTGCGATCCGAAAGCATTCGGACAACCGCCTCGGCCGTCGCCTGATTGGTCGCCAGCGCGATCGAATGCACGTCGCAGACGCGCATCAACGCCGAGACATCCGGTTCGTGCGGTTGAGCAGTCAGCGGGTCGCGAAAGAACAGCACGGCCTCGATGCGTCCCTCGGCGACTCGGCCGCCGATGATCAGGTCGCCGCCGTTGGGACCGTGAGTGACTCGCTCGATTTCCAGGCCGAGTTGCTCGGACAACAGCTTGCCGGTGTTGCCAGTCGCCACGAGCTTGTGCTGGCGGAAGAAGTCCACATGCTGACGGACAAACTCCAGCATCGTGGCTTTCTTTTGATCATGTGCGATGAGTGCGATCATGGCGTCACGCATCCGGGTTCGTTTTTGGTGGGGCGAATTTGATCTTTTCGACGTAGCGGATGATCGTCTTCCCGTCGGGGCCGAGCCGGCCGGTGCAGGCTCCGATGGCTTTGACGACGTTGTCGAAATGCAGGTTGTAGTCGGCGTCGATTTCGACCTCGATGTCGTTGTTCTGCGCGGTGTTCGTTCCGCCGACCAGTTTGAGAATCTCGCTGTTGAGCAGTTGAAACGCTCCCAGTCCGGTTCCGAGCTGCCGGTCGCCGAGCTTCAAGCTGGCCAGATTGCCGTTCAGATCGGCAATCAAGCGGACCTTGATGTCCGGCAAGATTTCGGACTTCGCCGCGCCGGCACCGGGTGGCGGCATGTTGATGTTGAAGTCCCCCTCCGGGCCGACGATCCGCAGTGTGAACATGAAGAACGTCAGCAGTTGAAACGTGACGTCGATCATCGGCGTCGTCTGCTGCTGGAGGCTCGCGGGTTCTTGCTGTTTGATTTTCATGGGCTTGGCCGTAGGTCAGCCTTTCCAGGCTGACTCGATCAACGGTTGACGTGGTTTTGCCAATTCGGGTCAGGCTGGAAAGCCTGACCTACTCGACGGGCTGCTGTGCTCGCAGAGTGAACTTTTCGAACTTGGCGTCTTGGGACATCTTGATGAATTCCTGCACCTGGCCCGTGGGGACGTCCGAGTCGGCGCGGACGACAACCGTGACGTCGTTCAGATTGACCTCTTTGGCCTGGTAGATGCGAGCCTCTTGTTGCAGCCGCGAGCGATACTCGGGGATGCGCAACTCTTCGCCTTGCAGAAAGACGAACGGCTGCGGATCAAGCCGCGTGCCGTCCTTGGCTCGCTTGTAGCCGATATTGACGACCAACTGGTGTTCGACCCGGACCTCTGGCGGTTTCGCCAACGAGTCGGTCGGCAGCCGCACTCGCTCATCGACCTGAGTCTGGTCGAAGTTCGTGACCATCATGAAAAAGCTGATGAGCTGGAACGTGAGATCCATCATCGGCGTCATGTCCATTTCCGCCGACGGCATGGGTGGCGATCGAAATTTCATGGCTGGATGCCAGGGTAGGGTGGGTCGAGTCATCGAGACCCACCGCAGTACATTTGGTGGGTCTCGATGACTCGACC
>SXGT01503019.1_pt1 | contig 41420 bp, 46 predicted proteins | sample 3176221 | NCBI WGS metagenome assembly SXGT01 (sample SAMN11356862, study PRJNA531348) | freshwater metagenome | isolation source: freshwater sample F1-120 | place: China: Fuxian Lake, Yuxi | collected 2017-12-25
GATGGTGATGCCTGGGGACAACGTGGAGTTGCAGATCGAGCTGATCGTGCCGGTGGCGGTGGAGGAAGGGTTGCGGTTCGCGATCCGCGAGGGAGGCCGGACGGTGGGTGCCGGCGTCGTCACCAAGATCATCGCGTAGCAGTGTGAGGCTTTTCTAAGTACTGTGTTCCGGAGAGGACGATACTCGTGGCGAAGCAACGCATTCGCATCAAGTTAAAGGCATTTGATCATCGGATCCTTGATCAGTCCGCCCGGCAGATTGTCGAGACGGCGCAAAGGACTGGTGCCGATGTCGCTGGCCCAGTGCCTCTCCCGACGGAGATGAAGCGGTTCACTGTCATGCGTTCGCCTTTCATCGACAAAGACTCTCAGGAGCACTTTGAGATGCGCACGCACAAGCGTCTGATCGATGTGCTCGAACCGACGCCGAAGACGGTTGATGCGCTCATGCGCCTCAACCTGCCGGCAGGCGTGGACATTGAGATCAAACTGTAGGCACGCTTCAGAGGCGAGTGGCATTGGCTGCTGATTTGGACGCCACGTGAAGGTTGCAGGAACTGACACCGATGAGTACCGGGTTGATTGGTCGCAAGGTGGGTATGACTCAAGTATTTGACGAGGCTGGGAATGTCATTCCAGTGACCGTCATTGAGGCTGGGCCGTGCTGGATAACCCAAGTGAAGACGGCGAAGGTTGACGGGTACGAGGCCATCCAACTTGGGTTTGAAGAGGCCCGGAAGGTGAAGGACCCGCAGGAGGGTCACTTCAAGGCTTCGCAGACACCGAGGTTGAAGCATTTGCGTGAGTGGCGCGTCCGTGATGCTAGCGAATTCTCGCTCGGGCAGCGTCTTGATGCGAGCTTGTTCAGTGCCGGGGAAAAGATCAAGGTAACCGGTACGTCCAAAGGCAAAGGCTTTCAGGGCGTCGTGAAGCGCCATGGATTTGCTGGTGGACCGAAGACGCACGGTCAGTCCGATCGCCTTCGAGCTCCGGGTTCAATCGGGTCGGGAACGACGCCAGGCCGGGTGCTCAAGGGATTGCGCATGGCCGGCAAGATGGGTAACGAGCGAGTGACGGTGAGCAATCTGGTGGTTGTTCGGGCAGACCTCGACCGGAACCTCATCCTTGTCAAGGGCGCCGTTCCGGGTCCGCGTGATGGACTGGTGTTGGTCAGCAAGGGGCATGATCATGCCTGAGGCTTCCGTTTTTGACGCGATGGGTGCCCGCGGCACGTCTGCCGTGCTTCGCGAAGACGTTTTTGGCGTAACGCCGAACGTGCCTCTCATGCATCAGGCTGTTCAGCGACAGCTGGCGAATGCCCGGCAGGGTACGCACGACACGAAGACACGTGGCGAGGTCGCCGGCAGTACCAAGAAGATGTGGCGCCAGAAGGGCACTGGTCGTGCCCGGCAAGGTAGCAAGCGCGCGCCTCATTGGCGTAAGGGTGGGGTTGTGTTTGGACCGCATCCGCGCAGCTACCATCAGGATTTCCCCAAGAAGATGCGGTCTGGGGCAATCCGTTCGGCGTTGTCCGCGAAGCTACTTGCAGGTGAGATTGTGTTGATCGAGGGTTTTCCGGTCCTCGACGCTCCCAATACCAAGGCGGTACGGACGCTGTTGGACACGGTCGCCTCAGCAACTTCCCGGCTTGTTGTCCTTGACGGCCCGAACAACATTGTTCGCCTGTCCGCGAGGAACCTGCCGAAGGTCAGGGTTGTGACGACTGAGAACATCAATGTCTTCGACATTCTCAGGCATCAGCGTGTGGTAATGCTTGTCGGCGCAGCCCGACAGCTTGAACAGAGATATGGGTTGCCGATGGATAATGGTAACGGCCATGACCATGGCCACTCTCATGATGAGGAAGCGGAGTAGGACGAATGCCAGTTAGTGATATCTGGGAAGTGCTCCGACGCCCGTTGATCACGGAGAAGGGCACGGTGCTCGCAGCAGAAGGAAAGTTCCTGTTCGAGGTACATCCGGACTGCACGAAGGCCCAAGTCAAGCAGGCGATCGAGCGGGCGTTCAAGGTGAGTGTAGTTGCCGTTAACATCGCGGTCATGCCTGGGAAGTCCCGGCGCTGGAAGCGGTGGACTGCGTATCAGTCGGACTGGAAGAAGGCGGTCGTGACCGTGAAGCCGGGGGAACGGATCGAGTTGTTTGACGCGTAAGGCGTCCATCGCACCACCTGACCTTAAGGATTGTCAATCATGCCCGTGCAGCTTTACCGTCCGACATCCCCTGGCCGCCGTGGGGCGACCGGTGCATCGTTTGACGAGATCACTGTTGATAAGCCATACAAGCCCTTGACTGAGCGTCTTTTCAAGCATGCAGGGCGCAATAATCAGGGGAAGATTACGGTTCGCCATCGTGGTGGAGGTCATAAGCGTCTCTATCGGATCATCGATTGGAAGCGAACTAAGGTCGGCATAGCGGCGAAGGTCGAGACCATTGAGTACGATCCCAATCGGACCGCTCGGATAGCGTTGATCTGCTACCACGATGGAATACGGAAATACATCCTGGCGCCAGTTGGCCTCAAGGTCGGTGATACCTTGATGAATGGTCCGAGCGCAGAGATCAGGCCGGGCAACGCAATGCAGATGAGTGCGATGCCGGTTGGCACTGTCATTCATAACATTGAGATGCATCCTGGCAAAGGTGGGCAGCTAGTGCGTTCGGCGGGCACGTCGGCTCAGTTGATGGCCAAGGATGGTGGCTACGCCACGATTCGGTTGCCCTCGGGTGAGTTGCGTCGTGTGCACGCATCATGTGTCGCCACGATTGGACAGCTGAGTAACGTTGATCATAAGAACGTCAAGCTAGGCAAGGCCGGTCGTTCACGATGGTTGGGTCGGCGACCAAGTGTTCGTGGTTCTGCCATGAACCCTAACGACCATCCGCATGGCGGTGGTGAGGGCAAGTCTCCGATCGGGGGTCAGCCGAAGACGCCTTGGGGACGGCCCGCCATGGGCCTTCGGACGCGCAAGCGGAAGGCGAGCGACCGTCTCATCATCAGCAGGGTTCGCGACAAGCGGCGGTAGTTTCCGTCGGCCGATCAGAAGGAAGAGGTCACTGTGTCCCGTTCAGTCAAAAAGGGTCCATTCGTCGATGCGCGGTTGCTTGCGCGGATCGAATTGCTTACTCGCAATAACGAAAAGCGTGTATTGAAGACTTGGTCCCGTGACTCGACCATCTTTCCGCAGATGGTGGGACACACAATCGGGGTACACGACGGGCGTAGGCACGTGCCCATATTCGTGTCTGAGAATATGGTGGGTCACAAGCTCGGTGAGTTTGCGCCGACCAGGCACTTTCGCGGTCATACGAAGACGGAGCGCAGCAGTCGGTAATGCTTCTAGGTCACATGGGTTGCATACACGGATGCCTCGGCATCAGACGGTGAGCTGGTCGCTTCCGGATCGGAGATTTCAATGCAAGTACGAGCGCTCGCACGCGGGGTAAGGATGTCTCCCCAAAAGGCACGTTTGGTCGTGGATGCAATCCGCGGTCGTGCCGCAGTTGAGGCCTTGGCATTCCTTGACACGTCGCCCAAGGCAGCGTCCGAGGTGGTAGCCAAGATTCTTCGATCGGCGCTTGCAAACGCGGCCAACAACTTCAGCCTGAATACTGATCGGATGGTTGTAGTCAGTGCAACGGCCGACAAGGGTCCGACACTTCCTCGTAGATTTCGCCCGCGTGCCCGCGGTCAAGCTGGCGTCATTGAAAAAAAGACGACCCACATCACGGTTGTTGTCAGCAATGACATCGAACCGACACGTCGCGGATATAAGCGCAAACCGGCGTAACGTCTCGTGCGTAACGTCACCAGTCAGTGTCCGGCATGCGAGTGTCGGTAGCGAAGGCATGAGGGACTAGAGTGGGCCAGAAGGTACACCCGATTGGGTTCCGGCTTGGTGTGATCCGCGATTGGGAGAGCAAGTGGTTTGCCGACAAGGCTGGCTACACCCAGTTGGTCGGTGAGGATCTTGCGATCCGACAATTGATCACTCGTCGGCTTGCGAATGCAAGCGTGAGCAAGACGGAAATTGAGCGTAACTTGAATGAGGTCAAGGTCACGATACACACGGCCAAGCCAGGGATTGTGATCGGGAAGCAAGGCGCAGCAGTGGAAGAGCTTCGCAAGCTTCTCGAGGAGAAGACTGGCAAGAAGGCCCGCGTCAATATCATGGAAATCCGGAACCCGGAGATCGATTCGCGCCTAGTGGCCCGCAGCATCGCGGAGCAGCTTGAGCGGCGGGTGGCTTTTCGTCGGGCCATGAAGCAGGCGGTTCAGCGCGCTGAACGCATGGGTGCCAAGGGTATTCGCATCAAGGTCGGCGGACGGCTTGGCGGGTCAGAGATGGCGCGCAAGGACAAGGAAGCACACGGCAAAGTGCCACTCCAGACACTTCGTGCGGACATCGACTATGGGCAGTCCGAGGCTGCGACCACTTTCGGCCGCATCGGTGTCAAAGTGTGGATTTACCGTGGCGACGTCGCCCCCGGGCAAAAGGCTGTAGACCCTGCGGTCCAAGAGCCGAGACGGTCGAGCGATGGTCGTTCTGGGGGGCCTCGCGGTGGAGGGAGTGGTGGATCGCGTGGTGGATCTGGAGGTGGTGGCGCGCGTGGTGGGAGTGGTGGGCGGACCGTTGGACAGGGTCGTGGCGCAGGCACGGGGCGTGGCGCCCCGTCGGCACGCTAGTTGGTTTGCGCGACTGTCCGGTGTGCGATGGCCGGCCTGCTCGGTGAGCGAATTGAACGGGATTGAGGAGACCATGACGCAATGTTGATGCCAAAACGCGTCAAGTATCGGCGGATGCACCGCGGGAACATGCGCGGTGCTGCGAGCCGGGGCAATTTCATTGCGTTCGGTCAGTTTGGGCTGCAGGCGCTCGAACCGTGCTGGTTGGATAGCCGACAGATCGAAGCGGCTAGGATTGCAATCACTCGCTACATGCGCCGTGGCGGGAAGGTGTGGATCCGGGTCTTTCCGGACAAGTCCGTGACTGCCAAGCCGGCCGAGACCCGGATGGGCAGCGGCAAGGGGGCTCCCGACCATTGGGTTTGTGTTGTCCGCACTGGCCGCATGCTTTTCGAAGTTGAGGGTGTTCGGCAGGATGTCGCGCGTGAGGCGATTCGTCTTGCGCAATACAAGCTTCCGATGAGGACCAAGTTCGTAACTCGTGCGGACTTCCCGGATCATGAGCAGGCATCCGACGCACAACAGGTTCTTGACGGTGGAGTTAGTGTCTCGGCGGTCATAGAAGAGGAAAGCGAGTGATGGCTGAGAAGGGTGAGACAGCTGCGGTTTTGCGCCAACTGACGGCAACTGAGTTGTCCGAGCGTCTTGGTGATGCCCGTCAGGAGTTGTTCAATCTTCGTTTTCAGTTGGCGACTCGGAAATTGGACAATCATAACCGGCTCGGTGAGGTGCGTCGCCAAATCGCCCGCATCCTTACTATTGCTGGACAACGGCGCCAAGGATGAAGGTGATGCGGTGCGCGGTTGCACGTCGCACGCATCCAGTTCTGTTCGAGGGAGTATCTGGTGGTGCGTGAACGCAAGAAAATCCTGGTAGGGCGGGTTGTCAGCAACAAGATGCAGAAGACCGTGGTGGTTGCGGTCCAGTCACTCCGCCGTGACCGGCTGTATCACCGGATGGTTCGCCATACCAAGAAGTTTCTCGTCCATGATGAGCATGGCTCGAGTTCAGTAGGGGACATGGTGCGTATCCGCGAGTCGCGTCCCATTAGCAAGCGCAAGCATTTCGTCGTGACCGCGATTGTTGAGCGGATTGCTGATCGCGGCAAGCGTGTTTCATTGCCGGCAACTCCGGCACCGATCGTTGGCATCGAGTAAGCGTCCCGAACGTGGGTGTTTGACCCCCACGTGTGGGCGGTTCGGCTGAGGGAATGAGCAAGTGATCCAACCGCAGACGAGGCTCAGGTGCGCGGACAACAGTGGCGCACGTGAGCTGATGTGCATTCGTGTGCTGGACGGTTCCGCGAGGAAGTACGGCCACATTGGAGATGTCATCGTCGCAGCAGTGAAGGAGGCCACTCCTGGGGCTGGTGTGAAAAAGGGTGACGTTGTTCGTGCAGTGATCGTGAGGGTGGCTAAGGAGTTCGGGCGTCCGGATGGGTCACACATTCGATTTGATGATAATGCTGCAGTGGTTCTGAACCCTCAGGGCAATCCTCGGGGTACTCGCATTTTCGGACCGGTGGCGCGAGAGCTTCGCGACAGGAACTTCATGAAAGTCATTTCGTTGGCTCCTGAGGTTCTGTAGCCAGACAGGGGCGGTTCTCGGGTGGTTTTTCCGTCAGGAGTTCGGTGTTGATGGCGACGCGTGATAGCGGAAACTGAGAGGGTAGTAGGATGGCCGCGAGGGTGGTCAAGAATGACACGGTGGTTGTGTTAACCGGTCGTGACAAGGGCAGGGAAGGCACAGTAACCAAGGTGCTGACCGCTGACAATCGCGTTGTTGTCGAAAACATAAATACGCGGATCAGGCACGTCAAGGCGCGACAGCCGGGACAGCCTGCCGGCCGTATCGAGTTCTTCGCACCAGTCGCAATCTCGAATGTCGCAGTCGTTTGTCAGTCTTGCAAGCGAGGTGTCAAAGTCAGCTTCAAGTTGCTCGCCGACGGCACCAAGGTGCGGACTTGTCGCAAGTGCGGCGATGTGATTGACAAGAAGGTGGGCAAGGATGGCTGATCGGAAGGGCTCAGGGTCGAAGGGTAGTTCGTCCAAGGGTTCGTCATCCAAGGGGTCGGGAAAGGGCGCTCGAACGCCGGCTCGCGGAGCGCCGGCGTTGGCGTCAGCTTCGCGTACCTCTCGTGCCGGTAGTGGTACTGGCGTGCGGCGTGGTGCGCAGGGGCTTCCTCCGGTTCCGGTTGGACCTCGGGAGGTTCCGCGATTACGGGTGAAGTACGACGCTGAGATCCGGCCTGAGCTTGTCAAGGAGTTTGGCTACGGCAGCGTGATGCAGGCTCCTGGTCTTCACAAGGTTGTGGTCAACATTGGCATGGGGGAGGCGCTGTCTAATGCCAATGCCATGGCCTCCGCGGTAGCTGATTTAGAGACGATTGTCGGTCAGAAGGTTGTAATCACCAAGGCCAAGCGCTCCATTTCGCAGTTCAAATTGCGTCAGGGGCAGTCAATCGGCTGCATGGTGACTTTACGTGGCGCCCGGATGTTCGATTTCCTTGACAAGTTGTTCAACATTGCGTTGCCGCGCATGCGTGACTTTTCCGGCGTTTCGCCGGATTCATTCGATGGGCGAGGCAACTACACATTGGGGCTTCGCGAGCAGCTCATCTTTCCCGAGATTCAGTATGACGAGATTGATCGCCTTCGTGGTATGGAAATTGCCATTGTCACGACAGCCCCGTCCGACCATGAGGGCAGAAGGCTGCTCGAGTTGATGGGAATGCCGTTCCGGACCCAGCCAGCCGAACGCGGCGCCCGCCAATAGCACTGAGTATCCAGGTGCGCGGCGGGTGTGATCCGCGCAGAGTAAGGACAGCAATCCGTGGCCAAGAAGTGCAAGATCGAGAAGTCCAAGCGACCGTTCAAGTTTAAGGTTCAGCAACACAATCGTTGCCTTCGATGTGGGCGTCCGCGCGCGTTCATCCGCAAGTTTGGGCTTTGCAGGATCTGCTTTCGGGAACTCGCGCTTGTTGGACAGTTGCCGGGCGTTACCAAAGCTAGCTGGTAGTTACTTGTCGGATTGGCTTTCCCACTCCCGGGTGGGCGGTCAGCCAAGTGAATCCTTTTGTTGTTTATTGTTTCAGGCCGGCCACGTGCCCCAGGTGGGGTACACGAGCTAGGAGAACACCGCCCATGATGACCGACCCGATTGCTGACATGCTGACTCGGTTGCGAAATGCTTCGCGTGCACGTCACGTTACGACGTCCATTCCTGCGTCCCACTTGAAACGCAGGATTGCTGAGATTTTGAAGGCGGAGGGATACATCGCCTCGTATGAAGTGGTAGCCGACGGACCGCAGGGCACGCTGAACGTAACGCTGAAATACGATCAGAACCGCCAGTCAGCGCTCACTGGATTGAAGCGGGTTAGCAAGCCCGGTCTGCGGGTTTACCGCGGACACGACAGCATTCCGCGGGTCCTTGGGGGCCTTGGCACTGTCATCATCTCGACCCCGCGTGGGTTGATGACCGGTCGTGACGCGTGGCGTGGCGGGCTTGGTGGCGAGGTGCTGGCGTACATCTGGTAGGTAATGCGTGGGTTCTGCCCGCCTTGGTTCGGTGTTTGGCGCACGCATGGAGGTTGTGAGATATGTCCCGTATAGGTAGGCAGCCCGTCATTCTTCCGCCGGGAGTTGAGGTGACTTTGGGCGCTGGTGTGGTGGCGGTCACCGGGCCGAAGGGCAGCCTTTCCCAAGGTATTCCGGCTCCGATTGGTGTTTCAATTAGCGCTGGCGAGGTTTTGGTCACCCGCCCGAGCGATGTCAAGCAACACAAGGCATTGCATGGTTTGGCGCGTACGTTGGTTGCCAATATGGTGATCGGCGTAACGGTCGGCTATCGGAGGACCCTTGACATCACGGGAGTTGGTTTCCGAGTTGCAAAGCAGGGGAATCGTCTCAACTTGCAAGTTGGGTTCTCTCATCCTGTTGAGGTTGCACCTCCATCGGGCGTTTCATTCGAGGTTGAGACACCGACGCGTTTGCATATTGTTGGCATTGACAAGCAACTCGTGGGGCAGGTTGCCGCTCAGGTCCGGGGTATCAGGCCTCCTGAACCCTATCTCGGCAAGGGCATCCGCTATTCAGACGAGAGAATTCGGCGCAAGGCGGGCAAGGCCGGTAAGGTCGGCGGGAAGAAGTAGGCTGGCGGGACGATGATCAGGAAACGTAACAGCGTTCACGCGCGTCAGAAGCGTCACAGGCGCATCCGCACTCGGGTTTCAGGCACTGAGATCCGGCCCCGCTTGGCGGTCTTCCGCAGCAGCAAGCATATGTATGCCCAAGTCATTGATGACACCCAGGGTTGCACGCTTGTTTCCGCATCGACGCTGGATGCCACACTCAGGGCGATGCTTGCGGAGACGCCAAAATTGGAGGAGGCGGCCTCCGTTGGTCGCCTTGTTGCCGAGCGAGCTCTGGCAGCGGGAATCACCAAGGTTGTATTCGATCGTGGTGGGTATCTCTACCACGGACGCGTTCAGCGTCTCGCCGATGCCGCGCGCCAAGCCGGTCTGGATTTCTAGGAGCGACCAATGCCACGTCTTGACACGAACAGGTTGGATCTCAAAGAGCGTCTCGTTCTACTTAATCGGTGCGCGAAGGTCGTGAAGGGCGGGCGCCGGTTCAGCTATGCCGCGGTAATGGTTGTCGGTGACGGGCACGGCCACGTCGGAGTTGGAATGGGGAAGGCCCGTGAGACGCCTGAGGCCATCCGCAAGGGCATTGAGCAGGCGAAAAAGAATCTTTTCAAGGTTCCCGTTGTGGGTCGGACGATTCCGCACGAGGTCCTTGAGTCTTTCGGGGCTGCGAAAGTGATGCTGAAGCCTGCAGCTCCCGGCACTGGGGTGATTGCTGGTGGCGCGGTGCGTGCGGTTGTCGAGGCGGCCGGCATACAAGATGTTTTAAGCAAGTCACTTGGTTCTGCCAACAAGGTGAACGTAGTTCGGGCGACCGAGGCTGCCTTGAAAAAGCTCGTGACCGCTGAGCAGGTGGCCCGAAGGCTCGGCCGGGTGCTTCCGGCATCGGCAGTTTCGGCTGACGGTATGGCAGACGGAGCGGAGTGAGTATCGATGTCTGGGGTATTGCGGATCACTTATCGTAAAAGTTCAATTGGCTACAGCGAGAGGCAGAAGCGGACCGTCCGTTCCCTTGGTCTGCGCAAGCTCGGCCAGTCTGTGGAGCGTCCTGACACGACCACTATTCGTGGAATGGTGTTTCATGTCAGGCATTTGGTGACCGTTGAGGAAGTATCAAGCGCCTCGTCTCACGAGGTTGTCGAGGCGTCTGCCTGAGGCGTTCTTGCGCGCCGGCGCCTGCCGCGGCGACAGAGAGGTCGAGTTTCCATGAAGTTGCATGAGTTAGTTCCGGGTCCTGGATCCCATCGCAAGGCCAAACGCGTTGGACGTGGGCATGGGTCCGGGAAAGTCAAGACGTCAGGTCGGGGCCAGAAAGGCCAAGGCTCACGTGCTGGCAAGGGTCCCAAGGCGTATTTCGAGGGTGGTCAGAACCCTTGGACAATGAAGATTCCGCACAAGCGCGGGTTCAGTCGGGCTCGCTTTCGGGTTGATGCACAAGTGGTCAATCTAGACGACGTTGAAAATCACTTTGCCGCTGGCTCAACAGTGACCACGGAGGCCTTGGGGGCGCTCGGCTTGATAAGCGACCCGAGTGGCCGTACGCCGGTGAAGCTGCTCGGCGACGGCGCTGTTTCAAAGTCGGTGACGGTTCAGGTGCACAGGATTTCTGCGTCAGCCCGGGCTGCGATTGAGGCGGTCGGTGGAACTGTTGACCTGCAGGTGGTCCGTTGGGTGCGCTCAATGAACCAGGCGGAAAAGGCTGTTGCTTTAGGCTTGACGAGCAAGGCCTAGTAATTAGGACTTCACCATGAAATCTGCCAGACGCGGTCTGCGAGGTATCGGATTGTGTCTGGTGTTGTACGTTCCATGACCACCCGTTTTTGGGGTTCAATCCACTTGTTTCCCTGATGTCGCTTGTGTGGAGGGGGTTAGGCCGTTGTTCGAAGCGGTGATGCGGGCGTTTCGATTGCCTGATGTGCGGAGGAAGATCCTCTTCACGTTCGCGATGCTTGCTGTCTTCCGAGTTGTGGCGCATGTTCCTCTGCCCGGGGTCAATTTAGACAGCTTGCGTGAGCTCCTTGACCAGAACCAACTTCTGGGGATGTTGGACCTCTTCTCAGGCGGATCGCTCACTACCTTTTCGATCGCTGCGCTTGGCGTGTATCCGTACATCACCGCATCGATTGTGATGCAGGTCCTTGCGCCTGTCATTCCTCAATTGAAGGAGATGCAGAAGGACGGCGAGGCAGGTCGCACGAGGGTCGCTCAGTACACTCGAATGCTGACAGTGCCCTTGGCGGTACTCCAGGCGTATGCGCAGTCCACTCTCTTGGCACGAGAGGGAATTATTTCCAATTTCGGGCTCACGAGTGCCGCCACCTTCCTGCCAACGGTTTCCATGATCCTGACGCTTACCGCCGGCACAATGTTCCTCGTTTGGCTTGGTGAAATAATCACCGAGAGGGGTGTCGGCAACGGAATGAGCCTGCTGATCTTTGCAGGGATTATTGCCCGGCTTCCTAGTTCGATAGGACAGTCCTTTGTCTCCGGAACGAGCTTTCTCGGTCTTATCTTTCTGGGCGTCATCGGCCTTGGGATGGTGGCATCCATCATCTTCATCAACGAGGGCCAACGGCGCATCATGGTTCAGTATGCGAAGCGGATTCGTGGCAATCGGGTTTTTGGTGGAACGACAACGTACATACCATTGAAGGTCAATTCTTCCGGAATGATCCCTTTGATTTTTGCCATGAGTATCATGCTGATCCCTGGAACGATAGCGACGTATTTCACGGCAGCCGAGACGGAGTGGGTCAAGTCGACCGCTCAGTTCATTGCGCGCGTGTTCAGTTCGACAGGGGCGGTGTACTGGGTCTTGTATTTCTGGCTTGTGGTTGCGTTCACGTACTTCTACACCGCTGTTGTATTCCAACAGCAAAACTTGCCTGAGACGCTACAGAAGCAGGGGGGGTTTATACCCGGTATTCGGGCGGGGCGACCAACCGCCGACTACTTGAACCGAGTTGTGAACCGCATCACGTTGCTGGGGGCGATTTTCCTCGGAGTAGTGGCGATTGCGCCGTACATTGCGGGGTTGGTGACGGGAATACAGGTTCTTACTCTTTCAAGTACCGGCATTCTTATTGTGGTTGGGGTTGTTCTCGATACGATGAAACAGCTTGAGGCACAGTTGATGATGCGTCGGTATGAGGGCTTCATCAAGTGATCATCACCCTGATGGGTGCGCCTGGTTCTGGCAAGGGGACGCAGGGGCGATCGCTCGCGAGTTCGCTGGGCGTTCCGTACCTGGCGAGCGGAGATCTCATCAGGCGAGCGATGGCTGAGCGGTCACGATGGGGTGAGCAGGTGCGCTCGTACATTGAGCGGGGCCTCTATATTCCTGATGCGGACATAGTTCCTGTGTTTTTGCAGGCGCTCATTGCGACTCGCCCGGCCGGGTCGCGCATGGGAGGCGTTTTGGATGGGTTCCCCAGGACAACTGAACAGGCTCTGGCCCTTGATAGGGCATTAAGTGGGTTTGTACCTCCGGAAGACCAGATAGCCTTGGTGCTGGATGTTCCTGCGGATGTTTTGATTGCAAGGCTCTCAGGACGCTGGCTGTGCAGCGGGTGTAACGCGAGCTACAATGTGCAATCCCATCCTCCGATAATGGTTGGGGTGTGCGATGGGTGTGGGCGTGCGCTCATGCAGCGTGTGGATGATCGTCGCGACACAATTCAGGAGCGTTTGCTCGTTTACGAGGCAAGCACGCGCCCGGTCGTTGACTTCTACGCGTCCCGGGGTAGCCTGAAGCACGTCAACGGTGACGAGGCCGAGTTAAAGGTGCGCGAGAGCCTCTTGATTGCCGCGCGAAGTGCATTGGCCGTTTCGCGCTAGCTTTAGCGATTCCGGTAGTGCGGCAAGAGACTGATCGGTAGCTCTGATACACTACGTGGGCGGGTTTTCGGGAGGTGTGTCATTCCCTTGAGACTAACCTTTCGAATGACTACCAAAAACACGGTTCTGGCAAGCGGTCTCGCAGCGGTCTCCATTAAGATGCTCATTAGGGAATGAACAGAGGCGAGTAGTGAAAGTCACGGCATCGGTGAAGAAGCGTTGCGATAAGTGCAGCGTGATCAAGCGTCATGGAGTGCTTCGGGTTATCTGTTCAGAACCCAAGCACAAGCAGAAGCAGGGATGATCGCAGTGTCGCACGTTTGTAGGTTTCCCTGCTTGATGGTGCGTCGCCACGTTGGGTTCCAGATGAGCCGAAGGGTTTATTGAGATGGCACGCATTGCCGGGGTTGATATTCCCCGCGAGAAGCATATTGAGATTTCTTTGACATACATATACGGAATGGGTCGAACGGTTGCGAAACGGGCTTTGGCTATTTGCAAGATTGCACCCAACCGCAAGGTGAGTGCTCTCACCGAAGACGAAGTGAATCGCCTCCGTGAGGTGGTCGAGAGGCAGTTCATTGTCGAGGGTGATCTCAGGCGTATTGTTCGGCAGAATATCCAGCGGCTCATTGACATTGGTTGCTACCGGGGCCAGAGGCATCGCCGAGGGCTCCCGATGCGTGGTCAGCGAACCAGAACAAATGCGCGGACCCGACGCGGGCCGAAGAAGACCGTCGGTTCGCGCAAGAAGGCGACCGCCAAGAAGTAGTTTTTTGAATGATCACCGACCTTTCAGTTGGCTTCGGTGGTGTCTGATTAGTGCGAAAGCTGACCACTGAGGCAGTTTGACGGCCGCATCAACGGGCGTTGGGGTGCGTGAGCGGTTCGGGGATGTCCTAGGAGATGAGAGACCGGTATGGCCGAGCGGAAACGTGGGAGTACGCGTCAGAAGCGTCGTGAAAAGCGTAACGTGCCTCGTGGGCAGGCGCACGTTCAGTCGACGTTCAACAACACAATCGTGACGATCACGGACCCTAACGGCAATCCGGTTTCTTGGAGCACTGGTGGCGCTGGTGGTTTCAAGGGTTCGCGCAAAAGTACTCCTTATGCGGCTGGTGTCACCGCCGAGAGCGCTGCTCGGCGTGCGATGGAGCAGGGCATGCGCTCGGTTGAGGTGTTTGTCCGGGGTCCGGGTTCGGGACGCGAATCTGCGATTCGATCGTTGCAGGCGGCGGGTTTGAGCGTGATGTCGATCACGGATGTCACGCCCGTTCCGCACAATGGCCCGCGACCTCCCAAGCGACGGAGGGTGTAACTAACCGGACGGCCTGAAGGGTCGCTGGATTGTGATGGGTTTCTGGTGATACCCATGTGTTCGCAAGAACACGAATGTTCGCCAGGTGGGGTTTGCTGCTGGGTTGCTCGTACTGTCTATCTTCATGGGTAGCGGTGCGGGAGTGGTCTGGAAGTCTTGCTTGGATTTGTCCTTCTCCGTTTGGATGAATGGCAACGCCAGAGTGCCGAGTGAGGGGCACCCCAATAACAGCCGCGTGCGGCACTCGCAGGTGTTGGTTTCGGAGTTGCACCGATGTGCAACGGGGTTTTGTGAATGGCTCGCTACACGGGACCGGTGTGCAAGCTGTGCCGGCGGGAGGGTGTGAAGCTCTTCCTGAAGGCAGAGCGATGTATCACCAAGTGCACCCTCGACAAGCGTCCGACTCCTCCCGGTCCGCAGGGTACCGGCAAGCGTCGTCGCCCAACAGAGTTTGCTTTGCAGTGGCGTGAGAAGCAGAAGCTTCGTCGCACCTACGGTGTTCTTGAGGCTCAGTTTCGCCGGCACTATGATGAGTCGGAGCGTCGTCCGGGATCAACTGGCGTAAATTTGCTTCAGATCCTTGAAAGCCGGCTCGACAATGTTGTCTACCGCATGGGCTTGGGTGGGTCTCGATCGCAGGCGCGCCAACTGGTGCGTCACGGTCATTTCACCTTGAATGGACGCAAGACTGATATTCCGTCTGCAATGGTGAAGCCCGGTGACATCGTCGCGGTGCGTGAGAAGTCACGGAAGTTGGAGATTTTGGTTCAGGCGGCGGACGCCACTGGACAGAGGCAGATGCCTGCATGGTTGACATTCACCAGGGAGAGTTTCTCTGCGAGGGTGAACGCGCTGCCATTGCGACATGAGATTGACACACAGGTAACCGAGCAGTTGGTTGTCGAGTTCTACGCCCGGTAGGTCCGGGATGACAGAGAGCGTGGGCGGGCATTGCTTTGCAGTTTCCGCCGGTTCCTTATTCTGGCAAGTGTGGGAATGGAAGCGGTCGGGTGACTGAGACGACTTCCCCTTCCTGTTGCCGGTCGAGGGAGGAGGCACAGACCCCGTGAGTGAACAGGAAACGATGCCAACCATTCGTCGTGTTGAGGCGGCCCCAGAGCACGCCGACGATCCTCATTATGGCGAGTTCGTGCTTGAGCCGCTTCAACGAGGCTACGGTCAGACCATCGGCAACTCCATGCGCCGTGTGCTCTTGAGCTCTTTGCCCGGTGCGGCAGTGAGCTCCATCCGGATTGACAGGGTGAACCACGAGTTCTCGAGCATTCCGAACGTTAAGGAAGATGTCACCCAGATTGTCTTGAACATAAAGCGGATCAGGGTTCGTAGTTTCGCGCACGACGCGGTTGTCGCGAGGCTCGATGCTCCAGGCCCTGGTGTTGTGCGCGCCCGTGACGTGGTTTGGCCGGACACGGTTGAGATCGTGAATGGTGAACAGGTGATCGCCACCCTCGACAATGATGAGGCTCACCTCTCCATGGAGCTGACGGTTTCGACGGGTTGGGGGTTCGTTGAGGCAGATCCTCGCGACGATACGGCCATCGGCGAGATACCAGTCGACCAGATTTACACCCCTATCCGCAAGGTGGAGTATCACGTCGTGCCAACGAGGCTCGGAGTGAACGTTGATAAGGACCGGCTCAGCTTGCGCGTTTGGACCGACGGGACGACCACCCCTGAGAACGCGGTAGTTGAGGCGGCGCGGATTCTTGTTCGATCCTTCCAGGTTTTTCAGTCTCTGAGCCCGGCGCTTCCGGAGCCCGATGACCTACCTGTGCGAGTGCTTGTCGCACCTGCTCCAACTACAGGCGCACAAATACCGCCGGAGCTTGCTGATCTCTCCGTTGATGACCTCGAGTTGTCCAACCGGACGCTTAATTGCCTGAAGCGCAACACCATTAACAGGCTCGAACAGCTTGCATCGATGACGCGCGACGATTTGCTTCATCTTCGCAACTTCGGTGAGAAATCGCTTGAAGAACTAGAGGAAAAGCTCGCTGGTCGGGGCGTGTTTCTGTGGGGAGCTGCCCGTGAGGAGAGCGCCCTACCGGCAGACGTGCAGGTTTAGTGGTCGTGTACGTTCGGCGTCCGTCGCCGGGAACCTGTGAGTAATTAGTATGAAGCATCGAAAAAAGGGCCGTGGACTTGGCCTACCCACAGATCGGCGTCGGGCGCTAGTGCGAAACCTCATGAGGTCGTTGATCCTGCACGAATCGATTACGACGACTGAGGCACGCGCGAAGGAAGTTCAGCGTCACGTTGAGAGTTTGGTGACGGTTGCTAGCAAGGACACCTTGCATTCACGCCGTATGGCTTTGTCCACTTTGCCTGACCAAGGCGCCGTCAACGAGTTGATCCATAAAATCGCCCCTCGATACGTTGGCCGTGCGGGCGGTTACACCCGGGTTACGCGGGTTGGGCTTCGGAAAGGGGATGGTGCATCACTTGCGCGCCTCGAGTTCATCGTGGACGCCGAGTAGTCACCCTGTCTGGTAGTGTCGGGAATATGCGCAGCCCCCGTGGTACTTCGGGGGCTGCACTGTTTTGCGAACTTGGATATCGTGGCTAATGGGATTAGGCGTGAGCCCTGACGAAACGTTGGAGAGGTTCCGTGCAGTTGTCGCGTATGACGGGACGGACTTTGCGGGTTTTCAGGCCCAAGGGCACGTTGAGCGTGGTGTCAGGACGGTGCAGGCTTCACTGGAGCAGGCGGTCTTGTCTGCGACTGGCCACGGTGCCAGAGTCGTCGGCGCGGGTCGAACCGATCGCGGTGTGCATGCTGCGGGCCAGGTGGTGCATTTTGACGTCCCGGTGGGTCGTGTCTCACGGGGTCCGCGGATGGCTTCAGTGTTGAATTCCCGCTTGCCTCATGACGTTCGGGTTCTGATGGTTGAGCGGGTTAGCTCCGACTTTCATGCGCGTTTCAGTGCAACGAGCCGATCCTATCGGTATACCATCGAGAACGCCCTAGTCGGTTTGCCGACCAATCGTCGATCGGCTTGGACTGTCCGGCGTCCGCTCAACATCGGCGCGATGAATGAGGCATTGGGACGCATTGTTGGTAGCCATGACTTCGCTGCTTTCGGTGTGCGTGTTGGTTCCGATCCGACGCGTCGTGTCGTGCTCAGGGCGCAGGCGTCTATTGACGGCGTCCCCGGAGGCGGGCGTCACCATGCGGCAGTGGCAGCCCCGGAGGAGCGTGCCATTTCTGGCGAAATATGGCACACTCAAGGGGCCTGTGATCCGCGCTACACTTCTGCCGCATCTATCGTACACATCGAAGTTGAGGCTAACGCCTTCCTTCGTCATATGATGCGTCGGTTAGTTGCGACATTGGTGCGGGTCGGACATTTCCGTCTGGCACCGCAAGCGATCGAAAAAATGCTGGTGGTGCCATCTGAGGGACTTGTCGGCCCCGCTGCCCCCCCTCATGGCCTGAGTCTAGTTCACGTGGCGTACGACGGGATCCGTCTGTCACCGAGATACCGGGGATAGCCGGGATCGTAGATCAAGAGCGAGTTGGATGAAGACGTATTCGCCCAAAGCTTCCGAGCTGGAGCACAAGTGGTGGTTGGTTGATGCCGAGGGCCTGATTTTAGGGCGCCTCGCGACTGCCGTCGCCGGCAAAATCCGGGGCAAGGACAAGCCCACGTTCGCCCCTCACATGGACGGTGGCGATTATGTAATCGTGATTAACGCATCGAAGGTGCGTGTCACTGGTAACCGGCTGGACAGCAAGGTGTACGCCCGACATAGCGGATATCCGGGTGGATTCCGAACTGAGACACTTCGCCAGCTTCTCGGACGTCATCCCGATCGAGTGATCGAGAAGGCTGTTCGGGGAATGTTGCCCAAGGGTAATCTTGGTCATCAGATGATCCGCAAGCTCAAGGTGTATGCGCATGGTGAGCATCCGCACTCGAGCCAGCAGCCGTTGTCGTGGGCATTGACCCCTGCGATAATCGGCGGAAGTGAGGCGTGACGGCAATGATTGCCAACATCCAGCGATACCACTACGGACTTGGGCGTCGCAAGTGCGCGGTTGCGCGAGTTCGCCTCTATCCAGGGGATGGTCAGATTGTCGTGAATGGTCGTCAGGTTCTGGATTATTTCGGTCGCGAGACACTGGTAACGGTCGTTCGTGAACCACTCCGCGCCGTTGACGCTTTGGCGCGGTTCAACGTTGTTGTCAAGGTGATAGGCGGTGGCATGTCTGGGCAGGCTGATGCAATTTCGCTCGGTATCGCTCGTGCCCTGCTTGTTTCAGACGAGACGCATCGCAAGCCACTGCGCGCCGATGGCCTGTTGACCCGTGATGCGCGTGTCAAGGAGAGGAAGAAACCTGGTTTGAAGCGTGCACGAAAGGCGCCGCAGTACACCAAGCGCTGAGAGGCTGGTGGTTCACGCACTTGCTCTAGGGGTGCCATGCATGCATGGCGCCCCTTCTGTTTTGCGATACGCGTCCGCGTTGTCAGCCGATGCCCGACATCCAGACTACGCCGATAATCAGAGCATCACGGATTGGGCCGATCACGAGGCCAAGGATGTCAATGCCGATTATTGATGGCGCGAACACCAGGAGCAACAGGATGCCTGGGCCGAACTGTTCAATCCGTTCGAGTTGACCTGCGGCGTGGTCCGGCAGCAAACCTATGGCTACCGCGAAGCCATCAAGCGGAGGAAGCGGAAGCAGATTGAATGCCGCCAGGCCAATGTTCAGGAAAAACGAACTTTCAACTACCTTATTTGCTACTTCACCTAAGATCGATGTGAAGTCTGGGAGGTACTGGTCACCGAAAGCGCAGAGAAGCGCCAGTAGGAGGTTTGACGCCGGGCCGGCCGCCGAAACAAGCGCCATGCCCCGCCGACCACCGGCCAAAGCGTTTCCGTTGACAGGCACGGGCTTCCCCCACCCAAATCCAGGGCCTCCGGCGACGCTGGCCAATAAGATCAACAGGGTGCCAAAGGGGTCCAGATGCTTGAGGGGGTTCATCGTTAGCCGGCCGGCACGCGTCGCCGTCTTGTCTCCCAACAGCAGTGCCACTGCGGTGTGACTGAACTCGTGAACTGTGATGCCAATCGCGAACGAGATTAGGGTGACAAACACTGCCTGTACGTCGGAGATGTCCATTGCCTCCTTGCGCGATGCTCATCCAAGCGTACACGTATCGGTGTGGCGAACGTGCTTCGCCGATGAGGTGGCGCATTTGGGTTGCTTGACATCAGGATGTTTGATGCATCAACCGACGTACCGCCTCACGACATGAACGGAGCAGGTGTGTTCATACATCTTCCGGACGTAGCAGCGTCCTGCCCCGTGGGAAACCTGTTACTTGGGCGACAGTGGGTTACTTCTTCTTCGCATCTTTCTTCTGAGCAACCTTCTTTTGAGCATTCTTCGGATTCTTATCGCCCATTTTCGGTCTCCTTCTCAAGCTGGTCTGCGGTCGCACCAACGCGACTGCTTAGCGGAAGTCAACGACCACCTTATCCTAGCATCAGTCTTGTGCCGGAACCACCGGTGGCCAGAAATTGTTGGTGAGGGGTATCAGCGCTGCATGAGTGCCCGGACGTGGATTGGAGCGCTAGTTATTGGTGCAGGACGGGGTGCGTCACATGCGAGCGTCTTCTCCAAATCATCGTAAGAACTCTGGTTGCGTGCGGTCCGCTCCCCGCGCACGGAGACAGCCAGTTCGGCAACTGTTTCAGTCGTATTGTCAACATCACGCAAACCTCACACTGGCGTGTACTTGCTGACAAGTCTGGTGGCGACCACACTCACCCTCGTCGTTTGCGACAAGCCATTGGCCATGTCTGTTCGTGAGGCCTCAAATAGGCCGAGCCTCGCCAATGCGATGCTTCTCTCCAAAGCCACCGGGTTTGCGTCGCAAGTTGCGCCGGTTTAGCGTTACTCGCTGATGCAATTGCACGCGACGATTTTGGCGTATCCGTGAAATTGGGGAGCGCTTGTCAATCCTGTCGCACCCTACGCCTAGGGAATGCCAGTTCTATCCTAAGATGCGCATTGGAAACGTTCTAGGAAACTTGGACGTCGGCGTAATCGACTATTGGCTTTGTCTTTGAACTCGCGCCGACGGTCAAGTTCTTCCCACTCTCGGCGGGTGGCAGGTTTGGTGTGCCGTTGACCTAGTTGGACGCGAAGGTGGTCCGGCGCCCGTTCCTTACGACATTTCTTGGATGCACATGAACTGACCTCCTTACAACCACACTTCCAGACCCTGAAGGGGTTTGAGCAGCGTCCTCAGCATGACACTTCGGTCAGGAATCTTTGCCGATGCAGCAGACTTCCGCATCTGCCAGTCGCTGAGAACCGCAGTGGTGGGCTCTTTCACCCCCACTCGTTCATGTGTGTCGGGATTACGTTTCCTACGGATAGCCGGCCAGATGGGTTCCCGTAACTGAACCGCTGATATCACAGCGCAGTCGAGCGGGGGCCGGCCTCGATACTTTCGCGACAGTACTTTTTTCTGCGCGCATGAGAAGACGGGTCACAGTTGGTGATCAGACACACCTAACACATCCTCTATCAGGATTAACCGCACGGAGGTTCTGGCCAGGCCGACGTCAGAACCGGCGCCCCGACCGAAGACCAACGAAACTTCAGACGTCCATCAATCGACTTGCTCGCCAACTGTGAGCCCCTTAAGCACCCCATCCGTCACCAAGTGGACATCGGACCACGCCTTGCCGAGCCGGGACAGCGCTGATGCGGACGTAATCCACCGCCTGAAACCACCCTCGATGACATAAACTCTATCGTCCGTGCCTTTCACTACGCGCCCGTTGGAGGCTGATATTGGTAGCGTACGGATCACCTGATCGGGGGCCGCAGTTGCGTTTGCTGCGCCCTCAGGCACCGGTACCCGTTCGCCGTTCAGTATTCGGTACAACGCACCAGTAGAGCTGGAAATGATGGAACCGTCTAGGAGTGACGGTATCGGAGTGCTGACTGGCACCTTGGCAAGTTCTTCTGGGGTGGCGTTGATTGGGGCACGGGAGCCGACCCCCAATCGGACAAGTGTGACGGGGTCCGGAACGTGCGAGCGCTTGCCGTTGATCACGACGTAAACCATTCCGGTGGCTTGATCCCGAATGAGATCCCCGCCAATGCTGTCCGCCGGCGACGACGCAAAGTTGCGGGTGTTGTCTCGCAGCGCGTACATCCGGTTGTCGCGTGACCCAACGAACAGGTTTCCGTTGGGACCGAGGACAACCGCCGAGTTCACTGCATCAAATGCCCGAAAGGTAGCGATCCTCTTGCCAGTCGATGAATATCCGTAAACAATCGAGTCGCCCGAGCCGATGTAGACATTGCCGAGCGCGTCGATCGCGGGGGAAGATACCACGGGTGCCCCGGTCTGGTCTGACCATCGCGTCTCGCCATCGGCACTGATCGCATACACCCTGCCATCATTCGAACCGAAGTAGACCGAGCCATCCAAGCCCACCGCAGGTTCAGATTGGATTAAGCTGCCTATGGACTTTCTCCAAAGTATCGCGGGAGAGTTTGCTGCGATTGCCACCATCTCGGTTTTCGCACCGACATACAGGTTCCCGTTCGAACCGATCACGACGGAAGTTGTTGGTGCTGCAGGCAGGACGGTTTCCCACGATGTGGGATCTCCTGTCGTGGAGAACCTCCGGACACGCCCGTCAACTGTTGCGATTACTACAGTGCCGTCGGCCGTGATCGCAGGCGTTCCGATCCCACCTGCTGGCAGCGTAACGACGGTCTCTTCCGTCCCATCAGGCTTGAGCGCCACTAGCCGGTTGTTGTCGGCGAGAAACCAGATCAGCCGGTTCTTTCCAATGGAGACGGGCCCAAGCACCTGCCCATAGTTTGCCGAGGTCCAAACACCGCTTCCATTAGAGGCATTCCAAGCGCGGACAAGACCTTTCTGGTCCCCAAGAACGACCAATTCGCCATCCGTCGTCAGAACGGGGGCGCCGTAGCTCCGGGTGCCGAGATCTGATTTCCACACCTCTGATCCTGTGCGTGAAAGAGCGCGTAGGACACCGTCGGTGGACACGGTGTAAATAGTGCCGTCGGCCCGGATTGCTACAGGGGCGTTCACGTCATCAACCCCAGCGACATACCAGTCGACCTGTAGTGATTGTGGTCCGACGACTGCATATTGACCTGCATGTTGCGACGAACCTCGGTATCCCAGCACTGCTGAAGAGACCTGGGGGTATACCCCTGTGTCGGCACTCGCAAGGGAGACACCAGAAAAGATGCTAGAAATCGTGAGGGCCACGAGTCCAGACCGGCGCCAAAACCCGGTCGGCCATATCGCGCGGTTCATTTGTGCGAAACTCCTCGGCTTAATTTCGTAGGGATCGTGGGTGGCACCCGTGCCAATCCGGATCTTTTCGCGCGGGATCAGGTGGCCGTCGAGAACCGAGAACGCCAGCACAGATGGGCCACAGCAATAAGGCCCTTTACGTGGCAGCCGCAGTCCAGTTGATTTGGGGTTGCTGAAGTTTGACGATTGGCAAGTGATTTCTGCAATGCCACCACGTTATGAGTTTGTCAAATGTCATGGAAAAAAACTCGCAGTGACCGGTTGGGAGTACATTTTCCTTCGCCCGCAAGTGTTGAAGGGCATGGTTCCACGTCACGCATGAACGGGTTCGCCAGTTCGAGCTGCGGTTATCGATTCGTCTAGAATGTCAACAATGTGCATGCCGGTCATGTTGATGCCACTATCCCGTAGCCCCATGTTGATTTGCAACAAGCATCCCGGGTTTGATGCAACAATGCAGGAAGCTTTGGTCGCAACAACATTTTCAAGTTTGGCTTCCAAGACCTGACTGCTCATTTCCGGTTGAAGGATGTTGTATATCCCGGCACTCCCGCAGCAACGATCTGCGTCTTTCATTTCCACAAGGTCAACACCGGGAATCATGTGCAGAAGCTCCCTCGGCTGTGCCTTGATCTTTTGGCCGTGGACGAGGTGACACGCGTCCTGATAGGTCACAACGCGGTTGATGGTGCCCAATGGTGCGGTAAGTCCAACCCTGACGAGAAACTCGGCAACGTCTTCAACTTTGGCTTGAAACCGGCGGGCACGTGCAGCGTACGCTGGGTCATCACTGAGCATGTGCGCGTAGTTCTTGAGTTGAGCACCACAACCGGCTGAGTTGATGATGATTGCATCAAGGCGATCCATTCCTGCGGTCTCGAACGCGTCAATATTCGCACGGGCCATCGATACGGCGCTCGGTGCGTCGCCGGCGTGCGAGGCTAGCGCCCCGCAACATCGCTGAGCTCGCGGAACGATGACATCACATCCGTTGGCAGTTAGGACCCGCACGGTTGCCTCGTTGGTTGGTGCGAACGCAAGCGGCATGATGCACCCGGAAACCATTCCGACAGTCATGCGTGCTGGTCCCTGCGATGCGAAGCGCTCGGTCGAGGGTGTCTCGAAAAAGCGGTCACTTAAAGGCGGGGCCATCTTCTCCATGAGGGCCAACCTAGGTGGGACAAGACCAATTCGGGTGGCGAGCTGGACAATTGCAGGCAAGGGGCTCTGCTGGTACCAGCGAATGAGAGAGCCGACAAACGCGAGCCGTTCTGGATGCGGGAAAAGCTGCCTAAAGGCTAGCCAAGTCAGCGCCCGCCGGAGCGGTGTCGCACGCTCCTGCAGGATTGAATGGCGTGCGGCTTCCATAACCTGACCGAACTGCACATTGGAAGGACACGCTGTCTCGCATGCCCGGCATACAAGGCACTGGTTCAAGTGGTCCTCGACCTCGTCGGTAAGAGGAAGCGTCCCTTCCGCGACTGCTCGGATCAGATAGAGCCGGCCCCGAGGTGAGTCTGGTTCAAGCCCGTTGGCCCGATAGGTCGGACAATCGTTTAAGCAAAGCCCGCAGTGGACACACTTCACGAGAGCTTCATAGTCTTCTTCACCGAGAAACCCTTGTAGGCCTGGGCTTGGTGGCACGTGGGTCATGGGATTATTCGGATCGATGCCGGGTGGCACGTCGAGAATGACCATGTAATTTTCCTTTGCGATCGTGTGTGTCGTTGGGATCAGATGCCTCCGACAAACCGTCCCGGATTAAGCGTCCGGTTCGGATCAAACTGGGCCTTGACCCGCTGCATTAGCGCGAAGTCGTCCCGGACAGGTCCCCAGGCAAGAATGGGGTCGATAGGAATTCCTTCCGCCGCTTCGACGACGCAGGTTCCGCCCCTCGATGACGCAGCATCACGAATTCGTCTGATCAGGTCAACGGTCCCGCCCGTGAACGCCAGACGTGCAATACCAACACCGGCGTAGACAATCCAATCTGGGTTTGCATGGCTTGATTCCGACGCAAGATGGGATGTCACCGCGACAAGCTCGCCAATCCGGGAAGGGAGCGAAGCTAGTTTGACTTGGACGCCAAGGTGAGGCAACTGCGAGAACCCTGACCAGAAAGTCTCGTGAGCTTGGGGATTTGGTCCGAAAACGGCTGAGGCACCAGCACCGCCTAGGATTTCGACGACATCACGCTTTTGCCTCTCAACCGCAGCGGGCCACCCTGCGCACCAGACGGCCACCGTTGTGCCCGCTTGTTGCCGGACCTCCGCAGGGGCTGACTGCAACGAACCAGAAAACGCAATTACCGACCTGAGCGAAAGGTTCGACCGGGCGAGGCTTTCAGCAACTGCATTCGCAACCTTGAAGTCATTGAAGTGGGCAAGAACCGTGCCTTCAGACTTGGGAAGGGGATGGACCTTGAATGTGATTTCGCAGATCGTGCCGACGGTCCCAAGCCCGCCGATGTGGAGCTTATTGAGGTCGTACCCGACGACGTTCTTTACGACTTTGCCACCGCTGCGTACAAGGTCGCCATTTGGGAGTGCCACTTGCATGCCAAGGACCAGGTCACGCGCTGATCCGTAGAGGAGGCGACTTGGCCCGCTCGAATTTGTCGCGAGCATTCCACCGATTGTGGAAAATTCCGGGCGACCGCCATCGAGCGCCAGGAACTGGCCCTTTTCTCGCAGGTGTTCCTGCACACGTCCAAGCGTCATCCCAGCTTGGACGGTCACGACAAGGTCCGCAGGCTCGAACGCCACGAGTTCGTCAACGGAGGCGAGGTCGCAAGCGATGTCGTAGCGTTCGGGGCTAGCGCCGATGCCTTGGTGAGTGCCTCCACCCCAAGGAACCACTGCATCGCCCTTTGCCGAAGCTTCGGCGAGCAACTCGGAAACCTCAGCCGGTGTCCTGGGGTGAGCGACGCGCCTTGGCACTATGGACCGTATCGCGAAGCGACTGACTTCACCAGTACCAGGAGTTGACGGCCGATCGACCGGATTGACGACATCATCCGGGCCGTTCATGCGATCTTTCTCCGGTCTTTGCTTGTGAAATCGTTATTGTGTCCGAGGTCATCAAGGTCACGCGATTTGCATCTGGGGCACCGGACGGTACGCGTGCGGAAAGATCTTTCCGGGGTTCAGTCGGACGTCCGGATCGAATGCGTACTTCAGCGAGTGTTGCGCGGAAATGTCTTGAGGAGACATGACCCACGTCAGGTAAGCCTGTTTCTCAAGGCCGATGCCGTGTTCGCCTGACAAGGTGCCTCCCACGTCAACGCACTTTCGAAGGATATCCCCTCCAGCTGCAATGACTTTTTCTACTTCACCGGGCACCCGGGCATCGAAAATTATGCAAGGATGCAGGTTGCCGTCGCCAGCGTGGAATACGTTTGCGATCGGCAGGCTGTATCTCTCGCTTACCTCAGCGACCGTTCGAAGCACTTCGAGCAATCTGGTGCGTGGGATGACACCGTCTTGGAGCACATAGTTTGGCTTGATTTGGCCGAGCGCCCCAAGTGCGCCCTTTCGTGCCTTCCAAAGGCGGTCCCGTTCGTCGCCCGTGCGCGCTGTCCGGATTTCCGACGCACCCGCACTGAGTAGCAAGCTCTCAACGTGAGGCACAAGTTCATCGACGCCCTCGCGCACTCCTTCAACTTCCACCAAAAGAACGGCAGCGGCGTCAGCAGGAAGACCAGTGTGTCCGGCCCGGGTAAGTGCCTGGATGGTCAACGCGTCCATCATTTCGAGCGCGGCAGGGATTATCCCAGCTGCAATGATGTCGGAAGTCGCCTGGCTTGCACTATCGATGGTCGGAAAGCTTGCAAGGATTGTTCGCACCGCTTCTGCAGTTGGCATGAGCCTAACCGCAACCTGTGTCACCACCGCAAATGTGCCCTCAGAACCAACAAGGCAGCCCGTCAAGTCGTATCCAGGGGCGTCTGCAGAGACCACACCATTGGAAAGGCTGCCGGTGTGGACGACGTCGCCGGATGCAAGGACGCATTCAAGGCCTGTAACGTGGTTCGTGGTCACCCCGTAGGCAAGACAGTGGGCACCGCCCGCGTTCTCTGCGACGTTTCCGCCGATGGAGCACGCGGCTTGGCTTGAAGGATCGGGGGCGAAATAAAGGCCGTATTTCGACACCGACTTCGTCAGGTCCAAGTTGACCAACCCGGGTTCAACAACCGCCCGTAGGTTTTCCGGATCGACCGACACGACGCTGCGCATCCGTGAAAATCCCAATGCGACCCCGCCTTCGGTTGGAACGGCACCTCCGGAAAGGCCGGTGCCCGAACCGCGGGCAACAACTGGAAGCCCGAACCGTGCTGCGGTGCGGATTACCCCAACAACGTCGGAACGAGAGGCAACTAGTGCGACCGCATCCGGGTGGCCAACGTCGATTGACCCATCGTACTCATAGGAACGCACCATTTCGCGACGCCAGTGGACGTTTGCATCGCCAACGACCGAGCCGAGCGCTTGAACGAGGGCTGAAATCACGCCATTCTGGTCCGAGCGTGGCGACGTGCCAACCGAGGTGCTGGTCGATGGCGTGGGGGTCATAGTTCGGGGAAGTATACGGCCGGTCCCGAAATCCATTTGGGGTGGTGACGATGCACCAGTGTCCGCGTCGGCTAGGGCCTATCTTGGCGGGGCACCAAGATCCTCGCCTGCGCTTACTTCCCGCGACCACTCACCCACACGGTTGTCTGGCAACGCCGCACGCACCCTATATGACAATTGCGACCGCTGAATTGACATCTGGATGCGTTGCTCCCGCTCAACACACTCTAGCGGAGCCTCACCAGCGGCAACCTCGACGTCGAGGCAGGTCGTCGTCAGGCGTCTGAGCCGAGGAGAAATTCCCTCCGAGGTGAGAACCGTGACGTCGTATCTGATCGCATTTGGCGTTTTGTCCCAGCAGAGTGACCAGTCCGCTCGCCATTTCGTCACACCCGATGAAAGTGGTTCGGATGTCGTTTTGACTGAAGTTGTGAATCCGGTAACTGCCACGTCTGTGATTACCGCTGGGGAAGCCTAGTCGGAAACTCTCCGGTAATCGGCCAGCCCTCTCGTTGCGCCGCCTCCGGCTAGCATTGCAACCAGTCCAGCCATTAAAAGAGAAGAGGCGCCGAGAAAGCGTCGGCGCCTCATATTTCCAGTGTCTTGCGTTGGTCGTCTGGAGGCTAAGTTGCCCATCTGACCAAAGCCTGCTACCACTGGACGCGGTTGATGAACTCGCCGTTTACGACCACCCAGTTGTCTGGAATGACGGTTCCGGCCGGGAGCTTGGTGTCCTGAAGCAGAGCCCGGGACCCAACGTAACTGTCATTGCTGAGGTTCGAGCAGAAGACGACCGCCTGGTCACCCATGCGGACATTCTTGCCAATGATTGTCACATCGTTCCAAGGAGTTCCGCCCCCGTGAACAATCACGCCCTCGCCGTAGACCACTCCATCATGTGCTTCGATGTGTGAGCCCTCAAGGCCATGGAAAATGGTGCCACTACCCAATGCAGCAATTGTTCCAATTTTGAACGGCTCGCCTTCGTCAGCCCGGATGGAAATGTGATCTCCCATCACCTTGTCAAGTTCCGCCAAGGTGTTTGCCATACGAACGTCGCCAATGATCCGGTTGCGGAACTTGGTGTCGCGGAGATTCACACCAGCCAACTCCGGAAGGTCGCGGAAAGGATTGAACTTGGTCATCCCAGAGTCGTAGTTGACACCCTTGTCAGAGCCACTGTCCTCGTCGTGCATGCGAGCGTAGCCTGACGCAAAGGTCAGATTTACTTCGATGACACCGTCCATGAAGGTTCGGCCGCCGGCAACGAGAGGCGACGTCTTTGTCATCACCTCGACCTGCGAATCGACACGCATGCCGGAGTTGACCTTGCGTCCGGACGGGATGCGGACGCCAGGGCCAAAGTAGGCCAGGTGCATCACCATGGTATCCATCTCAAGGATTGCGCCCTCGACGACAGAATTGAACCCAACGAAAGATGGGCAATGGGCGGATGCAGCACCGTGTGGGCCGGCGTGAGCATCAGCAGCCGGGGCCGGGCACTTACCCGCCGTTCCCATTCAGGTGCCGTTCTTAACCGAGGCACCATGGGCGAGGATTGCCATCTTGCCAAGTTCAACAGAGGACTGTGATGCATCAATGACCACGTTGTCCTAGACGTTCGACTCATCACCAATTGTTATGTTGTTTGATGAGATGAGGTGTGCGAACGGCCCTACGTACACTTCTTTCCCAAGAGTTACATTGGCGCGCTTCGTGATCGTCGCGGTTGAATCGACAAAACTGGCGCCTTCACCGCTCGCTGCGCCCGCGATGACGGAACCCAACGCGAAACAGCCTGCAAGAAAGCCAGCAGCCGTTGCCTTCTGCCACGGGAAGGATGGTCCCTGGCTTGTAAAGCCCTTACGGTTCAATGCTTCAGACACAACGACCTCCAATGTGCAGACACCGACGGTTACGGCGTATTCTGCATATCCGTTGCACTGGTGTCACTTCTACCGCTCTCGGGCTCCGAACGAAGTGTCTGCTTCTACCTAGCACCTCCGTCCCAGGCCACTGTCAGAACATGGTGGCCCGGCTCAATCGCGCCAACCGTAAGCATGATGTCTGCGCCGACGACGTCAATTTTCCACGGCATAGGCAATGGTGCGCCGTTGACGATCACCGAGGTTGGCGTCTGGTCACTGGGCAGGCGGATCGAGAACCATCCCGGTGCCGGGTGGTTCGTCTTAATCACTGCCGTAAGAAGCAGCGACCCCTCTGCGCGCCGGATACGCTGCCCGAACGCCAAAAACCTGCCCGTTCCATTCGCGTCCGGCAATCGTATGCGGGCCTGACCGTTCAGGCTGCCCAATCGGGATGTGACGGCGAACCCGTTTCGTGACAGATCAAGGCCGAACAAACCGTGGATGACCGCCTCGCCGACTGTCCCTGCGGCTGCTGCGTAGTGACCACTTCCTGCGGTTGACAGATGAGCGCGAATATCGCGGGCATCATCTGGTGGAAGCGGACGCCATTCTGGGATGTCATCCGGATGCAATTGCCATGCTCGCGATATCGCAGCGAGGTGGGCAAATCCTGCATTGCTATAGCCCCGCGCGAACTCCGCCATGATTTGAGTACCGGCCCACCAGTCCCACACGGCACCGTTCTGATACCTGCCTGGCGACATCTGGGCATTCCGAAAGGTGCCGGTGGGGTACGCAGGAAAGAGCGAGACACCGGCCAGGGGTGACCCTGAACCTAGCCGGGCACGCTCCAAAGCCGTGATGATCCGGGAGGTTTCGATGTCGTTCGCGAGGCCGGCGTACACTGCAATGGCATTCGCAACGCTAACGATTGCGTCTTCATCAAAATAGTGGTGGCCGTTGTCAGGGAGCGTTGCCGGCATTCCGCTTGGGCTGGTGTCCACGTGAACGTGGGTCCGGAAGTAACCATCCGCCGGCATCCACAGTGCTTGGTGGGTCCTGTCCCGTAAAGTGTCCGCTTTCAAGTCGTATGTTTGAGCGCGGTCCCTGTCTCCGAGTGCGCTGGCCATGATCGCCATTTCTCTGAGCGCGCGATAGGTGACTGCCTGGTCATATATCGAGGCGGTCCACACCGTCGGCGCGGCGCTTCCGGGAGCAACTCCGTCGTCACTGAGTTCGACATCGCCCCAGTCGGTTGTGTGGGGACGGATGATCAAGCCAGTCTTCGGGTCCATTCGGCGTTCGAGAACCCAGTTGAGGGCAAGGGTCAATCGGTCGAATAGACTGGCGCCTCTCACTTGCGACCGAAGCCACGCTTCGCCTCCGTCCGAGTGGAAGTATTGGTAGGCAGCACGAATGAGGCTGACTTCCTCGTCCGACGTAACATTCGCTTTCTCGCGTCGTCTGTCGTAGTCGACCACTGCCGACGTTGCTCCAGTTCCGGGCCTAACCGGCCATGGCGAACGTGGCAGCAGGTCGTGCGGATCGACAGCTTCATCACCATCATCGAATTGGAGCGTCAGCGCTTCTTCGACGACCGTTCGGAGGTGATCGGACGGATACGCATACTTGGCAAGTGCAGCGATGTATGCGGTGTCACGAACATAAATGGCGTCGTACGCGTCACCGGGTCGAAATCCGCAAACGGGCCCACTTGCGCCTTGAAAGCACTTGCGCATTGCCTCAAGGGTGCGGGAAATGTTCCTGGCAAGACGTGAAAGGGATGGATCTTCGATGAGTTCCCAGGCAGTTGGGGCGTCGGGATCAAGCCAATGGACCGAAGCTGGTGCACCATCCCGAGATGGTTGAGCAGACTGTTCATCCCACGGGGCACCGCGCCACCACAGGCCGCTACGAACCGCGCCGTTTATGGCGGGAGCTTGGGACGGATGAGGCCCGGCGTCCCCATGGAAGACTGAGTGCCCATCCATTGACTCGGACCGATCAGTGCTAGGTGATGGGCGCTCGGGCAAGCTAGGAGATGCCGTCACACTAGGAGAAATAATAGGCAGTGATGTTGATGTTGAATTGGGAGTAAATGTCACAGTTAAATTCGGAATTCGTGTAGTAGTCGGCGTCAAAGTTTTGGTGTGCGTAATTGTTGAAGTGGACGTCAAGGTTGGCGTTGCGGTTGATGTCGCCGTTTCGGTCGGTGTCGGCGTAGGGGTGGGGCTCGGCGTGGCCGTCGCGCTTGCGGTAAGCGAAGGGCGAGGAGTTGGGCTGTGCAGGGCCGGAAAGTATGGCTCGGGGACTGCCCTGCCAGGTGTCGGCGTCACCAAAACTGAGGCGATCCGGGTGGTAGTTACCGAAATCAGCGGCAGGAAGGCACCGTGTTGCCAAGCAGGGCGAACCGGCGTCCGAGTACTGGGAAATGGGTCTGGGTTCGCCGATTGCTCACCGTCGTCTTGGCCTTGGACAGTGGCATCGTCGTCCGGAAAGCTACTTCGGTGGACGTTATCGTCAAAAGTGTCGGGCACACCCTGTTGGTCGATGCTCGTGCCTGGGAGAAGACTAGGGTCGCTGATTGCTTGCTCACATAAGTCTTCAAGGTCATCGTGGGGCGTGACTTGTTCAAGTGACCCTTGGCATGACGAGGCAAGAATTGACACTCCAACTGCGGATACTTCGGAGTAGCCAGTCGGGGTATCGTCAGCTAAGGCTCGTGACGCACTTTCTGCCAAACCAACGATTAGGACGGTCAGCGCCGCACATAACGTGCCTCGACGACCCCGGGTTTGGAACCTCCATCCGAACACTGGCGAACTGTACGTCCTGCAGCCACAAGTGCCGCACGGGAGTAGTGTCGCGATCAGTGGCCTGACGACCTGAGGCGATCATTGACCGATACGATCCACCCGTCTGTGATGGAGCTTGATCGAAATGCGGCCATCAGGAAGGTCAGAATTTGGGGAACTGGGTTATCACTCCGTGGGTGGCGACCAAGTCGTTGATGCGGAGAGGCCTGCATTCGGCCAATACGCGGACCGCCGTCTACTTTGTAGTGACCGGCCTCACCCTGGCGTTCCCGTACTTCTATGCCCTCGGGGCAGAGGAGTTCCATGGTGACGAGACCCATTGGACAACTTCATCGCAAGAAGCTTTCAGTCTCGTCAGGGCCGGGGAGCTCTTTGACGACGCATGGACTGGTGAGTTCTATTTCCGGACGCAGCCTCAGGTAGGCAAGTGGTTCATTGGCGCAACACTTGCGGGGTTTGGTCTCACCTCTCACCGGACTTTCGACGATGACGGTCGTCCCGTGCGCCAAGTACGCGAGTACGACTGGCAATCGTCGCCCCAAGTCAATGCCATGTCGGGGAATGTCCCTGACGACCTGACCATTACTGTCGGACGCCTTCCCGGAGCATTTGCAGGTTGGTTGACTGCGCTAATGATCTGGTGGGTGGCTCGTCGGGCAGGGCTCGGGACCACTGGTCTGGTCTCGGCAGTTCTGCTTTCCTCCCACCCGCTTTGGCTGGCGCACTCCCGACGAGTTGGAATGGACACCATGTCACTGATGTTTGGCCTGGCGTCCGGATTGCTCGTGATAGGTGGCACTCGAACGCGATGTTCATGGTGGCTGATGTGGGGAGGTGCTGGACTGGTTGGCGCGTTTGCAGTCGGTACGAAGTACACAGGCGCGTACGCGGCCCTCGCGAGTGTGATCCCGGTAGCAGACGCACTTACGCGCAGTCTGAATGGGGCGCGGAGACGGACTTTATGTGGGCTTGCACTTTCGGCTTCGGTGGGGGCTGCGGTTTTTGTCGCGCTCAATCCATCGCTTTATTCCAATCCCGTCCAAGGGATCGACGAGAGCATCGAGTTTTTCCAGACCCAGTCTGCGCACATGCGTGCGACCTACCCAGTGTTTTCGAACCCGTTCCTTGTCGCACTTGAGATCGTTGACCGGGCAATTTGGTGGACTGGATACCCTGTCGTTACCGATACGACGATGCCGGGTTCCCTCCGCCCTGGCAGTTACGGCACCCCGATTGTCGCGATTGCTGCCGTGGCGGCAATCATCGGGTTGGTTGCCCGTGATGCGTGGCGACCGCGGTTCGCATCGACCAGGTGGAGGATCCTGATCGCCGTCGCACTCGGATGGTTTGTCGTGACGTTCGTTCTGTTGTCTGCGTCGCTCCCGATTTGGTGGGAACGGTGGCACCTCGCGATCATTCCGCCCTTGTGCGTACTGGCGGGTGGCGGGCTTGTTCTTGCCGGCCCGCGAGTAGCTGCGATCGTTGCGTTTTGTCAGTATCTTGCAGCATTATCAATTGGCCCGTCATTTCTCAACCATGGGTTCCAGAGCCTCATCACGCATCCATGGTCTGTGGCTGCGCATCTTGTCGCTATTGGTGCGGTTGCGAGGCTTATTGTTATGGGTCATCTGGCTTCGACGCGGATGCCTGTTGACCGAGCGGGGGCGCGGGATGCGCGGGCATCGTTGCGTGTGGGGTCTGGGTTATGACCCAAAGAAAGTGCAGATGATGACACGAATAGTTCGACCGTTACGTGTTGGTGTGATTGGAACCGGAGGGATTGCCGATTCGCACATCCAGGGGTATCTCAAGGCTGAAAACGTTGAACTGCATGCGACGTGTGACGTGATTGCATCACGAGCAAAGGGTGTCGCTGAAAAGTATGGGTTCAAGCATCACTTCACCAGCTGGGAGGAGATGATCAAGACAGCCGACCTCGACGCGGTGAGCATTTGCACCCCGCCGTTCGCCCATGCCGAACCAGCGATTGGTTCGCTCGAGGCTGGTCTGCATGTGATGTGCGAAAAACCGATGGCTCTCGACGCGGTGCAGGCCCAAGAGATGGTTGATACGTGGCATCGTGTCCGCGGCGAGCATCACAACCTTTTCTCGGTCGGGTTCCAGAGCCGGTTTGGTCGAAATGCCCAGACACTGAAGCGGTTCATTGACGCAGGGGAACTTGGAGATGTGTACTACGCCAAGGCTGCGTACCTTCGTCGTCGTGGCGTTCCCGCTTGGGGAGTGTTCACGAGCAAGGCGCTAAACGGTGGTGGGCCGATGATTGACATCGGTGTGCATGCACTCGACTTGTCAATGTGGCTCATGGGACACCCACCTGTGACCAGCGTTTATGGTGTCAGCTTCACGAAATTCGGCAACCGTCCGAACGTCTTCAATCCTTGGGGCAAGTGGGATCCGGCGAAATATGATGTGGAGGATGCTGCGTTCGCGATGATCCGGTTTGCAAATGGAGCGGCTTTGCAAATTGAGGTCTCGTGGGTACTGAACCTTCCAAAGAGCTCTTCAGAGACGTTGATCTGCGGGACCGATGGTGGAGCGCTGCTTGATCCGCTCACCATCTTCCAAGAGAAGCACGGAACAATTGTCGATGTGGTGGTGCCGGAGAAAGCCACTGAGGGGCAGGACGCATCGCGTGAGCCAAACCATGTTCATCAGATGATTGGCTGGATCGAGGCAATCAGGGAGGGCAAGTCCCCTCTCGTGCTTCCCGAACAGGCACTCGTGGTCAGCAAGATCGTTGATGCCATCTACAAATCAAGTGAAACAGGGGTTGCCGTTCAGTTCTGATTGCCGAAGCTGAGCCTTTGCCGGCACAAAGAGGGGCGAAACCAAGCCGGTTCCGCCCCTTTTCGTTTGTTCCTAACCTTGATGATGCTACTTGGCAGTCGCCCAGGCGTCGTCAAGAGCCTTCTGAATAGCTGTGTTGTTTTCGCCAAGCGTCTGGCTTGACGATTTCGCGAGCGATATGGCTTCGACTTGGGACTTCTTGATCCCGTCCCACAGGTACTGGGCTGCGATTGAGAGTTCACGGAAGCGGGTGAACTGCATCAGGTTCACCGCGGCCTCAGGCACCTTGTCAACATCGGCGATGTTAGTCTTGTATTTGGCAAACATCTTCTTGTCGAGTTCAGGTTGCCCAGTCATGGGGGGCACGAAGACACCGCCTGATCCTTTGGCGCGGCCCTCGTCACCGGCAAACCCGGCAGTGAACCCTTCCTCGCTTGAGAGAAATTTGACGAGTTCCCAGGTTATATCCTGATCTTTGGCGTCGCGTGTGACGACGAAACTGAAACCACCGGACCAAGTCATCTGCTTGTCACCGACCTTCTTGACGGGCGGCGGGGCAGCTCCGAACTTCATGTCAGGCCGGAAGCGGGCAATCGCAGAAATGTAGTTGTTGGTCTGATAAACCATCCCAAGCTGACCAACGAGGAACGCCTGTTGCGCATCCTTCCCCCAACTCTCCCGGTATGCCTTCAGGGTGTCCCACGGCCCGATGTCCTTCATCATGTTCGTCATGAACTCTAGACCCTCTTGGTTCGGGCCCAGGGTCAGCGTCGCCTTCTTGCCATCTGCCGACTGGAATGACCCACCGGCTTGCCATCCAAAGATGTGGAAGTGGGCTTGGCCCTCTTCTGTGTGGAAGCCCATCCGGTCAAATCCGGTGGCGTTCTTCTTGGTCAGGCGGATTGCCGCCTGCCGAAGGTCATCCCATGTCGCAGGTGCCTTCTCTGGGTCAAGACCTGCTTCCCGAAAGAGGTCCTTGTTCCAGTAGAGGAGGCGACAGTCGGTGCTTCTGGGAATGCCGTAAATTTTTTTGTCGAGACCCATTGCCTCGTCAACGGTGGCCGGAACGAACTTCTTCATGTCGAACTTGTCGCGTTTGATGAAGTCGTCAAGGTTTGCGAACGTCTTTCTGTTCGCATACGTGGCTACTTGAAAACGGTCAAAGTCGAGACCATTCGGCGCCGTCCCCGAAGCAATTGCTGCGACAAATTTTTCAAGGGCTGCTACACCCTGCCCGGTTGCTGCATTTGCACCGTACTTGACCTGCAAGTTGGGGTACTTGTCGTTCCAAACCTTGATCTGGTCCATCCGTTGGTTTGTGCCAGTCGCCGGAGGCGCGTCACCCCACCATTCCAGGGAAACCGCTTTACGATCCTTCAGCGGAGCTGCAGCCGAGCCGCCTCCACCGGCGTCACTGCCGACGCCACACGCCGTTGCTACGATCGCAACGGACAGGCCGAGACCCGCACTCAAAGAACCACCAACGAAAACCCGCCGTTTGGTTGTCACGGAGTGTGCCAATTGATTGTGCGTTTGAAGTTCCATATCTCACCATGACGGGCAACGGGTCTGATTATGTTCAATTGCGCAGGGCCCCGTTCCCTCAATTCCCACACAATGTTGCACCTTGTCCTTACGATAGGCGTCTAGCAACACATTGTCAAGACCGTATGTTTCAGGAAGATGATCGACCGCACTTAGTAGAAAAACATCAGCGAGGTGGTGTGAAACCCTCGGATTATCTAGAAGTTAGGCGTTCCCTAAACCGGTCTGGGTCTGGATCTGGGCCAATGTAGGCCAGGTTCAGCCACGATCCCGAGAAGACGCGCTGTGTGACCCGCAATACGTCGTCGGCTGATACCGCTTCAAGACGTTCGAGGGCGTCATCCGGACTGAGTTCCTCGCGACTGAGGAGAGCCTGCGTGCCGTACCAGTTTGCGACGCTATAGCTATCTTCGAGCCCGAGCCAAGTCCGGCCCTTGATGTATTCCTTGATCTTCCGCAACTCCGTCTCTGGGACTGCACTTTGCCTTAACTGGTCGATTTCTCTCAGGATTGCATCGAGGGCTTCATGGGACTGTTCAGGATCTACACCGGCTGCGACCACAAGCGCACCGGCGTCATGGAAAGCTACGACATACGACGACACGTCGTACGCCAGCCCAAGCCGCTCCCGTACCTCAAGGAACAAACGGCTACTCATGCCGTCACCAAGGATGGCGTTTGCAATTCGCAGCGCAAACCTGTCCGGGTGGTTCCGTGGCAGGGCATAGCCGCCCACGGCAAGGTAAGCCTGTTCGGTTGGACGCACCTGGATCGAAACCTGTGCGCTTTCGGGTGCGCTTACGGCGGATACCCAAGCAGGCGCAAGTTCACCAACATCGCTGAGCCGCTGCTCGGCCAATTTGATGACGTGGTCGGGGTCTGCGTTGCCCGCAACGGTCAAGACAGCATTCGCAAGACCGTGCGTCCTACGAATGTATCTGGCAATTGACGCCGGGGTCTGGCTGCGTACCGTTTCGGGGGTTCCGGCAATCTCGCGACCGAGAGGTTGGTCGGGCCACAATGTCTCTGAAAGCAATTGGTGGACCCACTCGCCAGGTGCATCCTGGGCTAGTCCGAGTTCCTCGAGGACAACTCGCTTTTCCTTGTCAAGTTCTTCGTCGTCCAAGCGAGGTGAACGAACCATGTCTGACAAGAGATCGAATGCAAGATCGGTGTGACGGCTGGCGACCTTAGACCAGTAGACCGTCAATTCCTTGTCAGTGGAGGCATTGAGTACCCCACCCACCCCTTCAATCGCCTCAGAAATCGCCTGTGCGGTCGGGTAACGAGCACTGCCCTTGAAAAGCATATGCTCTACCAGATGTGCGATTCCCTGTTCCTCGGTTGCCTCGTAGCGTGAACCGGTTCCGAAGCAAAGGGCGAGCGTCGCAGACCGAGTGTGCATCATCGGTGCCACGCGAATGCGGAGGCCGTTCGCCAACTGATGGCTGATGACAGGAGCGTCCGGGGAAAATACGACAGCTTCCTGGCTTGATCTTCGAGGTGACAGTTTTCGGTTCATGACTTGCGGAGTATATAGACCTCCGGGACGGTTTCATGAACGGTGATTGCGAAGCACCTTGGCCATTTTAGGCGCACTGACTGGCGACTTGCCGACCTACGTTGGCAGGACGCACGGAGTGTTGTTGATCAAGTCCTGCAGTTCTGGTATCAGCGAAGTGATTGCTTCGGATGGCGTTTCTGCGCCCGCCTCCCAAGCCTGAAGCCCCTTTGCGATGACCAGTTTGGCTTGCCGTCCGGCAGGACCATCAAGGAGCGCGTCGCGCGGTGGGGCTCGGCGAATCGCCTGGGTGATCAGGTATTCCCACTGCCTTGGGGCAATGGTGGTCGTCGGTGACGGCGGCACCAAGATGGCTGCGTCCCGCGGGCTTGGTTCTCTGGGGAGCGAAACCACGATTTGTGGTTGCTCGAAAACCGCCTGGATTCGATCAGTTGGAGCGCCAGTCCCTGCTCCAACTCCCACCTTGCTCAAGGTGCGTATTGCGTCGTTTTGCGCACTGCGCCATGTTGGCACAAGACGTTCTGCTGCCGCGAGGCGGCCTGCTTCAGTTAGCCACTTGACCAGCGTCCACGCTTGTTCTCGATACGAGGTACTTGGCGATACCGTGAGAAGGAAGACTTCGACGTCTGCGGTAGTAACGGTGCCTCGGGGCAACGGCATCACCAGGGCCGACTGGTGGTCTGACACATGGTCCAGATCAATGCTTGACGCAGCGGCTCGACCAACTCTAAGGAGGCTTGGGCCGCCAATTCCAAGGCCGACAGACGATGGCCCTCGGAGTGGCACGGGTGTCAGAACTGGTGAAGGCGTTGGTGCGCCCTTGTTTCCGGTACGTCCCTGGCTTGGCGGTGTCGGGACTGCTTGGGAGCCGTTCACGTGGGTCGCATCAGGGCCATGCTTAGGGCGTTGCCCAACCCGCGTCCGAAGTTCGTCGTACCTAACAAAAGCTTCGATTAAGAGTTCGGGCTTGTCGACTGCGGTCCTACCGTCAACACTCGCCCAACTTGCTCCCCACATCGCGGGCAGGGAACGGATCGTCCCGAACCGCTCGATGGGCGTTGTGCCGGAATTGCGCACGAGTAAGCCAGCAGCCTCCATCGCTTCACTGAACTGCGTCCAGGACCACCCGTTCATCTGACGCGAGACGTCCGATATTGGCAGGTTCGCGGAGGGACCGTCTGCGCTTCCGACACCTGCGCGTGGAAATCTGGCCCTGTCCAACGCAATCCCGATTTCCTGCCCGTCCCACGCGTATGGGAGTGCCCAGATATCGCCGCCGGCTTCGGCAGCCCGGAATGCTGCAGCGTCAAACTGTTCAACCTGAAGCTGATCCCGACGGACGAAGTCGGTCATTCGCACCGCTATGGGCATTCGCTGCAAGTCGGATGGTGAGACGCCGCTCAAGACGTCCGGGGGTTGACCGGCCGCCGTCAGGCGTTCGAGCCACGAAGTGCGGTCGGAACCATCGGGGGGTATCACCGTCCGCACGCGAACTCGTTGGGAACCCGACGTTGATGGAACCGCGTAGAACTGATCGGATATTCCGGCAACCAAGCGCGGTCCTGGTGCCCAAGTCACTATCGCTGGACTTGCGGAGGGGCTCGGTGTCGTCTCGCCGAGGAGACCCCCGGTAGCCACATTCAACGCCGAACCGAAAGACCCAGTCAGCATTCGCCCGGCTACCGCCAAGGCAATTCCTACCGGAGCTGCAATCAGTGCACGGCGTGTGAGAGTGCTGCTTGAACGTCCCCGGCCCATACGGTGAACGCCTTGCTTGAAGCCCTCAGTCTGTCGCACCCCTGACATGTCTGGCATCTCTCCAGTTATCGGAACAGGATCAGGAAGCAGCTAGAACTCAGAGCACGCATCGAGTTCCGGTGGTGTGGTTGGTCGCCTGAATGTGACCGTGGCATGATTCCACAATCGGCTGTGGAACACGCACCGAGGCCGGTCACACGTTACCACCTCGGGGGCAGCAATGCAGTGGTCTTTCCGCCTCGAAAGTTCTTGGCGCCGGTTACGTCCGAAGCGGTCTCAATAAAGTTCTTGAATATGTTGCTCGTGGCATTGTAGTTTTTCCCCAGCTATGATTGCCGCCTTGCAAACGTTGTGTCGAAGGGCGCAGAGGTGGAAGTTTGGCCTGGACCTGATTTCGGCGATTACCGCGCGCTTGCCCTCGGCATTGGTTTAACCGTCGCATCAGCCATTGACATTGGACGGCGATTGGTTCCGAACTACTTGACTGGAACGCTTTTCATTCTTGGTCTTTGCTTGAATGCGTATCGTGACGGCTGGATAGGTCTCTCCGGGTCTGCGTTGGGAACCGTTGTCGCGGTTGGAATGACATGGTGGTTTTATCGCCGCGGTTCCCTAGGGGGTGGCGACGTGAAACTGTTTGCCGCAATCGGCGCAACCACAGGTCCGTACGAACCCTTCATTATCGCGGTCTATTCGTTGGCCGTGGGTTCCACGATCGCAATTGCCATTGAAAGATATCGCATGTGGCACGGCTTGATGCCGGGTTTGCCAGTCGTCATCCCCATGGCCCCGGTCTTCGCGTGCGCGACTGTGCTCGCCCTTTCGGCGCCGTTACTAACGCACTGACTAGTCTCAACAACCACGCGACGAACCGGCCTCAAGAGACCTTCGAGAAGTAACTATCACGGGCCTGAGCGACCCTTCAGGGCTTTTCTGCCAAGTCGGTCGCGGCGGTCTTGACCCCGTGTCCTCCGAACTCGTGGCGCAGTGCGGCGAGAACCTTAGCCCCAAACGAATCGTTCTGTCTGGACCGGAAGCGGGTCATGAGTGCGTGCGTAATCGCGAGGGCAGGCACGTCCTCCTCAATTGCTGTCATCACGGTCCAGCGCCCCTCGCCAGTGTCTTCGACGTATCCACGAATGCCGTCCAGGGCCGGGTCGCGGTGAAATGCGCGTCCAGACAGTTCTAGAAGCCACGAACGGATCACACTCCCCTGTTGCCACAAGTCAGCGAGGCGTCCCAAATCGAACTCGTATCCGAATTTACCGGCTTCGCGCAAGAGCTCGAACCCTTCGGCGTAGCTTTGCATCAGTGCGTATTCGATGCCGTTGTGGACCATCTTCACGAAGTGGCCTGCTCCCGCTGGGCCAACGTGAAGGTACCCATCTGGTGGAGCTAAAGTACGGAACACCGGCTCAAGGTGAGCAAACGTGTCAGGGTCGGCGCCGATCATCAGACAGTACCCACGTTCAAGCCCCCAAACGCCACCGCTGGTCCCGCAATCAACGTACTTCAGTCCCGATGCTTGAACATGGGCCGCACGGCCGACACTGTGCTTGAAGTACGAGTTTCCCCCGTCAATGAGGATGTCGCCAGGTTCGCACGCGTCCAACGCCTGACTGATCGCGTCGTCAACTGCATCACCTTGGGGCACCATCATCCAAAGGGTTCTCGGGGCCACGAGCTCGTTCGCAACCGCGGAGATGGAACCCACCGATCGCACGGCGTTCGGGAGTTCGGCGGCCAACGACGCCCCGGTCTCAGGACTTTGGTCGAACACGACGGCGGTGTGTCCGTCGCGCGCCAATCGTCGCACCATGTTTGACCCCATGCGTCCGAGCCCGATAAATCCGATTTGCATTTGACTGATTCCCTAATAGTTTTATTAATAATAACAAATAAAAAGACACTAATGACGAGGCACTGCTCACGCTGCCTCCAAATTGGCGTAGCCCGCTTGCGAGGCAAGACGTGTGCAGGGTCACAGGTCAGCTGCCAGTTGGTCGATTTCGCCGGCCGGGTCTCTTCCGAGAGCAATACGAACCGTTTGGCGATTAGCCTCGGACAGCGCGTGGTAATCCCCGATGGATTGTGCAGAAATGAGCGCGCTGAACCCGTAATTGACACCGGGTATCTCAACGTCGTCGCCTGGCTGATCTATCAATTGGATCGATAGACCA
>SXGT01847618.1_pt1 | contig 41418 bp, 40 predicted proteins | sample 3176221 | NCBI WGS metagenome assembly SXGT01 (sample SAMN11356862, study PRJNA531348) | freshwater metagenome | isolation source: freshwater sample F1-120 | place: China: Fuxian Lake, Yuxi | collected 2017-12-25
CCACGAAGACGTTGCCGGCAGCATCCACCGCGAGGCCGTGAGGGCCGTTGAACGCGGCCGCGGCGCCCGTGCCGTCGACGAAGCCCGACGCGCCCGAGCCCGCCAGGGTCGACACCATCGTGCTGGCGGCCGCGACGTCCGTCGGGGCGTCGGGGACCACGCCGGCGATCGTGCCCCCGAAGTCGACGCAGCTCGTCGCGTCGAAGACGCCGGGAGCCGATGTGGTGCAGGTGCCATTGCAAAGACCCGAGCTGCACTCGGCGCCCGAGTAGCACACGGCTCCATCCTCCCGAAGCGCGACGCACGTGCCCGTAACATAGAGGTCGCACCCCACGCCCGCGCCTCGGTAAGAGCACTGATCGTTCGAGGTGCAAGGCTGGCCGGGAAGGACCAGAGGGGCGCAGAGCCCCGTGGTAGAGTCGCAGTAATTGGTGGGGGAGCACTGGACCGAGTTGGTGCACGCCGCGCCGGCCGCGCGGGTGCCCCTCATGACGTTCATGCACGCCTGGTGCGTGATCCTGTAGTTCGCCGCGTCGATGGTGCCGCAACCGATGGCGGCGATCCCGCTCAGGCAGGTGTCGGCGGAGCCGTTGTCGTAGAAGACTCCTCCTGCGTTGAAGACCGACGAACCATCGAGCTCGCCCTGGAAGCCATTGAACGAGGCGAACAGGTTCTGGCAGGTCGCCCGGTTGATGGTGTAGCCGAGCGGCGCGCAGCAGGTCTGGACGAGGTCGCAGATGGCCGTGAGGTCATCGCTGACGAACGTGGCCTGGGTGGCCGCCGCCGAGACGGAGCCCAGCTCGTCCCGTACCCCCGGAGTCACGCCTTCCGGCAGGTCCTCGACCGCACACGCAGCGACAAGACATACCAGTCCACCGACCAAGATCGAACCAACACGCCGCGTTGTCATGCGTTTTCTCTCGTTCACACTTTGTGTGGAGGTTGACGAATCTTCCAGCAGACAAGGAGCAAGGTATCTGACTCTCCCTCCCCCGGAACGCAAGCGATAGGCTGCGATTTACCCCTGACCGGGCCGAAGCGCGTTGGCCGATCCGGCGCACCTCAGCCATCGGGTGCCTGGCGCGGGTGGCTCCTCACACCGCTCTTGTCATGAACACGCTGTAAGGATCTTCCACGTAGTCTGCGAACGGCCCGCATGGCTCGAACCCAAAGCTGGCGTAGAGGGCATGAGCCGGAGCGAAGGCGGACGTCGAGCCGGTCTCCAGGCTCAAGCGCTCATAGGAGCGGCGTCTGGCTTCTTCAAGAATATGCTGCATAAGCCTCGACGCCACGCCCTTCCGAAGGCGCGCGGACGCCGTGCGCATCGATTTTATCTCCCCGTGACGGGCATCCAGCTCCCTGAGGGCGCCGCACCCCATCAACTCGGAGTTCTCCCATACGCTCCAGAACGTGATATCTGGCTTGCGCAGCGCATCGAGATCGAGGGCGTGGATGCTCGAAGGGGGAGAGTGCAGCGCCACGCCCCGCAGATGCTCGTTCAGCAACTGGATGATCTCCGGGCTGCTCAAATCATCTATGCGAATATCCATGTTCGGCCCCTCCGCTGCCCGCGAGCACGGCGAAGAAGTTGCTCTATTCCAGGGTGTCGGCTCCCGCGCCAGGAGTCTATCACGTCGTCAGCAAGGCGGGGCCTCGGGCTCGAAGAGGAAGGACCGCGATTGCGCAAGGGAGCGGAGCAGGTCGCGCAACGTCCTCGAGGAAACGACGAAAAATATCTGAATTGACCGGTATTTGCCCTCGCGGAGCGCGGTACGGAAGGTGCAAAAGAGGCCGGCACCCCAGGAAATCCCCCGATGTCATTCTCTTCCTCGTCCGTCCCCACTCTCGCCTTTCGACGGTGCCTGGCCGGCGTCGTTGCTCTCTCGTCCACCGTGGCGCTCACGGCCTTTGCCGCCCCTACCCTCCCCGCAAAGCCCTTGAAGCCGGCGATCGCGGATGCTGCGAAGAAGGCGCCCGCGGGCGACTGCACGACCGGCATCGCCGACCGTACGGCCACGCTGGGGCGCGACGTCAGGAAGACGGTGAGCGCAGAGCCGGGCAGCTACGGCCACGAGCGCGAGTGTCCGAACGCGTTCATCGCAGACTTCGTCATCGACCAGGACGCGCGCAACGTCCCCAGCACGCACGGCCCGCAGATTCACTTCGAGGCGACCGACAGCCGCGAGAGCACGGGGGTGGATTTCATGGTGCTGCGCGGCGTCACGAGCGCAGAGTGCACGGCCTTCCGCCAGACGATCGCGACCTACCGGAAGGGGGCGTCCGATCTTGCGTTCAGGTTCGCCGCCAGGGACGATCTGCAGGGGAGGTGGGACGGCAGCCGCTGCATCCTCCCCCGGGCCGCCTACGGCAACATCCGCGCGATGCCCCCCGCGCCTGGTGCGCGCGAGATCTGGCGCGTCGTCCTCACCACCCCCGGCGGCGCCGTGGGCCGCGTCCAGGCGATCGCGGCGCACGATCCAAGGGCGACCTCGGGGCAGCGCACCGACGACTGAGCCACGGACTTCCGTCGCCAGGCCTGGCCCGGCGACGGCGTCGCGTGGGGATACCGGTCTTCTCTCACCCCGCGGTTCATCCCCCTTCCTAAACCCCTCGGGCCACGGGGCTAGCGGTCGACCAGGGTGCCGTTGACGAGCCTCCACGGGCGAGGGAGGCCCACGGGCATGCCGGTGACGGCGCGGGATCTCACGTTGGTGAGCGTGGTGAGGGTGAAGTTCGCTCGAGCGACGCTCGACGAGGTGAGGTCGGCGTTGGTGAGGTCGGCGCCGTTGAGGTTGGCGTCGGTGAGGTTGGCGCTGGTGAGGTTGGCGCCCGTGACGTTGGTGCCCGCGAGGTTCGTTCGGACGAGGGTGGCGCCCAGCCGGGACCGCATGAGAAACCCGCTCTGCACGTTGGCGTCGGTCAGATCGGCGCCGTTGAGGTTGGCGTCGGTGAGGGTGGCGCCCGTGAGGTCGGCGCCGTTGAGGTTGGCGCCCGTGAGGTCGGCGCTGGTGAGGTTGGCGCGGGTGACGTTGGTGCCCGCGAGGTTCGCTCGGACGAGGGTGGCGCTCAGCCGGGACCGCATGAGGAACCCGCCCTGCACGTTGGCGTCGGTCAGATTGGCTCCGTTGAGGTTGGCGTTCGTGAGGTTGGCGTTCGTGAGGGTGGCGCCCGTGAGGTTGGCGCCCGTGAGGTTGGCGCCTCGGAGGTCCGCGGCCACGAGCTTGGCGCTGCGGAAGTCGCGCTCTCCTCTCGCGTAGGCAGCCAACAACTCGGCGCTGGTGTACGTCTTTCCGGTGGCCGCGGGAGAAGCTTGCGTCTCGCAGTCGCAGCTGGACATCTTCCCGGGGACGGTGGTCCTCCACTGCCCATTCCATTTGCTGGGCGCCACGCACACTGCGGGGCATTTGGTAGCTGCGTCGTCGTTGCTCCAGATCGGGCCAGCGTCCTTGCTCACCACAGCGCCCGACGGCGGCGGCGACTTCAGGGTTCCCGTGCAGGTCTCGCTCGACGCCACCGGGCCACCTCGCCCGCCGGGAGGGCTCCACCGCGCCTGGTTCGACGCGGTGAGCGTCATGGTCGCTCGGTTTACCGAGTAAGAATGGCTGCCCGCTCCGCGGGGGGCGGCCTCGTTGTAGGAGAAGCCGTCCTGGGTGCCCGACGAGGTCACGTTCGCGCCCGCCGCCACCAACGTGGGCGAGCGCGGCAAGAGCGTCCTGTAGCCAGCCGCTGTCACGGCAGCGCCCGTCTCCGCGCCCAGAAAGGATCTCTTGACGAGGGCCGGATGGAGATCGACGTCCACATCGAACGAGCGCCCCGAGCTGCACGTCACCGCGAACGTGACGCGGCGTCCGCCCGCGCACGCCGGGAAGTCGGCGGAGGCCTCGGCACAGGCGGCGCCCTGGCCGAACGAAGGCGTCGCCTCGCCCACGAGAACCCCCATCACACCCAAGATCCCGACCCAACGAACAGAAGACATCATGAAGCACCTCCAAGTTGCCATCGGACGTGCGCAAAACACGCGAGTCCGCGTTTACCCCCCTATCGAACTTGCGCAAAAACACGCAAGCCCGCGTTTACCCTCTTATCACGTTCAAGCGCCTGGCACGCGGAGTTCCCGAGCTCACCGCGCAGCCCGTGAGCTGGAGCATTCACGACGTGGTGCGCCCGACGGCCTTGTGGCCGCCTGACGCGCTCTGCGATCTGCTGATAGCGTTGCTCGTGCGATGAGCGTGCGCGCGCTGCACAAGAGCGAGATCCCGGTCGCGGCTTCGAGCCTCGCGCTCGCCTTCGACGACGATCCCCTCTTCTGCTTCTTGATGCCCGAGCCGCGCTCACGCCTGCGGTGGCTTCGCTGGTTCCAGGCGCTCGCGCTCCACGAAGCGCTCGCCCTCGGCGGCGCGTTCACCCTCGACGAGGGCCCTGAAAAAGGCGCGCTCGCGCTCCATCCCGCGGGCGCGTGGCCGCTGTCGCTCCGGCACACCATCGCGGCGGCGTCGCTCCCGCCAGGCCTCCCGCCCTACCGGCTCCTCACCGCGGGCCTCCACGTCGAGGCACGGATCCGCAAGCTCCACCCGCCGGACAAGCACGTCTACGTCCAGGTGCTCGGCGTCCATCCGGATTCGAAAGGCAGGGGGCTCGGTGGGACGCTGCTCCGTCACGCGCTCGCGATGGCGAGGGAAGCCGGCTGCGTCACGCACCTCGAGACATCGAACGAGGTCAACCTCCCGTTCTATCGCCGCTTCGGCTTCGTCGTGCACGAGGAGATCACGTCCCACGCCGGCCCTCCGGTCTGGACGCTCACGACCCCGTGACGAGGCACTAGATGGCGATCTCCTTGAGCTGGATCGCGGCCCTGTCGAAGACGCCCAGACCCAGCTCCGCCGCCGCCTTGATGTACGCCGGAGCGCGCTTCTCGTCGGCGAGAGACTTGAGCTTGAACTCGGCGCGCAGCTTCTCGACCACCTCCCAGCCCACCACGTCGATGGCGACGGGATCGGTCGAGGCGTAGACGGCCTCGTGCACCTTCACGTGCTGCGGCGACTTCCACAGGGGGCCGCCGTGGGCCATGGCCTTGAAGCCGTCCAGGATGTTCAGGCGCACCCGGCTGCGGACCACGTCCTGGGCGAACATCAGCGCGATCTGGGGGCTGGCGTTGTGCACGTGGAAGTCGTGCGGGTTGATGCTGCAGCCGTGCGTCATGTTCTTGAGAGCGCCAGTGAAGCCGCAGATGGAATGGTCCTTCACGAGGGCGAAGTTGATGGCGCACGTGGCGTCCGTGAGGGGTTTCACGAACTTGGTCCGGGTGCCGGTGCCGGGGATGAGCCGGTCCGGCATGGGCGCCATCGCCGGGTTGTCCTTGGCGTTGGCGTGAATGACGATGTTGACGCCCGGCGGCAGGTTCTGCGCCGTGATGCGCGTCCCGGCGAGGAAGCCCCCGTACTGCTCGAGCACCGTGATGCTCGCCGCAGGCACGCCGGAGGCGATCATGGCCTCGATGAACGGGAGCACCAGCTCCTTGTTCGTGCCCATGTTCTCCCGGGCGATACCGTTCACCTTGACCAGGACCTTGTCCTGGGGGTGAACGAACTCCTTGACCGCCGTGACCAGGTCGGGCTTGCCCGTGAGCTCCGTCAGGGCGCGGGTGAGCATCGCCTTGGCGTCGTCGGGCTTGGGGTAGAGCTGGTTGGCCTGGAGGCAGTCCTTCTTGGTGATCTTGACGACCTTCCCGGGCGCCGCGAAGGGACGGAACCCCGCGGGGGGCTGGGCCGCCAGGCTGCGAACCTCGTTGGCGCCGGGCACGGCGTGGGCGGTGCCCTCCAGGAGCGCGACGGCGCCGGAAGCACCGAGCAGGCCAACCGCGCTCAGGAAGGCTCGACGACCAGGTGCGCTGCCCTCCGAGGGCGAGAGGGACTCTTCGATGCGAGCGATGTGAACGGCTTCGTCTTGTTGGTGGGTCATCGGAACTCCAGTCCCTCCGTTTGTACGCTCATTTGGGAAAGCGGCAAGATCGGGGGGCGTCCCGGGACGGCAAGAAACCGTCCGTGTCGGCCTCCCATCGGCCTCCCCCCCGAGAAAACCGCGAAATGTCGGGGTGGGCGGGTGGCACCCTCCTCGCAAACCAAGGTCTCCGAGCGCGGCCGCTGCTTTCGGGCCGCAAGCAAGGAGAATTCCCATGGATCAAGAGAAGATGAAGATGGTGTACACGATCGTCGAGCGCGGAGCGAACAAGGCCCACTGGGTCCGCGTCGGCGTGGGCTTCGTGAACCAGGATGGCTCGATCAACCTCAAGCTGGACGCGATCCCGACCAACGGCACCCTCCAGATCCGCGAATGGGAGCCACGCGACGAGCGGAGCAGCGGCGGCAACGCCGGAGGTTATCCCCCCCGCGATCAGGATGGACGGGGCGCGAGGCCCGCCCGGCCCCCGACCTGAGGAGGAGCAGACATGCCCGCTCGATCCCTCGCAGCGCGAGCTCGCCTCGCCCTGATCACGCTCTTGTCGTACCTCCGGGACGGGGCCAGGAGGGCCCGCGCCTCGCCCTGGTCCTCGCCCCTCGCCAGGGTCCTCCTTGGCGGGGCGGCCTTGGTGCTGCTCGCGGTGCTGGGAGGCTCCGCGCTCGCCGGCGCGGAGCGACCGCCCGGGAGCGTCCCGGCCCTTCAGGACGCCGCTCCGGTGGTGCTCGCCGAGACGGTCATCTCTCTCCCCCCGAAAGAGCCTGGCGACGGCGGCGCGTCGCCCGCCCCTCCCTCCCCCGCCCCGCCGCAGGGCTCCGCCCGCGCGCCCGGCGCGTCGAGCAAGGCCACCCCCGAGGATCCTGTGTCCCTCAACGAGGCGACCCTCGAGGACCTTCGCCGCTTGCCCGGGGTAGGTCCCAAGAAGGCGGAGGCGATCCTCGCGCTCCGCGCCAGGATGGGGCGCTTCGCCCGGCCCGAGGATCTCCTCAAGGTGAAGGGCATCGGGCGAGGGACCTTCCGCAAGCTGCGCCCCCTGGTCCGCGTCGAGATCCGCGCCCCGAGCGACGCGGGCCACCCTCGCTGACCGGGCATGGGTAACCGTTCGCGGCCATGCAGAGCCCCAGGCACGAACGCCGGGGGCTTGATGGCTCCCGTGAACGGTTACCCTCGTAGTACGGAGTGCGGGTGCAGCTCTTCACCCAGGACTATGTCCTCGACTGGCTACGCGCGCTCGTCCTCACCCAGGCGGTCGAGGCCCCCATCTACCGGTTCGCTGGAAAGGTACCCTGGTGGGCGGCCCTCCTGCCGTCCATGCTCACTCACCCCTTCGTCTGGTTCGCCTTCCCCCGCCTCATGGAGGCAGGGGCGAGCTACACGCAGATGGCCGCCGCGGCCGAGCTCTTCGCCTGGCTCGTGGAGGCGGCCTTCTTCAGGATGGCCCTCGGGATGGCCCTCGGGCGCGGCCTCGCGCTCAGCCTGCTGGCCAACGGCGCCAGCGTCTGCGCGGGGCTCGCGATCCACGAGCTCCTTGGCCGGTGAGGGAGGCGCGCGATCACTTGGCGCCTATGCAGATATTCCTTCCCAGGCTCTGGCCGACGGAGTTCAAGAGGCCAGGGGCAGGCCACACCGTGACGAAATCGAAGCACATCTCGTCGTCGGTCTTCTCGCCGAACTTGACCGTGGCGTTGGTCGGGTTGCTGTAGACGCACTCGGTGCGGAGCACGTCGCCCTTGTTGATGATCTTGTCCGCCGCATAGCTGCGCTGATCGTCGAAGCTCCAGCGGGGGACCGCGACAAGCGGCTCGATCTTGGCCGGATCGCCTCCCCTCAGGATGTCGGTCTTGATGGAGGTGCCCAGCTTGTGCATGTGGGGCGCGGCCCCGATGATATGGAGAGGCTCGGTCACGATGGGCACGCAGTCGTTGGTGATCCGGACGTCGCTGGAGCGCGGGGGGAGGTTGATGGCGGGGCTGCCAAGCGTCGAGACCACCGCGGTGTGGGTGCGGAGGTTCGGGGTGACGCAGATCGAGAGGCCGCTCGCGTCGTTGGCGTCGGTCAGGCGAGCGACGTTGTAATAGTGGAGCTGGAGGATGAACCAGCGATCTTGCCTGATCTCCATCCCCACGTCCGGAGGGAGCACGCCGCCGACGCCGCCCGGCGCCCAGCCCGAGACGAAGGCGGCGTCGCGGGGCATGTCGCATGGCCCGAAGGCGCCGTCGGTCTGGGGGGTCGTGGTCTCGTAAAGGATGTAGTGGTGCACCACCCTCGCGTCGTCGATGATCGGAGCGAAGGCCGTCATGTGCTGGACGCCCGCCGTCGGGACCTTGAACGAGAAGCAGGTGTAGGCGTTGCCGGCGTCCTGGGGCACGTGGAACTTGCTGCCCTTGGCCTCCCCGTGGGCCTGGAAGGTGATCTGCTCGGAGGGGGGACATGGAAGTGCGACGGGGCCCACGGGCGCCGGGGGGGCGGGCGTGCCGCATGCCTCGGTGGAGGCAGGGAGGCCCGCGGCGAGCCACGCGTCGAGTGGCGCGAGTGTGCTGGGCGGGAGGAGGCCCGACTCGGGCATGGGGGCCTTCTCGGAGCGCGTGCGCTCCGAGACCAGCTCGTGGACCTTCCTTTGAGGGTTGCTCTTCGACGGGGCGAGCCAGTCCTCCCGGCGCACGAGCGGCATCGGCGCGCCGGAGCGGGGAGGGCTGGAGTGGCAGCTCGCGCAGTGCTTGTCCACCAGGCTCTGCACGGCGCAAGGCACGCCGCCGCCTCCGCCGCCGCCGGTCGCAGGAGGAGCCCCGGGCTGGGGCGGCTGCTCGCCGGAGGGCGTGGAGACCGAGGAGCAAGCCGCGATCGCGGCAAGGATGGGGAACACGCACAAGACAGGACTGCGCATCGGCGGACCTCCAGATCGAGGCACCCGCCTCGCAGAAGGTCGAGTGTACAGGATCCGTGCCGCTCTGCCCACCTCCCCGCCCCTTTCATTTCAGGGACTTTCGAGGACTTTCGCGGCCTCCCCCTGGACCTGCCCGCGTCCGGGGGACCGACGAGGGACCGCGAAGGGCTCGAGGGCTGAGGCGCCCGTTCGCCAGAGCGTAGGCCCCGCAAAGTCGTTGCCTTTCGGCGACATTCCCGGCCTTATCGCAGGATGTCCGAGGAGTCCTTCGCCAAGTCCCTCTTCTTCGGGGACATCGCCGAGCACCTGCTCTTCCCCTGGCCCGAGGCCGACCGCGACGAGGTCGACACGGTGAACACGCTCCTCGACGCCCTGCGGCGCTTCTGCGCCGCGCACGTGGACTCGGCGAAGATCGACCGCGAGGAGCGGATCGAGGAAGAGGTGCTGGTGGGGCTCAGGCAGCTTGGCCTCTTCGGGATGCTGGTGCCCAAGGAGTACGGCGGCGCTGGCTTCTCCCAGAGCGCCTACGCCAGGGTGATCCAGGAGCTCGCCGGCATCGACGCGTCCGTCGCGGTGACCGTGGGGGCCCACCAGTCCATCGGCCTGATGGGCCTCCTGCTCTTCGGCACCGAGGACCAGAAGCGCCGCTACCTGCCTCGCCTGGCGACGGGGGAGATGCTCGCCTCCTTCGCCCTCACCGAGCCTGGCGCAGGGAGCGACGCGGGGGCCATCCAGACGAGGGCAGAGCTCGACGGCTCCGACTACGTCATCGACGGCACCAAGATCTGGATCAGCAACGGGGGCATCGCGGACCTCTTCACGGTCTTTGCCCGGACCTCGCCGGCCGAGTACGGAGCCAAGCCCCGCATCACCGCCTTCCTGGTCGAGCGCGGCCAAGGGGTGAGGACGGGGCCCAACGAGAAGAAGCTGGGCATCCGGGGGAGCTCCACGACCGAGGTCGTCTTCGAGCGGGTGCGCGTGCCCAAGGAGAACCTGCTCGGGGAGAAGGGGCGGGGCTTCAAGGTGGCGATGGAGGTGCTGAACCGGGGGCGCCTGAGCCTGGCCTCGGGCTGCGTCGGCGTCTGCAAGCGCCTCCTGCGCCTCACCGTGGAGCGCGCGGAGGAGCGCAAGGCCTTCGGCCGCGCCATCGGAGGGTTCGCGCTCATCAAGGACAAGGTCGCCCGGATGATGTCGGAGACCTTCGCCCTCGAGAGCATGACGTACCTCACCACGGGGCTCGTGGACGCCCGCCCGGGCGAGCACTCCGTCGAGAGCGCGATCTGCAAGGTCTTCGGCTCCGAGACGCTCTGGCGCGTCGCCAACGAGGCGCTCCAGGTGGCCGCGGGTTCAGGCTACATGCGGGCCTATCCCTACGAGCGCATCTACCGGGACGCGAGGATCAACCTCATCTTCGAGGGGACCAACGAGATCCTGCGCTGCTTCATCGCCCTCTCCGGGATGCAGGGCCCGGGGCGCGAGCTCGACGAGGTGGCCAGGGCGGTGCGCGAGCCCATCAAGGGCTTTGGCCTGCTCAGCGATTTCGCGATCCGCAAGGCCCGCTCCGCGCTGTCGCGGGAGCGCATGACCATGACCCACCCCCTGCTCGAGGCGGAGGCCGATCTCGTCGGCGAGTACACGACCCTCCTCGCCAAGCACGTGGACCGCGCGCTCCGCCGCCACGGCAAGAACATCCACGAGATGCAGTTTACCCAGAAGCGCGCCGCCGACATGGCCATCGATCTGTACGCGATCGGGGCGGTCCTCTCCCGGACCACCCGTGCCCTGGAGCGCAGAGGCGAGGAGGGCTGCCGCAGGGAGATGGACATGGTGCGGTCCTTCGTGTCGGCCGCCCAGAAGCGGCTCGCGAGCTCGGCGGCGGAGTTCGAGTCCAACGACGACGAGCTCAAGAAATCGATCGCCGAGCGGGCCTACGTCGACGGAGGCTACCCCTTCGACGTGATGTAGCGCCCCCACCGCCGAAGCGAGCGAGGTCCTTGGAGAGCCAGCGTCCGGTCTCCGGGTCATAATCCCTGGCGCCGAAGCGCACCAGTCCGGTCTCTGTATCGTAGAGCCCACCCGCGAACCCGAACGGCACCCGCTCGAAGCCACCAGCCAGTGTCTCGCTCCCGGCAAGCACCTTACCCCACTCGTCGTGCTGCATAGTCTGCACAACGGTACCATCGCTCCTCACCACGGCGCGAAGGCTTCCGAGGTAATCGCCCACGATTCGGCAGATTGTTGATGAGTCTGTCCCCACCTTTCGCACCATCATGACGGGCGTACACCTCGCTGACAAACAACAATTTATGAATTCATTTCAGCGCCCGACATTCCCCTTGGCGCGCGCTCTATTTACATTTCTCCGAAGAAGCGCCAACAAAGTGGCCGACTTTTTGCCTTTGGTTGCGACTCTTGAACACCCGTCAGCCGCCCGAGAGGCCTCTTCCAATTGCCCCAGATGAAGCAGGCAAAATCCAAGCAAAATGTGAGACAAGAAGACGTCTTGACCGGTCACCTGCGCGAGTTCGCACCATGAACGAGCCACGGGCAGCGCATCCACATAGCGCTTTTCAGCCATCAACGATTCGGCCAGCGTGCCCAAGGCAAACGAGTTTTTGCGCAGAGGACCATCAGCATCAACAAGAGGCGTCAACACACGAATAGCCCCGAGATAATTCTGTGTATCAGCATAAAAAAGAGCAAGCGAAAGCGCGTCAGAGACGGACCGCATGGAATGCGATCCTTCCATCGCGTTCGACTCTCTAAGAAGAAACAAAAGCGCAGTCTGTTCGACCAAGTAAGCACGATGGCGCACATCAGAACATGCAGATGCAATTTGCCGCAACGTCTCGTATGCACCAGGGTTCCGCCCGTACTCTTGAACAAGGCGCGCCATTCTAAAATACAAAGCCCCCAAATCGGCCACGACCTTATGAATATCAGGAAGGAAAAGTTTGCGCGGCTTCATATCTATTCCACCCCGTTAAGCGCCTTACATTTTTCAAAACAATGGCGCTGCGCGATTTTTTCCCGATCGGATCGAGATATTCTGTACGGGCTCCGGGGCAGGAATTTTCTTCGTCGTCCCTGTAGTTGCATAGATTCCGACAGCAACCAATCGTCGCCATATAGCTTCTTTCGGAGCAAGACGCATAGTCCGGCTCATCCGGAACGTAAAGAAGCGGAACACAAATGGCGATCGCCGCCTCGAGCTTGATGCCATTATTTTTCAAGAAATTGACACAATCCCAGAACAAGGCGGGGCCGTGCCCGTCGGGGTCTATTATACTTACGGGATTTCCGGCCGCATACTCGTAAAAATTGGTTCCGCCTCTGAAGCGAGCGAGGTCCTTGGAGAGCCACCTTCCGGTCTCGGGGTCATAGTCGCGAGCGCCGAAGCGCACAAGTCCGGTCTCTGTGTCGTACAGCCCACCCGCGAACCCGAACGGCACCCGCTCAAATCCATTCGTCCAGTCGGTGAGCACCTTACCCCACTCATCGTGCTGCATGGTCTGCATGACGGTCCCATCGCTCCTCACCACGGCGCGAAGGCTGCCCAGGTGGTCGCCCACGATGCGGTAGGTCGTTGTCGTGCCCCCTTCCAGCTGGACCATCATGACGGGCAGATGGCGCTCCGGCAAGTAGCCATAAGCTCGCGTGATCAGGGCCGCCGGGGGCGTGGGAATCACCACCTCTCCAACTACGCGGAGCTGCCCGTCGTAGAGCCACTCACGGACAAGGGTTACGCCCACCTTCTTCCCCACGCGGCGGTTCTGGGCGTCCACCACGTAAGTCACGTTGTCGACCGACGTCAGATTACCGGCGTTGTCATAGGTGAGTGTCTTCGCTACCCCGCCCACCGTCCGCGTCGTCACCGCACCGTTCAGGTTGTACCCGTACGTCACGGGGCCTTGTCCAAGGACACGGTCCTGATTGTCCGCCGGGGTTACAGGAACGTCTTGCCGGTTGCCGTTCAGGTCGTAGGTGTACTCCCTCAAGGGCCCGTCGCCCGTGACTCGGTAGAGGCGGCCCGCACTGTCGTAGGTGTAGGTGTAGGTCTTCTGCACAAGCCCCGTGTATCCGGGGGGCCAATTTTCCACCTTCTGCGTGATGCGCCCGGTGGCAGGATCATAGGTCAGAATGAGCCCCCAGTCGGGCGCGGTGGCCATCCACATCGTGAGCGGCGCGCCCCAGCCGTCGTAGCTGAGCGTCTCGGTCGTGGAGCCGTGGACAAGCTGGGTCAGCAGCCCACCGTTCATGCCCCGGGGCGCTGCGTTCAGCCCGCCCACACTGGTCACCAGGCCATCCACATCGAAGCCGAAGTCCACCTCCGGTCCGCTGTCCACCTTCAGCTTGGTGACGCGCATCAGGTTGTCATAGGTACGCCCAAGACTGTGGCTCGGGTGCGGGGAGAGCGTCTGCGTCTCGGTCAGCAGGAGCGACTGGTCGTAGGTGGAGACCAGACCTCAGCGACGACACCGAGATCGTGGAGCGCCTGGACGTGATACGCCCGGGCTCGGGTTACCTCGACCGGGCCAACGATCTGATGGGCCTGGCCGACATCTACCGGGACAGGCCCCGGGAGGTGCGCCTCGACGGCAAGCTGTTCAAGGAGACCGACGAGGCCGACGCCCGCAAGCTAGCTTCCCAGATCTTCGAGCAGATGGGGCTGGGCGAGCAGATCGAGGGGATCAACTGGTACGACGAACAGCACCGCTCCTGGGTCCACATGGACACGATCTACGCCGACGTGGCCCGCTGGGGCCGAGCCCTCGACGCCGACGCCTCCCCCAACACACTCTACCCCGATCTGCGCGGCGCTTCCCGCGCCCCCTGGGGCAGCGTGACCCGAGACGAGCCTGCGGCGCCCCCCGTCGTGCTCCCCCCCTGAATTTGGCCCTCCCCTCCCCCCCAGGAGATTTTTATTTGCGAGGAGGTGCCCTCCTCGCGCTCCTTCCTGTGAATTTCCCCCTCGCCCGTCTTTAGCGAGACCGTACCCTCCTCGCCTGCTCCCTAGAGAGAAACTCACCTGGAGGCGCCAGGTCAGCGCAACCGGCATGCCACTGTTTCGTGCGTCAGGGTCGGCGGAACGACGGTGAAAACTGTGAACTACCACCTCGCCCGTCTTGCGAGACGGTTGCCTCGTGGCCTGCTCCCCGTGAATCGAACCATGTCACTCGTGGAGGAGACGTCCAAAGGTGGCCCGATGCGAGACGGCCAGGCCGGTTCCTCTTCGTTTCGTAACAGGGACGATGGCTCTAGGGGCGCTTGCGGCGGGTCTGGGTGTGCTTGATGTCCACCGACCACTCCCCGAGGGCCGCCCGCAGGCGCTCCAGGCGGGGCGTCTGCTGGGCCTCGACCTGGTCGACGTCCTGGGGGGCCGCGGCCGCGCGCTCCTCGAGGAGCCTGGAGAGGCGCGTGGTCGCGGTGCGGAGCTGGCGGATGCCCGAGATGGCGATGAGCTCCTGGAGCCGCATGGCGATGGGGCTGCCGGAGGCGAGCAGGCGATGGAAGACATCACGGCCTATGACCAGCACGGTCGCGTCGGTCCTCGAGAAGGCGGAGGCGGAGCGCGGCGCGTCGTCGACGAGCCCGACCTGCCCGAAGACCCCGCCAGGGCCGACCACGTCGAGCAGCGTGCCCGGGCTCGAGCGGCTCTTCAGGATCTCGACCTCGCCCACCAGGACGATGAAGGCCGCGGTGGCCTCGTCACCCTGGGCGAAGAGCCTGGCGCCCCTCGGATAGCGTAGCGCCGTCGCCGCGAGCAGGAACGCGTCGAGCTCGGCGTCGGAGCACTCGTCGAGGCCCGTCATCGCGCGGAGATCGGCGCTCACCACAGCCGCGGGCGAGGGCCTGAGCGTCCCGTCCTCGGCGTCTGGCCAGGCCGAGCGCAGCGCCGGCGTGGAGGGGCCCATCGGGGGAGGCAAGGAGGACATCCTGGGCGCCGCCAGCGGATCTCCCCCGAACTCGACGGTCCGCGCCTCCCTCACCTCGGGGCTGGCGAAGGGCAGGAGCGCCCTGGCCAGGAGCTCGATGCTGGGGAAGCGGCTGTCCCGTGAGTTCGCCATGGCGCGCGCCACGATCCGCTCGAAGCTGCGGGGCACGGCGGGCGCGTGGGCGGTCAGCGGCTCGGTGCGCCCCAGGATGATCTCGGCGAGCAGCAAGTAGAGCGACGCGTCGGTGCGAAAGGGCAGCACCCCGGTCGCGCACTCGTACATGACGACGCCCAGCGCATACTGGTCGGCGCGGCCGTCGAGCTCGACGTTCTTCTGGATCTGCTCGGGCGACATGTAATACGGCGTCCCGACCAGCTGGCCCACCTCGGTGAGCGCCTTCCCTCGAGGAACGTCGACGTTCTTGGATATGCCGAAATCGAGCAGGACCGGGCGCGACGCGCCGCGCGGATCCGCGGCGAGGAAGATGTTGTCCGGCTTGATGTCGCGGTGCACGATGCCCTTCTGGTGGGCCGCGGAGACCCCCGAGAGCAGGGGCAGCAGCAGATCGACGATCTCGGTCGGCACCATGAAACCGACCCTCGCCAGGCGGCTCGCCAGGGTCTCGCCCTCGAGGTACTCCATCACGAGGTAAGGGCGGCCCTCCACGGACCCGACATCGGAGACGTCGACGATGTTGGGGTGGGTTATCGAGGCGGCGGCCCTCGCCTCTTCCATGAAGCGCTGTACGTGGTTCTCGTCCAGCGCCAGCACGCGGTGCATGATCTTCAGGGCGACCACCCGCCCGAGCACCGCGTGGTGGGCGCGGAAGACCGCCGCCATGCCCCCGGCGCCCAGGTGCTCGTCGATCACGTAACGCCCGAAGACGGTCCCCGTGGGGAGTTGCCGCCCCATGTCGTCGCCCCCACCTTCGGGTTTCACTTGGCCCTCTCCAGGCGCGCCGAGGCGCGTCGCGCGAGCTCGAGCTCGATCAGACAGTCGATCCGGCGTAGCCGCAGGGTGACGTCCCGGATGACGGCCCCGATCACGGCCGCCGCCGCCGCCGGAGCGTGCCTGCGCAGGGCCCCGATCCCGTCGTGATCCAGCTCGTAGTACAGGGCCGGCGTCGCGGCCCGCACGGACGCCGAGCGCGGCGCCGGATCGAGGAACGCCATCTCCCCCACCATCTCGCCAGGGCCCATCCGGTTGATCTCCTGCTCCCTGCCGTCCTTGTCACGGACCACCGCGACCAGGGTCCCCTCGACCACGATGAGCATGGAAGCCCCCGGCTCACCCTGCCTGTAAATGACCTTGCCCGCCTCGCTCGAGCGCCGACGCAGGCAGACGACGAGCGCGGCGAGCGCCGCGTCATCCAGCGACTTGAAGAGAGCTGTGCTCCTCAGGGGGTCCTTCTCCGGACGAACTTGCATGTCGACCTTGTATACACGGCTCTCAACGCTCCGAGACGCGCGGAGCGAAGGACGTTACCATCGATGCATGTTCCGGCGAACCCTCGCCGCGCTCGGGAGCTCGGCGACCGTCGCGTGGACCATGCCCGCCGCCGCCCTGGGCGACGTGACCATCTACGACAACGCCCAGAGCATCCCCATCGGGGGCCGGGCCGCGGGGATGGGCGGGGCGTACACCGCGCTCGCCTGCGACGAGGGCGCCCTGCACTACAACCCCGCCTCCCTCTCCTGCGCGGCGTCGTCGCACCTCGAGCTCACCGCCAACGCCTATGTCCTCCAGGGCCTGCGGGTGACCGGCGCCCTGGGGCCGGGGGGTAACGTCTCGGCGACGACCTACCACTCGATCCCGTCGATCGTGGGCGCCGTCCGGATCCTCAGGGAGGGGAGCTCCCGAACGGGCTTCGACACCTACCCCAAAAGGCTCACCTTCGGCTTCACCGTCTCGGTCCCCAGGACGATCGCCCTCAGGGTGGACCCGCCCAAACCCGCCGATCGCAACTACGCCTCCTTCTCCATCCGGGAAGATCTCACGGTGGGAGATCTCGGCCTGGGCTACCAGTTCAACAAGGAGATCAGCGTGGGCCTGGCCGTCGGCGCGGTGCTGCGCACCTCCGAGCGGCACTCGTCCTGGCTGCTGGTCCGGGAGGGCGAGTCGTCCTGCGGGCCAGGATCCTGCAACGATTACCTCGCCTACTCCGAGGACCGCAGCTCGCTGGCCCTGGGCGCCCACGCCAAGCTGGGCCTCCTGGTCCGGCCCATCAAGAACCTCTCGTTCGGGCTCGCCCTGACGGCGCCGTCGATCCATGTCTACGGCACCGCCAAGGTGAGCGCGACCCTCACCCGCGCCGACGGCAGGGGCTACGCGGCGATCCCGACGCGCGCGGCCGGCTCGAGCGAGGTCGGGCTCCCCGCCAGGGTGGCGCTGGGCTTTGCCTTCGTGAAGAGGCGCTACACGTTCTCGGGGGATCTCTCGGTGAATTTCCCGCAGCGCATAAGGCTCGCCTACGACATGACGTCCCAGCCCATCGGCGGGCTGGGCCCGCCGGCGCCCGTGCCGGATCGGGTGATGTCGCCAGGAATCCAACCGAACCTGAACCTGGGGGCCAGCGTCCCCTTCGGGGAGACGAAGGAGATCAACATCGGCTTCTTCACCGATCTCTCGAGCGTCTCCGGGGAGGACATCGCGAGGCTCGGCGCCAGCCGGGTCCACATGTTCGGGGGCTCGATGACGCTCGGGCTGCTGGGCAAGCAGTCCCGGGCCTGGATCGGGCTGAGCGCCGAGATAGGCCACACGACCACCAAGGTGCCTGGCCGGGGCTTCATCTACGAGAAGATCTCGCCCCTGCCCGCCGGGGCCCTGCCCTCGGACGGGGACGCCACCCTGGTGCGCTGGACGATGACGGGCATCCTGGGCTCGAACTACTCCTTCCTCGAGTGATCTCGAGTGTTCGAGGGGCCCGCGCTCAGGAGCCCTCGGCCACGCGATCGTCCATCTTGCCGTCGAGCATGTCGATCTTGTTCTTGGTCTCCTGGAACTGCTCCGTCGTCAGGATCTGCCGCTCCAGCATCACGGTGAGCAGGGTGCGAGCGAAGAGCGCCAGCGAGCCGACGTCCTGCTTCAGCCCGACGACGCGCTCCTCGAGCGCCTTGATACGCTCCTCGGCCGGCCCCGCGGCGGGCGCCGGCCCCGCGGCGGGCTGCGCCCAGGGCGCCCCCGGCATCCCCAGCGGCGATCCCAGCGGCGCCCCGAAGCCCCCCGGCGGGGAGTAGGGCGGCATATAGGGCGAGGCTCCGGGAATCCCTCCCGGAGGAGCTCCGCCCATGGGCGCCCCTCCCACGGGCGGCCCTTGCGGCGCTCCTCCCGCTGGCGAGCCCCCCTGGGGCCAGGCGCCGTACTGCCCCTGTCCATAGGGCTGGCCCTCGAAGTTCGCCGTCGGCCCCATGATCCCATTGAGCCAGTCCATCGCTCCCATTCGCTCACCTCCGGCCGGGAGCATATCTCCGTTGGACACGAGAAGGGCGATCACATGTTCGCCTCGAGGTGCGCGAGGCGAAGAGGCAGTCCTCTCTGAAGTTCGAGCCCTTCGCCGAGGGGAACGTGGTTCGATTCACAAGGAGCAGGCGAGGACCCTGGGCCAGGACCTGACGAGGGAGGAGGCATGAGCGGAGGATTTCATCGCCCGTGACGCCGGGCATACTATCCTCGGCGCCATGGATCCCATCAAGACGACCCCGGAGCCGCTCCTTGGGACTTTCGCCGTCCTCCCCGCCCTCACGGGCTTCTTGCCCGTGCCCCTGCTGGACGGCATCATCTCCCGCCAGATCGCCCGCAGGATGGTGACCACCGTCGCGGGGACGCACTACCTCACCCTCCCCGAAGAGGAGGTGAAGCTCCTGGCCAGCGAGCCCGACGAGAGCTTCCTGGATTTCTTGAAAGGGGCGGCCAAGGGCCTCCTGCTCTTCCCGATCCGCCTCCTCTTTCGCGCGGTCTTCCTCATCCTGGACGCGAAGGAGGTCACCGACCTGGTGGGTCGGGCCTATGCGCGCTCGGTCCTGCTAGACATTGGGTTCGGCGAAGGGTGGTATATGCGCCACGGTGCTGTAAAGCTTGGGCAGGCGGTGGAACAGGTGCTGACGACGGTCGACACCCGCCCCACCCAGCACGCCGCCAGCGCCTCCTGGAAGATGCTCAAGAAGAAGGGACCCGATTTTTTTTCCAAGATCCTCTCTGCCTTCAAGGAGCGCAAGGACGACGCGGCGGCCTCGGAGGCGACCCCGCTGGGCGAGGCCTTCGCCCAGGCCATCGCCCAGGGAGCGCCGGCCCTCCGGGCCAGCCTGCGAGCCACCCTCGCCAGGGCCCTCGGCGAGCCCTGAGCACGAGGGCTCCACGAGCTGCCCCTGGCTCAGCGAGGGCGGGTCCTGCTGCTTTCCACCCACTCGTCCCAGCTGGATTCGTAGTTGTCATAGTGGATGAAATAGCGATTATCTTGTCGCTCTTGCACCACGGCAGGCCACCACTTCCCGCCCCACTCGACCAGGATCCTGTCGCCCTTGGACCAGGCCGTGGGCCCGGGAGCCTCCGCGGGGGCGGGAGCGCCCCCGGGGATCTCTGCCAGGATTCGGTCGCTCAGGATCCACTCGTCCCAATACGAGGCATATCCCGGGTAGGTGATGAGCTGGAAGTCCCCGTCGACCGCGGTCACCCTTGCCTCGTAGGGGCGATTTTCCCATGTCACGGACAGACGTGATCCGACCGGATAGGTCTTGAACCGGATGGGAGAGAGGCTCGCCATCGCGGGCTGGATATCGACGGAGTCGGTGTAGCGGTAGAGCCTCGTCGTGACCTTCCCCGGGGCGGCGCTCCGGACCCGGCCGGGCTCCTCCTGGCCGTCGACCTTCACGCTCAGGTAGTCGCCCTGCCGGAGGCCAGGGGGAACGAACGCGCCAAAGACGGCCCCCCGGGCGGCCGGCGACACCACCATGTGAAGATCCAGGCCATGGTTGGCGAAGCCCGAGCGCTGGCGCTCGCGAAACTTCATCGCGTCCCTCACCTCGGAGGCCAGCTCTTCGAGCACCACTCGCCCGTCGGCGTCGCGGTCGGCGAGCGAGTCGCCCCTCAGGGCGTCGATCACTGCCTGCGTGAAGGTCCAGTTCTGGGTGGACGAGTTGGAGGCCTCGGCGGAGGTCAGGCTCGCGGCAGGGATCCCCTTGGATCCCAGGCCGATCGCCACCTGCCGGAGGGCCCCCGAGAAGCAGCAGTCCGCGAGGAGCAGGACGCGGGCGCCCCTGGGCAGCGCGCCCAGGGCGCCCTGGAGATCGTCCATGCCCAGCCCCGTGGCCGAGGAGGCCCTGGCGTCGATGTCGGCCGACGCAAAGGAGACACGGCCTCCGTCGCCGTGGACCCCGTGCCCCGCGTAGTAGAAGACGAGCGTGGTGGACGGGGTGGCCTCCGCCGCGGCCTCCCTGAGGGCCGCCAGGATCGCGGCCCTGGACGCCCTGGCGTCGAGGAGCAAGCGAGCGTTCTTGCGCGGCACCTGGCGCTCGCCGACCAGGACATCGTAAAGCTCTTGATCCTTGCGGTGCCGCGGCTCGAAGGACGACAGGCGTGGGTCCTTCCAGGTGAGCACGCCCGCCACGACCACCTGCGTATCGGGCCCTCCGAGCGCGCTCGCCCTCCCCCCGGGGGACTTGCGAGAGGAGCCTTTGGGGGTACACGAGGCCGCCGAGGCAACGAGGACCGCCAAGGTGAGAGCCAGGCGTAGTTGCACGGTGATGCGGAGGGTAGCCCCTAAAGCCCCTTGCGCGCCCGCTCCAACGCGGGCCACGCTGGCGGTATGAGCAGGACCCTCTCATTCTCGTCCCTCCCTTCCCTCCTGACGGCCACCCTGGGCCTGGCCTCGGCGCTCGCTCTGGGCGCCTGCTCGAGCAGCTCGAGGACCTCGCCCTTCGCGGAGGGGGACGGGGCGCCCTCCCCCACCCCGGGAGGAGGCTCCGACTCGGGGCCCCTGTTCCCCACGGGCGACGGAGCCACCCCGCCTCCGACGCCGGGGGGATGCGCGGAGGAGGCCAAGCTGGTCTACGTCGTCTCCGACGGAAACGAACTCTACAGCTTCAAGCCCGACGCCCTCTCCTTCACCAGGGTAGGTCGCCTCTCCTGCGCGGCAGGTGGGCTCGCGACCCCCAACTCCATGGCCGTGGACCGCTCCGGCACCGCCTGGGTGAACTACTCCGACGGCACGCTCTTCAAGGTCAGCACCAAGGACGCCTCGTGTCAGGGAACCAGCTTCCAGCCCAGGCAGAGCAATTTCGTGAAATTCGGGATGGCGTTCTCGTCCAACGCCGCCGGCTCCAGCGAGGAGACCCTCTACGTGGCGGGCCTCGCCGATCCTCTCTTCGGGGGCCGCGCTGGCCTCGCCAGGATCGACACGGGCACCATGAAGCTCTCCTTCATCGGCGACTACTCGGGCAACCTCAGGGGTCAGGGCGCCGAGCTCACCGGCACGGGCGACGCCAGGCTCTTCGGCTTCTACACGACGGATCCCGCCACCCTGGCCCAGCTCGACAAGGGGACCGCCGCCACCTCCAATGACCGCTCCCTCACCGGCGTCCGCACCGGAGAGGCGTGGGCCTTCTCGTTCTGGGGCGGCGACTTCTGGTTTTACACGGCGCAGGCAGGGCAAGAGTCCAGGGTCACCCGCCTCAAGTCCGCCACGGACGGCAGCATCTCGGTCGTCATGCAGGCCGTGGGCGGGTTCCGCATCGTCGGGGCTGGAGTATCCACCTGCGCCCCCACGACCCCCCCTCGCTCGAGCATGTTCTCCGAGGAGCCAAGAGGCTCCTCGGCCGGGGCAGGCTCGGGAGCGGCAGGGCCGGGCCCGAAGAGCTGGGCCTCCGCTCGCTCCACCGCGCGAGCGATGGTGGACGCCAGGGCGGCGTCGTCGGTCACGGGGAAGGCTCCCCGCGGAGTCCAGCGAACGAAGGTCCTGGCGAGCGCCTCGTCCGGGCCTCCGCGAGGGAGATCGAGCGCAGGAGAGTGGGCGATGGGGAGGAACCCCTCGGCGCTCTTCCACCCGACGGCGACCCTCACCACCACGGACGCCGGCAGGTCATAGAGGAAATAATCCCCCAGGGTGGAGTAAACCTCGTGATCGCGCACGCTCGTCCGCGGGCCGCTCCACCCTGGCTGGACGATCAGCACCCTGAGCGCGATGGTCCCCTCCGGGCGCTCCAGGCGCACGGTCTCGAGGAGGCTCTCCTTGACCTCCCAGTAGACGAAGAGGGTCCCTGGATCGACCGGGATCGCCACGCACTCGTTGGCGTCGTAGCGGAGGGGGAGCGGCCTGTCGTCGAGCATGCCCATCGGCTCGGCGAGCTCCTCCTCCGGCTCGGCGGCCCGGGCGGGCGAGGGCTCCTCCTCCGGAGGGAGCGGGGGCTCGGGCGCCTTGTAGGAGGGCTCCTCCAGCCTGTCGAGCAGCGCCTTGGCGGCCACGTGATCCGGCTCCGCCTCCAGGACCTTGTGCAGGGTCTCGATCGCCCTCTCCTTGTGCCCCTGCGTGGCATAGATCTCGGCAAGGGTGACGGTGGGCAGCACCGGAGCAGGCCCCCCCGCGCGCCTTGGGAGCTCGCTCTTCTGGCCGCGGATCCGCTCGGCGGCGTCCGGGAGGTGGAGGCCTCGCTCGACCACCCGGGCCAGGAGATCCCTGGCCAGGCCGAAGAAGCCCCGTGCGCGCCGGAGATCCTGCTCCGCGACGGCCGCTCCTCGAGGAGCCGAGCGCACCACGATCTCGTCGATGAGCTCCGGACGGGTGAGGATGCGCGCCCTCGCGACCCCCTGCTCCTCGGCACGCCGTATCAACGCTTCGCGATCGAGACCGTCGAGCTCCGTGCGGTTCATGACTTCTCTTCCTCTCCCGGAGCTCCATCCTAGCCCAGAAGCCCACCTCCTGGCCCGCTGCGCTTTCGCGAACGTGGTTGGCCGTGTAAAGGAGCGCGGGTGAGCGAGAGCAGGTCGATCCAGGGAGCCCACTTCATCGACGATGAGAGCCCTTTCGTCGCGTCGGAGCCCACCGCCCTGATCATCGGCAACTTCGACGGCCTCCACCTGGGTCACCAGGCCGTGCTGGCCCACGCGCTGGGCGAGGCCAGGGCGGGCTCGCTGGTCCCCGCGGTCCTCACCTTCGATCCTCACCCCGCCGGAGTGCTGGGGCGAGGCGTCCCTCCCTGCCTCACAGCGCTCGATCGCAAGGTGGAGCTCCTGCTCCGGGCCGGCATAGCCCATGTCTTCGTTCGCCGCTTCGACCTCTCGCTCGCAGGCACCTCGCCCGAGCGCTTCGCCAGGGAGCTCCTGGCCGAGACGCTCAGGGCGCGGGTGGTCATCGTGGGAGCGAATTTTCGCTTCGGCGAGAGGCGAGCGGGCGATTTCGCGACCCTGGCCAGGCTCGGGGCGGAGCTGGGCTTCAGGGCGCAGGCCGCGACCATCGCCCAAGACCTGGAGGGCCCCTACTCGAGCACCCGGGTCCGCACGGCCCTCCGCGAGGGGCGGGTCGAGGAGGCGGCGGCGCTCCTTGGCCGTCCTCACGCCTTCTCCGGGGAGGTCGTCCACGGCGCGGCCCGGGGGCGCCTGCTCGGCTTTCCGACCGCCAACCTGGCCCGCATCCAGGAGTTCCTCCCCGCCAACGGTGTCTACGCCGTGGTGGTCGATCGCCTCGACGGAGGCGCCCGCGCGCTCGCCCCCGGGATCATGAACATCGGCCTTCGCCCCACCGTGACGAGCGTCGAGCCCGTCCGCCACGTCGAGGTCAACCTCCTGGATTTCGAGGGCGATCTCTACGGGGCCACCCTCCGTGTGCACCTCGCGCACCGCGTCCGCGACGAGCAGAAGTTCGCCAATCTATCCGAGCTGAGGGCCCAGATCGCCAGGGACGCGGACTCCGCCCGCCGCCTGCTGGAAGCGACGAGCCCGCCCGAAGCGGGCCCCTTCGGCTGACCCCTGTCAGGGTGGCCACGTGCTGCGGGAGCCTCGGGTCAAGCGGCCCTGACGGGCAGCTCCGCCGCGCACGCCTTGCACTTGACCGCCTTGATGGGGATCTCGCTGAGGCACAAGGGGCAGTCCTTGGTGGTCGGCGGCCCATCCTGCTTCTTCGGCATGATCTTCGAGACGACGATGAAGAGGACCAGCGCGATGACCATGAAGTCGAGGACCGTCCCGGCGAGAGCGCCGTACTTCACGGCGACCACGTCCTCGGGCTTGGGGGCGTCCTTCAGGATCCACTTCAGCTCCTTCCAGTTTCCGCTCGGCATCACCATCGAGACAAGGGGCATGATCAAGAAGTCGACGAAACCCGCCACGATCTTGCCAAAAGCGCCGCCGATGATCACGCCGACCGCCAGATCGACCACGTTTCCCTTCAGCGCGAATTTCTTGAAATCTTCGACAAAAGACATATGCGATAACTCCATACTTTGATTGGATGAGTAGGCGTGGCAGGCTCTTCGGCCATGGCCTCCGGAAGCAAGACGCGAACCAGAAGCGGTCCCTGACCCCCGAAGCCCTGCCGGGCGGCCTCTCCGCCTCGAGCGCGCGGATATCACGCCCTGGTGGTCGCCCTCACGTACGGTCCGTCGGCAGGGCTTGACGACGGACTGCTATCCGGAGACCTCGCTTCTGATGCCTACAGGCATCAGGCGTATGCATCTCCACGTCATGGCAGGGAGAGATCGGAGCACAACGGGTTGGTGCGATTGTTGCCATTGGCCATGAATCTTGCCTCCCCGTAGGAGGTCAGGGCCAGACGCCGTCTTCTTACCACTTCTGCCTGGAGAACCCCAAAATGATCCGTTTCACGTCCGTTCGAATGTCGCCGTCCCTCTCGCTCCCTTCGCTCCTCGCGGTGGGCGCCCTCCTCCTCTCCCCGTCGATCGCCCGCGCGCAGGCGCCGACGCCCATGGGCGCGGAGGCGCCTCCACCCGACGCCAAGGCGCTGGTCACGGGACCCGGAAAGCCCAAGGACGCCCCGACCATCGCCAAGCCATCGCTCGACGAGACCAACGCGAGCCTCTCCTCTGGCGGCCTCATCACGACTGGCAACTCGAAGACCGTCGCGCTCTCGTTCAACGGGCTGTTCGACCTCCGCAGGGGAAACAATGGATTCTTGACCGGCATGGTCGCAAACTATGGTGAGAGCTCGCCTCCGGGCGGCGTCTCCGCTACGTCGGTGCAGAACATCCAGGGGAAGCTCCGGTACGATCGCTACTTCGTCGACTCGCTCAGCGGATTTTTCCTCGCCACGGGGCGCCATGACCGATTTCAGGGTCTGTCGTTCAGGTTGAACATGGATCCAGGCGTGAAGTTCATTCCCTTCCAGGACGACGTACAGAAGATATGGCTCGAGGCGGGCTATGACTTCCAGTTCGACGCTCGAAACGCCTTCGGCAAAGGTACGGAGACCGTTGACGGCAAGGCAGCACCCGAGGGGACGCCGCGGCTCGACGCCACCCGCACCGATCACTCCGCGCGCGCTTACCTCGGATATCGCAGGGCCTTCAACCAGTCCGTCACGGCCTCCACCGGGGTCGAGCTGCTCCAGTCCTTCGTGAAGACCGATCTCGGCAACGCGGACACCCGGATAAACTTCGACGTCAACCTGGCGGCCAAGCTCGATTTCGGCTTCTCGCTCGGAGTGGGATTCTCCGCGCGCTACGACCGCCTGCCGATCGCAGGCAAGGAGAAGGTGGATACCAGCACCACCCTGAGCCTCATCTACGCCTGGACGGACGCAGCGCCCAAGAAGGCGGAGAAGCCGCCGTGTCCCGACTGTCCTGCCTGCCCACCTCCCGCGGCCCCTCCTCCCGCGGCGGCGCCTGTCGCGTCGCCGCCCGTCGCGTCGCCGCCCGTCGCATCGCCTCCGGCCGCGCCGCCCACCACCTCCACCCCGCGGTCGCCCTGATCGGATTCTCGCTCGCCCCAACCCGGGGGAGCTGATCCAGCGCAGCCCACGCGCTCGCGGTCGCGGCCTGAGCGACATTTCGTCGACTCGTTCATCACCCTGCGTCTTGCGATAGCCCGAGCGATAGCGCGCTGGCTACCGCGGTGCCCTGTGTGCCACCGCTCGAGGGCTGGGCCGACACACGGACATGCTGGCGATGACGCCTCCGAACGTCCAAGGCTCAACCTCTCGCAGTAGTGCTAACCGGACGCACATGCATATCACTCCTTCTTCCTCCGAGGTGTTTGTTTGGCACTTTTGTCCTCGGCCACCCGCCTCGACCGGCAACATGCGAGCCAACAAATTGTCGCGACATGCCCGAGCGAGCAGATAAGGCAACGCGCATGTTTTTTATTCGCACTGCAGGCGCTGCACGTCCCGAGCCGAGGTGATGGTAGCCCAGAGCAGACAGTCACTTGCGAGCTTGGCCAGGCCGCGAGCCGACCGCAGACCATGGCAAACCGGAAGCTTCGCGTCGGGCTTTGAGGGGCCTGCTATACTGAGCGCCCCTTTCGCGAGGTCCCCTCCGCGTGCACGCGGAGGGGCGCCAAGATGCGGTCTACCTGCTCGACCTCCGCCCCAGCTCGGAGAGCGAGCTGGTGAAGGTCGGCACCCCGTCGCCGACCTGCATGCCCGCCGCCAGCACCCTCGTCGTCAGCCGTCCGTCCGACGTCGAGAACGAGACGCCGAGGACCGCCACCGCGCTGTAGCGCGTGCTGCCCGAAGGACACGATCCGGCGTACCCCAGGTCGAGGGACCCACGCACCACGCTCTCGCCACGCTTGCAGAAGCCTTCCGTGAAGACCAATTGCTGCGGGAACGACGACTGATCCGGACGCCCGACGAGGTACCACCTCGCCAGCGAAAGTTCACTGTTGAGCGTGCTCACCGGGACGCCGCTCGCCCTCGCCAGGGCCTCCCTGAGCCGATCCCTGGTGCCGTTGCGCACGTCGCGCGAGATCGCGAAGTGCGCCGGCGTGTCGGCCGATGAAGTCGATCTGCCGTCCCGGACGGTAGCGACGAAGTGCCGCCGGTACGCCTCGGGGTAGATGCGCTGGATCAACTCGTAGATGAAATCGCCTTGCGTTAGGCTCATCGAGTTTGGCAACCCTGCAGTACGGAATACCCCATTCAGCGGCATGGCGGTCCTCACGGTCGTTCCCGCCGAGGAGCCTGTGCTGTAGACCTCGAATCGCGTCAGGTTCGGACCGCTCGTCTGCGCCATGGCCTGCCGTTCTGGCAGCACCCCCGAGAGCGAGAACGAGAGCGAGAGCGCGGACAGCGCGCAGAACCGGACGATGTTCAAGGGAATCCTCCTGTCGTTTGGTGGACCGTAAGTCAATCAAAGGACTTTTTTCATCAAGACCTGGCGGCCTGCCCCCTCGGCCCCGGAGCCTCCCCGGCCCCTGTCGCTCCCCCATCACCCGCCCAAGTCCGGCACAGAGCTTGCCGTAGCCTGTCGGCCACTTTACCGGGAGACGCGCGTGGGGCTCGCGGGTTCGCCGGAGCGGGTGGCTCCGGCCCCGGGCGGGTTTTCAGCAGAGGACGTCGACCGCGCTCTTGGCGCCCAGGACGTTCTCGAGCCAACGGTCCAGGAGCGCCGCCTCCGAGCACGCTAGGATGCGGGCGCGTTCGTCCTCTCCGAGGGCGAGCCCCGCGCGGGCGAGGAGGCGCAGAAGCGCATCGCGCTTGCCTTCGAGCTTGCCTTCGAGCTTGCCTTCGAGCTTGCCTTCGAGCTTGCCTTCGAGCTTGCCTTCTTCGTGCGCCACAGAGAGAGCCCCGCGCGCGTCCTGCTCGGCCATCTTGGCGCGATCGTAGGCGTCCCATTCGGCCGGTGAGAACGACGCAAGACGCGCGACATCGAGCGCCTCCCGAAACGGCCCCTCCCCGAGCGCGGGAGGGATCACGTTCAGGTTCTTGGCCTCACGAAAGAAATACGCCCACTTGTCGAGCAGGGTCTGTGGGACGTCGCCTCCTTCGTACTTGGGAAGCTCCAGGAACGTATATTGGACCTGAGATAGCCCCCTCTTTCCGCTATGCTGTTCCTGCATGCGCCAGCGGCTCAGCATTGGCACTTTGTAGCGTCCACTCTTGAGCCTGTTGGGCCAGAGCTTGAAGTTACAAATCGTCACTCCCACCACATCGCATAGCGTCGGATACTCCTCGGCGCTGCGGAGTTGCATCACGTACGCCTTGCTGGCGTTGTAGACGATGCGCTTCTCGAGCCCTTCGACCTTGACTACTTGCATCTCAACCACGAAGCGGCGACCCGAGGCCTCGGTGCACTTCACATCGACGATCGAGAACTTGAGCTCCGGCACCGCGACGTGCTGTTCGAGCGAGAGGTGCTCCACGTTCAGGATGCGGTGCGACCCCTCGAGCTCGAGCAGGTCGTTGAGCAAGGCGATGAGCAGGGGTTTTCGCTCGACGGCACCGAAGATGCGTTTGAAGACAAAGTCGGTCTTTGGATCGGCGAAGACGGGCAGCACGAGCAACTTTTACGCCCAGAAACAGGAAGAGGCAAGCCTCCGGTCCATGGACGACCTCCTGCTCCCTGGCAGGTGCAGCCCACGAGCGGAGGCCTGGGCTACCTGGGCTTCCGCATTTTCCCAAACCAAGTCCGCGTGAAGAGCCTCTCCGTGAAGCGCGCCGTGGGCCGCCTGAAGCGGAAGCTGGCCGCTGCCCGAAACGACAGCTCCCTCTATCCCGACTTCATCGCCTCGCTGCGAGGAACCTTCGCCCACTTTCGCCACGCCGACACCTGGCACCTCAAAGCAAAGTTCCTCCGCGAGCTGAGACTCGCGGAGGAAGGAGAAGACCCCCCCGGACATTTCGCCCTCCAAGCAAAAGAATACATTGATTCCATTCAAAAAGAATGGCAGAATGAGACTGGAGATGAAGAGCAGACGGAGAGTCGATGGAAAGAGTAAATAGAGTAAAGAATTAAAGAGCCCGGGAACACCGGAAACCGAGGTTGTTGCTGCGTCCCGACGGCGCGTACCTGTCGCGGTCCGCACCGCGGACGAACGAAGGATCGACAAACGTTCCAGCCGCCGCCTCGAAAGACACGGGACGCAGTATCACGCGCTGCGCTGTAGTCTGCCGAGTATCCGCTCGAGGTCCATTCCCAAACGTTTCCCGCCAGGCCGAGGGGTGTGTTCCCGGCAGGATAGCTGCCCACCGGGCATGTAGAGCGTCTGTTGCCTTGGCCGAGATCGTTGCCAGTGCCGTTCCAGCAAAGCTGGTTGCTTGGGGCCGGAGTGTTGCCCCATGGGTATTCGTTTCCGGCGGTACCTCGGGCGGCGTACTCCCAGTCCTCCTCGGTAGGAAGACGCTTGCCCACGGAGGTGCAGTAGGCGTTTGCCTGGTTCCAGTCCACACAGTTGATGGGGTGGTTGCTTCGGGTCGCTCCCGCGTCGGGAACCGCGTTGCTCGTGTTTTTATCTTCGCGAAATTCGCACATCGGGTTGAAGGTACAGAGAAGGGATCTCCGACGCTCGCTTCACCCCTGTAAAATCCAGGGGCCAGGTCAAAGAAATCCAATGTAGCGGAGCCCTGTAAACCCCAGGGGCCAGGTCAAAGAAATCCAATGTAGCGGAGCCCTGTAAACCCCAGGGGCCAGGTCAAAGAAATCCACCGAAGCCCCGTAAATTCCAGGGAACCGACCACAGCAGTCCGCTTCATCCCAGGGCCTCGCTCTGTTTGGACCTGTACGCTCACAAGCGAGGAAGGCGTAGCCCCACGAGCCCGAGCGCCCACGGGAACCCCCTCGGCCGGTACGTCGGCGGCACAAGCGGAGGTCTACTCGCTGGGATCCGTCTCGCTGAGGCCGGGCACGACGGTCGCGCCGCTCGCTTCGACCTTGCCGACGACCTCGAACTTCGACAGCTTGCCGTCACCGTCGAGATCGCCCTGCGCCGTGGCCGTGAAGGTGTCCCCCACCTTGTCACCCTTCCCCGATATCCTGTAGCCGTACATATAATACTGGGGAGCGTTCATTTCATATTTGAGACAGGCCCAGCCGACGTCGGCGCTCCCCTCCCTCCACTCGGCGGGGTTTGACGTATACTTCATTCCCCGGATGGACGCGGCGCTCTTGGGGACGGTGTTCGTCGCGGATCCGCACAGGCTCCTCGTCACGGTGGCCGCGGTGCCCACCGTGAGGGTCCCGGACATGCGCTCGTATTCGTACGCGCTCGTCGCGCACTTGCCGATGGAGTTGAGCGAAGCTCGCGCCTCCGCGATCTTGGCGTTGCTCACGTAGCGGGAGCAGCCCACCGACGAGACGACCGCGACCAAGCCCCCCAGCGTGACGACGCACGCCATGTCTGCCCACTTCATGGCCCCTCCCTACGAGAGCGAACCTTACACGGCAAAGGAGCCCCTGCCAACAGCGAGCCTCCAAGATCCTGACTGCGCAGTGGATGGGGATCCCCGGCGATGAGGATCTGCGGGGTGGTCCTCGGGCAAGCTCCAGATCGGAGAGGAGACATGGCTACTCCGCGCCAAAGACCGTGAATTTTCCCGCGGCGTGCTCGGCGCGGAGGACCTTCTTGTCGAACTTGCCCACGCTGGTCTTGGGCACGGCGGCAAGGGTGGTCCAGCGCTCGGGGAGTTGCCATCTGGCCACGCGATCGGCCAGGAACGAGCGGAGCTCGGCGAAGGTCGCGCTCTTGCCAGGACGGAACACCACCGTGGCCAGAGGCCGCTCTCCCCAGCGCTCGTCCGGCACGCCGACGACGCAGGCCTCGAGCACGCCGGGGTGGGCCATCAGGTGGTTTTCCAGATCGACCTAGGAGATCCACTCGCCTCCCGACTGGATGACGTCCTTGGCGCGATCCGTGAGCGTGAGGTAACCGTCCGGGGTCAGGGTGCCCACGTCGCCCGTGCGCAGCCAGCCCTCGTGGAACTTTTCTGGGTCGTTCTCGGGGTGGTACGAGCCCGTGACCCAGGGGCCCCTCACCAGGAGCTCTCCCACCGCCACGCCGTCCCTGGGGACCTCGTTCCCGTCCGGCCCCAGGAGCTTTCCCTGAACGCCGGCGGGGAGGCGGCCCTGGGTGATACGGTAGCGCCAGGCCACCTCCCCCGTGGTCCCCGCAGGAGGGAGCGCCACCGAGCCCAGAGGGCTGGTCTCGGTCATGCCCCAGGCGTGGACGATGCGCATCCCGTGCCGCTTCTCGTAAGCCTCGATCAGCGAGGGAGGACAGGCCGAGCCCCCGACGATCACCATGCGAAACGAGGTGAGATCGGTGGGGTGAAGGTCCACGTGCTGGAGGAGCCCCGTCCAGATCGTCGGCACCGCGCCGGCGAAGGTGGGCCGCTCGCTCGCGATCAGCCGGGCCAGCGGCTCCGGCTGGAGGAAGCGATCGGGCATCACCAGGCTGGCGCCCACCAGCATGGCCGCCCACGGCAGGCCCCACGCGCACGCGTGGAACATGGGCACGACCGGCAGCAGGCGATCGTCCGTGCCTATGGCCGTACCGTCCCCCATGCACATCTGCATGGAGTGGAGCACCGCCGAGCGATGACTGTAGACTACACCCTTCGGGTGGCCGGTCGTCCCGCTGGTGAAGCACATGGCGCAGCCCGAGCGCTCGTCGACCTCGGCCCACGAGAACTCGTCCGAGGGCGCCGCGGCGAGGAGCGCCTCGTAGTCATGGATCTCGGCGCCGTGGCCTGCCAGGGCCGACGGATTGGCCTGGCCCGAGACCACCACGTGCCTGACGGTGGAGCACGAGGGGAGGATGGGCGCGAGGAGCGGCACCAGGGACGAGTCCACCAGGATGACGTGATCTTCGGCCGCGTTGGCGATGAAGGCCACGTCGGCGGGGGGGAGCCTGAGGTTCAGGGTGTGGAGCACCGCGCCCATGGCCGGGACGGCCATGTAAGCCTCGAGGTGCTCCTGGTTGTTCCACATGAAGGTCGCCACGCGCTGATCCGAGCTCACCCCCAGGGCCCTGAGCGCGTGGGCGAGCCTGGCCGCGCGCCTCCCCACCTCGCGGAAGGTCGCCCTCCGGGTGCCGGTCTCGGTCGCCGTCGTCACCGTGGCCTCGCCGTGGGTCGTCGCCGCGTGACGCACCAGGGTGGCGATCGAGAGCGGGACGTCCATCATCGTGCTCTTCATGGTCATTCCTCCGTTGGAGATCCCGAGCCTAACCGAAGGGCCCCGTGCGTGGGCAAGCCCGGGCGACACGGCGTACCCTCGGATCCGATGAAGAAGAAGCCCCTCGACTGCCCCTGCCACTCCGGCCTCCGCTACGCGGCCTGCTGCAGCCCCCTCCACGCCGGTTCGAGGGAGGCCGAGTCCCCCTCGGCCCTCATGCGCTCTCGCTACTCGGCCTTCGCGCTGGGGCTCGGCCCCTACCTCCTCCGCACCCTCGCGCCCGAGCACCCCGATCGAGCGAGACCCGAGGCCGAGGCGATCCTGGCGCTCTCCCGCGCTCGCGAGGGCCTCCGCTACCTGGATCTATGCATTTTACATGCGTCGAGCGAGGGGGACAGCGGCGACGTGCTCTTCTTCGCGAAGATCTTCGAGCGCGGGACCGACCGCTCCTTCGCCGAGCTCTCCTCGTTCCGCCTCGCCTCCGGCGCATGGCGCTACGTGGAGGGGGCGCACCTCCCTCGCCGGGCGCTGCCCGGGGACGTCAAGACCCTCACGCGCGAGAGCTTCGCCGGCCTGGCCAAGCTCGCCGGCGAGCCCCCGCGAGTCGAAGGGTATTGAGATCCTTGGGCGCAGGGCCCATCCTCCCGGGTCTCACCAGGAGGCTACGATGCAAACCCGTGTTCTCGGCCTCACAGGCCCCAAGACCTCCGCCCTCGGCCTGGGCTGCATGGGTATGTCCGATCTTTATGGCCCCTCGGACAGGGCAGAGAGTATCGCCACCCTCCACGCCGCGCTGGACGCAGGCATCACCTTGCTGGACACGGGCGATTTTTACGGGATGGGCGACAACGAGCTCCTCATCCGCGAGGCGCTCCAGGACCGGCCTCGCTACCAGGTGGTGCTCAGCGTCAAGTTCGGCGCGCTCCGGGGCCCGGCGGGGGACTGGCTCGGGGTGGACGGGCGCCCCGTCGCGGTAAAAAACTCCCTGGCCTACACGCTGCGCCGCCTGGGCACCGATCACGTGGACATCTACCGCCTGGCCCGCGTCGACCCGGACGTCCCCATCGAGGACACGGTGGGCGCCATCGCCGACATGGTCAGGGCAGGCTATGTGCGGCACATCGGCCTGTCCGAGGCGGGCGTCGGCACCCTCCGCCGGGCCCACGCCACCCATCCCATCGTGGATCTGCAGATCGAGTACTCGCTGGTCTCCCGGAGCATCGAGGCCGAGATCCTGCCGACCTGCCGTGAGCTGGGCATCGCCGTCACCGCGTACGGCGTCCTCTCCAGGGGGCTGATCAGCGGGAACTGGAGCGCGGAGCGCACCCTCGATCGCGGGGATTTCCGGGGCTATTCCCCGCGCTTCCAGGGGGAGAACCTCAGGCGAAACCTGGCGCTGGTGGAGGCGCTGCGCGTGGTCGCCGACGCCAAGAACGCCTCGGTCGCCCAGGTCGCCATCGCCTGGGTGCTCTCGCGAGGCCCCGACGTCGTGCCGCTGGTGGGCGCCCGCAGGCGCGATCGCCTGACCGAGGCGCTGGGGGCGCTGGAGCTCGATCTCTCGGAGGACGACGTCACCCGGATCGAGCGCGCCGTCCCCCCGGGCTCCGCCTCGGGCGACCGCTACGCGGCCCAGCAGATGGCCCACCTGGACAGCGAGCGCAGCACCTTCCTGTAACCGACGGGTACGCGGCGACGCGCCCCACGGCGCCCCACGGGGTTGTTCGTGAGACGCACAACGGTGGGCATGGTCACGCAGACTCTGCGCGCCGCACGCAGGAACCGGCCCTCATCGGCCACCATTCTCGCTCCCTGGACCGAGGGAACCGGCGCGAGGGTATCAGGCACATACGTTGCTCGTGCGCATCCCATGCGCCACACTCGCCTCCTCCGCACGGCCAGCTCGGGCGACCCCGCAACATCCGCTCGCGCCAGTCGCCTGCGGGGCAAATGGCCAGGGCCGATCCTTGCCATCTTCGTGCTGTCGCTGCTGTCTCCAAACGTAATCGTACGCGAGGTCCCCGGTACTCCGAAGACGAGCCCGGCCACCCCGGCGTCCGCTCGGTACAGCAAGCTGCCGATGCGCTTCGAGCAGAACGCTGGCCAGCTCGACGATAGCGTCCGCTATGTGGCTCGTAGCAGAGGAGCCACCCTCTTCCTCACCGACGAGGGAGCGACGCTGTCGCTCCGAGCCCCTCGGCGCGGGCCGGCGCCCCACCCCGTCCACGGCGCGAGGGGAGCCGTGGAGGGCGAGCCGCACGAGTCCGTGGACGTGCTCCGCATGAAGGTGGCAGGGGCCAAGGCCGTGACTCCGAGAGCCGAGCAGAAGCTGGTGACGATATCCAACTACTTCATCGGCAACCACCCAACGAAGTGGCGCACCGACGTGCCCAATTTTGGCCGTGTGGTTTACCCCGGGGTGCTCCCGGGCGTGGACCTGGTTTATCACGGGGAAGAGGGGCAGCTGGAGTACGACTTCGTGGTCGCTCCTGGCGCGGATTCCGGAAAGATTGCTCTGGAGGTAGATGGAGCCAAGGAGCTCTCTCTCACTTCCACGGGGGACCTCGTCATTCACATAGAGCAGGGGGTGCTCTTGCAGCCGAGGCCTCGTGTTTACCAGCAGGGGACACGCGGCGAGCGGCAGGATGTGGCCGCGGGCTACAGGCTGCTTGGCGAGCGCTCGGTGGGGTTCACGGTGGCCTTCTACGACAGGAACCGTGAGCTGGTGATCGACCCCGTGCTCGAGTACTCCACCTATCTCGGCGGGGGCAGCATGGATGTCGGCTCCGGGATTGCAGTCGACGGAGCGGGGAGCGCTTATGTCACGGGCAGCGTATACTCGACGGACTTCCCTGTGCAGACCCCCTTCCAGGCCGCTCTGGCGGGATACTCCGACGCATATGTCACCAAGCTCTCCCCTTCGGGGAACACGCTCGTCTAGTCCACCTACCTCGGCGGCGCGAACGACGACGCGGCGGGCGGCATCGCCGTGGACGGGGCCGGGAGCGCGTACGTCGCGGGGCTCACGAGCTCGGCCAATTTCCCGACGCGCGGCGCCGCCCAGGCCAGCTACGCCGGAGCGGTCGACGCGTTTGCGGTCAAGCTGTCGCCCTCGGGCAACGCCCTCGTCTACTCCACGTATCTAGGCGGCTCGGGGGAGGACAACGCTGTGGGGGTGGCGCTGGACGCCGCCGGGAGCGCGTATGTCGCGGGCTGGACCTACTCCACGGATCTGCCGACCGTGAGCCCCTTCCAGGCGGCGTTGCGAGGGACGCAGGACGCCTTCGTGCTCAAGCTGTCCCCCACGGGGAACGCCCTCGTCTACTCCACGTACCTGGGTGGAGGCAGGACGGAGATCAGCACAGGCATCGCGGTGGACGGAGCCGGTAGCGCCTATGTCACAGGATGGACGGAGTCGACGAACTTCCCGCGCAGACGGGCCTATCAGAACATGTACGGCGGGGGAACCTGGGATGGATTCGTGACGAAGCTATCCCCGAACGGGAGCGCCCTGGCGTACTCCACGTACCTGGGTGGGGCCGACTTCGACAGCTGCAATGCTATCGCGGTGGACGGAGCGGGCGCCGCCTTCGTCACGGGTAGCACGAGCTCGACGGGCTTTCCCACGCAGAACCCGTTCCAGGCCACGCTCGCCGGTCGCTCTGACGGGTTCGTGACCAGGCTCTCACCGGCGGGCGACACCCTCGCCTATTCGACATTCCTCGGAGGTTCGCTCGTGGACACGGCCACCGGCATCGCGCTGGATTCGACGGGGCACGCGTATGTCGTAGGGAACACGGGCTCTTCGAATTTTCCGTTGTGGACGCCGTTCCAAGCGGTCCGCGTCGGGACCCCCCAGGACGGGTTTGTAACGAAGCTCGCGCCCACGGGCAATGCCCTCGTGTATTCGAGCTACCTCGGAGGTTCGCTCGTCGATCTGCCCGCCGGGGTCGCCGTGGACAGCCGCGGGCACGCGTACGTTCACGGGTACGGGCTGTCGCTCAACTTCCCCACGCAGAATCCGCTCCAGGCCTTGAACGCCGGAGGCCTCGACACCTTCGTCACGAAGGTCGTGGTGCGTCCGCTGGTGTTGGCGCCGCCGTCGGCGACGGTCGTTCCAAGGGGGACGGTGACCTTCGCAGCCTCTGGAGGGAGCGAGACCGGATATGTCTACACGCTCGCCACGAACGCCTCCGGCGGGAGCATCGGCGGGGGCAGCGGGGTGTACGTCGCCGGGGCGATCCCGGACGTGACCGACGTGGTACAGGTCACCGACTCGCTCGGTGAGACCGACACTTCGGACGTGATGGTGACCGGCGCCCAGACCGACGCGGGAGCTCCGGACGCGCCAGACGCGTCGGCTCAGGACGCGTCGGCCCAGGACGCGTCGGATGCAGCAACCAGGGACGCGAGCGGGGGCGACTCCGGGATCGCCGACGCGAGCCCCGGACCGGACTCCGGAGCCGCACCGGGCGACGCGACTCCCGACGACGCGAGCGTCGATGGCCCCCCGGGTACCGGCTCGTCGGACTGCGGGTGCCGCACCACGGGCGCTCCTCCCCGGAGCGGCGCCGCCCTCCTCGCCCTCCTGGCCGTCGCTGGGTTCGCCGCTGCGAGGCGTCGCGCGCGTGCGCCCTCAGCCCCGGCGGGGCCAGCGGCCCAGGGCTTCCAGGCTGGAGAGCGCGAGGCTCACCCTCCGTGATCTGGGCAGATCCAGGGCCGCCTCGCCGTGGACGAAGGCCTCCAGCCAGGCCTCCGGCGGGCCCCTGCGGAGGACCCCGCCCAGATCGAAGAGCACCAGATCGTCCACGCCCGCTCGCCGGGAGATCGCCACGTCCTCCGCCAGCTCGCCAGGATCCCGGTAGATCGGCTCGTCGGCGAAGGCCCCGGTGCCCACCGTCCCCAGCGAGAGCGACGCTCGGGGACCGTAGCGGCTCCTGGCCCGGAGGGCGCACCCGGCCAGGAGCGCCAGCGCCCGGCGGCGATCGACGAGGCCCCGGGACCAGCCCTCGAGGATGCTCGTGTAGACCATGACGCTCACGGAGTCGAAGGGGACCCCATCGACGGGCGTGCCCAGGAGCGCCTGGTAGAGGGGCCGGCCCGCCCCCGGCGCCTGGTCGTCGAAGAGCACGACCGGCACGGCGGCGCAGGTGAGCAGGAGCTCGCTCCGGAGGACCCGAGCCCTCTGCTCCAGGCGGAGGACAGCTTCGGCGAACCCTCGACGGAGCGCCGCGGCGGCGCGCAGCGGGCCCTCGATCGAGCCGTGGGACGCGGCCTGGGCGACCGAGAACGGAGGCTCGAGATCCAGCACCAGCTCGGGCACCCGGGCGCCGCTCAGCCTGGCCTCCGAGAGCACGAGATCGGCCTGCTCCAGGAAGCGAGCCATGTTGGCCGAGCTCCCCCACCGCCCCTCCCCGTCCCCCAGCATGGGCCAGAGCGCGAAGCCAACGCCTGCCCCGGCCAGCCTGGAGAGCAGCGGCCCCAGCCCGGGCAGCAGGGGCTCGGTGACGGCCACCAGCACGTCCAGGCCATGGCGGACGAGGAGCGAGAGCACGGCCGGAGACCCCAGCTCGTCGTAGCCGAGGGTCTCGCTCCAGATACGCCTCCGCCGCATGTTAGAGTACCCCGCCATGAAGATCCTCTATGGAGTCGTCGGCGAGGGGATGGGGCACGCCATGCGCTCTCGGGTCATCCTCGAGCACCTGGTCTCGGCGGGCCACCAGGTGGAGATCATGGTGTCGGGGAGGGCAAAGGATTTTCTCGCCAGGCGCTTCGAGGGGGTAAACCAGATCCACGGCCTCCACTTGATCTACGAGGAGAACCGGGTCCGGCTGGGCAAGACCGTGTGGAGCAACGTGCTCACGGGCGCCGCTGGCCTCCCCGAGAACATCAACGCCTATTTCTCGCTGATACGGGATTTTCGCCCCCAGGTCGTCATCAGCGACTTCGAGTCGTGGACCTACTTCTACGCCAAGACTCACCGGCTCCCCATCCTGAGCATCGACAACATGCAGATCATCAACCGCTGCACCTTGCCGGAGGCCGTGCTCGAGGGGTACGAGGCCGAATTTCGCGTTACCAAGGCCTTCATCAAGGGCAAGCTCCCCTTCTGCGACGAGTACTTCATCACCACCTTCTTCAAGCCGGAGATCCGCAAGCCGGACACCCGCCTCTTCCCGCCCATCCTTCGCCCCGAGATCCTGGCCGCCCGACGGCGCCCCGGCGAGCACGTCCTCGTCTACCAGACCGCCGAGGGCAACGAGGGCTTCGTGGAGGGCCTGCGCAAGCTGGACACCGAGTTTCGCATCTACGGTATACGCCGGAACATCCCCGAGGAGCAGATCGAGGGCAACCTCCGGTTTCGGCCCTTCTCGGAGGCGGGCTTCGTCGACGATCTCGCGTCGGCGAGGGCGGTCATCGCCGGGGGAGGCTTCACCCTGATGGGCGAGGCCGTGTACTTGCACAAGCCCATGCTGGCGGTCCCCCTCGAGCGCCAGTTCGAGCAGATCCTGAACGCCCGCTACCTCGAGCTCGAGGGTTACGGGCAGCACGCCCCCTCCCTGGACGATCCGCGGGCGGTGACCCGCTTCCTCGAGGCGATCCCTCGCTGCGAAGAAAAGCTTGCATCTTACACGCAAGACGGCAACCGGCTCATCACCGGGGCGCTGGACGAGTTCCTCGATCGCGCGGCCACCGGCCTGGCCTGATCCTCAGTCCTTGTCGGGCTTGGGGCGGACGACCAGCACCGAGCGTTTCAGGTGGTTGACCACCTTGGAGGCCGTGGTGCCCAGGATACGATCCAGGCCCGAGTACCCGTGGGAGCCGATGATCACCAGATCGACGTGGAGATCCTCGGCGAGCCGGCAGATCGTGTCCCAGGGGACGCCCAGGACGACGCTGGTGCCGTGGACCAGATCCTTGGGGATGTCCTTGATGCTCTCTTCCACCGCGCGCCGGGCGTCGCCAAGGAGGGCGTCGGCGAGGGGCTCGGCGGCCATCGCGTAGACGTGCATCGGCACCTCGGGCGGAGGCAGGCTCACCGACCGCAGGAAATGGAGGCGTCCGCCAAAGGCTCGCGCCATGGCGATCGAGGTGGCGAGCACGAGGGGTTCACGGGACGAGCCATCGAGGCCCACGAGTACGAGGTTCATGGCCTCTATTCAGCGCACTTCCATGCCATCCGTAAAGAGGCGAAGGCTATGCTGCTCACCATGCCCTTCCCCGAGCCCCCCACCCCACACGCCCCCAGCACCCTCGCCGAGGTCGACGCCCGCCTGGAGCTCCTGGCCTCCAGGAAGGACGCCTGGCTCTCGGTGACCATCGAGCAGAGGATCGAGCACCTGCGCAAGGCCACGCAGGGCGTGCTGCAGGTGGCCGAGGCGTGGGTCTCTGGAGGCGCGAGGCTGAAGGGCCTCTCGCCCGAGGATCCGCTGGCCGGCGAGGAGTGGCTCGCCGGCCCGATGGCCACCGTGCGCAACCTCCGCCTGCTCAGGGAGGCGCTCGAGGCCAGGGGCACGCCACCCCCCGCCAGGGTGCGCACCCTCCCGGACGGCCGGACCGTGGCCCAGGTCTTCCCCATGAACCTGATGGACAAGCTCACCCTGGGAGGCGTCTCGGCCGAGGTGTGGATCGAGCCAGGAAAGCCGGCCACCCAGGGCCGAGCCTACCGAGAGCCCAAGCCCCCCCACGGCAAGGTGGCGCTCGTCCTCGGCGCGGGGAACGTCTCGTCCATCCCTCCGATGGATGTACTCTACAAACTCTTCGTCGAGGACGAGGTCGTCCTCCTCAAGATGAACCCGGTGAACGAGCACTCCGGGCCTCGCCTCGAGGAGGCCTTCAAGGCCCTGGTGGACGACGGCTACCTGGCGGTGATCTACGGCGGCGCGGACGTGGGCGCCTACGCGGCGGCGCACCCGAGCGTCGACACCCTGCACGTCACCGGCTCGGATCGCACCTACGACGCGATCGTGTGGGGGGGGACCGAGGAGGAGCGCCTGGCCAACAAGGCCTCCGGCAAGCGCAAGAACGAGAGGCCCTTCTCGGCCGAGCTGGGCTGCGTCACCCCGGTGATCGTGGTGCCGGGGCCCTGGTCCTCGGCCGACATCGAGTACCAGGCGCGCCACGTGGCGTCGATGGTGGCGCAGAACGCGAGCTTCAACTGCAACGCCGCCAAGGTCCTGGTCACGGCGAGGGGATGGCTCCAGCGCGACGCCTTCCTCGAGGCTCTCCACCGAGAGCTCGCCAAGACCCCCAGGCGCAAGGCGTATTACCCGGGCGCGGAGGCCCGCTACAAGGGCTTCGTGGACCATTACCCAAGGGCGATGCGCCTCGGCCCCGAGGCCGTCGACGAGCACACCTTGCCCTGGACCGTGCTCCCCGACGTGCCTCCGAAGGAGGGAGAGTACGCCCTCACCAACGAGGCCTTCTGCGGCGTCCTGGCCGAGGTCACCCTGGATCTGTCCGAGGCCAAGGGCGGCTTCACCCGCGACGCCTCTCCGGATCCCGCGAAGTTCCTGGAGAAGGCCGTGACCTTCGCCAACGAGCGCTGCTGGGGCACCCTGTCGTGCACCCTCCTCGTGCACCCCAGCACCGAGGAGGCGCACGGCGCGGCGGTCGAGAGGGCCATTTCGGAGCTGCGCTACGGGGGCATAGGGATCAACTGCTGGCCCGGCCTCATCTACGGGCTGGTCTCGGCGACCTGGGGGGCCTATCCAGGGCACCCTCCCGAGGACATACGCTCTGGCGCGGGCGTCGTGCACAACTCGCACCTGTTCGATCACCCCGAGAAGAGCGTGGTCCGCTCCAGGTGGAAGAGCGCCCCCAAGCTGCCCTACTTCGCCGATCACCGGAACATGAGGCAGCTGGGCGAGCGGCTCACCCGCTTCGAGGCCAGCCCCTCGTGGGGCAAGCTGCTCTCGGTGGCCGTGGCGGCCATGAAGGGCTGAGGCCCCCGGCATGAAACCAGGGCCACAAGGAACTTTCGACCGGGCACCAACGGTTTCGTAGCAACGGTCCGACGCGTCCGGCCGATACGGCCTTCGTGCAGAAGCCCTTCGATCAGTTCGCCAAGCGTCTGTTCACGGCGGCGTGGGAGGGCACGGGGGTGGTGCAGACCGACGCCGAGATCCTGGTGGACGCCCAGTTCATCGACGTCTGGTTCGAGCCCGACCCAAGCCGAGATGCCGAGCGCGCGACGCGAGGGTTGGTGGGCGCCATGGGTCGGGAGGTGTGCGGCCTGGAGGTCTTCCGCCGCACGGCCGACATCCAGGAGGTGCACGGGTGTATTCGCAAGCAGTCCACCCAGCACCACAACCGCATCCTCGCCGCCAAGCGAAACGGGCAGCCGGTCCCGACCTTTCCGGCAGTGATGTGGCTGCTCTCCTCGGGGCACCCCACCATGGGCATGACCTTCGTGAGGGTGCGGCGAATGAAGCGCTGGCCACGTGGCTTTTACGAGGGAGGGTCGGGCTTCCTCTTCCGCTTCGTCGTGCTGTGCCAGTTCGCAGGGTCATGGGGCCAACCCTTCGCAGGGTCATGGGGCCAGGAGACGGAGCGAACGACCGGCCACAAGAGTGCCGTGGATCGCTCTCAA
>SXGT01284472.1_pt1 | contig 41404 bp, 36 predicted proteins | sample 3176221 | NCBI WGS metagenome assembly SXGT01 (sample SAMN11356862, study PRJNA531348) | freshwater metagenome | isolation source: freshwater sample F1-120 | place: China: Fuxian Lake, Yuxi | collected 2017-12-25
CAAACGAAGGCAGTCGGTGACAGCAGCTTTCAAAAACACCGCAAAAAACCGTATGGCAGGGTGGCCGAGTGGTTTAAGGCAGCAGTCTTTAAAACTGCCGTATCCGTAAGGGTACCGGGGGTTCGAATCCCTCCCCATCCGCCTTTGGCCTTAGTGAGACAGGGGCGGGCAGTTTGCTTGTTTGGCAGCCTGCCGACGATTTCAGGAGCGAAAATTAGTGCGTGTCATTATCGAGCCGGATTCCGCAGCTGCTTCTCGTCGAGCGGCCTGTTTTGTGGCAGAGCTTGTTCGCAAAAAACCCGAATGCGTTCTGGGAATGGCGACGGGGAGTACGCCGCTGCTGCTTTACCAAGAAATGATCCGCCTGCATCGGGAAGAGGGGCTGGATTTCTCGCACGTGAAGACGTTCAACCTGGACGAGTACGTCGGGCTCGGTCCAGCACACCCGCAAAGCTACCGGTTCTTCATGAACCAGAACCTTTTTTCGCAGATCAACATCGACCCCAACCACACGCACATCCCCGACGGACGGGCCCTCGACTTTGAGGCCCACTGCCGGCTCTACGAGCAGAAAATCAAGGACGCCGGCGGGATTGATTTGCAAATTCTCGGCGTCGGTAGCGACGGCCACATCGCCTTCAATGAGCCCGGCTCTTCCCTCGGCAGCAGAACGAGGCTGAAGACTCTGGCGAGCGAGACCATCCGAGACAACGCCCGTTACTTCGGCGGTGAGGATAAAGTGCCGCGACTGGCGATTACGATGGGAATCGGCACGATTCTGGAATCCCACCGCTGCCTGTTCCTGGCGTTTGGCCCGCACAAAGCCACTGCCGTCCGGGACACTGTCGAAGGCCCCATCACCGCCCAAGTCACCGCTTCCGCCCTGCAACTCCACCGCGAAGTCATCGGACTCTTTGACGAAGCCGCCGCCCGCCTCCTCGTCCGCCGCGACTACTACGCGGAGGTTGAGATTTCCCAATCGCTTCTGGAACAAGGTCGGCACCGGGAACTGGGAATCGGCGGAGTGTAAGACGCAGAATGTAGAATGCAAAGTGAAGTCACTTTCGTCACTCGTCTACACTTTGCACTTCATACTCTGCACTCTACACTTTCCCCATGCGTCAACTCGCCGTCCTCGAATCCGAAGCCTCCGCCCGCAAGTTGGCGGCTTATCTGGTGACGGAAGGGATTGCCGCCCATATCGAGTCAGAGAAGGAGGGATACATCATTTGGGTGAGGGACGAGGATCAACTCGCCAAGGCAAAGGAAACATTGACCCAGTTTCAGCATTCGCCGGATGATCCCAAGTATCAAGGAGCAGAAAAGTCCGCGGAAACGATTCGCCGCGAGGAAGACCGCCGCCGCCGCGAGAAAGTCGCCAACGTGGTGGAGATGCGGGGACGCTGGGGAACCGGAGGCATCAAGAAGCGTTGTCCAGCCGTCATCGCGATGATTCTGATCAACGTTTTGGTCGCAATCGCTACGAACATGGGTCAAAACCGCGAAGGAAGCTTCTTTCGGGCGCTGACGTTCGCCGATGCTGCGCCGACTTCGACACAAATCGACACCAGTAATCCGGAAATAGTCGTGGTCATGGGGAATGCACCTAGCGTCTGGTCGGGAATGCAGTCCTGGCAGCTATGGAGGCTCATCACGCCAATTCTTTTGCACTTCAGCATCGCGCATCTGGTTTTCAATCTATGGTGCCTGTTCGACGAAGGTGGCCAGATCGAAGACCGCCGCGGCTGGCTCTTTTTTCTGTTGCTTGTGCTGGCGCTAGCGATTCCCTCGAATGTCGCGCAAGCCATGGTCTCGGGCCCACATTTTGGCGGTATGTCCGGAGTGGTCTTCGGCCTGTTCGGTTATCTCTGGATGAAGGTGAATTACGACAACTCCGCGGGCTACATCCTGAGCAAGCAGACGATTTTTATGTCGGTGCTATTCTTTGCGCTTTGCATTGTCAAAGACTACCCCCCTTTCAATTCGCTTCTGGGCGGACTTTTGCCCCCTGTCGCCAACACCGCACACCTTGTCGGCCTCGGCATGGGCCTGGCCATCGGCTATGCCCCGGTGTTGCTGCGGCGGAAGTGACCGGGCGGGAGCGCCTCGGCGCGTGAGGGGTGCCAAGCGTGCGGCCAAGTACAATCGGAGCCAGATGAGTTCTGCTTCGCCAGCTCGTTGTCCAACAGACAAGACCATCATGTTCTGGGACAGGGCATCCGCCAGGAGCTGCTGACCCTTTCCACGTCGCCACCGGGCAGTGCCAGCAGTTCGACAACCTTCTGGAATCGATAATCGAAAATCCTCTCCAGCGTGCGGCGGGTCCAGGCGGCGTGGACGAGAGAGCCAAGCGGGCCCAGAGGCATTTGATAGCGAACGAGGTCGGTCATCAGCGTCCCGGCCTCCGTTTCCAGAAACCCATGCGTGTGGTGCCAAAGGCGATACGGGCCGCGGACCTGCGTATCGGTGAAGCGAAACGGCGGATCAAAGGTTTCGATTTTTGTCCGCCAGTGCAGGGGAATGCCGAGGAGGCGAATGCGATAGTCGATCATTGTCCCCGCCTGCATGGCAATTGGCCCGGGCGTGAGAATCTTGAACTGCAAGAAGGTTGGGGTGATGGCCTCCAGGTTTTTCGCGTCTGAGAAGAATGGAAAGACCTCGCCCAGCGTCCGCGGGATTAGCTGGGTCCGCTCCAGAGTGTAAGTGCGTGGCATGCCTATTTCTTGAAAATGTTTTGCAAGGCCGGCTCGAGATCGGCGTAGTCGAATTTGAACCCCGCTTGCTCGGCAGCCTTGGGTATTGCGCGCTGCGAGTTTAGCAAGATCGAGCCGAACTCGCCGAACATGAGGCGGAGCATGAACCCGGGGACCGGCGGCATGAAGGTGGGACGGCGGATGGCGCGGCCGAGGGACTTGGTGAATTCGCGATTGGTGACCGGGCTCGGTGCTACGCCGTTGAGTGGGCCGTGGACGAAATCATTTTCCGCGGCAAAGAGCATCAGCTTGACCAGATCCTGAATATGAATCCAGGGCATATATTGCTTGCCATTGCCGAGGGGAGCACCCGCGCCGACATAGAACGGCTTGAGCATTTTCGACAAAGCGCCCCCTTTCTCACCCAGCACAATGCCAATGCGAATCAGCGCCACGCGAATGCCATGCTGTTCCGCCGCCAAGGCTTCCCGCTCCCATCCCTGGCAGAGTTCCGCCAGATAATCGCCAGCGGGAGTCGCCGACTCCGCCAGGACTTCGTCACCGCAGTCCCCGTAATAGCCGACGGCGGAGGCGCTGATGAGGACCTTGGGTTTGACGGGAAGAGAGGCTAGGGTGGCGACCAGATTTCGCGTTCCGGCGATGCGGCTCTCCCGCATGCGGACTTTCTTGGCGCTCGTCCAGCGGCCGGAGGCGACGGAATCGCCCGCCAAATGAAAAACGGCATCGACCCCGGTGAACGCCTCCGCCGGCGGCCGCTTTTGAGTGGGGTTCCAGGAAAATGCCTTAACGCCAAACTTGGCGAGTTCCATTTCCGCCCTAGCGCCGTCGCGGCTGAGGACGACGGGCTGCTGCAATAGAGCTAGCAGCCGCTGCCCCACAAAGCCGGTCGCGCCGGTAACGAGAGCCCGCATGGTTGTTCCTTTACGCTGAGTCGATTTTCTCTAACCGCAACGGTAGCCGCGAATTCACCGGAGAAAAATGGGCAAAGGCAAAAATCTTCAGTTGCTCTGGACGGGAGGGCCTGTTTTTGGGATTGAAGGGGTCGGCATCTCGTGTTTCCGTTCATTTTCCAGGAGTATCTGCTGTGAAGCTACCGCGGCTGCTCGCTTTGAGCCTGCTTTTCTTGCTGGTCTTTGCTGTTTCCGCCCAGGCGGAATGGTGGAAACCTCGCATGCCCAGCCTGCCGAACCTCAACCCGTTCAAGAAACGGGATTCTCACCCGGCGAATATTAGCAGCCAGGAAGAAGATAGCTGGCAATGGCCGGGCATGTCCAAAAAACCCGAAGTGGAGCCGGTTGAGGTTAAACCGACGATGTGGCAACGCGTCAGCAGCGGCACGAAAAACACTTGGACCAAAACCAAGTCCACTCTCACTCCCTGGCGAGCCAAACCGCAGCCCGAGGAAGAAATCATCGTCACCGGCTCCAATTCCAGCTTCTCGCGAATGGCCAACGGCAACGGCAAACAGGCGGCGAAGAAGCCTTACTGGGCCTGGGGCAATGACGACGAGGAGCAGCCGGAAAAGGCCAGCAGCGTCTCCGATTTCATCGGCGGCAGGCGGCCGGATTAGAGGCTGTTACGACACAAGCCTGAAGCGAAAGCGAAGGAAGACGCGGAGTCGTCAAAAAATGAGTCCTTTCCTTTGCTTTCGCTTCAGGCTTGTATGAGTATGCGGCCTACTTCAGGGGCAGCGGCACATCCAGCAGGTCGCCATTCGCCTTGAAACCGCCCCCATCGACGTCCACGAAAATGGGATTGGAAACGGCGGTAGGCGGAAGATTGCCCCACTGCGTCCCCATCACGCGGCCAACTTTGCCGTCTTCTTGAATGGTCGCGACGATGATGTGCGTGTCCTTCGCCAGGTCCAGCGGCATTGTGGTCTCGAATTTGACAACGTCGTCCTTAAAGCGGTCGGGAGTCATCCGCCGGGTGAAGTTGAGCTTGGGTTCCGCGCGGCCGTTCAAAAAAACTTGCACCCGGTTCACGTCCAGCCAGTTGGGGCACTGTACGCGGACTTGCAACATGCATTTGCCGTCCTTCAGGGATACATCGTCCCCCGGAATGGCCCGCCGCTGGCTCCGATCGGCATTGGTGGCCGCCAGGCTGACTTCCAGGAACGGCCCCGTGCTGACGACGACGTGCCCCTTTTCGGATTGACGCACCATTTCCATGGTGTCGATCTTGGCCGGATCATCAGTCGTGCACTTGATGTAGTTGCGAAAGCCTCCGCTGCCGTGATGGTTGTAATGGGCGTCGGTGTTGATGACGCCGGTGATCCGATAGCCCAGGTTGAGCATCTGCATCCAGTTGAAAATGGTGTTGCGAATGGGATCGCCCGCGGCGTCCTTTTCGATGCGGAAAATCGTGTGGGGAGGATGGATCTCGATCACGTCCACATAGCCAAACATTTTTTTGAACCCCTCGTCGGGCGTCTTATCCAGGTCCCTGTCACCCAGGATTTGCCGCAAGTTGGGATGGTTCATCTGCACCAGCTTGGCGGACTTGTTGTCCCACAATGCCAGCCGTTCAATCTGCACTTCGGGGTTTTGATCAGTCACCGGCCCGCCGCCGTCTTGCATCCGCGCACGCATGAGCAAGGGGAAGGCATTCTGATGATTCACCGGAAGTGGTCCGCCAGTCAGCTCCATGCCGGTGCAAGTAGCCATCAAGTGTTCGGCTTTCAGGGCCTTGAGGTGCGGGACGTAGGTATCGATGCGGTTGTGCTCGGTGCAGGGGCCAAACTCGATATGCTCACAAAGCAAGTTTTGCACCCTGCCGTACTGGCTGCTGGTGTTGTCCCCCGAGGGGCTGCTGTGACTGTGGAAATCACTGCTGACCCAGCCGGCCGTGTTGACGGACCGCTTGAGCTTCGCAGTGAGTGCAGTGTGCTTCCCCTGCTCCACCGTGATTTGCTGGACGGCAATGTCGTACTCCGGCCCATAGCTGACGACGACTTCGTACTTGCCTGGCAGAATCTCCTGCGTGAAGCTGCCGCTGACGGCATAGACCAGATTCTTCACCGCAGTGTCGCCGCTTTCCGGTCCAAAGTTCGGATCGGGCGTCCCCTGTTCCCCGTGGAAGGCGACTTTGCAGGGAATCGGCTTTCCGGCGTCATCGGTAACGGTTCCTTTCACGTAGCCGGGGGCTTCCATCTCAATGAACACTTCCGTCTTGGGATTCGTTCCAAACTCGCGAACTTCGTCCTTCACGATCGGCCTGCCAATCGCCTCCACGGTCAGAGAGCCATTCATCGGTTGGGATAGGAATCGCGCAATTCCTTTCTTGTCGGAGCGAGTGGTTCCCAGCGGCTTGCCATCTTCGCTCAGCAGTGTCACCTTTGCATGTCTGATTGGCCCACTAGGATCACGAACCTCAATCTTCACGGCCCTGCAATCCTTGCCAGCCAGATACTCAGACGCCAGACCACGCACCGCCAGAGGGCTATCTGCGGGAAAGATGCTGCGAATAATGGAAACGGAACCCCGCGGCTCAATCGTGATTTTGTTCGACCCGAACTTTTGGAGCTGGATGATGTTTCCCTTGCCCCCCGGCAGAACAGGCTTCCAATCGTCAAACGGGTCGCTGAGCACTAACCCGTAGGATTGCCGGAACCAATCGTCGTCGGCTTGAAACAGCCTGAGAGCCAGATCGCTGGTGAGCGTAAATGTCCGATCCGCCCGGATGGCATCAACAAGTTCCTCTGTAAGCGACTCGTCGGTTCGATTGGTTAACGTCGTTTCCACGGTTACGAAACGGTCTATATCGGAGAGAGTGTATCGAAGAGTGACGTCGGGCTTACCCTTCACCGGCTCCGAGACACATTCCCAAGTGATATCCTCACCGTCTTCCCCCTGGTTCGGGGTTTGGACATCTAGTTTGACTTCATTGCCCTCCACGGTAACTCGTACATTCTTCGCCGAATGGAACTGATACTTACCACCCCCCGCATAATACGCACTAAGCTGGTCGTTCTGCGCGTGCCGCTGCGTCAGGTCGATAATCATTCCCCCCACGCCGCGGACCGTCATGTTCGCGTTCCGCGTCGGCAGCGGCTGGGCGATGACGACTACGATCTTGTCATTCCGCAGGACGTAATCGCCGTAGATGCAATCCACCTCCTTGCCCTGGGGAGCAAACTCGTCCCAGGTTTTCTCCGTCAGCAGGGCAATCTCCGCTGCCCTCCCGGAATGCAGGCCGGCCAGGATGGCGGTCAGAATCAAAGTCGCGGTGAGGAGGGGGCGAAGCATGGTGATGGAAGAGGGGAGGGGTGGCGTGAGGGAACAAGGCGCTGCCTCAATATCCGTCGATAGCCCGGCCGAATCAATCTGGCAGGCCGCGCATTCGCTAGACTTTAATGAAACCCATGGCACGCCAGGAATCCGAGCGCGAAGATCTGCTCCGCGAAGCGACGGCCCTCGTCGAGCGCGTCGAGCTGCGCCTGCCCGGGCAGCCGGAATCGGTCGTTTGCGGCTTTCGGCGGGATGGGGCGGCCAGCTTCTTCTTTGGGCAGAGCCCCGTCTATCAATTCAACAGCCGTGGCGAATTGCGGCGGGCTTATGTCGGCGGCCTGCTTTACAAAGTTGACGGCGGCCGGCTCGCGGAAATGCGGCGGGTGCGAACGGCCACTGCCGTCGAGCTCCGCTCGCGGCAACTGCTGCCGGAAGAAACGGCGAAGTTCTTGCGGGATGCGGAGGATTGCCTCCGGCGACTGCGGGATGCTCTGTTTGGCGGCAAAGCCGAAGTCGTCGGGCAAGTGCCGGGCGAGCAGGAAGTTGCCTCTCGGGTTGCAGCCTGGCTCCAAGAATTGCCGGCCACGATCATCTTGGCGAAGACCTCAAGGCTTCAGTGAGCCGCCACCCGTCTGCTCCCACCACTCCTCAATCTGCTTCGTCAGCAGCTTCACTTGCTCCCCTTGGCTGGCAGCCAGGTTCTGCCTCTCCCCGAGGTCCGCGGATAGATCGAACAGCTCTGGGGTCTTCCCATCCTTGGGGAGAATCAGTTTCCAATTCCCCGTGACGCACCAACGATGGAGCAGACCGGGCTCGGCATGGTCGATATCCGCGACGTCGTGTTGGTAGATTTCGCCGAAAGCCGCTTCTCGCGATTTTGCCTGACCGCTGGCGACGTTCAGCAGGTTCACTCCCTGCATTTCCTGGGGCGTTTCGATACCGCAGGCCGCCAAGATGGTCGGCGCTAGGTCGACGCTACTGGCAAGGGACGAATCGTCTCGCTTCGGCTTGAGCTGCGCCGGCCAGCGGAGGATGATGGGCGTGCGGATGCCTCCCTCATACGGCGAACGCTTGCTTCGCGGGTGAAACTTAGCCGCCTGCGCGTCTTGGATCCAGCCATTGTCGGCGAGATAGACGATCAGCGTGTTCTCCGCCAGCCCCTTCTTCTCCAGGTGATCCAGCAGCTCTCCGCATTGCTCATCCCACCATTCACACATCGCCCAGTACTTCGCCACATGCAGCGAAGCGCTACGATTGCGATACTTCTCCAGCAACCTCTCCGGCGGATTGTGCGGCTGGTGCGGCAGCATCGGGGCGTACCAGATGAAGAACGGTTTGTCGCCTCGCGATTCGAGGAAGTCAAAAACCAGTTTGTTCCCCTGCCGGCCGATTTTGAGCCCCTCATCTCCATGCCGGCCGCCGCGAGTGATGTCTCCGTGCGTCATCCCGTCGGTAAAGCCCCCTTCCTTATGGTTCCCTTCCCACCACTTGCCGCTCTGAAAACAGGCATACCCATGCTCCGCCAGAATCCGCGGCAGCATGGGCACACGGCGAACATGTTTCAGCATTTCGGCCCGGTCAGTTCCTTTCGGCGGATCATTCCCCGTGATGAGATGCTGGTGCGGATATTGTCCGCTCAGAATCGACATCAGGCTCGACCGGCAGAGGCTCGTCGGCACATACCCCCGCGTGAACAAGACCCCTTCCTTCGCCAACTTGTCGATGTGCGGCGTGCGAACGACTTTGTGCTCCATGAACGAATAATCGACGTAGGCCTGGTCATCGCTGAGCAGGATAAGGACGTTGGGGGGCCCTGCGTGGGCGGGAGCGGAGATCATTCCCACCAGGATCGTCAGAATCGTTGTTCGGTTCATAAACTCAAGGTAATCGCGTCATGATTTGAATGGTGCCACTCTCGTCCCTGTACTGGAACTCTCGCTCGTCAATGGCGAGCACCTTGTCTGTCATTTGCTCGCCTTTCTTGTACCAAGATGGCTGACTCGTTTCGATGGTATAAACCAGCACCCCGCCGGTCACTTGCCACGTCGAGGTAATCGCCAGCTTGGTGTCGCCGCCAGGCCGGCGCATGGTTCCATTACAGACATACTTGCCATCCGCCGTGAACTCGTTCGTGACGATGGTCGTCACTCCTCCGTCCGTCCCTTCCTCTTTCCATTTACCCACCAGTTTCTGAGAAACCTCCGCATCGGTGAGCGTGAGCGGCGGCGGGGTGGCCGTTCCGCACCCGCAAAAAAAGGCGACCAGTGCCACTCCAGCCCATCGAACTCTCAAGCATTTTGTTGTTGCTCGCATAACGTACTCCTGAAGGTGAGTATTGGAGGCTTTTAGCCCGCTCGCCAAGACTATTCCATCCCCAAAATCCGCTTCATGTTCGCCTTGTATTTCTGCACCCCCGGCTGGCCGTAAGGGTTGATCCCCAGCAGTCGCCCTTCGACGACGGTGGCGATCATCAGCATCTGGAAGAATTGGCCGAGCGAGTGCTCATCCGTCGCCGGCAGATGCAGGTCCATCGTGGGGCGGCCATCTTCGGCATAGGCTTCATTAGTTCCCTGAATCGCGGCCGTCATCAGGTCGGGAAGAGTCTTTGTTTGTAGTTGATTGAGCTTATCCTGATCGAACTTGCTGTGGCCGACGGCTAGGGCAGGCTCGCTCCATTTATCTACGATGACGTTGGTAAAGACCTTGTCCCGCTTTCCCTCCTGATGCTGCTGGGCGCGGGAGTGGAGATCTCGCGTGTTGACCGTCGTCAGCGGCGTGGCTCCCATGTGCCGCTTGCCGAGGCTTTCCGCGAGGAGTTGGTCGTACCACAGGCCGGCGGATTCGAGGGCCTTCGACCAGACGCAGAGGACGCGGATATTGGCACCACGGCGAGTTTCCAAAAGGTGCGTCGCGCCGACGTATTGCAAAACGACGTTCTTCTCTGGCGGCGCGGTGCGGAAATGCTCGTTCATATCCGCCGCCCCTTGCAGCAGCCTTTCGATGTTGAGCCCCATCAGGGCCGCCGGTACAAGGCCGACTGCCGAGAGAACCGAGAACCGGCCGCCAACGCCATCGGGCACGGGAAACGTCTGGGTGCAACCAATTTCCTGGGAGAGCTTCGCCAGCCGGCCTGTTTTTCCAGTGACCGGAATGACAAGCTGCGCCGCCTTCGCCAGATCGCCGCCGCAAGCCGTCGTCAGCGCGGCCAGGTATTGCCGAAAGGCGACGGCCGTTTCAATCGTTTCGCCGCTCTTGCTGATGACCACGATTCCCCAGCGGCCTTCCGGTTTGTCGGTTTTGGGACCACTTTGCAGCAGCCGCAACAGACCCTGGCTGGCGTCGTTGTCGATGTTGTTTCCCTCGAAATAGATGCGCGGATTGTTCTTCCGCTCGTCGCGGGAAAGCTCGTTGAAGTACGGCTTGCAGCACGCATCGAGCAGCGCCTTCGCCCCCATGTACGAGCCGCCGATGCCCAGCACCACCACGCGGTCCACTTTCTCCTTCAGCAGACGGGTCGCCTGATCAATCGCACGCAGTTCCGATTGCTCTTTGAGCAACCGTTCCGGCATCTCAAAAAAACCGTGATCCAGCGGATCCTTCTCTGGGGGAAGGGTGGTGGACTGGTACAGCCGGGAATCCTCCTGCAGCATTTCGTGGCGGGCCCGCTCGAGTGCCGGCGTAAGCGCGGCCAGATCGTGCTCTTGCAAGCCATATTGCGGGTTGATTGCGCCGGTTGGATTAAACCGCAGGAGTTGAGGTGATGCCACGGGAATGCGTCCTGAGAAGGAATTGGCCGAAAGCGCCAAAGATACCAGCCGCCGTCCCCGTAGGGTAGGCTTCCAGCCTGCCCAAATCATCCATCACCACTATAATGCCTTTCCAAAGCTTAGCCGCCGCGTCCACGCGGGGAAGCGCCGCGTGGACGCGGCGGCTAAGCTCATGAATATTACAAAACAACAATGATTCGCTCGGCCAAACTATGGATATCCACACCCTCACCCGCGAACTCCACGTCAAGAACGACCCGACCAAGGAAAACTCCAAAATTGTCATGCTCGTCGCCGACGGCCTCGGCGGGTTGCCGCTGACGCCGGAGGGAAAGACAGAGCTGGAAACGGCGAATCGGCCGAATCTGAACGCCCTGGCCGCTATCGGTGTGCAAGGAGGCAGCATTCCGGTCGCCCCCGGAATCAGCCCCGGCAGCGGGCCGGGACACTTGGGGCTGTTTGGCTATGACCCGGTGAAGTACCTAATCGGCCGCGGAGCACTGGAAGCAACCGGCATCGGCTTTTCCATGCAGCCAGGGGATGTGGCGGTGAGGGGAAATCTTTGCACACTCGACGGGGCTGGCAAGATTACTGACCGACGGGCGGGACGGATTTCCAGCGAAGAAGCTGCACCGCTCGTCATCCGAATGCGAGATGTGAAGATTCCCGGCGTGGAGATCTTCGTCGAGCCGGTCAAGGACTATCGCTTCGTCGTCGTCTTCCGCGCTCCCGGCCTGGCGGGGAACATCAAGGACACCGATCCGCAAATCACCGGCGTCCCGCCCCTCGCTGCCCATGCGGTCGATGCCGCCAGCCAGAGAGCCGCCGACTTGGCCAATGAGTTCGTGAGGCAAGCAACCAAACTCCTCGCCGGCGAGAAGAAGGCGAGCGGACTGACACTCCGCGGCTTCTCCGGCCGGCCGGAACTGCCGAGCTATCAGGAAGTCTATGGCCTCAAGGCGGCGGCGATTGCCGTGTACCCCATGTATAAGGGTCTGGCACAGCTTGTCGGCATGGACATTGTCGGCAAAGCCCAAACATTGGACGAGCAGATGGACGTGCTGGAGCAGAACTGGGCCAAGTACGACTTCTTCTTTATCCACTTCAAATACACTGACAGCACCGGCGAGGACGGCAACTTCCCCGCCAAGGTCAAACGGATCGAAGAACTGGATGCCATCATCCCGCGCATCACGGCCCTGAAACCTGACGTCCTCATCGTCACCGGCGACCACAGCACGCCGAGCTATCTCAAGAGTCATAGCTGGCACCCGGTCCCCACGCTGTTCGTCTCCAACTGCTGCCGGCCGGATGGCCACAAGACGTTTGGCGAAGACACGACTGTTTGCGGGGGCCTGGGGCAGTTCAAGGCGAAATACCTGATGTCGCTGGCCCTCGCCAACGCTGGGCGGATGGCCAAGTACGGAGCGTGATGACACCTGCCTGAACGATACAAGCCTAAAGCGCAAGCGAAGGAAACTTCCGCTATGGATGAGAGTATTTGTAGCGAGCGCCCCCAAGCCGTCGTCCTCCTCAGCGGCGGGCTCGATTCCACCACCACGCTTGCGATCGCGCAGTCCGAAGGTTTTGACCCGTACGCCATGACCTTCCGCTATGGCCAGCGGCATAGCGTCGAGCTCGACGCGGCCAGGCGAATCGCGGAAAAGATGCAGGTCGCCAAACACATCGTCGTTGACATCGACCTCGCCATGTTCGGCGGCTCGGCTCTCACGTCGGCGGGGCTGGCGGTGCCGAAGGACCGAAGCCTGGCGGAGATGGACGCTTCGATACCAATCACCTACGTGCCGGCCCGCAACACTATTTTTCTTTCCTTCGCCCTGGCCTGGGCCGAAGTCCTCGGGGCGGCGGACATCTTTCTCGGCGTCAACGCCGTCGACTACAGCGGCTATCCCGACTGCCGCCCCGAATACATCGCCGCCTACGAGCAAATGGCCAATCTCGCCACCAAAGCCGGCGTCGAAGGTACCCAGCGGCTGAAAATCCACACTCCGCTCATCACGCTCACCAAAGCCCAGATCATCCGCCGCGGCCTCGATCTCGACGTCGACTACAGCCTCACCACCACCTGCTACGACCCCGACCCCGCCACCAGCCGCCCCTGCGGCCGCTGCGACGCCTGCCAGCTCCGGATCAAGGGATTTCAGGAGAATGGGATGGAAGACCCGGCGCTCTCGAGGGCGATCCGAGGTTAACTCGCAGACATTTGCCGGTAGAACAGGTAGAAAATCCAAATCGTCGCAGGCGGAATCGCCAATACGACGGAAACAATGCTCCAGCGGCGGCTCTTTCCTGCAAATCCACCTGAGAATGCTCCGAATATGGCGCATCCAGCGACCAAGATTATCCATCGCCCCGCAAGCATCCCGAAAAACAAATCGAGGGGTGGCGGTGTCTGCCAAGGTGGAAAAAGACGAGCTAACGCCAGCAGCAGCGCAATCCAAAAAATCTGCCGCAGTAAGAATGCAAGCGAAAACTGTCGCGAGTCCAATTTGGATTGTTGGTCAGTCATTCTTCTAATTGCGCTCTATCGCGTTCATGCCACGATCTTTCGCGTCGCCGGATTGTAAGGCGCGACAATGCCAGTCGCAAACAAATCATCCGCTGGCGGCTCATGGCAGGGTTGAAAATATCGCCCTGGGCTTGACGCATAAGTATCAATTGTATACTATATTGAGATAGCGAACCGGCAGCCTGCTCTGCGCGCTGGGCGGGCATTTGGCGCTTCGAGTTAGTGACGCGCGGTGTGATAGGGCTGCAAAAAATACCTTATCAGCTCCACAGTTACTCATGAATCAAAATTGACAAAATGAATCACACTTACGTCCACATGAATCACCGGAAAACTGTACTGAGAAGGAACTTGCGATGATTCACATCGCCGTAAGTCCGCGAAAATAGGATGGCTGGATCATGAATCAAAACCCCTGCCCTGGGGGCAACCCGACACTTATCAACTGGCAATTGGCGGGTAGCGAAAACGCTGGTGGCAATTGGCCGGCAACTCGGTCAAAATGACCGCCAGTAACTGGGAGGAATTGGGAATGGCCACGAAGAAACACAAAGAGCCACAAAGAGAGGAAGCCGGCGGAATTGGCCTTCGTTTACTCTTTGCGCCTTTTCGTGTTCTTCGCGGCCATTCCCCGTCGGCCATCGTCATAGCCGCCTGTCTGTCAGTCCCCTCCACGGTCCTCGCCCAAGGCTATTCCCCCGCGGAGGCTCCCGGCAAGATGAAACTCCCCGAGGGCTTCTCGGCCAAGCTCGTCGCCAGCGAGCCGCTGATCCGGCAGCCGGTGGCGATTGATTTTGATGATCGGGGGCGATTGTGGGTGATGCAGTATTTGCAGTATCCGAATCCAGCCGGCCTAGAGCGGGTGAAGGTGGACCGCTTCTCCCGCACGAAGTACGACAAAGTCCCCGAGCCGCCGCCGAAAGGACCCAAGGGAGAAGACCGGCTGACGATTATTGACTTGGCTGACTCCGCCACTAACCCGAAGCGCGAGCGAGGGAGCGAAGGTAAAGACTTCCTCTCCGGCCTGAACCTCGCCAGCGCCTTCCAATTCGGCCACGGCGGCGTCTACGTTCTCAACCCGCCCTACCTGCTCTTCTATGCCGACAGGAACCGCGACGACATCCCGGACGGCGACCCGGAGGTGCTTCTCACCGGTTTTGGCATGGACGACGCCCACTCGGTCGCCAACTCGCTCACCTGGGGGCCGGACGGCTGGCTGTACGGCTGCCAGGGGAGCACGGTCACCTCGAACATCCGGGGGATCGAGTTCCAGCAGGGGGTCTGGCGGTATCACCCGCGGCTGAAAGAGTTCGAGCTCTTCTGCGAGGGGGGAGGCAACTCCTGGGGGCTCGACTTCGACGACGACGGCAACCTCCTCTACAGCACCAACCACGGCGGCTTCGTGATGCTGCATGGCGTGCAGGGGGCCTACCTCTGGAAACAGTTCGGCAAGCACGGCGAGTTGCACAACCCGCACGCCTACGGCTACTTCGACCACGTCCCGCACCAGAACTTCTTCGGCGGCCACGTCACCGTCGGCGGCATCGTCTATCGGGGGGAAGCCTACCCCGAAAAACTCCGCGGCAAGTACATCGCCGGCGACCTCCTCGGCCACGGCGTCTACTGGCACGACATCGAGCCGCGAGGGACGACGTTTCAGACGAAACACGGCGGCGAGCTGATCGTCGCGAACGACACCTGGTTCGCCACCAGCGACGTCTGCCTCGGCCCCAACGGCTGCGTTTACGTCGCCGACTGGCATGACAAGCGAACGGCTCATCCTGATCCCGACGCGGATTGGGACCGGCGAAACGGGCGGGTGTACCGGATTGAGTACGCACCCACTAACCCGAAGCGCGAGCGAGGGAGTGACGACACTAGCCCGACGCGCAAGCGAGGGACGGAAGAGACCGCCTCCCAGGAATTGCCTGATTTGGCGAAAGCTTCCTCCGACGACCTCCTCAAACTCCTCTTCAGCAAAAACCACTGGCTGGCCACGCGAGCCCGGCGAATGCTGGGCGAAAAGCGGGATGCAAATGTCTTCCTACCCTTGGAGAAGATCATTGCAGAGTCCAAGGACGAGCACGACGCCCTCAAAGCCCTTTGGGCCCTCGACGTTAGCGGCGGCTTCTCCGAACCGCTCGGCTGCGAGCTGCTGGATCACAAAAGCCCTCTCATCCGCCGCTGGGTCGTGCGATTGCTCGGCGACCCGAAGAAGGTCGAGCCCGCCACCGCCGCCCGTCTGAGGAAACTCGCCGAAGAAGAAGTGAGCCCGTTGGTCCGCAGCCAACTCGCCTGCACCGCCATACGGCTGCCGATGAAAGATGCTATGCCGATCATTCGGACGCTCCTGGCACGCAGCGACACCGGCGACGAGAAGGATCCTTACATCCCGCTTCTCCTCTGGTGGGCCCTCGAACATCACTGCATCGCCGCCGAACTCGACTTGCCCGATTTTCTGACCGAAGGCCCAGCCGCCAAGAATCCGATTGTGCAGGAGACGATCCTGCCGCGACTGGTGCGGCGGTATGTGGCGGAAGGAAGCAAGGATGTCGATGAAGCGCTCGACGAAATTCTGACGCAGGTTGCCAAGGAATCGTTGTCCGCGCTGCTGGCGGCACTGGAGTTGGGGATCCAACAGCGACCGGTACGCCTAAAGCTTCTTCCGCGACTGGTGGAATTCGTCAAAAGTCAGCGAAAGGGTCGCGATGCGTCCGTGGTGCTGCGCTTGCTCGTGCGGCTGCGCGACCAAGATGCTCTCTGGCAAGCACTGGATGTTATCCTCGACCCGAAAAGTCCCGAAGCCGAGCGAATTGCCCTACTGAATCTGTTTCCTGTATCCTCTCCTGGAAGCGTGCAAAACACGGCGGAAAAACTGCTCGGCCGGGCCGAGCCGGAGAGGGTAAGGCTGGCGGCGATCTCGGCTTTGACCCAGGTTCCAGAGCGTTCTGGCGACGTGATCCTGCTAGCGGCCTATCCGCGACTCAGCGATCGCGAAAAGGGAGCCGCACGCGTGGCCCTCCTGAGCAATAAGCCCTGGGCCGGAGTCACTCTAGCCGAGGTAATCGCCGGCAAACTCTCCGCCAAGGATTTTTCGGTGGATGAGCTGCGTCTGGTGGCCACGCATCACACCGATTTCCTGGACGCTCGCGTGCGCGAGATTTGGGGGAAAGTGGACCCGCCCACCAAGGAGGAAGTTTTGGCCGATGTCCGCCGGCTCAACAACGATTTAAGAGCTTTTCCTGGCGACGCCAAATCCGGCAAAGAGCTGTTTACGAAGCACTGCGCGAATTGCCACAAGCTCTTCAGTGAAGGGAGCACAGTCGGTCCGGATTTGACGTTCGCCAATCGGACTGACCGGGACTTCTTGCTCATCAGCACGGTCGATCCGAGCGCCGTTGTGCGGAAGGAATTTCAGAGCCATGTGGCCCGGCTCAAAAACGGCACTGTGGTGACCGGCCTGATCGTTGAGAACAAACCACCGAAGATGGTCTTCGTCGATGCCAAGGGGCAGAAAACTGAGGTTGCCCATAGCGACATTGACGAAATCAAGGAATCGCCGACTTCCCTGATGCCGGACAACATCCTGAAGCAGCTCAAGCCCGACGAGTTGCGCGACCTGTTCGCCTACCTGCAAAAGCCGTAGCCGCACGCGGCCTCGCGTGCTGGCTTCTTCACAAGGAGCATTTCATGTCATTCAATCACGTAGCCACACGCGGCCCGCGTGTCGGCTTCTTCTACACGGTTGCCATCGTTGCGCTCTCAAGCCTACACGCGGGCCGCGTGTGGCTACGAGCCGAGGAGCCCACCCGCCAGTACCAGAACTCGCTCACCCTTCTCAAGAACCCGCCTCCGCTCCTCGCCGATTATCCCGAGTTCATTGAGCCAGTGAAGGAACTGACGCGGTACGAAACGCCGTTGCTGGTGGATGATGAAGGTGCGGACTTGGAGGTGCGGGCCTGGCGGTTCTCGTACAACGCCCGTGGGATTATCGAGATGCCCAACAAGCTCAAGGCGGCGGATACGGCAGTCATCATGGTGCACCCTTGGGGGATCGATGACGGCCAGGGTTGGCGGACTCCGGAGCCGGCGGGGGTCTGCGACTTCTGCACGCCCGAGAAGAACCATCTGGCCGCCCGTCACACCAAGGAAATCATCAGCCCCTTCCACAAATCGCTGCGGGGCAAAGCGGCCTTTCAGATGTATAGCCTCCCCGGCAAGGAAGACCCCATCCGCAAGAAGCTCTACCGCGGCCTCCGCGGCAAGCCGACGCACGAAGACCGCAAGGTCGGCGCGAAGGAGTTGAAAGAGAAACTCAACTCCTTCCGCTACGCCGGCGAGCCGCTGCCGAAGACGATTGCCCTTTCCAAGGACAATCCGGTTCGCGACTACTTTAAGGCTTTCCCCGGACTCGATTCCAGCGCCAAGTTCAACAACGCCGGGTTCTGGGAGCTGCCGATCCCAGTGACGAGCGATCTGGAAACGCACCCCGACGACGTCGTCATCTACGACGGCGACGGCTATCCGCCACTCCGAGATTTCCTCAAGGAGCACAAAATCCGCCACGTGCTCCTCACCGGATACGCCACCGACATGTGTTACTGCAAAACGACAGCCGGCTATGAGAACCTCAGCAAGGATTTCAATGTCTTCCTCGTCGGCGACGCCACGCTGGCCACCTATCCCAGCAACAACACTCCCAAGTTCGCTACCAACGCCCACATCTCCTTCGCGGCTCTCAATCAGCTTGTAACTCAGATCTCGTGGGTGAAGTACGTTCCCAAGACGGCCAAAAAGTAGGAGCGGCTCACTCGGAAGGGGAATTCCGAAATTCGAATGGCGAATGACGAATTCAGAGAAATCCATTTGTCATTCTGAATTCGTCATTTCCTCAGGCGCTTCTCAAAAAACTCCAGCATCGCCTTTTCCGCTTTCACCGCATCCTCCCCTTTGAAGCCGTGGCCGGCACCGGTCAGGGTAAGCAGTTCAACTTCGACGTCGGCAGCCTTGAGCTTGTCGTGGATCCAAGTGGCCTGTTCATAAGCGACGTATTTGTCCTCGGTGCCGTGGATGAGGAGAGTGGGCGCAGCGGCCGGAGTGACCCAGTAGAGCGGGCTGGCAATGATGTGCTTCTTGCGCTCCTTGGTCGCGTCGCCGCCTAGCCACAACGGCAATACCTCCGCTGCATCGACGCTTTTGCCGTAGGACTTCGTCAAGTCGCTGGGGCCGTAGTAATTCACGACGCAGGCCACGCGGCTGGACTGGCCGGGGTTGCCGCCGGTTCCTTCCAGGGAAGGCACATCGGCGGTTACGCCGAGATATTGGACGAGGTGCCCGCCCGCGGAATCGCCGACGACTCCAATCCGCTCTGGATCGACATGGTACTTGGCAGCATTCGCCTTGAGCCAACGCACTGCCGCTTTCACATCATGCACGGCGGCGGGGAACTGATGTTTGGGGGCAAGGCGATACGTGACGGTCATCGCTACATAGTCTTTCTCCGCCAGCTGCTTGCAGAGCCCATCCCAACGCTCCCGCTTCCCCGCCCGGAACCCGCCGCCGTGAATGCAGATCACCGCGGGGAGCTTTGCACCCTCCTTTACTTCCCTGGGGCGGGCCAGGTTGAGTTGTAGATGCTCGTCGGCGGGGTTGGAGTATTCGATGCCTTGCTCGAACACAATTTCGCCGGCAGACGCAGACGCGAAACTGAATACAGCGACTAGGAGTGACAACATAGAAAGTTTCATGAGATGCTCCGTCAAAGACCAAATGCAAAAGCAATGAACAGAAGGAAACGAAGGTAACGAAGAAGAGAAGAAGGTTTGATGCTCTAGCACAACTCCATTCTGCCTTCGTTTCCTTTGTTACCTTTTGTTCAAAATGTCTTTCAATTGGAAAAATGCATTACGAAGAGACTTCCCAGCCCTTGCGATAATCCTTGGACAGGAGCGAGTTCGCCTCCGTCGCATTCGTCACTTTCATCGTCGCCGGGTCGTACTCGATCGTCTTACCGACGCGGTACGCGACATTCCCCAGGAGCACAATCTCCGTGAACGGTCCGGCATAGCCAAAGTTGCTACCCGTGCGACTACCCGTCTTGCAGGCGGCGAGCCACTGTTCATGATGGCCGGGGGACTTGGGAAGGAAGGGTTCGGGGCCTTTGAAATCCTTGAACTGCTCTTCGGGGAGGAGTTTGGGCACACCATCGTGGGCGATGGCGATCTTCCCCTTGTCGCCGATGAACAGCGAGCCGTTCATGAGGAGCTCCTTGGCGATCTCTGCCGGCGGCTTGGCTTCCCCTTCGTACCAGAAGGCTTTGACCGCGGGGAGCTTCATGTCATTCTGGCCAATCCGCTCGCCAAACTCAAATTGAGTCTCCATCCAGGTCGGCCCGCTGTGCGGATTAGAGGCGGGGCCCTTGGAGGTGACCTTCACCGGTCCGCCGAGTTCCAAAGCCCAGAAGCTCGGATCCATTAGGTGGATCGCCATGTCCCCAATCGCCCCGCAGCCAAAATCCCACCAGCCTCGCCATTTGAACGGGACGTAGGCCGGACTGTAATCCCGCTCCGCGGCCGGGCCGAGCCAGAGATCCCATTTCAGGTCTTGAGGAATCTCCGCTTTCCCCGTTGGCTTTTCGACCCCTTGCGGCCACCAGCGGCCAGGACGGTCGGTGATGACGTGGACTTCCTTGACATTGCCGATGGCTCCCGTCTGGATCAGTTCGACCAGCCGGAGATAACCGGGGTGCTCGTGGTTTTGCGTTCCCATCTGCGTGGCGACTTTCATCTTGGCCGCAGTCTGGGCGATCAGACGGGCTTCGTGAACCGTATGGGTCAGCGGCTTTTCACAATAGACGTGCAAGCCGCGACGGAGGGCGCGGATGGTGGCTGGCGCGTGGTGATGGTCCGGCGTGGCGACGACGACGGCATCGAGGTCCTTTTGTTCGAGGAGCTCCCGATAATCAGTGTATGCCTTTGCGGTCTTGAATCGAGATGCCGCGCCGCCGAGGCGTCCCTCATCCACGTCGCACAGCGCCACGATGTTCTCGCCCGCCACTGCCGCCAGATCCCCCGCTCCGCGCCCGCCGACGCCGATCACGCCGATGTTGAGACGTTCATTCGCGCCGAGGACTCGCGATGTAGAAACCAAGGGCAAGCCGGCTCCCATAGCAGCGGTGAGCGCGACCGAGGATTGCAGGAATCGGCGGCGGGGAAGTTTGCGAGACATGAGTAAGTCCTGAAAGGTGGGTGCTTGTGCCGCTATCGTACCGCTTGCGGACCGCTGCCCGCAACTAACCCACGAACTGCTCTTGACATGGTTTCTCTCCCTCCATTACAAGCCGGGGCCTTTTCTACCTGAACCGCCGGGCGGCATTCGCTGCGCGGTGGAACCGCGGCATTTCGTCCGCCCGAAGGAACATACGCGTGCAATCACTTCGCTTGGCCATCACCCTCGCTGCCTTGTCCGTCGTTGTGCTTTCCACGAATGGCACTGCGGATGATCCCCATCCTTCGCCGGCCCCGGCTCGGGGAACTACGCGAGTTCCTCCGGCTTCCCCGCGCAGGCCGGTAGCCGAAGCAGAGGAGCGTTCCGGCCACAATCATGCCGAAAGCGGCGTGGACTATTATCCTGAAAATCAACTGCTCGGTGACGTCTTCGAGGAAGATTACGCTGGCAATGACTGCGGCTTTGGCAACTGCGGACGCTGCCGCAATTGCTGTGGCACCCTCTGCAATCCGGGGGGCTGCGGCATGTACGTCCGGGCGGACTATCTGCTCTGGAGCACCAAAGGAATGCACGTGCCGGCGTTGGTCACCACCGGCGATCCCGCGGTTACAGCAATCCCCGCTGGCGTCATCAACGAAGACGGCAGCCTCCCCGGCAACACGCAGGTCCTCTTTGGAAACGACCTGATCAACAACCAGGGACGCTCGGGCGGACGCATCGTCATCGGGATGTACGTCAACCCGTGCTGGGCCGTTGAAGGTGACTATTTCGGTCTGGCCGATCAGCGGACCGCGTTTCGCAGTGATGCCACGGGTAATACCTTTGTCGGCATCCCGTTCTTTGACGAATCCAATGACGGCTTGCCGGCAGTTTTCACGGTGGCGCCAGGTGCCGGAGGCCCGTTGGGTAGCGTCAACATTGATGCCGTCACCCGTTTTCAAGGCGCCAACATCCGCTTCCTCCGCAATCTCTGTTGCTGGGAAGGGTGTGGCCCTTCTTGGTGGGACGGCTGTCCGATCCCTCTGGCGAAGCGGTTCGACCTTCTCCTAGGCTATCGCTACAACCGGCTGGACGATTCACTCACGATCAATCAGCAGCACAGCATCCAAGGGACCGTCCGCGACGGCAGCGACGTCTTCGACACCGAAAACACCTTCAATGGCTTTGACCTGGGGACCAGTTTGCGGTTTCGCCGTGCTTGCTGGTCACTGGATTTGACTGCCAAGATTGGCATTGGCAATACCCGGAGCGTGGTGACAATCGACGGCGTCGCCTTGCAAAGCAATGTGCAGCAAACACCCGGCGGCAGCATCCTGGCGGTCTCGAGTAACAGCGGCCGCTTCGTGAACACCTCCTTCACCATGCTGCCGGAAGTCGGCCTCGACCTTGGCTATCAGATCAATCCCTGCTGGCGGTTTAGGACTGGCTACACGCTAATGTATTGGTGCGGCGTTTACCGCCCCGGCGACCAGATCGACCAGCACATCAACCCCAACCTCTGGCCCCCGCTCCCCATTAATGGCAATAATGCGGGCCTCTGGCCGCAATATCCCGGCCGGGCCAGCGACTTCTGGGCTCAAGGGGTCAACTTTGGACTGGAAGCCCGCTGGTAGGTTCCTACCTCCAGCCGGGGTCGGGAGTCTTTGGCGCGGGTGTCTCTGCCAACAGAAAATTGCTTGCCGCCAAAGACTCCCGACCCCCTCACCACCATGTCCGCCACTCCAACTCCATTCGGCGCACCCGAACTGCGCCTTCCCGACGAACTCCGTGGGCCGCTGCAAACGCACATCGCCCAATTGCACAGCCGCTTTCTCGACCGCGGCTGGGGCGGGCGCGTCGGCTTTGGAATTCGGCCGGCGCTGATCGTCATCGATCTGGCCATCTTCTGGACGAAACCCACCACCCAGGTCGGCTCCGATCTTGAATCGGTCATTCAGAACACCCTGACCGTATTAGACGCCTCACGCGCCGCCGGCATCCCGATTTTCTTCACCAGCTACGCGCTCGATCCGTCGGATCCGCCCAGCCCACAAAACAAAAAGCTTCGCATGAGCAGCGCCGCAGCCAGCGACCCGGCCATGTTCGACCTCGATCCGCGGCTCGAGCGGCGGCCCAGTGAGAAACTCATCCGCAAACGCTACGCTTCTGCGTTCAAAGGGACGAATTTTCACGAGATGCTCGCTTCTCTCTCCATCGACACGTTGATCGTCACCGGCGTCAGCACCAGCCACTGCGTCTACGCCACTTGCCGCGATGCGACCGATAGCGTCCGAGTCATTGTGCCGAAAGAAGCGGTCGGCGAACGCTGTGAGCTGCTGCACGAAGTGAATATGCTGGACATCGAGCTGGATTTGGGCGACGTGATGCCCGTGGCGGAGGTGATTGGAAAGTTGCGGGGATTGTCCCCTATCGCTTGACGACACCTGATAGAAATGCAGCAGGTTAAAGCTCGTTTCCTCGATCTGCGCCGTCACGCTCTGCGGCCACGCATCCAGCTTCACATCCGCCAGCAGCCAGTTCTCCGGATTGTGGAAGCGGTTTCCCAGATGTTCGTTCAGCGCGGGCAGGAGTGCGGATTGGCATCCCATCAAGGATGGAGCAAGCGAGTTCAGCCTCGCCAAGCCGCCGCAGTGCGGAGAGAATCGCTGAGGGTGCGACGAGATTTGCCTTGATTGTGGTGATTTCTTGAGCGAGAACGATAGGATATTGAACTGGAAAACTCTGCCATCCGTCCTGGGTGCCATATGCCCGAAGACCTGAACCCCACGGTCGATCACGTTGCTAAGTCCACTGCCAAAATCGCGGTTGATTGGACCGGCGCTTACGTCGCTGATCCAGACACCACGTTGCCGGAACGTCCGACCGGGCATCCGGGCTCCGGCCAGTTTCCGTCGATTCCGGATTACGACATTCACGGAGAGATCGCCCGCGGCGGGATGGGTGTTGTCTTGGAAGCGCGGGACGCGGTGCTCGACCGCGAAGTGGCGATTAAGGTGCTCTTGCCAGGCAGTGATTCCACAACGGCGGCCGAGCGATTTGTCCGCGAAGCAAAACTCACGGCCAGGTTGCCTCACCCAGGAATACCGCCGGTACACTCGATGGGGACGCTCGCGGATGGTACTCCCTATCTGGCCATGAAGTTGATCCGGGGCCAAACCTTGGCAAAACTCCTGGCGAGTCCCGACCGGCCCAGCTTGCCGCGTCTGTTGCAGATTTTCGAGCAGATCGCCCAGGCGGTGGGGTTTGCTCATACGCAGGGGATCATTCATCGCGACCTGAAACCGCTGAACGTGATGGCGGGAGCGTTTGGCGAAGTGCAGGTAATGGACTGGGGGCTGGCGAGGGAATTGCAGGATGCGAATGTCGGATTGCAGGGGGAGAAGGCTACGAATCTAGTCCAACAAGCTGACACAACCCTTACTGGCGCGATTCTGGGGACTCCGGCGTACATGTCCCCCGAGCAGGCACGGGGAGATGCAGTCGATGCCCGTACAGACGTCTTCTCACTTGGCGCGATCCTGTGCGAAATGCTCACCGGTGAGCGTCCTTGGGGAAACGGTTCCACCGTGGAGTTGTTGGGGCGTGCTCAGCAAGTGTTGCTGGAACCTTGCTTTCAGCGACTGGCGGCCACTACGGCCGACTTTGAGCTTCTCGCATTGGCCAGGCGCGCGCTTGCGCCTCGAGTGGAGGATCGCTTTGTAAACGGCCAGGCCGTGGCGGAGGCCGTGGCGCATTATCGCAGCGGCGTGGAAGACCGCTTGCGCCAAGCCGAAACGAACCGCGCCGCGGCAGAAGCGAGGGCCAGTGAACAAGTCAAAAAGCGGCGCGTTATGCAAGTTGCCGGCGGCGTCATCGCTGCCGTCCTACTCCTGGGAATCATCGGCACGACGCTCGGTTTGCTGGAAGCCAGGCAGCAGGAACACCGTGCCAACACAAAGGCTGCGGGGGAGCACCTGGCCAGGCTCGATGCTCAGGCTCAGGAACGCAAGGCCCTGGCGGCGGCTGCCGCGGAGAAATTCGCCAACGAGCAGACGAGAAACGGCAACGAGATCATCCTGAAAATATTTGAGGATCTGGATATCCGCAAAGTCAGGCAAGGTCGTGACCCGCTGGAAGATGTATTGGCAAAAAGACTGGCGAAAGCGGCCGCTCAACTAGAAGGGGCATCTGTGGGCAAACCCGTGGATGTGGCCCAATTACAGAACCGACTCGGGCAATCGCTGCTAACTCTTGGTTATCCCGACGAAGCGATTCCGCTGTTGCAAAAGGCTCGCGCCACCAGATCCGGAGCGCTTGGCTCCAACCATCGAGACACACTCCGAAGCATGACCAACCTCGCAGAAGGCTACCGCGCTACTGGGAAGCTGGACTTGGCCCTGCCGCTCCTTGAAGAAACGCTGAAACTCACGATCGCAATGTTCGGCCCCGACGACCCCGACACACTCATTAACATGAACAACCTTGCTCTGGGCTACCACGTTGCTGGAAACCTGGATTTGGCCCTGCCGCTCTACGAGGAGACGCTGAAGCGAAGGACCGCAAGACGCGGTCCCAGCGATCCTGACACACTCTATAGCATGAGTAACCTCGCTTCGGGCTACCGAGCTGCTGGGAAGTCTGACCTGGCCCTACCATTGTCCGAAGAGACTCTGAAATCAATGAAGGCGAATCTCGGGCCCGACCACCCCGACACGCTCGGTAGCATGAACAACCTTGCCGTGAGTTACCGGATCGCTGGGAAGCTGGACCTGGCCTTGCCCCTGCTCGAAGAGACTTTGAAGCTCAGGAATGCGAAACAAGGCCCCGACCATCCCGACACACTCACCGCCATGAACAATTTGGCCATGGGATACTGGGCCGCTGAGAAGCTGGACTTGGCCTTGCCGCTGCTCGAGGAGACGCTGCGCCTTAGGAAGGTCAAACGCGGCCCCAACCATCCCGATTCTCTCACCAGCATGAACAACCTCGCGTTGGGTTACCGGAATGCAGGAAAACTCGATTTGGCTCTTCCACTACTCGAGGAGACTCTGAAATTGATGAAGGGGAAGCACGGCCCCGACCATCCCGATACGCTCGCCAGCATGAACAATCTCGCGATGACCTACCAGGCCGCTGGGAAGTTGGACTTGGCCCTGCCGCTACTCGAGGAGACGCTGCGGCTTGGGAAGGTCAAACGCGGCCCCGACCATCCCGATTCTCTCACCAGCATGAACAACCTCGCCTTGGGTTACTTGGCCGCTGGGAAGCGGGACATGGCCCTGTCGTTGTTCGAAGAGATTCTGGAGTTCAGGAAAGTGAAGCACGGCCCCGATCATCCCGACACGCTCGTCAGCATGGGCAACCTCGCCACCGCATATCTTGAATGCCAACAGGGAACGAAAGCTGTGCCGTTGTTCCAGGAGTACTTTCAACAGCAGCGAAAGCGAACCAAGGCGAACGATTCTGGCTACGCAACTCAACTTGCCAATACTTCACACCGACTACTGAATGCGGGGCTGTTTGCGAATGCCGAGCCGTTTCTTTACGAGTGCCTGGCAATCCGCGAGACAGTGCAGCCAGTCGCCTGGACAACCTTTGAGACGAAGTCGATGCTTGGTGGTGCGCTGCTGGGGCAGAAGAAGTACAAAGAGGCGGAGCCGCTGCTGCTGGCCGGGTACGAGGGAATGAAGCAGCGCGAGGAGTCGATCCCAGCGCCAAGCAGATTTCGACTCCCCGAATCATTGGATCGGCTCATCGATCTCTCCATGGCCACGGACAAGCCCAATGACGTGAAGAAGTGGCAAGCCGAACGGGCGAAGTACCCGCAGCCGGCGCCGGTGACGCCCGTCGTGCCGAAGTGAGAATCAAACGGCAGGGAATTTCCTGTTACCCATGAAACGCAAGCCTAGAACCAAGGAACAGCAAATCCAGGCCGAAACGACGCCGCTTGCCGTGCTGGCTCAGACGGGGACTAGCCATGTGCTGACTCGCGCAAACGGCGAGCTGCTCAGCTTGCGGCCGCGGACTTTCTTTCCGCTGGTGGGGATGATTTTTGGTGGAGGGACTCTAGCCTTGGGAGGCTACGTGGTGTGGCAGGGAAACACAGCCGGATATTTTATCGGCGTGGTGGGTGGGGTGTTTGTCGCCGTATTCCTGCTCCTCATGGCGTTCACACGGCGAATGGACTTTGACCGCACCCGCGGGGAGCTGGTTCTGCGCCGCCTCTGGTCGTGGAGAACGATCCCCCTGACATCCATTCAGGCTGTGCAGCTCATCGAAGGAGGCTGGCAAGGGGGTGGCAGTAGCCAAACTCCGCCATTCTTTACATACCAGGCCAATCTCGTCCTCAACAATCCCGACGAGCCGCGGCTGAACATGACCAACACCTCCAACTGGGACGCGACCTGGACGCTGGCCAGCGAAGTGTCGGAATTTCTGAGTGTGCCGCTGGTAAATGAAGTAGCATCCGAGTGAAGTGACTTATCCTCGCCGCGTTGCCAGACGCCCATAGATATCCACCAGAAACGCTACCGCCCGCCCCTTGCCGATGTTTTCGATCTTATGCGGCACGTCGGCGGGATAGTGGGCGGAGTCTCCTTTGCTGAGGTCGCGGGTTTCGTCGCCGGAGGTGAGGCGGACGGAGCCTTCTTCGATGGTCAGGAACTCGCGGGTCCCCTCGTAGTGCGGCGAGCTGACCAGCGCGCCGGCCGGCTTGAGAGTCAACTCGTAGAACTCGACGTCTTTTTCCAGGTGCAGCGGCGAGAGGGTGCGGATGCGGCACTGGGGGTCGTCACGGAACAGAAAATCCCGGTCGCTGTGGCGGATGACTTCGATTTTGGGAGCCGATGCCGGAGCATCGACGAGATCCCCGAGGGACAGACCAAAGGCCTGGGCGATGCGGTACGCCACCCCCAGCGTGGGATTGGCCGCCCCTCGCTCGATTTGGCTGAGCATCGAGCGGCTGACGCCGGAGAGGCTGGCGAGCTGCTCCAGCGTCCAGCCCTTGTCCCGCCGCATCCCCTTGACGCGGTCGCAGACGAGCTGCTGCAAGGGCTCCGCTGCGTGGGATAGGCTTCCAGCCTGTGCCGTTTTCGCCTGTTTTCTCTTCACTGCTTTTCTCGAAAGTGGCATTTCCACAATACTGGATTTCACCTCTTGTAAACCGGATGCCAGGATTCTACTATAGCAGAAGTCGATTCCAGTTTCCAGGAACCAGTGGGGTAGGCTTCCAGCCTGCCCAAAACTCCGCTCTGGGCAGGCTGGAAGCCTACCCCACCTTTGCGAGTGACCCATGAACGACCATATCCCCGCCACGATGCCCGCCATCCGCAAGCTGAGAAGCGAGCCCGGCCTGTGGTGGCAGCCGGAGACGCCAGTGCCGAAGATTGGCCCGCGCGAGGTGCTGGTGGCCGTGACCCACGCCGGCATTTGCGGCACCGACCGGCACATCTATGAATGGGATGCCTGGAGCAAGAGCCGCGTGCAGCTTGGCATCACGACGGGGCATGAGTTCGTGGGGAAGGTGGTGGCGATGGGATCCGCCGTCACGCGGGCGCAAATCGGCCAGCGGGTCAGTGCCGAGGGGCACATCGGCTGCGGAGTTTGTCAGCCTTGCAGGACCGGGAACGGGCACATTTGCGAGAAGGTGGACATCCTCGGCATCGATTGCAACGGCTGCTTCGCCCAGTACGTGGCGGTGCCGGAAGAAAACCTGTGGCCCGTTCATCCCGACATCCCCAGCCACATCGCCGCGATCTTTGATCCGCTCGGCAACGCCATGCACACGGTGATGGCGGCGGGTGTGAGCGGGCGGAGCGTGCTCATCACCGGCGTCGGCATCATTGGATTGATGGCGGTGACGATTGCTCATGCCGCGGGGGCCGGAACCATCATGGTCACCGACCGGGACGAGAAGCGGCTGGCGCTGGCGAAAAAGCTGGGGGCCGATCACGCCTTCCATGCCAGCGACGAAAACTGGCCCGCCAAAGCCCGCGAGCTGACGCACAACCAGGGGCCGGAAGTGCTGCTGGAAATGAGCGGCCACCCCAAGGCGATCCGCCAGGGCTTTGCCGCCCTCCGCAACGGCGGCACGGCGGCCTTGCTCGGCATCCCCGCGGAGCCGGTGCCGCTGGACCTGCCCAACGATATCATTTTCAAGGGGGCCACAGTGCTGGGCATCAACGGGCGGCGGATGTTCGAAACCTGGTATCAGGTGGAAAGCTTCGTCCTCTCCGGCCGGCTGAACCTGGAGCCAATCGTCACCCACCATCTGCCGCTGGCTGATTTCGAGAAGGGCTTCAAGCTGATGCAGGCGGGGGAAGCGATCAAGGTGGTGCTGGAAGTAACGCAGTAAGGAACCATCGCATGCCCAATGCCTCCTTCGACGCCCGTGCCCGCGACCTGCTGAAGTCCCTGGAGGATTCCCGCCAGCTGAAGCGGTTCCATCATTTGGAAGGGGCCCTCGGGCCGACGGCACGAATTGAAGGAGTCGGCGAAGTCGTCGTTCTCTGTTCGAACAATTACCTGGGGCTGGCGAGCCATCCGGAAGTCATCGAGGCCGGCCACCAAGGGCTGAAGAAATACGGCGCGGGGACTGCCAGCGTGCGATTTATCTGCGGCACGCTGGTTTGCCATCGGGAGCTGGAAGCGACGATCGCCAAATTCGTCGGCACCGAGGCGTCGCTCAGCTACGTCAGTTGCTGGAACGCGAACGAGGCGGTCTTTCAAACGCTGGTGGGGCCGGACGACGTCATCCTTTCCGACGAGCTGAATCATGCAAGCATTATCGACGGCATTCGGCTGGTGCCGCGGGCGATCGAGCGGGCGGTCTACAAGCATAGCGACCTGGCGGATTTGGAAGCGAAGCTGAAGCAGCACGCGGGAAAGGCCTGCCGCTGGGTAGTGACGGACGGAGTCTTCAGCATGGAAGGGGATGTGGCCCCTTTGCCGGAGCTTGTCGCCCTCTGCAAAAAGTATGAGGCCCTGCTCGTCGTCGATGATTCCCACGGCATCGGCGCACTGGGCAAAACCGGCCGCGGCACCCCCGAACATGCCGGCTGCTTCGGCCAGGTAGACATTCTCACCGGCACGCTCGGCAAAGCGCTCGGCGGAGCAGCTGGAGGTTATGTCGCGGCAGCACCGCACGTGGTTGAAGTCCTCAAGCAACGTGCTCGGCCGAGCCTGTTTTCCAATGCCGTCCCCGCCACCGTCGCCTGCAGCGCTCGCAAAGCCATCGAGATCGTGGATCGCGAGCCCCAGCGGGTGCAGAAGTTGCGAGACAACATCGCGCTTATGCGGGCGGGGCTGGCAAAGCTCGGCTTTGACATCCACGCTTCCCCCACCGCCATCATCCCCGTCATGATCGGCGACGCAGCCGAGGCCATCGCCAAGAGCCAGCGCCTGCTGGAGCTGGGCGTGATGGTCATCGGCTTCGGCTTCCCCGTCGTCCCCAAGGGACAGGCCCGATTGCGCGTGCAGGTTTCGGCGGCGCTCGAGCGGGAGCACTTAGAAAAGGCGCTCTCGGCATTTGCACAGCTGTAATGGACGTCAGAATCGGACAGTCGGTTTATCGCCGCAGCGACGGCTGTTTGGGAACCAGCCCCAGAACTGGCGCTGAGGATTCGGCCAGATGGATCTGCACGGGGCTGCCAGCGGATTCTTCCAAGGTCTTCTGAGGACCGCCGCTGCCGACAACAACGAGGCGGTCGGCAGTGATGCCGTGGCGGTCGAGGTAGTCGGCGACCGCGCCGGCTCGGGCCGCACCGAGTTGCCGGTCGTTGGCATAGCGCGGTTTGTCGTCGCCCGCTCTCTGCTTCTTCATGCCGGTGGACGAGCCAGAAACGAGCACCCGCAGCTCTTTCGTTTGCTCCGCCTTGAGCCAACTCGCCAGGTCGTCCAATCGCTTGCGCCCTTCGACAGTCAGGCCCGCTTCGTTTTCATCGAAGGTGATATCCACCTGGTAGCGAGCCGTATCCGTGATGGCGTCGTATTGCAGGCGGGAGTCGCGCTGAGCGAGCGAGCGGAGTGTAGGCACGACTTTGGAACTGGTGTTGGTGGAGCCGCCGCTACTGGGTTCTTTCGGTGGTGTTGTCGGCGGCTTGGAGGACGAAGGAGTTGCGGGCGCGCGCCATGGTAACTTCTCGCTTTTCTTGGGAACCGTAAGACTCTCGCCCCGGCCCTCTCCTAAGGGAAGTGGGAGGTTCTTCGTCGAGGCGCTGCGCGCTCCATCATCCCAATCGCTCTTGCGGCCTGTCAGGCGAAAGATCTCTTTCTCCGATTGGTCGAGCCGCTGTTCGAGCGCAGCGGCTCGTTGTTGCAGGGCTTCCTTTTCTTCTTTCTGCGCCTTGACCGTGGAGATGAGCTCCTGCTTTTCGGTCTGAATCTGGCTCACCTGGGCGTTTGGTCCGGCGCACCCGGAAACCGCGGTAAGCGCAGCTATGATTGGCAGCAGAAAGTGATTCGCAGATTTGCGTGGCATCGATTCGACTCCTTTCGAATCCATTGGCAGCCTGCACACTCCGGGCGCAGGCTGTCCGCTCACGAAGTGAGCGGACAACTAACCCTTCAGTCCAAACGTATTGATGACAGCATCCATCAGACTGGTGGAAGCCGAGCCGGCTCCATTCCAACTCCACATATTGAGCATTACGTCGGTCATGAACATTCCCGTCACGGCCAGCAGCATGACAATTGCGAACAGGCTCAGTACGTTCCAGATGGAATAAGGCAACTCCACCGGCTGCATGTACATGGGCGCTCCGGCCGGCGCCATGCCCGGACTGAGCGTGGCAGCGGCCAGCGGGTCGGCTGGGCCGGCCATGTTGGCGGCGGCGAAGGCGTCGTCGGCCAAAAGGGCAGGCTGCTCGCCGGCTTTCAGCATCGTGGCCGCGTTTTCGTCGAAAGCTTCCGAATCTTCCAGGGCAATCACTTGCGAACCGCTGTCCGACTCGTCTTCCATCAGCGCGTCGCTGGCGGAGAGCATAAACTGGTCGTCCGCCTTGAGCTGGGTGGCCTCTTCGGGATCGGCGGGCTCTTCTTCCAAGGCGATGACGTCGTCGTCTTCCGGCAATTCCAGTGAATCCACCGCGGAGCCGCCCAGATCGAGCGGTTCTTCGTCCAGGTTCAGACCACTGTCGCTGGGTTTGAGATTGATGCCGCTATCGCCGGCCCCGAGGGTCACATCCGAGCCAGTGCCGGACTTCTTGCCGCTGCCAGTCTTGCCAATGTCTTCATCCAGAGCGTCGTCGCTGCCGAGTTCCAAGTCGTCATCCGCCATTTTCATTTCGTCACCAAGCGAAACCTCGCTGCCGCCGGCTGATTTCACTTTGGGCATGTCGCCAGTACCGCTGCCAGGCTTGACTGAGGGCATGTCGCCGGTACCACTGCCGGTCGAGGACTTGAGATGAGTACCGCCGAGCACGTCGGAGCCTTCTCCACCCTTGAGACGAGCACCGGGAGCCTGCAACAGCTTGTCGCTTCCTTTGCCGGAGCCTTTGCCCGAACCCTTTCCCGAGCCCCCTTCGGTCGCGAGTTGCAGATCGCTGTCTCCAGCGCCCTTCTTGCCCTGCTTGCCGATGATCGTGCTGCTGGTTCCTTCCGCGCTGTGTCCCAGCTCTTGTTCGGTGACCAGGATCGATTCCGGATCGTCTTTCCCGCGATCAGAAATGATCTTGGAAGAGAGGCCGCTGATGAGGTTGTCAAATTCCTCGTCATTAGCAGCGAAGACGGCGGAGCCAGCGCCGGAGCCTTGTCCGCCGCGCTCGGCCATGACCCGCTCCACCTCTTCCATCTTGAATTTCCAGCTCGCCCCATCCCGATAGCCGAAGATGTCTCCGCGGGAGCGCATCTCGACGAGCTCCTCGGCGGTCACGCCAATCATCTTCGCGGCTTCTTTGAGATCCACAAACTTGCCGGCCATCGGAGGCTCCAGTGCAGCGACTTACGGGTTTTCGGTTGATTCGCAGGTGGCGAGGCCGATTATTCCGCAAGTTACTTGTGTTAGGCCGGCAGGTGCCGGCTTATCGTTGCTCCGCGAGCGCGCGAATTTCTCGCGGCGTCGGAGTGCCATGACTCGTATTGTACTCCTCCATGAGTAAATCCCAGTGAACATTCCGCACGCTCCGCAGAGCCAGCGAGCCGTTCACTTTATCCACTTGATAGACCGCAATGACGCGCGTCCTCGGGTCCACAATCGTGACTTGCTGTTTGCCATCGGACGCTTCAAAGGGCAGCGCGATGAGCTGGTCGGCCGGAGGCGTTCGCTCGGCAGGCACTCGTTGTGCCTGAGCCTGAGGGAACTCCACCGCCAGCGCCACAGCGCCAACAGCAATGCCAATGAGCACACAATATCCCGCGGTTCGCATCGGTCACCTCAACCTTTACGAGAGTGCGGAATATGGGGCCGTCAGACTCCATTCTAAAAGCCCCAAATTCCGTTTCAAGACTTAACGCACACATTCCTTCCGCAAAGGACAAGATTCTTGAACCTCGTCCGGTGGCCCCTAACGATAGTAGGGGGGCGGAGTTTAGCGAGGAGGAGACGAAATCCAAAGGCCGGAACGGGCCAAAAAAACGTCGGCAACGGCTAAAACAGGCCGAAAAAGCTTGCACCCATCAGCCGGCGCTGATATTTTCAACACCAAGACGTATGTTTGGTCTCTATTTCCCGGCTGGAGGCGGAGATGCTGCGAATCGTAGGAAGCGACGAAGCCGCCGGCCGGCCGTCCCGGCGAACGCTTCTCCAGGCGGCTGGGGCGGGGCTGTTTGGGTTGACGCTGCCGAAACTCTTTGCGGCAGAGCAGGGGGGAGGGGTTTCGTCCCTAGCCATAGTTCCCCCAGCCAGAGCCAAGTCCGTCATCTTCATGATGCTCTTCGGCGGGCCAAGCCAGCTAGAGACCTTCGACCTCAAGCCGAATGCCCCCACCAAAAGTCGTGGCCCTTTCAGCCCGACTCCCTGCAAAACTCCCGGCCTGCTCATTAGCGACCAACTGCCGCGGCTGGCGAAGATCAGCGACAAGTTCTGCGTTATCAAGACCATGACGCACACGTACAACGACCACAGCACGGCCGGCCACTACATGCAGACCGGCCATCCCTGGCATGTGCCGATTGGCCAGGGCTTCAACGCCACGCCGCGGGACTGGCCGTCGATTGGTTCCGTCGTGGAATATCTGAGTCAGCACGGCGGCATCCCCACCGATGGCCGGCTGCCGAGCTATGTCGTCACGCCAAATTTCTTGGGTCGTCTGGAAGAGTACACCATCCAGCTTCGCCGTCCCGGAGAATACGCCGGCTGGCTCGGCCGCGGCTACGATCCGCTCACGACGACGATTAACAAGCGAGACGCCAAGGACAATCCCTACTTTCGCGAATGCACGGACGAAGAGCTCAACTTCCAAATCCAGGGGCTCAAGCTGCCGCCGGAGATGACGCTCGACCGGCTCGACCGCCGCCGCTCGCTCCTCGCACAGTTTGACGATCAGCTTCGCACCGGTGGAAAAAACACAGCCATCGCCGCCCTCGACCAATTCCAGACCCGCGCCTGGTCTCTCGCAACCTCGGAGCAAACCCGCAAAGCGCTCGACATCAAGGCGGAGCCCAAAGACCTCCGCGACAAATACGGCCGCAATCTATTCGGCCAGGCAACCCTCATGGCACGCCGCCTCGTGGAAGCCGGCGTGAAATACGTCACCGTCCATTACGAGGCGGTCGATGGCTATAGTTGGGATTCGCACGTCCACAGCGACGACGTGAAGAAGCACCTGCTGCCGGGGCTCGATAATGCACTGGCATCGCTGCTGGAAGACCTCGACCAACGTGGTCTGCTCGACGAGACACTCGTAGTCTGTCTCGGTGAGATGGGGCGCACGCCGACCGCGAGCGAACGCTGGGGCCGCAGTCATTGGAGCACGCTGTTTCCCGCCATCATCGCCGGCGCGGGAATTCGTGGCGGCACCGTCTATGGAACCACCGACAAAGATGCCGCTTACGCCACCGACAAACCGGTCAAACCGGAAGACCTTGCCTGCACCATTTACCACGCCCTTGGCATCGACCCGCACATGCACGTTCCCGACGCCCACGGCCGCCCGGTGGCCATCGTGGACGGGGGCCGGCCACTGACGGAGTTGTTTGGATAGCTTAGCCGCCGCGTCCAAGCGGCGTTTCCCCGCGTGGACGCGGGGGCTAAGCATTGAATTAGGCTACAATGAGAGGAACCTATGCTCCATTTCCACGACAGCCGCTCCTCTCGCCGCTCCTTTCTCCAAGTCGGCGGTCTCGCGCTCGGTGGGCTGACGCTGCCAGGCCTCCTCGCCAATCGCGCTCAGGCTGCGGCCAACAATCGGCCGGTCAAGGACAAATCGTGCATCTTCCTGTTCCTCCACGGTGGGCCGAGCCAGTTTGAAACGTTCGATCCCAAGATGGATGCCGCCGCGGAGATTCGGAGCACCACCGGCGAAATCCCCACCAAGCTCAGCGGCATCACCTTCTGCAGCACGTTTCCCAAGCTGGCGGCCTTGAACGACAAGTTCTCGATTGTCCGCTCGTTCCGTACCGGCGATGCCAATCACGACATCAAACCGATTGTGAGTAAAGGGACGCTCGGCGCGAATATCGGCTCGCTCTATGCCCGCGTGGCCGGCAGCAATCATCCGGCGACCGGAATGCCGCTTAACGCCTGCCTCTTTCCGCGCGCCATCGAGCCCAAATCCCTTCCTGCCGTGGAAAACTTCGGCCGCTTCGATTCGGCAGGCCAACTCGGAGCCGCCTATGCCCCCTTTGTTCCCGGCGGCGGCGGAAGTTTCCAAAAGAACCTCGAATTGCACCTCGACAAGACTCGAGTAGACGACCGCCGTAACCTCCTTGCCGGCCTGGATAAGCTCAATCGCGAAGCCGACGCCGGCAAACTCGACGGTCAGGATAAGTTTCAACAGCAAGCGTTTCAGACCATTCTCGGCGGTGTCGCCAAGGCCTTTGACCTCTCGCAAGAAGACGCCAAGACCATCGCCCGCTACGACACGGCTCCGCTCGTCCGCCCCGACCAAATTAGCCGCAAGTGGAACAACTACAACAATTACGTCGACAACTCCCAGACCCTCGGCAAGCTGCTCCTGCTCGCCCGCCGCCTTTGCGAGGCCGGCTGTGGGTTCGTGACAGTGACGACGAGCTTTGTGTGGGACATGCATGCTGATGTGAACAACGCCCCCTGTGAGGAAGGGATGGCCTACATGGGTCACCCGCTCGACCACGCCGTCTCGGCCTTTATCGAAGACACCAAAGCCCGCGGCCTCAACGAAAAGATCCTCCTCGTTGCCTGCGGCGAAATGGGACGCACCCCGCGAGTCAATAAAGGAGGGGGCCGCGACCATTGGGGCGGCCTTGCTCCGCTCTTGCTCTACGGCGGCGGGCTCAAGATGGGCCAGGTCATCGGCCAATCCACTCGCGACGGCGGCGAACCGCAATCTGAACCCGTTGGCAACGAGAACCTGGTCGCCACCATCTTCGACACCATGCTCGACCTGCCGCAGGTCCGCCTCATGCCCGGCCTTCCCAACGACGTCCTCCGGCTCATGACCAGCGGCAGCCCGATTGCGGGGCTCTAAAAAAACCGTGGTGCAAAAGTCGCCACTTGTGATTTCGCAAGTCCTTGATAGCACGCAGTTTCCGAAGGTAGTCTCGCCGACTTTTGCACCACCCCCCTCCTTGAAAGTGGGGGAAAGGAACCGCATTTCTAACCACGGATGGCACGGACAGCACGGATCAGAAACGAAGTTCAGATGCGCATTCGCCAACTCGATTCCTATCTACGGAGTCTGCACTAACTCGGATTTCATCCGTGGAATCCGTGGTTCACCTCCTACCGGTGCCAAATCGCGTTTTCCAATCACTCCTTGGCCCACCCCGCGCGCGGCATCTCCCACTTCCACGCAACTTCATTTTCACTTGTCAAATATCCCGCCGGATTCTCGCCGGCCCGATAAGACTCAATTGTACACATATCCCAAGTGTCCGTCAAGTCCCCCCATGGGGGACACTCCAAGAATCCAGCATTCATGTTGACAGTCCCTCCCAGCGCATCTCCTATGACACCATAGTGCGCCGGTCTCGTGATATCGTGCCGGCGAACTTGAATATCATGCCGGTGCGTGTAATATCGTGCCGGTGCCGGTTACAATAAACACCAGTTAAACCAAGGAGCCAACCCATGAAGCTCCGCGACCAAATGACGCAGTCACGACGTCCCTGGCGCATCTGTGTCATCACGGGAGCAGTGATGCTGGTTCCGCCGCTCTTGGTGGCCCTGCAGATGAAACTTGTCCCTTCTCAACCGCCGGAGTATTGGCCGCTGCTCGTGGTGCTGACGCTGCTGGGTGGCGGACTATTCCTCGTTGGTGGGATTGGACAATGGAGTATCCGTTGCCCAAAATGCCAGGGCTTGTTTGGAATGGGTGATCCAACAAGAGATAAATGCTGCCGTCATTGCGGGGCCGATTTTGACGCAGAGGTCTAACCACACGTAGCATCGGAGCGGCGGGCAGTGCCAGGTTGTTGGTTCCGTTCATTCGCCGCCGCCCGGTGAACGAGGCCATTCGACGGAAACGTTTTTGCGAGTCCACTCATGAAGGCCATTGCTGGAGCCTTGCTCGTTCTTGCGGGTGCCATCCTATTCGCGGCCGGCACGCTCGCAGATGCTCTGCTTGCGGCCGCCAACCGGCTGGGGAACGCGGGAGGCCTCGCAATGTTGGCCGGCGGAGTCATCGGAGTGGTCGGTTTGGTAATTGTTGTTTTCGGTCTTGTCGCTGACTTGAAAGGGTCCCCGCAATCTTGAGACCGGGGTAACATGGAATCTTCACTGCTTCAGGGGCGATGGACCGTTCTCGATTTTGAAGACAGCGGCGACAAGGTTCCCCAGGAGATAGGATTCAGCACCATTGAATTCGCCGGAGAAAAACTCATCCTAGAAAAGGAAGGGGCCGGCCGCTTGGAGCTGTCCTTTCGCGTGTTTGCCTCCACCCGACCAAAGTCACTGGAAATCGAGGCGAACACGCCCGAGGGCAACCGCTTCTTCATGACAGGCATCTACGCGTTTGAAGGAGACCTGTTGCGGGTGTGCTGGAACGACAGTGGTCATGGTCGGCCGACGACGTTCGAGACGAACGCCCAAACAAGGGGCTTGTCCTTCGTGCTGAAGCGAGTGCCCGCTGCTGGCGAATAGCCGCCGAACCAGTTGCTGCAGCAGACTGCCGCCGCCTTCTCGGTTTCTGGAGTTCGTAGCTCGCTCGGGTGGCGGCCGCCGCTGAGCTAATTCGTTCGCTCGGGCACTGCTGCCGATCTGGATGGGGAATCGGCACGGCTACGTGGCAAGCTTCTTTCAAACCCCTCCACCACCCATCGCTTCCCCTTCGGCACGACCTGGTGTCCTTCGGCTTCGAGCAACTCCTTTAACTTCTCCACTCCGCCGGGATACTTGGCGTTGAGCTCGCCGCCGGACTTGAGAGTACGCCAATACGGCGTCACTCGTTTCTTGCCGGCAGCGGCGGCTTCGTCGGCGGCATGGGCGGCGATCCAGGCGAAGATGCCCGTGGTGATGGGGCAGCCGACGGTGACTTTGTGCTGCTTCGCCAACTCAGCCCGAATCTCGTTGATGGTGATCAGCTTGCCGCGCGGCACCCCGCGCATGACCGCGTCGACCTGGCGCGGCGCGGGAATGACCATCGTTCCCGCACCCCATTTGGCCTTGGCTTTGCCGGTAAGGCGAATCACCTTCGGCAGATCCTTGTCATCCGCCAGCTTTTCCTGCCATGTCTTGCGCTTGCGACTGGTCATTGCATTTTCTTCCGCAGTGTCGCTCGGTGGATGCCGAGAATTTCCGCCGCCGCCGCTCGATTCTGGAGAGTGCTCTCCAGGACGCGGTCGAAGAGCGCGGGCTCGGCTTCCTGCAAGAACTGCTCATACATACTGCCGCTGGCCCCTTCCGCAGCGAGTTTGGCAGTGGCCCAATTGCGAACCGCGGTACGCAGCTCGCTGGCTATGTCTTGCTGCGGGCGAGCATCCAAATCCCGGCTTTCGGGGAGATGCTCGGGACCAATGGCCAGGCCGCGAGCCAGGATGGCGGCGTGTTCGACTGCGTTGCGAAGTTCGCGGACGTTTCCCGGCCAGGGCCGCCGCTGCATTTCCTCCATCGCAGTCTTCGTGAATGCTGTTTTGTCCGAGGGCAAGTTGACCGTTTGCAAAAACCGCTCGGTGAGCAGTGGAATGTCCTCCGGTCGCTGCCGAAGCGGCGGCAGCGAAATCTCGTAGCTCGCCAGGCGGAAGTACAAATCGCGGCGAAGGGTTCCTTCCTGCAGGCATTGCATCAGATCCCGGTTGGTGGCGGCAATCATCCGAAAGTTGCACGGCCGCGGCCGCGTGTCCCCCACCGGAGTCACTTCATGCTGCTCCAGCACCCGCAAAAGCTTGACTTGCACGCTCGGCGGAATATCCCCCATCTCGTCGAAGAACACCGTGGCCCCGTCCGCCAATTCCAGCAGCCCCACGCGGCTGGTGTCCGCCCCGGTGTAAGCCCCGCGGACGTGGCCGAACAGCTCGCTCTCGACGAGCAGCGGACTGAGCGAAGCCAAATTGACCGGTATGAACGGCTTGCTGCTCCGCGACGAATGCCGGTGAATGGCCCGCGCGACAAGTTCCTTGCCGGTGCCGCTTTCGCCGGTGACAAGTACGGAGACATCGGTCGGCGCAACGAGGGCGATCCGCTTGAAGACCTCCTGCATCACCGCGCTCTGTCCCAGAAGCTCTTCGTCCGAGCGGTTGCCGAGCGGCTGGGAAGCGAACTCTGCTCCGGGCTTTCCGCGAGCGCTCCGGCTCAGAGCGCGGCGAATTACCGTGGCCGCCTGTTCCAGGTCAAACGGCTTGGGAAGGTAATCAATGGCCCCCGCTTTCATCGCCCCAACGGCAGTTTCCAGATTGCCGAATGCCGTGATGACGACGATGGGTACTTCGTCGCCCTGCGCCCGCAACTGCCGCATTGCGGCCAGGCCATCCATCCCCGGCAGCCGGACATCCATCACAATCAGGTCGGGAGGTGACTTGGCAATGCGGGCGAGTGCCTCTTCGGCCGACGAAGCCACGCTGGCCTCGTGCCCCTCACTTTCCAACAGGCGCGACAACCCCCAGCAGATGGATTCTTCGTCATCGACAATCAGGACGTTGGCACGCATAGTTTAGGAAGAAGGCTGGTTCACTACTCTTCTTCTTCATCATCCTCCCGATCCGGATGCAGCGGGTCGTCCGCGCTAAAAAAGAAGTCACCAAGCCCGAGCGGCACGTCGCTGCCGCCGAGGGTGCGGGCTTTTTTCTGGGCAAGGCTGTGGAGGTCCAGGGCTTCGTCCCCCAGGCATTTTTGCAGGGCCTCCCGCCAAGCGGCGTCCTTGCTCATCGGGTGGGTCGGATCCTGCGCCAGCCGCTTCATGGCGAAGCGGAGCAGGTTGATGCCGTCGCGGGGGGAGAAATCGAGCTTCAGGTCGTGGGCTTGTTGCAAAAACTCCACGGTCATCGCCAGCATGTCAGCCTGGGCGAAGGGGAGGTGGTACTGGAGGATGGCCATCTCGTCCCGCTTGCTCGGAAAGCCGAGCTGCAACGTGGGCTGGAGGCGGCTGAGGATGTAGTCGGGGATTTCGTAAGTCGATTCGTCCTGGTTCATGGTGACGGCGCAGCGGAAATCGCGGTGGGCCTTGACCGTGATGCCGGCGACGATGCTCTCTACGTAGCGGCGATGGTCGAGCAGCGGAGCGAGGCTGGCCCACGACTTTTCGTTCATCCGATTCCCTTCATCCAGAATGCAAACGCCGCCGCGGATCATCGCGGTGACTAGCGGCGAGGCGTGGTAGGCGATCTTGCCGCTCTCGGCCAGCACCGGAGTAACGAGCAGATCCTCCGGCCGTGTGTCTGACGTGCATTGATAGATAAAAAGCTCCTGCTTGCGGACCTGGGCCCCCGCCATGGCCAGTGCCGTCTTGCCAATGCCCGGTGTGCCGATAAGCCGGGGGGCGAGAGGGAGGTCTTTCTCATCGACGACGATCCAGCAGGCTAGAAGCTGTCGCAGGATTTCCTGCTGGCCAATCCATTCCCCCTGCGCCTCGTGAGGCTGGCTGAGATGGAGGTGGATGCCGTCGATTTCGTGATGCCAGTGCATAGGGTTTTATCCTACTGCCCCGTCATAACCGCTCCAAGTCATGCAAAACGAAGAAGGTCGACTTGTAGCGAAGTTGCAACCTAGAGTTGGGGAGACATAGCATGCTCACGGCTTTGCGCGGGCATGTGGTTTGAATGAGCGTTGCTTCACGCCCACGCAAAGCCGTGGACGTTCCTCCCATGCACATCTCATGGTCAGTTTCCTTCCTCAGCCAAAGAAGGTATTCGCGTCCGCGGCGTGGTTTGATCGCGGTGTGCTCACGGCTGTGATTCTCGCGAGCGGTGTGGCGCTATCGCTGAACATTGCCGACCCGGACCTATGGGGGCATGTGCAGTACGGGCGAGACGCCCTCGTCAACGGTTTGCCGACGACGACAACTTACTCGTACATTGCCCATGGCTATCCCTGGATTAATCACGAAATCATCGCGGAACTTGCGCTGGCATTGGGCAACGACTTCCTGGGCGCTTGCGGACTGATGCTCATCAAGGTCGCAATCGGGATGGGGGTCATCGGACTCATGATTCGCCGAGCCCGCGTGCAAAAGGTCGGCCTGCTCGCCACGGCTGCCGTCTGCCTGTTAGTGGCGGTTTGCCTGGCGAATCACTGGACGCTGCGCCCGCAATTGATTTCGTATGCCAGCTTCGCGCTGCTTCTCACGCTGCTGGGTTGGTGTTTTGAGGGTTGGGAAGGGACGTGGCAGATTTGCTGGCCATCGCATGCACGCGAAACACAAGACCAAGACCCTCACCCCAGCCCTCTCCCAA
>SXGT01062171.1_pt1 | contig 41355 bp, 38 predicted proteins | sample 3176221 | NCBI WGS metagenome assembly SXGT01 (sample SAMN11356862, study PRJNA531348) | freshwater metagenome | isolation source: freshwater sample F1-120 | place: China: Fuxian Lake, Yuxi | collected 2017-12-25
CCTACGCGGTAGGTCGCAGGTTCGAATCCTGCCGAGGGCGCCAGTGGGATCACGCATTCGTTCTACGATGCCGCGATGGTCATCAGCGGCGATGCGCAGTCGACGATCGACGCACTGCACGCCCGCATCGCGGAGTTGACGCGAAGCGAAACTCGGCTGCGGGCTGCCCTCGACAACTCCACCGACATGGTGATCTTCCTCGAGGTCGGCGGCGATTGGTCGGCGAACAACACGGCCACCCGCAGACTCGGCTACGACCCCGAGTACCACCCGCCGCATCCGATCGAAGTGGTCCACCCCAACGATCGTGAGATGACCCTCAATGCGCTGCGAACCGTGCTCGACGGACAATGGGACGAAACTCAGCCGCTGATCGCGCGGCTGCGTCACGCCGACGGGCACTACGGCCACTACGAACTCCGCGGCCGATCGATCCTGGCTCCGGAGTCGCCGCGGGCCGCGGTCATCACCGCCCGTGGCGTCGACGCGGAGTATGCCGCACGCGCCGAAACACGCATGCAACAAGCGCAGCGTTTGGAATCGCTGCATCGACTCGGAGCAGGCGTCGCCCACGACTTCTGCAACCTGGTCGGAGCGGTCGCCAACCACCTCACCGTCATCGAACGACACGCCGACCTCGATGACCACGCGCTCGGGTCGCTTGCCGCGGCCCGCGAGGCCCTGGACATCGCCGGCGAACTCAGTCGCCGGCTCCTGCAGTTCGGCGACACGCGGGAACGGGCAACCACTCCGGTCGACCTCGTCGAGATACTCGAAAGCGTCGACGCCCTCGTTCGCCGAGCGCTCTCGGAGAACATCGACGTCCGCTACCGCCTCCCGGAAACCCCGGTCATTGTGCCGGCGGCGCGCGGCGAGTGGGAGCAGATCGTCCTCAACCTCGTGCTCAACGCGAGCGAAGCCATGCCCGAAGGCGGGACCGTGCACGTCGGACTCGACCTGCACGACGACATGGTGGAACTCTGGGTCACCGACAGCGGTCGGGGGATGCCGGCCCACGTGATCGCCCGCGCGTTCGACCCGTTCTTCACCACCAAGGCGATCACGAACGCGACCGGCCTCGGCTTGTCGACCGTGTTCAGCTTCGCTCAGGCTGCGGGCGGCGACGTCGAAATCGAATCGCAAACGGGCGTTGGAACCACCGTGCGCGTCCGCTGGCCGCGCGCCGACGAGTAGCTACGTTCGAGGTCGGCGGCGTTCGAGGGCGGCGACAATTGCCGGCACGACATCGTGCAGGTCACCGATCACGGCGTAATCCGCCTTCGCCACCATCGGTGCAGCAGCGTCGATGTTGATCGCCAAGACCGTCGATGCCGCTTGCATCCCGATCCAGTGCTGGATGGCACCCGAGATCCCGCACGCGACGTACAGCTCGGGCGCGACGCGCTTTCCGGTCTGTCCGACCTGGTCGCTGTGGGGACGCCAACCCTGGTTCGTGACGACACGCGAACACCCGACCGCGCCGCCGACGAGTGCAGCGAACTGTTCGAGCGCGGCGAATCCCTCGGCCGACCCGACGCCGCGCCCACCCGACACAACGACGGGAGCGGTTTGCAACGTGATCCCGGCGTCGACCGTGATGCGATCGACGATGCGGGTACGCGCTGCGTCGGCCGAGAGTTCGAGGGCCATCGTCTCGACGACCGGCACCGCGCCACCTTCGGGCGCGGCGAAGGCGTGGAGTGCAGTGGACACGATTGGTCGTTCGCTCAGCAGCTCGGCGTGTTCGATCAACGAACCGCCCCAACGAACTCTCGTCAACGACGTCGTTGGACCAATCGCGCCCAGTGACAAGACGTTCGCGGCGAACGGCAAGTCGAGTACCGCGGCAGCGTGGGCGAGCACTTCGTTGCCGCGATCGTTGCCGGTCGCCAGCACGACAGCGGGTTCGACCCGGCCGATGATCTGCGCGAGGGCGTCACCCCACGCTTCGGGCGCATAGTCGTCGAGTGCTTCGTGCTCGAGCACGGTCACCGTCGACGCGCCCGCCGCACCCAGCGCAGTCGCGACCTCCGCCGGCGCCGAACCCATCGCGACGGCGATCACCGGCGCACCGTTCGCGACGTCGACCGCGAGTCCACACGCCTGGGTTGCGGTTGGCCCGAGCGCACCTCGATCGAGATCGACGAACACCAGCACGCTCATGCCAACCCCAACTCGATCAAGAGGTCGACGACCCGCTCGGCGGCGTCGGCGCCGTCGCCGAGCATCACGGTCTCGGTCACCTGCTCTTCGGGAACCTCGAACCGCCGGGTCACCACACGCGGCGCAGCCATCGTTGCAGTCGTCATGGGCACCTCGGCCTTCTTCGACTTCAACCGACCGGGCAACGTGGCGTAACGCGGCAGGTTGATGCCTTCGAGCACACCAACCGCGGCGGGCAGCGGGAGCCGAAACACATCCGAACCGCTCGACGATTCCCGGCGCACTTCCACCGCTCGACCCGAACCCGATTCGCTTGCTCCCTGGGCGTCGACGATCGCGATGCCCTTCGCGCCGTTGACGATCGGTCGGCCGAGCGCACGGGCCACGCGCACACCGACCTGGAAGCCCCCGCTGTCGGCAGAGTCGTTCCCGAACAACACGACATCGAACTCGCCCGCGGCGGTTTCTCGTGCGTGGATCGCATCGACCAGCGCGGCCGCGGTGGCTTGCGGGTCCGGGTCTGCGCCTTCTTCGCCCACGCTGACCAGTACGGCGTGGTGCGCACCAACACTGATCGCATAGCGCAATTGCTCGTCAGCCTCGGGCGGGCCAACAGTAAACACCGTCGTCTCGCCACCGTGCTGCTCGTTCAACGCAATCGCGGCCTCGACGGCGCACTCTTCGTGCGGGCTCGTCGTGAAGCCGAGGTTCTTGGTGTCGATCGCGGCCCCGTCGTCGGACAACGCAATCCGAGCACCGGGAGCAGGCACTCGCTTCACGCAGACTGCTATTCGCATCGTCGCTACGCCTTCATTCGCTCGTCGGCCGGGTCGAAGTACGGCGTCGAGCCGGCGACTGCAACGCGCACGGGGTAGAGCTCGTTCATGTACTTCACACAGAACTCGGCACCGACTTCGGCCATCTCGCTCGGGAGATAGGCGAGCAGCACGAACGAGGCGGTCGATGGACTTGCACCCGCGGACGTCACGTACGACGGTCGGCCCTTCGCGTCGACGATGCGCTCGCCCGCCTTCGTGACGATCGGTTCGCCCCCGCTCATGTAGCGAGCAATGCCGTCACGCGGCGAGGTGTGGTCGAGCACGGTCAACGTGCACAGCGTTGCCGTTGGTCCTTGTTCGCGTGCTGCCAGATAGGCGGCCTTGCCGATGAACTCAGCCGACTTGACCTTGGGACGCGCCAGCCCGGCTTCAACCGGGTCGTACTCACCGGAGAGTTCCGCGCCCATCAGGCGATAACCCTTTTCGAGCCGACCCGTGGTGCCGTAGACCCCGGCCCCTACCGGCACCAGGCCGAATGGCTGGCCGGCTTCGAACACGCGATCCCACACGGCGAGCGCGTGTTCCATCGACACGTAGATCTCCCAGCCCAACTCACCGACGTAAGAGATCCGAAAGAGCCGAACCGGAATCGACCCGAACACCACTTCACGCGACGCGCCGTAGGGGAACCCGGCGTGCGACACATCGGCATCGGTCAGCGTTGCCATGACGTCGCGCGCCTTGGGCCCCCAGAGTCCGATGGTGCAATACGCCGACGTCCGATCGACGAATGTCACCGATCCGTCACTGGGCAGGTGTTTGCGGAACCAGAATTGGTCGCGGGGCCCGTCGAACGCACCGGTTACGACCCAGTACTGGTCCTCGGCGAGTCGCAACATCGTCAGGTCCGAGCGGAATCCGCCTCGCTCGTCGAGCAACGGCGTGTACACCGACCGGCCGACTTCGACATCGACGTTGTTCACCGCGAGGTGCTGCAAGTACGGCACCGTTCCCGGGCCGGACACCTCGAAGACGACGAAGGGCGCCAAGTCGACCATGCCGACGCGCGAGCGAAGCGCGAGGTGTTCGGCGTGTTGGATCGGCGACCACCAACGCGCATCCCACTCGTGCGGTCGGTCGGCGACACCGAACTCCTCGACGAGCGAAGCGTTCGACTCGTACCAATGCGGACGCTCCCATCCGCCGGCCTGGAAGTACACCGCGCCGAGCGCCTCGGTGCGCTGGTGATACGGCGCCGTTCGGATGTCGCGCTCGGACGCCCACTGCTCGCGAGGGTGGACGATGCCGTAGGTCTTGTTGAAGTGTTCGGCGCAACGGGCGCGGACGTGGTGATCGTTCCGGGCGTAGGGGTAGAACCGCGCGATGTCACTCTGGTGTGGGTCGATCTCCGAGACGCCGTGCGTCATCCACTCGGCGATGAGTCGCCCGACACCCGGACCTTCCTTGATCCACACGGCGGCCGCCGACCACAGATTCTTGACCTCGATCGTCTCACCCAACAACGGGTAACCGTCGGGCGTCAACGAGAGCAGCCCGTTGATCGCGTATTTCATTTCCGCGGTCGCCAGGATGTCCGGCATGAGTTCGAGCGCGTCCTCGAGCTGCGCATCGAAGTCTTCGGCCGTGAACGGCAACTCCGTCGGCGACAGGCGCGATTCCTTGATCGACGGGATTTCGGCGGGTGCGTGAAAGATCGGTCGGTGGGCGTACGAACCGACTTCCATCGAGCCACCGGTCTGGCGTTCGTACATGAACGTGTCCATGTCGCGCACGATCGGATACCCGATCTCGTTCCCTGTGGCTTCGAGGATCGGAATGGGACCGACGTCGATCATTTGGTGCACGGCCGGCACGAGCGGGATCGTTGCGCCGGCCATGCGAGCGATGAGCGGTGCCCAGACGCCGCACGCGATCACGACGTACTCGGCTTCGATACGTCCCTGGTCGGTCACCACTGCACGAACCTGGCCGTCGATGACCTCGACGTCAGTGACTTCGACGTTCGGGATCGTCACGAGCGCGCCAAGCGCGGTTGCGCGTTCGCGAAAGATCGTCCCCGCACGGAGCGAGTCCACACACGAAACACTCGGTGTGTAGAAACCGCCGAGCACGACATCGAGGTTCACGAACGGGAGGAGTTCGCCGACTTCGGCTTTCGTGAGCAGCGTCGACTCGATACCCCATGCCGTCGCCGACGACATCCGGCGCCGCAATTCTTCGAGCCGTTCGGGCGTACGGGCGATCTCGACCCCTCCGCAGGTGACGTTGACGCCCATCTCGATGTACTGACGCTGGCTATCGAGCGTCAGCATCGCCATCTCTTTGTTGTGATCGACGGGAAAGATGAAGTTCGACGCATGGCCGGTCGAGCCGCCCGGGTTCGGCAGGGGACCTTTGTCGATCTGCACGATGTCGCGCCAGCCGAGTTCGGCCAGGTGACCGACGATCGAGTTGCCGACGATGCCGGCGCCAATGACGACGACTCGAGCCGAAGACGGAAATTCACTCACGGGTTGCTCCTGGATGACGGTTCTTGATGATGAAGGTTGTCAGCGTTCGTCGCCCGCACCGAAACCGAAGCGGCGGCAGCTGTCACGGCCTCGATGAGTTCGGCGCGAGCGTCCCCGCTCGGAAAGCGATACGCGGGGCTGTGGACGTGGATGGCTGCGACAATGCCGACGGTGCCGAACACGGGCGCGGCGACGGACGCAATGTCGTCGGAGAACTCTCGGTTGGTCACGGCGAACCCGTCACGTCGAATGCGCTCGAGTCGTTGCCGGAGCTCGGCGGGGTCGGTGATGGTGCGCGACGCAACAGGGTCGAGCGGCGTGGCCAGGACCTCCGTGATGACCTGATCGTCGGCGTAGGCCAACAACACCTGGCCCGACGACGCAACGTGCAACGGGAGCCGCTCACCGGTCCAATCCCGGATCTGCACGTCGCGCGCGGCGTCGACATGATCGAGATAGTGCACGAAACGGCCGTCGCGCACCGAGACGCCGGCCGTCTCGCCGGTGAGCGCGACCAGCGCTTCGAGCTGCGATCGGACCCGCATGATAATCGACGCGTCCGGGTCGGACGCCCCGAGGGCATGGATCGCCGGACCGATCGCCCACTGCGCGTCGTCGTCGCGCACGACTGCGCCGAGGTCTTCGAGCGTGGTGAGCAGACGACTCACCGTCGAAACGGGCAGGTCGGTGTCGCGCGCCACGGTGGTCAGCGCGGCGCGACGGCGCGACAGCGACGACAGCACCGAGAACGCACGTTCCACCGACTGAATCGACATCAGCCGACCTCGTCGGGCATCTCGCCCTTGCGACGTTCGATGTACGCACGCAGCTCCTCGTCGATCGCGTCGTCGATCGGCGGCGCGACGTAGTCAGCCAGGCGCTGCTTCCACATCGCGTTCGCGCGTTGCGCCGAGTCCAGCGAACCCTCGTCGAGCCACTGCTCGTAACTCGCGTTGTCGGCCGTCGCCGACCGGTAGAACGCGGTTTCGAAGTTCGCGAGGGTGTGCTGCGACCCGAGGAAGTGTTCGCCTGGTGTATGCCGCTCGAGGGCTTCGATGGCCTGGCCATTCATCGAGAGATCGACCCCACGAGCGAACGTGGCCGCCATGCCCGCCTGGTCGTCGTCGAGCACGAACTTCTCGTATCCGATGGCCAGTCCGCCTTCGAGCCAACCCGCCGTGTGCAGCACGAAGTTGACGCCGCCCAGCAGCGTCGCCTGCATCGTGTTCGCCGACTCGTACGCCGCCTGCGCGTCGGGAACCTTTGACGCCGTCAGCGCGCCGCCCGAACGGAACGGCACACCGAGCCGACGAGCGAGCTGCGCAACGGTGTAGAGCACGAGCGACGGCTCGGGCGTTCCGAACGTCGGCGCGCCCGTCTGCATCGACATCGAACTCGCAAACGAACCGAAGATGACGGGAGCGCCGGGGCGCACGAGTTGGGTGAACGCCATCCCCACGAGTGCTTCGGCAAGCGTTTGTGCCGCCACTCCGGCAACCGTGACGGGTGCCATCGCGCCCGCAAGAATGAACGGTGTGATGATGCACGCCTGGTTGTGCTGGGCGTACACCTCAGCCGCGCCGAGCATCGTCGCGTCCCACACCAACGGTGACGAGGCATTGATCAGGCTCGTCATGACCGTGCGATCGGCGAGGTCCCCGCCGAAACCGATGCGGGCGAGTTCGACGCTGTCGGCGGCTCGCTCGGCCGCGGTGACCGAACCCATGAACGGTTTGTCGCTCCATCGGAGGTGCGCGTACACCATGTCGAGGTGGCGCTTGTTCACTGGCACGTCGACCGGTTCACACACCGTGCCGCCCGAGTGGTGCAGGTTCGTCGACGAGTAGGTGAGCTTCACGAAGTTCTCGAAGTCCGCGAGGGTCGCGTAACGGCGACCGCGGTCGAGATCGTGCACGAACGGCGATCCGTAGTTCGGAGCGAACACCGTGTGGGGCCCACCGATTCGACACGATCGCGCCGGGTTACGTCCGTGTTGGACGTACTCAGCCGGTGCGGTCGCCGTGACCAGCGACCGACACAACTCCCGCGGAAACCGGACCCGTTCGCCGTCGACTTCAGCGCCCGCGGCACGGAATCGTTCGATCGCGCTCGGGTAACCGCGGATTTCGACGCCGACTCGTTCGAGGATCGTTTCGGCATTGCTTTCGAGCGTCGCGAGACCATCGTCGCTGACGACGTCGAAGGGTGACAACGATCGGGTGAGAAAGGGCACCGATTCGACGTGCGCGTGAAGTCGGGCGGCCTGCCGAGCCGCACGTCCTCCCGAACGGCCGGAACGACCGGCCCGAGCGGACGGCGCATCGCCCGACCCGCTGTCGTTCGAAGCCGTTGCGTTCGCGTCGTTCATGCATCCTCCGATGATTGTGCGCCAACGCGGCCGCGCCGGCCGCCCCGACGCCGAACTCCGTCGTTCGTGGAAACGCCGGGAAACGCAAGACCTGCGACAAACAGCGGCTGGAACCCCGGTTCGGTCGCGGTCTCGATCTTCACGATGTCGCGCGCAAGGGTCGCAACAGTCTGACGTTCGGCCCGAGAGAGCAATGCGCGCAGGGCTCCGTCGCCCGCCGCGTTGCCGATCGATTCGACGTGCGGGTCGCCGTCGAGTGGCACGAGCGCAATCGCGCGGGCGTAGTTGGGATCGAGGTGCGAACCGAAGGCTCCGGCCAGCGCAACCCGATCGAGTCGGTCAACGCCTGCTTGGGCCATCAAAAGGCGTCCGCCCGCGACCAGCGCGGCCTTGGCGAGTTGGATCGCCCGAACATCGGCTTGGGTGATCAGCAGCCGCGGCGAATCCCACAAGACGAACGACCAGGTTCGGTCGTGAGCGATCACGCGCTCACTGCGCGGCAGGCCCGCCGAGTTGATGACACCGTCGGCATCGATCACGCCGGCACGCACCAACTCGCCCAGGGCTTCGACGATCCCCGACCCGCAGACGCCGGTGATCGAGGGCGCAGCGAAGTCCGGCGCATCGGACCAAGCATCGCAACCGATGACCTTGACCCGGACGACATGCGTCTCGGGATCGATACGAACTCGCTCGATCGCTCCGACGGCCGCGCGTTGACCGCAGGAGATCTGTGCGCCCTCGAACGCGGGACCGGTCGGGCTCGACGCGGCCCACAGCAGCCCGCCGCGGGCAAGTACCAGTTCGGCATTCGTTCCGACATCGATGACCAGCGAGATGTCATCGCGGGCATCAGGACGATCGGCCAGTACGACCGCTGCCGCGTCGGCACCAACGTGGCCGGCGATGCACGGCAGGACATGAACGGAGGCGAACGGCAGGTCGAGGTCGATGTCGGTTGCAGCGATGTCGAGCGGGTCGGCGGTGGCGAGCGCGAACGGCGCGACGCCGAGCGCAATGGCGTCGAGATCCAAGAACAGGTGGTGCATGATCGGGTTGGCGACGACCGTGACATCGACGACGTCGTCGCGACCAGCGCCCACCTCGGCGACGAGGTCGCCGATCAAGGCGTCGAGCGCAGATCGAACGCTCGCGGTGAGTTCACGAGCCCGCGTCGGCGGCGCGTTGTCGAGCATGACGTACGACACCCGGCTCATCACGTCGTCGCCGAATCGGATCTGAGGGTTCATCACCCCCGCGCTCGCGAGGATGTCACCGGTCGTGACGTCGGCGAGGTGCGCCGCAATCGTCGTGCTGCCGATGTCGACTGCGATCCCGAGGGCACGATCGACGAAGCCCGGCCACACCGCTACCACCACGCGGTCGCGCACCGCTGCGGTGATCGCCGAAGCCCCGCGCCGCGCACGCCAGGCACGCAGCACCGGACGCGCGATCGCGACGTCGAAGATCTGCCACTGGTCGGCAAGCGCCGCCACCAGCCGTTCACTGTCGGTCGGCACATCGGCCGACAGCGTCGACGCGGCGGCTTCGTCGAACTCGATGTAGTGGAGCGTGACGACGGGGTCGAGATCCAGCGGTCGCGTCGCGCTCGCGTCGGCCAGGTCCTTCCGGACGACCGGCCGGTGGATCTGGCTGTCGGTCGGAACCGTGACGCGGCCGACGGCAGCGACGTCGACGCAACACGCGAGGCGTCGCTGGGGCTCGATCGTTCGGCGTGTGCGCAGGGCGGCTTCGGCTGCCGAAATCGGCACGTCACGGTCGGGCACGATGGTGCATCGTCCACAGATCGCCCGGCCGCCGCACACCGAGTCGAGATCGACGCCGAGCGAGCGCGCCGCGTCGAGGACCGTGGTTCCGGCTGCGAACTCACCACGATGACCGCTGGGCACGAACGCCAACGCGCTGGTCGACACGGTCATTGCGCCGGCTCGATCTCGGGATGGGTTGCGGGGTCGTAACCGCCGGTGCGGACGTACGCTGTCAATGCCGCTCGGGACAACGAGGCGTCGAACTCGGCAACGATCCGTGCGACCTCGGCGCCGAGGTCGACCTCGGGCGTCACGGAAATGGTCTCGCGCCGCCATTCGGCGATGTAGGCGTTCGCGGCACGTTTCCCGGCCCGCATCGCGGCTTCGTCGATCGCCCGTTGGAATCGCCTCGGCAACATGATCTGGTGGCGTTCGTTCCCGCGGGTGGCGTTGACCTGCGCTGGTATGTCGCGCCACCGAATGATCACGATCGAATCCGCGCGGCGAGCGGAGGGACGGCGGCCCCGCTCGCTCCGGCCGGGGCGGCCCGAGTCGGCCGTCATGTCGAGCACTCGCTCGTGGCGGCGATGCCTTCGATCGCGGCGGCGAACGCGCCATATCCGGTGCCGTGCGTCTCGAAGTCGAGCCCGAGGCGATCGGCCGCCGCGGCCGCGAGCCGACGGATGTTGTCGTCGTCTCGTTGGGCGAGGTGCACGACGCGCCGGTAGTTGCGGAAGTACTCGTCACGCAGTTCGGGATGGCGGTCCAGCCCGAGGCCGTGCCACACGAGCGCATCGAAGTGCCGAGCCAGGTAGTCGGTCAGATAGAAGGTGCCCGGTTCCGCATCGTGCATCGCGGCGAAGCGCTCGGAACCGGCGAAGAACTCGTAGCAGTGCGCGCCCGGCAGTCGGTCGACGCCGGGGAGTTCACCGAGGAGAAGGTCGAGCGCGCCGCCCGTTCCGCAATCCGCGTACCCGACGAACACGCGTCGGCCCTCAGCGAGCGCGGCTGCGAGTCGGGCGCGCAGCGCGGGAACGATCCGTTCGGGACGATTGTGGAGGTTCGCCGGGAGGTACTCGACCTCGACCGGCGAATCCGGTCCGAGTACCGCTCGCAGATCGCCAGCCAACGCCCCGCAGGCGATGATGAGCGGCCGTCGGTTCACCGCGACGTCACGACGCCAGGCGGCGCGCTGACACCAACGATGCCGCGGTGGCCGCAGCGATTGCGGCGTCGCGGCAATATGCGTCGGCGCCGACCGCCATGGCGAACTCTTCGTTCAGTGGGGCACCACCCACCATGACGATGTAGTCGTCGCGCCGACCGCGTTCTTTCAGCGTGTCGATGACGACCTTCATGTACGGCATGGTCGTGGTCAAGAGTGCCGACATTCCGAGGATGTCGGGCTTGTGCTTGTCGAGGGCGGCGAAGAACTCGTCGACGTCGGTGTTGACACCGAGGTCGAACACTTCGAAGCCGGCCCCTTCCATCATCATCGCGACGAGGTTCTTGCCGATGTCAGGGATGTCGCCCTTCACGGTGCCGATGACCACCGTGCCGATCGGTTCGGCGCCCGTCTCGGCGAGCAACGGGCGCAGCACCGACATGCCGGCCTTCATGGCGTTGGCGGCGAGCAGGACCTCGGGCACGAACAAGATGCCGTCGCGAAAGTCGATGCCGACGATGCGCATCCCTTCGACGAGGGCCTCGTCGAGCACGCGTTGTGGGCCCCACCCGCGCCCGAGGAGCAGGTTCGTTCCCTCGAAGATCTCGTCGCCCAGACCGTCGTAGAGATCGTCGTGCATCTGGGCCACGAGGGCTTCGTCGTCGAGCTCGGCCAGGACGATGTCGTCGCCCGGACCATCGCCATCGTTCGAGTTGCCGTCACCGTCACTCACGGGCGCACAGCCTACTTCCGACCACCGGCAAACTTCCATGATACGGAAGTCGCGGCGGCACTTCAGCCGCGGCGGCGGGAGGGGCGGCGGTTCGACGGCGCGGGTTCGTCGGTGGCCAGTGCGTTCGTCAGCGGACCGGCCGTCGCCACCACGCGGTCGAGATCGGGTCGCGGGCCCGGTACGCGCTGGTCGAGCGCCGCTCGCATCGCCGCGAGGTGCGACGGCGAGGTCCCACAGCAACCACCGATAATCGCCACGCCCGCGTCAGCCGCGAGTCGGGCGTACTCCCCCATCAACGCTTCGGTACCCGAGTAGACGATTTCGGTCCCGACAAAGCGCGGGACACCGCAGTTCGCCTTCGCGACGATGCGGTCGCCGGGCGCGGCGTCGGTCATCGAGATCGCCGCCATCAACAGGTCCGACGCCCCGACCCCACAGTTTCCGCCGTAGGCGAGGGGCGCGACCGCGAGCCCGTCGAAGACCGAGTGCAAGTCCGCGGGAGCGAGACCCATCATCGTGCGGCCCGCCGAGTCGAACGAACAGGTTGCGGTGTACGGGACGTTTGCGTCGATGGCCGCAGTCGCGGCCGCCCGGATCTCGTCGATCGCCGACATCGTCTCGATCCAGATCACGTCCACCCCGCCGTCGACGAGCGCATCGATCTGCTCGCGGAACGACGCGACGGCAGCATCGTGGGTCAACGGCCCGATTGGATCGAACAGCTCTCCCGTCGGACCCACCGAACCCGCCACCACGACGGGATGGGGCGCCGCATCGGCGACCTCGCGGGCCAGGCGCGCCGCGGCCGACACCAACTCCGCAACGCGATCCTGAGAACCATGCAGTGCGAGGCGGTTGCGTGTCCCACCGAACGTGTTCGTAAGAATGATCTGCGCACCCGCGTCGACGAAGCTCTGGTACAGCGATCGGATCCGATCCGGATGCTCGACGTTCCACAGTTCCGGCGGATACCCCGACTCGAGTCCGACCTGGAACAAGTTCGTCCCGGTTGCGCCGTCGGCCAGGATCGGCTCACCGGTCGCGAGTAGGTCTGCGAGATTGGTGCGCATCGGACATCTCCCCCTCGACCCGGGCCGAGGACGCGGCCGATCGAGCTCGGGCGCAGTCGGTCGGGCGGCGGCCGGGCCATGTACGGGCGGTTCCATGTCCGGCCGCCGCTGGGGAAACGCGTTCCCCCGCCCAAGGGTGGAACACGTTTCTCGAACGAATGGAACCTACCGCGGGAGCGGGGGGCAAAACGTGGATTCCGGGCTTCGCACGATTGGTCGATCGCACCTCGGTCACCGCCACGAGCGCGTGCCCTACTCGCGGCCCGACCCGCACCCTCGTTTCAAACGCCTCCGACCTCGGTGTTCGACGAGTTCGCCGAACCCGACCCAGTGACCGCGGCGAGGATCACCTCGAACGAAGCGCCGGTGCCGCTCGGGAGCAATCGCACGGTGCCGTCATGGCGCTGCGCGATCGAGTGCACGATGGCCAAGCCCAGCCCGGTCGAACCTGACCCTGGCGTTCGGGGCGCGTCGCCCCGAACGAAACGCTCGAAGATGCTCGGGGCAAGGTCGTCGGCCACGCCCGGCCCGTCGTCGGAGACTCGCAATCGAACGTCGTCGCCGTCGGTGCGCAGGCTGACGGTGATCCGCTCCACCGCATGGCGCACCGCGTTGTCGAGGAGGTTCGCGGTGAGATGTTCGAGGAGCGTCGCGTCGCCACGGACTTGAGCGGCAGACACCTCCGAGCAGTCGATCGTCACCGGCGAACCAAGGTGCGCGCGGCAAACACCGACCGCCCGCAACACGACGTCGTCGAGATCGACGAGCTCGTCGCGACGGGAGGTTCCTGCATCGAGGCGGCTCAGCGCCAAAAGGTCGTCGGTGAGCTTTGCGAGGTGTCGGGCGTCGCGCAACGCAACCGGAGCCGCGGCGGCGCCGTCGACTTCGAGCGCCGTGATCATGCGCGCCAACGGGGAGCGGAGCTCGTGCGCCGCATCGGCAACGAAACGTTGCTCGCGCGACGTCGCGGCATCGACTCGCCGGAGCAATCGACCTGCGAGCCACCACAACGCAATGACCAGCACCGCGAGTACGCCCGGCAACGCGACCGCCAGCCCGACGACAAGCGAACGCGTCGTCTCGTCCAAATCGTCCCGGTTGATGGCGACACGGACGACGTAGTCAATCCGATCGACCCGAAAGCACGACATGATGAACCGGAAGGGGCTGTCGTCGACCGAGTCGATCTGTATCGTTCCGCGATCGTCCGGGCAGCCGTCGTCAGGGAACGGACCGAGGCTGGCAACGTTGGCCGTCGCGGCCACCACCCGTCGATCGACGACGACCTGCACGACGACGTCTTGCGAGTCACCGAACGTCTCGATCGTGGGTTCGAGCCGACCGGCGTCGATGCGCCCGCGGATGTCGTCGAACCGGCGACCGACGTCTTCGTCGATCAACTGAGTCGCGCGACTTCGCACGATGTTCACGGTCGTCCACGCACCGAGCAACAAGGCGCCGGCGACCACGACCGACGCCAGGAGGACGATGCGGGCACGCAGCCGGTGCAACGACGGAATCACGGGGCCTCAGCGAGTCGATACCCGGCGCCGCGCACCGTATGAATCAGCGGGTCAGTGAACGGTTCGTCGATCTTGCGGCGGAGACGTCGCACGTACACCTCGACGATGTTCGGGTCGCCGTCGAAGTGTTCGTCCCACACGTTGGCGAGGAGTTCGGTCTTCGACACGACCGCGTTGGCGTGACGTACGAGATACTCCAGCACGGCGAACTCACGAGCCGTCAACGCGATCGGCGCGTCTGCGCGCGCGACTCGATGTGTCCGAGGATCGAGATGGAGATCAGCGATCGCGATGGGCGCGGGATCGCGCCCATCGGTGCGGCGCACCAACGCCCGAATACGCGCGACCAGGACCACGAACGAAAATGGCTTACTCAGAAAATCGTCGGCGCCGAGGTCGAGTGCTTCGGCTTCGTCGAGATCGCCATCTTTCGCGGTCAGCACGAGGATCGGTGTCCAGATCCCTGCGGCGCGGAGATCCCGGCAGACTCGGTAACCGTTGCGGCGGGGCAACATCAAATCGAGGACGACCACTGCGTAGGCCCGCTCGGATGCCTTCCAGAATCCGTCGTCGCCGTCATGCGCGAGATCGACTGCGAATCCTTCGGCGACGAGCCCGCGTTGCACCGTCTCGGCAAGTTGCACGTCGTCTTCGACGAGCAAGACCTTCACAGACGATCCTTCATTGTTCGCCGACGCGAACAATGAGTCTCGCACGGTTTCCTGAACCCGCCCTGAATGGTTGGGGGCACGCCTGAATGATTGGGGACAGGCCTGAATGTTGGGGACAGGTTCGACGCTCGGATTCAGCCGCGGTTCAACTACGCCGGAGCAACCTGGTTGCCATGACCACAACACCGAGTCAACGACGCCCGCAGCGTTCGATCCTCAGTTTCGCCATGGTGGCCTTGGCGACAACCGGGGTCGGAGCTTGCGGCGACAATCCATCTGGCTCCGGCGATGCATCGAGTTCGACAAGCGCATCCGTCGGCCCTGTCATCGACCCCGGCGACGGCGGGCAGTACTCGCCTCAGCTCGACCCAGCAGACTTCACCACGACGATCGACAATCCGTATCTTCCCCTGATCCCCGGAACTCGTTGGGTCTTCGAGGGCGGCAACGAGCGCGTCGAGGTCGTCGTCACCGACGACACGCGTCTCGTCGGCGGCATCGAAGCCGTCGTCGTACATGACACGGCGTACCAGGACGGCGAAATGGTCGAAGACACCTTCGATTGGTTCGCGCAGGACCGCGACGGCAACGTTTGGTATCTCGGTGAAGACACGGCCGAGTACGAGAACGGCAAGATCACCAGCCACGCGGGTGCCTGGGAGCACGGCGTCGACGGCGCGTACGCGGGCATCGTGATGCCGGCGACTCCGCAGGTCGGCGACGCCTTCCGCCAAGAGTTCCTGGTGGGCGAGGCGGAAGACATGTTCGAGATTTCCGACCTCGCGGGGCAGGTGTCGGTGCCCTTGGGCGATTACGACGGTCTCGTCGTCACCCGCGACTGGACGCCGCTCGAGCCCGACAGCATCGAGCAGAAGTACTACGCCCGTGGCGTCGGTCTGGTGTTGTCGGAGAAGATCGCTGGGGGCACCGGTCGCGAAGCACTCGTCAGCTGGACCGCACCAGCCACATCGTGAGCCCGGCTCAGACCCGGTCGAGTTCGAGCATGCGAATGGCGTTGCCGCGCAAGACCTTGTAGAGCTGTTCGTCGGTGAGGCGGTCTCGGAACTTCTCGATGAACGGGATCGTGTCGGGCCAGCTCGTATCGGTGTGCGGATAATCGGTCTCGAAACAGACGTTGTCCTCGCCGACCGCATCGATGTTGCGCAGCCCGATGTCGTCGCTCGTGAAACACCCGAAGATCCGGCCGTAGTAGTAGCTCGACGGCGGTTCGGGGATGCGCGCTTTCGCCTTGATCCAGCTGTCGTGCTGCTCCCAGATCGTGTCGGCCCGCTCGAGCGCGTAGGGAATCCACCCGATCTGGCCTTCGCTGTACGCGAGCTTGAGCTTGGGATACCGCACGAGCACACCGCTGTACAGCCAGTCGGCGAGACTCGCCATCGAGTTGTTGAACTGCAAGACGCCGGCGACACCCGGAGGCGCGTCGGGCGACGCGATCGGCATCTTCGATGACGAGCCGATGTGCATGTTCAGCACGACACCGAGGTCGTTGCAGGCCGCGAACAAGCGATCCCAGTGGCCCGAGTGAATACTCGGATACCCGAGATGTGTGGGGATCTCGCTGAAGCAGATCGCGTGCACACCACGTGCGGCGATGCGTTCGACCTCGCGCACGCACAAGCCGACATCCCACATGGGTATCAAACACAACGGGATGTTGACGCCGTCGGAGTCACCGCACCACTCGTCGATCATCCAGTTGTTGTATGCCTCGATGCACGCGAGCCCGAGTTCCTTGTCGCTCGCTTCGTGGAACGTCTGTCCGCAGAATCGAGGAAACGTCGGGAACGGCAACGAACCGTCGACCCCTGCGATCGCGAGGTCCTTGGCGCGTTCCTTCGGGTCGTAACAGCCGGGGCGCAGCTCGTCGTAGGTCACGGCCGTCATCTGCATCACCGACCGGTCGAACTTGGTGACGTCCCCGCCCGGGGTTGCTTCGAGTGGGATCGCAACGAACCGCTTGTGGACGTAGATGATCCGATCCTCGAACACCCAGAAGTCGCCCGGCTGGCCGCCCGCAACCTGTTGCTGGTCGTAGATCGCGCCCGGATTCAACCGAAAGTCGCCCCATTCGCCACGCTCGACTCGTGGCCCCTTCTCGCGGTGCTTCTCCGGCAACCAGGTCTGCCAGACGTGCGGTGGTTCGACGACGTGGTCGTCGACGCTGATGATCTTCGGAAGCTCGCTGGCAGCCATGCAACGAGCGTATCTGACACGCGTGTCAGGTTTCTCGGGCGCAACGTCCAGTCCCGCCAGATCTGATCAGAGCCGGCCGGCGTCGATGACGCGACGCAGGAACCGGCGGGTGCGTTCCTCGTTCGGTGCACGCAGCACTTGGTCGGGCGGGCCGAGTTCGAGCACCCGACCCTGGTCGAGGAACGCAACGTTGGTCGCGACGTCGCGAGCAAACCCCATTTCGTGGGTCGCGAGCACCATGGTCAACCCCGCTTCGGCCAGCCCGCGGATCACGCCGAGGACTTCGCCGACGAGTTCGGGATCGAGTGCACTCGTGATCTCGTCGAGCAGCAGCAAGTCCGGGTCGCCCATCAGCGCGCGCACAATCGCAACGCGCTGCTGTTGACCACCGGAGAGGCGATCGGGGTACTCCTCGACCTTCTCGCCGAGTCCGAATCGATCGAGCAACTCACGAGCGCGCGCTTCAGCGTCGGCACGTGCGACGCCGTGCACTCGACGTGCCGCCAACGTGACGTTGTTCAACACGTTGAGATGCGGGAACAGATTGAACGACTGGAACACGATGCCGATCCGCCGACGGACCAAATTCGGATTGACCCCCGGCGCGGTGATCACCTCGCCCTCGATCGCGATCTCCCCATGGTCGATCGATTCGAGCAGATCGATGCAACGCAACAGCGTCGACTTGCCGCTCCCGCTACTGCCGATCAGACATACGACTTCATGCTCGGATACGGCGAGGTCGATGCCCTGCAACACGGCACGATCGCCGAACGACTTGTACACGTCGCGCACCGCGAGTTTGGTCGGCGCGTTCATACGGCCCGCTGCTGACGTCGACGACGATCGCGTTCGGTGTACCAATCGGTGAAGCGAGCGAGCGGCACGCTGATGATCAAGAACAGCACCGCCGCGACGACGAAACCCGTGTAGTTGAACGTCCGAGACTTGTAGATGTCGGCTTCACGCAGCGCTTCGCGATACCCGAGCACTGCGACGAGCGCGACATCCTTTTGCAACGAGATCAGCCCGTTCAACAGCGCTGGAATCGCGTTGCGAACGGCTTGGGGAACGATCGCGTACCACAGGGTCTGCACTTGGGTCAGCCCGAGACTCCGAGCCGCCGCCCGTTGACTTTCGTGCACCGAATCCATTGCACCACGAAACACTTCGGCGGTGTAGGCCGAGTACGACAACACGAGCGCGGTGACACCCCAAAACCACACGCTGTTCGGGACGCCGTCGATGTCGAGCGCAGGAATGCCGAAACCCATGAGAATCAGCACGAGATAGAGCGGCAGCCCGCGAAACAGATCGACGTAGATCGTGGCAAGCGCGCGAATCGGGAAGAACGCCGGCCCGCGCAAGCTGCGCACCATCGCGACGACGAGCGACCCAGCGAGAATGAACACTTCCGCGACCGCGAACATCCACAAGTTGCGCTGGAAGCCCTTCCAGATCGCCGGCCACACGGTACGAGCGTCGTCCCAGTTGAAGAACTGCTGACGAACCTTGGGCCACGTGTCGCTCGTGAGGACCAACGCGACGATCGCCGCGACGAACACGACTGTGCTCGCCGCGGCGATCAACGCACTTCTTGCGCCTTCCTCCCCGAAGTGACTTCGGGTGGGCTTCACTCCGTGAGGCTGGGGATGCTGCCGCCCTGGTTCAACCATTCGTCCTCGAGGCCTTCGAGCGTCCCGTCCTCGCGCAGTGCGGTCAGGGCCTGGTTCACGCAGTCGACCAACGCGCTGCCGTCTTCGAAGAGGAGTCCGAGTTGCTCGGGCTCGCCGCCGACCTGCGGCAACACGCCAACGATGGTGCTGCCCTCGATCTCGACCGCCGTGACGTAGTACGCGGTGGGCAGGTCGAACACGGCGCCGTCGATCTGACCGGCGTCGAATGCCGACTTCACGGCCGCGTTGTCGTCGTAGACCGCCGCCTCGGTGTCCGGCTGGATCACGTCTTCGATGTAGGTGAGGCTCGTCGTGCCGATCGCCGCACCCAACTTCTTGTCCTTCAGGTCGGCCAGGCTCGCTGAACCCTCGACCGACGAACCCTCGGGCGCGATCAACGCCTGCTCGACGTCGTAGTAACCGTCGGAGAAGTCCACGACCTCGTCGCGCTCGGCCGTGATGGAGTACTGCTGGAGGTTGAAGTCGTAGTCCTTCTCACCAGGAGTGATCGCTTCGTCGAATCCGGTTCGCACGAATTCCACCGGAAGGCCCATCTGCTCGGCGAGTGCCGCGACGAGCGCGCCTTCGAAGCCCTTGCCGTTCGCAGGGTCGTTGTCTTCCATCCACGGGGGGAAGACCTCTTCGCCGGTCGCAACGGTCAGCGTTCCGGCGGTCTTCAACGCCAACGAGTCGGCGGCGCAGTCGTCCGGCGCCGGTTCGGTGACGCCGGTCGGCTCGTTCGAGTCGGTCGGCGCGTTCGTCGCCTTGGACGTGTCGGTGGTCTCGTCGTCGTCACCGCACGCCGCGGCAACGAGCCCGAAAGCCAACAACACGGCAAGCGTCCGCTTGGTTCGCATCGGATTCCCCCTTGGGCCCCGGGAGCGGGGCATCTCCGGGGGCAATCTACGACAGCCGCTGCGGTGATGTCCGGTCGACGCCAGGCCAGCGTTCGGGTCCTTTCCGGGGCCAACGGCCGACCCACCGCCAGTCGCGGCGCACTGGGCGGCACACACGGGCGGCGAGTTCACCGAGCGACGAACTCGCCTTCATCGAACGCGATGACCGGCTCGAACCCGAGCGAGTCGTAGAGCCGGCGGGCGCCGACGTTCTCGTCGTTGACGTTCAATCCGATGACATCGACGCGGTGGGCCAGTTGGGCGCAGAGCGCAGTCACCAGGCGCGCGGCATGGCCTCGGCGGCGTTGATCGTGGCGGGTGAGCACGTTGCCAATCGCCGCAACTCGGTACCGATCGGACAACACGTGCACTCCGGCCAGTGCCACGAGTTCGCCGCCGAGCAGCGTTCCGACGTACGCGTCGGTGTCGAGCATCGACTCGGTGAAGAACCGCCCGGCGTCGGGCGTGACGGCGAACAGTTGGTCGATCAACTCGATCTCGGCCCGCCCGACCGGGACAACTGCATCAGCGCCCTGTACGGGCGAGGTCGGCACGGACGCCGCCTCGGTCAGCCGCATCCGCGTGTGCGGTGTGCACCAGCGAACTTCGAAATGTTCCGCGAGCTTCGACGCCACCCCGATGGGGCCGGTGAGAAAGCTGTGCGCCGGCAGCGCGCCCGCAGCCGCCAATCGACCGAGTAGGTCCAACGTCTCGGCCTCAGCGGTTGCCGAAACGCAATAGACGATCGCCACGTCGGCATCATCGAGTTCGAGCACGCCGACGACCGCTTCGCCTTCGGCGTACCAGCGCGACTGCGACCAGAAGGGTTCTTCGAGATCGGCCAACCCGTAGGGGTGCACCGCCGGGTGACGGCCGAACACCTCCGCGAGGCGATCCGGATGCGGTTCGGGATCGGGAATCACCGATTCGAGCGTAGGCGGCACCGCGAAGTCGTCTCGGGCTACTCCCCCGTGCCAGACTGGAGGTTTCCGGGCCGACAGGAGTTCCTCATCGTGCGCAATCTCGCTTATCTGGACGCTGGCAGCGGCAGCATGATCCTCGCCGCAATTGCCGGCGGTGTCGCCGGCATCGGCGTCGTGTTCAAGACCTTCGGCCGTCGGATCACCGCCGTGTTCTCGCCGGCGAAGCGGGCCCAGCTGAAGGCAGAACAAGAAGCCCTCGCCGCGGCGGAGGAATCGAACTGAACTCCGCGACGCCCGGCGGAACCGGCGCCGAACCGGCGTCGTACCGCGACCCCGACAGCGCCGTATTTCGGATCGACGGCAAGGTGCTGCGCGGGCTCTCCGAGCGCGGCGCGGCCGACTGGGATCGACTCCAGGCTTCGCCGGCCTTCAGCCAACTCGTCGCATCGGGCCAGTTGATCCCCACGACGGAGTACCTCGGACCGGCGATCGAGTCGCCGCGCGGCACGCCCTGGACGAAGGTGCTCGAGCACGAGGCACTGCCCGTCGTCACGTACCCCTACGAGTGGCCGTTCGCCATGTTGCGCGATGCCGCCGCCCTCGAACTCGAGGTGCTGGCCACTGCGCTCGACCACGGCCTGACGCTCAAGGACGGCACGATCTACAACGTGCAGTTCATCGGGAGTCGGCCGGTCTTCATCGACATTGGTTCCTTCACCAAGTTCGACACCGTCTGGGCGGGCTATCGCCAGTTCTGCGAGACCTCGCTGTTCTCTCTGCTCATGCACGCGCACCTCGGGCTCCCCCACCAGGCCATGTTGCGCGGCAAGATCGACGGTGTCCCTGCCGATCACGCCCGCGCCGTTTTCAGCGGGCGCAAGAAGTGGAAAAAAGGGGTGTTCACCCACGTCGTCCTCCAGGCGGCGGCCCAAAAGCGCGTCACCGCGTCCAGCGAATCGATGAAGGCCGAACTCACCAAATCCGGGGCCAACATCGACTTGGCCAAGGCCACCGCGAAGAAAATGCGCAAGCTCGTCGCCGGCCTCGAGGTGTCGACGAAGCGGTCGACGTGGTCCGACTACCGCACGACGTGCACTTACACGAGCGAATCCGCGGCGTTCAAGCGACAGTTCGTCGAAGCCGCAGCGACCACCGGCCAACCGAAACGTATCGTCGATCTCGGCGCCAACGACGGCGAATACTCGGTGTTGGTCGCGCCACACTGCGAACAGGTCATCGCGTGCGACTTCGACGAGTTGGTCATCGACCGTCTCTACCGACGACTGCGCGCCGAAGGCCCGGCCAATGTGTTGCCCCTGGTCGTCGATCTCACCGACCCATCGCCGGGAATCGGTTGGGCCAACCGTGAGCGCACCGCCTGGCAGGAGCGCATGCAACCCGATCTCGTCCTCGCGCTCGCACTGATCCACCACCTCGTGATCGGGGCCAACGTGCCGATGCCGATGGTGGTCGACTGGATGCGAGCGTTCGACTCCCGACTCGTGATCGAGTTCGTCGACCCCGACGACCCGCAATCGAAACGCCTTCTCGCCAACAAGCCTGCGGGCCTGTTCGACGACTACACCCGTGAGCGTTTCGAGGCCTTGGTTGCGACCCGGTTCGACATCGTCCGTGCGGCCGAAGTTCCCGGCCAGCCGCGGAAGCTGTACGAACTCAGCCCCGAGGCGTGACCAGCCGTCGCGAACGCGAACGAACCAGGCGCCGACGCCTCGGCCGCGCCGATCTGGCTGACCTCATCGAACTGTTCGGATTGAGCGCGATCGCGATTGCGCAACCCGTGCTCGACGTCTTCGGGCGGGCACCCGAAGTGTTCTTGCAGGTTGACGCGAGCCCGACCGACCTCTGGTGGTTCGCCATCATGGTCGCCTTCGCACCGCCGATCGCGCTCGCGGTCGTCGAAACCATCGTGCGCCGCGCGTTCGGGGCCCGCGTCGGCTTCGCACTCCACCTCGGATTCATTGCCCTTCTCGTCGGGCTGATCGCGATTCGCGGACTCCGAATCGCCACGGGGATCGAAGGTCCCAGCTTGTTCGTCCTCGGGGCGATCACGGCAACGCTGATGACGATCATGCGAGTCCGGTTCGCCGCCGTTCGAACGTGGCTGCGCTACGCCGCGTTCGCCCCAGTGTTGTTCGCGGCAGCCTTCGTATTCACCTCGCCGGCGCGTTCCCTTGCACTCGGGACCGACGAGGCAGCGACCGAAGCCGTCGACATCGAGCCCGTCGACGAGACCGTCTCGCGCGGCCCAATCGTCATGGTGGTCTTCGACGAACTTCCCGTGCGTTCGTTACTCGACGCCGACGGTCTGATCGATCCCGTTCGGTACCCGGGCTTCGCCGAGTTCGCAAGCGAAGCGACGTGGTATCGCAACTCCACCGGCGTCGCGACCCACACGGCCAACGCAGTTCCAGCCATACTCACCGGCCGCTATCCGCCCGCCGCTCTCGCGGCCCCGGTCGCGTCCGACCACCCCGACAACGTGTTCCGACTACTCGGCAACATCTACCGACTCAACGTATTCGAACTCGACACCCAACTCTGCGCGGTACCGCGCTGCGAGTTCGACCACCCCGACAACGCGCCGACGATCCCCGTCGAAATGGCGCCCGCAACCGAAACCGAAGTCGAGTCGAGCACCGACGAGAACGGTTCGGCGTTGGCGACGTTGCTCCGTCGGGCCCGCACCGAATACCGCAAGATGATCTCGTTGCACGAGACTCGTGCGTTGCCGTCGGTGCAGAGCGAAGAGCTGATCGCAGCATCGACCACCGCCGCGACCACCACGACGATCGCGGCACCAGTCGAGATCGGCGGTATCACACCCACCACCGTCGAACGCGGCCTCGCGAAGTTGCCGACGGTCCAACCCGGCCGCTTCGGCGAATGGATGGCGCGAATCGACGCCGACACCGAGGACCCGCAGTTCAGCGTCTTGCATCTCACGATGCCGCACAACCCATGGAACCTCGACTCCGACGGGTTGCGTTATCAAGTCCCCGAAGACATGCTGCACCTCGCCGGAACCGATCTCGGACACTGGACGAGCGACCCCGGCGCGACGATCTCGGCGCGCCAGCGACACCTGCTGCAAACGCGCTACGTCGACACACTCGTCACCGCGCTCCGGGCCCGACTGACCGACCTGGGAATCTGGGATTCGGCCACCGTGATCATCACCGCCGACCACGGCGCAGGTTTCGAGGCCGGGGGTTGGCTGCGCGAGTGGGACGTGACCAACCAAACCAACTTGCTCGGCGTTCCGCTGCTTGTGAAGGGGCCGGAGTTCGCAGCCGGAGCGATCGTCGACGACCCAGTGCAATCGGTCGACATCGTTCCGACCGTGGCGCGCCTCGCCGGTATCGAGATTCCCTGGTCCGTCGACGGAGTCTCCCTCGGCGAACCCCCGACCGTCGCCCGCACGCGCCACCCGGTTGGCGCCACGAAGTACCTCGACTACAACCTGATCGAAGCCGACGTCAGCGGCCACCTCGACGCGTTGCTCGCCACCGCTCCCGACCCTGCGAACGATGGCGGAGACGACCTGTTCATCTTGCGTCAAGGCCCGCGCGGCGACCTCATCGGTCAACCTGTCGATTCGCTCCCAGTGCGGGACGGATCCGGAAGCCTCGATTTGTTGTTCCCGCAAGATCCGACCTTCTCGCAGAGCGAGACCGGTGCCGTCGCCGCGTTCATGGTCGGTGACCTCGACGACGTCGAACCGAACGAGCTGATCGTCGTCGCGGTCGACGGGATCATCCAAGCCACCGCGTTGGCCTTTCGCGATGGCGACATCGACGCGCGTTTCGCAGCACTTGCGGTGCCGTCCTCCATGCTCGGCGGCCCGCACGAAGTCGGTTTCTACGTGCTGCGTTCGGTCGACGGAGTCGACTCGCTCATCCCGTTGACGTAACGATCGAGATTGTCGTGCAGGTTCACGATGCGACACTCTTCGGAACGTGACACGACCAGATCGCGCAACCCGGGTTGGTGGAGCCCCTTCTGCGACCGGGCAAAGTTCGCGAGGTCTTGGTTGAGCACCAACCCCAGCGGTAGTTCCGCATCGGGATCGACCTCGAGATCGAACAGCGGTTTCGTGCGAGGGGACGGGTCATCGATCGGGTGTCGCTCGAAGCTCATCGCGTCCATATAGGCGTCGATCACCGTTGTGCCGGGACGAGCGCGCACCACCTGCATCATGTCGGAGAACACCAGCACCGTGATGTTCGGGAAAATGTTGTACTGCTCCATGTCGAGCAGTTGCTCGACCGAATAGCGGGCCAGGTCGACCCCGCGTCCGCGTTGGTGTTCGACGACTCGGCGCGCCAACACGTCGCGCAACGTCTCGCCCGACCCGATCGGCGGGCACGGACCGGGCACCATCATGTCGGCACCGACACGCGCGCCCATCACGGTCACGAAGTGCTCCCACACGTACTGGTCGTCGACCTCACCCGCGGGCGCACCGAGGCGAGGCGATGGCAGCCCGTACTGCTGGGTCAATCGACCCGCGCGTTCCCAGACCACCTGCGGGCCGTTCACGTCGTCGGCCATCCCGAGCATCTCGCGATGGATTCCCTGCACGTGGTACGTCTCGCTGAACCCGTCGATCAACGTCTTCCAGTTGCAGCGCGCCGGAACGCTGACCATTGCGGTGCAACGAAACTCGTCGAGTCGGGCCCACACGGTTTCTGCAGGAACCGGGTCGAGGAACGACGCCAGCGACGGCGCGTCGAGGTCGAGGTTGACGAACACGAGTGGTCCCCACACCTCGACCTGCGCGGCCAGCAGCGGCAGTTCGTCGTTGGTCACCCCGAACACCCGCCGCGACGGAATCTCTCGGAGCTCTCCGGCCAGCGACCAGGTCCAACGGTGAAACGGACAACGCAACTCGGTGAGCGCCGAGCCCGACCCCTCGCAGATTGCAGAACCGCGATGACGACACGCGTTCTGAAACGCGCGCAACACTCCGTCGTCGCCGCGCACGATGAGCACCGAGAGTGCGCCGCACCGGTATTCGTAGTAATCGCCGGGCTGCGCAACCTGGTCCAGCGGACACGCCAACTGCCAGACCCGCGGCCACAATTGCGCGAGTTCGCGTTCGAAGTACTCGGGCGAGGTGTAGCGAGCGGTCGGGATCCGCACCGTCGAACTCATACCCGCATCGAAGCACACCGAGCACTACGGTCGCTCGCCGGGCCGAGGTGGCAGGAGGATCGTTCGTGAACGTACCGACGACCATGCGGGCGTGGCGGCTGCACCAGTACGGCGCGCCGATCGATGTGCTGCGACTCGAATCCGTCGCCGTGCCGACTCCCGACGCGGGCGAGCTGTTGGTGCAGGTCGAGGCGTTCACCCTGAACTTCAACGACCTCGAGCGCATCGGTGGCGGCAACATGATGGTCGTTCCGGCGTTCCCGTACAGCCCGGGCATGGAGGTGACCGGACGGGTCGTCGCGGCGGGCGATCCCAGCGATCCACGGATCGGGGCGCGCGTCGTGGGCACGACCAAAGGCGCGCACGGCGGCTATGCCGACTTCGCGATTTGCCTGGGTTCCGGATCGTTCGCGATCCCAGACGACATCGCGCTGCCCGACGCCGCCGCATTGTTCTTCCCGTATCACCTCGCCTGGCTCGGCCTCTACGACCGCGCCGACCTCCAGCCGGGCCAGACCGTGTTGATTCACGCGGGTGCTGGCGGCTCGGGTTCGGCCGCGATCCAACTCGCCAAACACCGCGGCGCCCGCGTGATTGCAACTGCGGGCGGGCCGCACAAGGTCGAGGTGTGCCGATCGATCGGGGCCGACCTCGCGATCGACTACCTCGCCAGCGACTTCGCCGACGCGGTGCTCGCAGCCACCGACGGCGTTGGCGTCGACATCGTGTTCGACAACGTCGGCGAGTCCGTGTTCGAGTCGTCGCTCAAGTGCACGCGTTACAACGGGCAATACCTGATGATGGGGTTCGCCTCGAACAAGGTCGTCGCCGACGAGCCCTTCGTGGTGCCGCGACGGCTCGCGCTCGGAAACCTCAAGCTCGGCGGAGTCCTCTTGGCGTACGCCGACGAAGCCATGGCCGGCTTCCTGAAAACGGCAATGGGCTGGAACTTCGCGCCCGCCGCGCTCGGCCAACGCATCACCGACGAGATCGTCTCGCTCTACCGCGCCGGCGTCGTTCGACCGCGCATCGGTGCCGAGGTCGGATTCGCCGACGCGCCACAGGCAATTACCGCCATGCGCGACCGCGACACGATCGGCCGCATCGTGGTACGAACCGATCAGTGATCGTGGTCGCCCTGACCCTCGTCGCCGTGACCCTCGTCGACGTGACCTTCATCGCCGTGGCCCGCGTGGCCGAGACCCCAGTGCGGGTCCATCTCATCGGGTCGACCGAACGCGTCGGCACCCGAGGGTTCGATGGTCATGGTCGTTCCCTGACACGGTGACTCGACGAGCGTGGCGTCGGTCGAGTTCGCATCGTTGAACTGGCCGACCCCCGAGTCCAGGCGCGGGTTTGCGGCCGAGAACACACCGTCGGGGCTGGGACAATTCTTGAGCCAGTAGTGGCCCATCCAACCAGTGCGCCCCGCGACCGTGCCGCCCGCGGCCTCGCACCTCGCCTTGTCGGAGTTGTCACCGCCGATCACGAGACCGTCCTTGTTGATGCACAAACCCTGGTGGAAATGCCACGGCATGTACCGGACCCACGCGTCGGCATCAGCGGTATCGCTCGGCGCGTCGTCGGTGTACACCATGTAACTGAGGCCGACAATTGGCGCTTCGGGCTTGTTGCCGCCATAGAGCAGCATCGTCGGGCGTTCGATGTCGGTACCGGATGTGTGGTGTGCCGTGCAGTAGAGATGCGCGGCGATGCCCGGGATGTAGACCGTGGCGGTGAAACAACCGGCGTCGGACGCGTCCTGCAACGTCGGGTACCGCGCTGCGACCTGTTCCATCGCGTCGATCTGCTTGCCGAGGTCGGCGCACGCCACCGGGTCGTCGAGCGGGACCCAGGCCTGGATGCCGTGCTCGTTTCCCTGCGAGTGGGCACCTTCGGCATGCTGGTGTTCGTCGAGCGGCTCGGTCGGCGGCTCCTGTTCCCAGAATCCGACCGTGTTCATCTCCCAGTCGCACCGCTCGGGCGGCGGTGTCGTGGTCGTCGGCGCGACGGTTGTCGGCGTCTCCTCGGCCGCCTCCGAGCCCGTGGACTCGCTGCCGCCACAAGCGGCCGCGGCCAAGCCCAGCGCAGCCGCGATGCACACGACCCGCGCCCGACTCCGTTTGTGTGCCTCGATGGTCATGCTGGCGTGCCCCCGGACGTCGGTATTTGCACGCTGACTGTAAACAGAGCCAGACGATCTGTCAACGCCAGCGCAGACCAGGACACCGGTAGGGTGCGCCCATGACCTACGCCGTTTCGGCTTCCCGCACGATCGCAGCTCCGCCGGAGAAGATCTTCGACCTGCTCGCCGATCCCACCCGCCACCGCGAAATCGACGGATCCGCGTCGGTCCAAGCCGCCCGCACCGGTTCGCCCACCCGCCTCGGGCTCGGCGACCGGTTCGGGATGGACATGAAGATCGGCCTCAAGTACCGGATCACGAACGAGGTGGTCGAGTTCGACGACAACCGCCGGATCGCGTGGCGCCACTTCGGCCACCACGTCTGGCGCTACGAACTCGAGCCAACCGAAGGCGGCACGGTCGTCACCGAGTCGTTCGACTGGACCGACGCGCGCAGCCGCAAGCTGATCGAGCTCATGGGCTACCCGAAGAAGAACCTCGCCGCGATCGAAAAGACACTGGAACGACTCGCCAACGTCGTCGAGTAGCCCCGTGTCATGACCGATCTGATTCGTGTCTCGGTCGACGACGGAGTCGCGTGGGCCACGATCGATGCCCCGCCGATCAACCTGATGACCGTCGAGTTGCTGGTCGCAATCGCACACACCGCGCAATCAGTCGCGGCAGATGACGACGTTCGCGTACTCGTGTGGCGCAGCGCGAACCCCGATTTCTTCATCGCGCACTTCGACGTCGAGGCAATCCTGTCGTTTCCGATCGACGACGACCCTGTACGCGGCGAACCGAACTACTTCCATCAGATGTGCGAAACGTTGCGCACGATGCCGAAGGCAACAATCTGCTCGATCGCGGGACGTGTCGGCGGTGGCGGTGCCGAAATGGCCGCATCGTGCGACATGCGCTTCGGTGCTCACGGCCACACCGTCCTGAACCAGATGGAGGTGCCGCTCGGCATCCTGCCCGGTGGTTCCGGGACACAGCGCATCCCCAGGCTCGTCGGCCCAAACCGCGCGCTCGAGATCATGCTCGCCGGGATCGACGTCGACGCCGAGACCCTCGCTGCGTGGGGCTGGCTGAACCGGGCATTGCCACCCGACGAACTCGACGAATACGTGTCGTTCATCGCCCGACGGATCGCGTCATATCCGGCGACGGCGATCGCCGAGGCAAAAGCCGCAGTGCTCGCGGCGGAGCCCGACCCAACCGACGGCCTGGCCGAGGAGTCGTGGCGATTCCAACGCACGATCCGCACCGAAGTGGCCCAGACCCGGATGCGTCGATTCCTCGAAGTCGGCGGACAAACCCGCGACGTCGAACTGCGCATCGCCGATCTCGATTTGAGCTGAGTCGCAGCGTCGCGCGGCATGCCAGACTGCGCCCATGACGTCACTTCCTGAGATCGCACCCGCGTTCGTCGACATGGCACACCAGATCGTGTGGTGCGCGGCCGCAACCGTCGACCCGTCGGGACGGCCGCGATCGCGCGTGCTGCACCCCATCTGGGAGTGGGACGGCACGCAGCTCACCGGCTGGATTGCGACCGGTCCGACGCCGGCGAAACTCGCCCACCTCGAAGCCCATCCGCACATCTCGTTGAACTACTGGGCGCCCACGCACGACACCTGCATCGCCGAATGCCGGGCGATCTGGCATTTCGATCTCGACACCCGGCGGCGTATCTGGGACCACTTCAAGCAGGCGCCCCCGCCCGTCGGCTACGACCCAGCGATGATTCCCGTATGGTCGAGCGCCGACGACGAAACGTTCGCCGTACTGCGCCTCGAACCGTGGAAGCTCCGCGTCTTTCCCGGCGCGGCCCTCTTCGGGCAAGCCGACATCCTGCACTGGAGCGAAACGCGATGAAGTTCAACCGTCTCGGGCGCAGCGCGCTGCGGGTCTCGGAACTGTGCCTCGGCACGATGAACTTCGGGCCTCAGACCACCGAAGCCGACTCGCACGTGATCATGGATACCGCCCTCGATCTCGGCATCAACTTCTTCGACACCGCGAATCGCTACGGCGGCGACCAAGGTGCGGGAGCAACCGAAGAAATCATCGGTCGGTGGTTCGCCCAAGGTGGCGGACGACGAGAGAAGGTCGTGCTCGCAACCAAAGTGTTCGGACCAATGACCGACTGGCCGAACAACGGCGGCCTTTCGGCTCGCCACATCCGGATGGCGTGCGACGAGAGCCTGCGGCGGCTCCAGACCGATCACATCGATCTGTATCAGATGCATCACATCGACCGGTCGGCGCCGTGGGACGAAGTCTGGCAAGCGATGGAAACGCTGGTCGCCCAGGGCAAAATCACCTACGTCGGAAGTTCGAACTTCGCAGGTTGGCATCTCGCGCAGGCGAACGAAGCCGCCCGTCACCGCAACTTTTTGGGGTTGGTGAGTGAACAAAGCCTCTACAACTTGTTGTCGCGCACCGTCGAACTCGAAGTGTTGCCGGCATGCCGTGCGTACGGCATCGGCATGATCCCGTGGTCGCCGCTCGGCGGCGGGCTGCTGTCGGGTGGCGTCTCCGACGCGACCACCGGTCGCCGCAAGTCCGTCAACCCGCGTTGGGAACGCATGCGCCCGAGTCTCGAAGCGTGGGAGTCTTGGTGCGCCGACCGGGGCGAGGAACCAACCGCGGTCGCACTCGCGTGGCTCCTGCACCAACGCGACGTCACCGCGCCGATCATCGGACCCCGCACCCTCGAACAGCTCACGGGCGCATCACTCCGAGCCACGGAGATCGAACTCGACGCCGCCGCGCTCGGCGAACTCGACGCGATGTTCCCCGGACCGGGTGGACGCGCTCCCGAGGCGTACGCCTGGTAACCGCGCCATTGCCGCAATGAACCCCTCGCTCGATCCGCCGTTTCGCCGTGCTCGGTTGTGTCCGTCGGTACATCGAGCGCCGCCGGTGCCGGCGGCGAGGTCATGGTCCATCCCGCCGTCGCGCTGACTCAGATCTCGTGCACCATGATGTCGCCGCCGCGCGCAACGAGCGGGATGCGTTCGCCTTGTCCGGCGAGCACCGAAATGTCGGCCAGCGGATCGCCGTCGATCAACAACATGTCGGCGTACGCACCCGGAGCGACCACACCGAGTTCACCCTCGGCTTGCAGTATCTGCGCGTTGACGAGTGTCGCACTCCGCAACACGTCGATCGGCGTCTGGACACGGGTTCGGAGTTCGAACTCGTCGCTCTGATACTCGTGCGTCTCGCCGAGCAGGTCGGTGCCGAAGCCGAGCGGGACACCGTGGCGTTGCGCGATCTCGAGGGAACCAAGTCCGGCGTCGAGCACGTCGTCGACCTTGCGCAGGCTCCCCTCGGGAAAGCCGAGCGCGCGACCCATCTCGACGATCTTGTAATAGGTGATGAGTGTGGGGTCGAGGAACGCGCCGTGCTCGGCCATGAGCGCGGCGGTCGCATCGTCGATCAGGTTGCCGTGTTCGATCGTTCGGACACCGGCACGCACGGCGCGTTGGATCGCATCGGGCGTGTAGGCATGTGCGAGGACGTAGGTGCGCCACGCTGTCGCTTCCTCGACCGCGGCGCGCATTTCGTCTTCGGAGAACTGAAGTACCCACACCGGGTCGCTCGGCGACGCGACACCGCCGCTCGCCATGATCTTGATCTGCGTCGCACCGCGTCGCAGCTCCTCACGTGCCGCGCGGCGCACGTTGTCGGGGCCGTCGACGACATGACTGAATCCGATCGAGTGGATCTGGCACCCACAGAGCTGCGGGGCGTCGTCGAGCGGCCGGAAGTCGCCGTGACCGCCGGGCTGGCTGAGCGCGCGACCTGAGAAGTACAGACGCGGTCCGGCGATCAGCCCGGCGTCGATGGCGCGGCGCAACCCGTGGTCGGCGCCAGCAGCGTCGCGGACGGTGGTGAATCCCCGGCGGAGCATGCCTTCGGCGATGTGCCGCGCTTCGTTCGCGACCAGCGAAATCGGCCGGTGAGCCATTGCCGACAGTTGCATCGTCGTGATCGTGAGGTGCACGTGCGCGTCGATCAGCCCGGGCAGGAGCGTGCGGCCTTCGGCGTCGATCCGCACGACGTCGTCGGACGTCGTCGGAGCGTGGCCCGATCCGACTTCGACGATGCGGTCGCCTTCGACCCGCACGTATGCGTCGGGATGCCACTCCCCCGTCGCAACATCGAGCCGATTCGCGTGTTCGATCAGCCAAGCCATCGCGGAAGACTAGGTGCGTCGATAGGGCCCGGAATCCGGACCCTATCGACGCACCTCGGGAATGGTCAGGCGAAGGACATGTTGGGTTCGCCGTAGGCGTTGAGCCCGGTGCCGCGGGTGCAGGTCCCGGTGATCGGGTTGCCGTTGTTGTACGCCATCCGCATGCAGTTCCGCAGCGCCTTCTGACCCCAGTAGTTGGGGTGCAGGCTCTCTTGGATCTGATACGGCCCGAACACCGTGGTGAGCGTGCGCACCTGGCTCACCCACTCGGTCTTGTCAGCCGCGCCCGTGCTCTGCCAGGTCGCAACGCCTTTTTCTTCGAGCAAGCCGACTGTGTTCTCGCAGAGTCGACGCCCGTTGAGCGCGTTCGTTGCGTACAGGTAGCGGATGTTCGTCAGCCCGGTCTGCGCGGCTCCGTTCGTGACTGCCTGGTTGATCTTCACCACTGCGGTGCTGTTCGCCCAGTTCGCATCGGCGTTCCAGAACCCGCAACCGCCGGTGTTCTGCCGCGTGTATCCCGATTGCGAGTAACGGAATCCGCTGCTGTTCGGGATCGGCGACGAGTAGGTCTGGACGATGATCTTGTACGAGCTGTCGGCGTAACCAGCGTTGAGCATCGCCTGACGCACGTTCAACAACGCGTTCTTGACATTCGTCGTCTGCGTGTTGACTGCAGCGGTCGTGAAATAGGCCTGCACGTTGGAGTCGTCGTTGCAGTAGTTCGGCCACCACGACGGCGACAACAAGAAGTTGGTGATACACGTCTGCACGATGTCGGCGAAGCCGAAGTTGTTCGCGCCAATCAGCACCGTCACGGCTTTCACGTTGTGCGTCGCCGCAAACTCCTGCAGGGCCAACGCTTGGCCCTTCCGGCCGTTGGCGTCGCTGTAGAAGTCGAGCCCGGGCTTGAAATCACCCGAACCTGGGGTCTGGGTGTAGGTACGAGCACCCGAACACGCGAGGTTCGCGCTCATCACACCGTTACCGATGTGTGCCTCCGCCGCCTTCGATCGGTGACAACCCGAGATCGTCTCCGCGGTGTTCGCCGCGTTGTCGTAGTACGCGGTCGAACCCAACGCGTCGGTCTTCGACGACGACTGGTTCGTGTTCCCCGCCCATCGGCCTGCTTCGCCCGAAATCGCCGAATCGCCAAGCGTCACCACGTACGGCGCACCGACACCCGGCCCGTCGGCCTCGGCCGGCGCAGCCGAGAACACCGTGGCTCCACCCGCAACGAGACAGCCAGCCAATACGAGCGCGCCAACACGCCCACGACGAAGCGTCATGATTACCCCCCGGTAGCTTCGTGAATCGTGTGAGTCTGCGCTCACGAACGGCGCGATGCAAGCATTTCCTCGACGACGTCGAACGGCAGCCTCAATCGATCACGTGCGTGTCCGGACGAAAGGCGACCCAAGCGAACGAGAACGTGTCGAGATGCTCGATCGGTTGCGCGTCTCGCCGGCCAACGAGCCGTCGACCGCAATGCTGACGGTCCGACTCCACCACATGCGCCGAGCCGCAGCCCGCCGACAGTGGCCAGGCCGAGCCCACTGCGTGGAGGTCATCCGAGTCCGGCGAGCTCCAGGACTTCGGCCTCGTCGTACATCCCGAACCAGCCCTGCAGATTCTCGCCCGTCGGCGACAGCATCGCCGCGGCGGGTTGTGAGCTGACACCGAACGCCCGCCACGTTTCAAAACTCTCGTCCCACAGCAGAGGGAACGTGATGTCGTGGCGTTCGAGGAAGTCCTGTGCCTCACCGAAGGTGTCTTGCGTACCGATGCCGACGATCTTGACGTCGTTGCCGTGCTGGCGAGCAAACTGCTCGACCCCCGGGGCTTCCCGGTTGCACGTGCTTCAATGCGGCGCCCAGAACCACAACAGGACCGGGCGGTCGGCGGGAATCAGGCTCGCGAAGTTCACCGTCTCGCCCGTCGCGACATCGAGGACGTCGACCGCGGGCAACGGGCTGGTGACCGCGACCGTGGTCGGCGGGGGAACGGTCGAGTCGGACGTCGTTGCCGCCGACGTTTCGCTCGGAGCGACCGAGGTCGTCACGGACGTGGCTGGCGTCGTCGTCTCGGCGGCGTCCGTGGGGCGCAGCGACGGTCCGGCGCTGCCGGAGTCCGAATCGTCGCCACCGCAACTGGCGCCGACAATTGCGACCGCGCTCAATGCGGACAGCATCTGGATTCGAAGGGATGACCTCACGGAGCGGGAACCCCTTCAGCAGCATTCTCCTTCCCGATTTCTGCTCCGCGTGTCGTACGCCGACGCCAGCTGGAAGTCCAGATCACGGCACTGACTGCCACCAGGAAACCGGCGAGCGCGACTGCCGGCTCGACCTCGGACAATCGACGGGTCAGCCACTCCTGGATGTTCGCGGCGCTGTCGATGATCGGGTCTTGGTCGAAATCCCCCCGGACGTCCCAAAACCCGTACCACGTCACATAGGCGCCGGCGATGACCAGCATCAGACCCGACACCCGATTGACGATCGGCGCCGATCGGCGCAGCCGAGCGATCAGCCCGCGTCGGGCACCGCCGACCGCGACCGTCACGATCGTGATCACACTGCCCATCCCCAGCGAGTACGCGACAAACGACACGAACCCGGCGGCGACACCCTCGGACCGAAACGTTGGCGTCAGCGCGACCAGGAACGGGCCAAGCGTGCACGACAGCGACGCGGTGGCATACGACACGCCAAACCAGAACATCGACCAGAAACCGCGCTCGCGTCCGCCTCGCTCGACTTTCGGCGCTCGAATGCGTAGCTCTCGACCGGCAAGCAGCCACGCACCAATGAGCACGAGGCCGATCCCGATGACGATCGTTGCCTTCGCGAGATGTTGATCGATGCTCGATGCCACGGTCTGGACCAGCAGGCCGACCAACCCGAATACCACGAGGAAACCGCTGGTCATGGCCGCGCTGACGAACAAGGCTCGACCGCGCGCGGGAGCGGTGTCGCCATCGCTGCCGACGAAGAAACCGAGATAGGCGGGCAGCATCGCGAATCCACACGGATTCACCGACGCGACCATTCCCGCGGTGAAGGCAAGGCCAATCGGCACGTCGAACATCGCTCTTGAAACCCGCTGTCTCCGAGATCCATTGCAACCATTCGGAAGCCTCGCCCAATCAGCCGGGTTTCAACAACACATGGTTCGGAACCTCTCTCGCCGGCGGCTCGCATCCGGACAACCGATCGACTGCGCCGGCATGGCGCGGCACATCTCCGCGTTCCTCGACGGCGAGCTCGACCATGCGACTGCGGCTGCGATCGTTGCCCATCTCGACCTCTGTCGAGACTGTCCCCCCGAGGCGGCGGCCGTCGCCGCGCTGCGGAGCGCGCTGCGCGAGCTTGGAACGCCACCCTCGAGCTCGATGCAGCGCCTCCGTGCGTGGATCGAAACCGCTACCGGAGCCGCTCCCGCAGGCGGGCCCGAGCCCGGCTGACGCGGCTCATCACCGTGCCTTCGGGGACATCGAGCAGCACCGCGGCCTCGGCGTAGCTCAAGTCGCCCAGATCGACCGCGATCAGTGCATCTCGATAACGCGGCGCCAGCTTCGCCAACTCGGCGCGCACGCGCGGATCGCCGATCTTCGCAATGGCCTCAGCTTCGGGATCGTCCGGGGCCGCCGGATCGGGAACCCGCTCGGGATCGGCCAACAAGAGCGGCCGCTGACGCCGGACCCGGTTGAGGTGCGTGTTGCGCACGATGGTGAGGAGCCAGGCCCGGGGGTGCGCACCATCGAAGCGGTCGAACGCACGCCACGCCCGCAACACCGCATCTTGGACCAGGTCTTCGGCCTCACCTGGGTCGCTCGCGAGCGTCCGCGCGACCCGCAGCAGGGTCCCGAGCTCGTCGTCGAGCAGTGCGCGAAAGCGTTCATCCGAGTTGATGCACCGAGTCAAGCCGGGCAGCGAGCGCATCGCGTGCTGCAGCCGATGACGATTCGCGAAACGTTGCGTGCAGCAGCCCGACCCACCACCGAGCCCTCCACCGAGGCCTCCGCATGATTGCCTTCGTCCTCTCGCCCCCGCACACGAAGCACACGCCGCAGGTTCTCCGAGCAGAGCGGCACGCGGCCGATGATCAGACCCGGGGGCGAGGTCCCCGGGGTGCGCTAGGACACGCGAGCGATTGCGGTGAACGAGCAGTAGTAGAGGTCGCGATCGAACCCGGCCGCCGGAAACAGCACCGATTGCACGGGACTCCCGCTCGCGACTCGCGCTCGCTCGTCACCGGTCTCGACGTCGAGGAGAACGATGTCGTCGGCGAAGCGGACTGGGTCGTGATCGGCGGTGACGAGGTCACCCGAATCGCCGAACAACAGTGGGTGACAGGCGTGGTTCTGGTCGCGACGCCATCGCAGGCGAAGCGATCCATCGAGCGCGACGTCGAACGCTGCGATCACACCGTTGCCGCTGTCGTAGCCAACCGCGATCCGTCGGACTTCATCGATGATCGGTGGGTTCGCCACGACCCCGCCGGGCAAGCCGCAGATTTCGGTGAGCGAGACTGCCTGCGTCTCGAGGTCGACTCGCACGAGATGGAGCGGCACCAGGTTGACGCCCTGATTTCGGAACGTCCCGGCGTACCGTTCGCTGCCGAAACCGTTGTCGAGGAACCACACCGCACCAAGCGCGATGACGGGGTCCCAACCGTAGGTCTGCCCCGCGATCGTGCAGTAACGCGCCGTGAACGATTCGTCGATCGTGAGCGCCGTGCCGTCCCACTGCAATCGCCAGAGTGATTCGACACCGACGAGGTAGACGTCGTCATCGACCGACGACAGGCGGGCGATCGAAGCTTCCGGAACAGAACATCGAGCGACGATGGCCAACGAATCGGGTTCGAGCACCAGCATCTCGGTGGGTTCGTATGCGTGCGTCGCTGGATCGTGTCCGGGTAGCACCCCGCCGAAGTCCTTCGTGACCAGATGCCCGTCGGGCAGGATGACGAAGCTGTTGTAGGGCTTGACGCGCGGCAAGCGGGTCTTGGCGATGACCTCGAGGGTCGCGGCCGACAACCGGTGTGCATGGTTGCCGAACACGGTGTACAGATCGCCGTTGGCGTGCACTGCGACTCCGCCCGGCCAGACCGGGCCGGCTTCGAGATCGTCGGATCGTGCCTGCGTCTCGAGGGTGACTGCGTCGATCCGTTCGACCCACCCGATCGCGCCCGGTCCCGCGGTGTGGCGCAGCGCGAAGACCTCACCGGGTTCGCGCAACACCACCATTGTCGTCGCCATGGCCTCTCGATGGACCACCGTCACGCCTTCGTCGAACTGCGGACCACCCACGGTCGTCGCCCGTCGCGTCGGGCCGTTGTCCTCGCCGGGCCACGGACTCGACCAATATCCAGCGCGGGCGTCTGTGGTCATACCGGAGCCTCGACCTGCAACCGCGGCCGATGCGGTTCGGGCTGACGATCCCACAGTTCGGCGACGAGGTCGCTGCGAAGCGCCGCATACCCAGGGTCGTCCCAGAGGTTGCGGTGTTGCAGCGGATCGGACGCGAGGTCGTACAGCTCGCCTTCGCTGCCGTCGTGTACGTGGCCCGGTTTGTACACGGTGCACACGAAGTCCCCGTGGGTGATGGTGCGGAGATAGACCCCGACGCCGAACAGTTCGCTGTCCCATTCGGTGAGCGTGACACCGAAGCCGCGGCTCGACGCATCACTGTCGTCGACGGGCAACGCTTTGCCTTGCATCCACTCGCACGGCACCTGGCCGGCAATCGTCGTGAATGTGGGAGCGAGGTCGACCAGCCCCACGGGCGCGGTCACAACCGAGGGGGCGATGCCTGCGCTCGGAGCCGGCCGCCAGATCAAGGGCAGACGCATCAATGCGTCGACGTGATATGGGCCTTTGAACAACAACCCGAAATCGCCTTGGAACTCGCCGTGGTCGGTGGTGAAGATGACGTCGACATCGTCGGCCCAACCTCGCCGCTCGACCTCGACCAGGACACGGCCCAACGCCTCGTCGATGAGCTCACACTCGATCGCGTTGCGCGCGTTGATCTCGCGCACTTGATCGTCGGTCAATGTCGCAGGCACCCAGTGACGCGGCGCTTCGAAGTTCGAAACCAGCGTGCCGTCGTACCACTGGCGCCAATGGCGCGGCTTCGCGTCGAGGATCGCTTCACGTTGCGACCGATCGGTCGGGTATCCCTCTGGCAACGGCACGTCGCGCCAATCGATGCGACCGAGTTCGGATTCAGGCGGATCCCACGGATGGTGGGGGTCAGGAAAGCTCAACCAGCAGAACCAGTCATCGGTCGCATCGAGGGTGCCGAGCCATTCGATTGCCCGATCCGCGAGCCAGTCGGTGTGATACCACTCGCGCGGAATCGGATTCGTCTTGACCTGCGGCGCGTCGGTATCGCCACCGCCGATGGCGTTGACGTTCATGTCCCCGTCCACGACCGGATAGAACATGCCGATCGCCTCCGGGTGATGGTTCAGCACCCAGATCGCGTAGTGCAGCATGCCGTTCGCGCCATGGGTTGCGAGCTCGAGGTGGTCGAAGCCTCGATGTCCGTTCGCTGCGTTCGTGCCGGCGCGGCCGAGTTGGTTCTCGGTGAACCGTCCGAACGGATCCATGAAGGGTTCGAAGTGCGCCTTGCCGATGAGCGAGGTCTTGTAGCCAGCGTCGCGCAGTGCTGCCGCCACCGAAGGCGCGTCCACGGGAAGGGGAACGCCGTTCATCCACACGCCGTGCGTCGTGGGATGTTGGCCTGTGATGATCGTGCTCCGCGACGGCATGCAGACGACGGACTGCGGCACGGCTCGCTCGTAGCGGATGCCATCGGCGGCGAGGCGGTCGATCACCGGCGTGCGCGCGAGCTTCCCGCCGTTACATCCCAAGGTGTCATATCGCTGCTGGTCGGTCGTGACGAACAAGATCTTGCGGCCCATTGGAGTCAGCGTTTCCTCATGCCGTATCGGCTTCGAGCTGGCGTTTCAGTGCTTGGAGCGCGTTGCCGGTGGCGCCACCGACGACGAGCGCCATCGGATCGGGTTCGCAGTCGGTCGAGTAGACAACGAGACAGCGCGCCCGATCGAGTTCGATGACGTCGATCGTGCCGCGGTGGTAGCGCACCACCGGAAGGTCCAGCCGGTACTGGAACCGACGTTGAATCGGATCGTTGACGAGAATCGTCTCGGGCAGCGGAAGTCCGGTCGCGGTCGTGATGAGCCGAGTCGAACCGTTCACCGTTGCGTCGGTCATACCCGGAAACCAGGTGTGGATCGTCGCCGGATCGCCGACCAGCGCCCAGACGTCGTCTGCCGATCGCTCGATGACGACTTCTCGTCGGATACTTGCCACCGCTACTGGCGCGCGTTCTCGGCGCGTTCGGCCGCGGCTGCGTTCGTCGGCGCTTCGGTGCTTTGCACCGACACGAGTTGGATGTCGACCCGGTGCACCGTGCCCGCAAATGGGAAGGGATCGTGATAGCGCGAACTCACGGGCGACCCGTGGTCGTAGCCAATGCTCGGGCCGATGGACGAGATGATGTTCATCACGAACGGGACGTCGAGGTGTCCGCAGACGTCGCGGTCGATCGTCAGGTCGGCAAATCCGTCGCGGCCCGTACGTCGGAACTGGACCCCGACGACCGACGCGCCCACGGGTACCGTCCGCTCGGATTCGACGACATGGTGCACGCCGAACTCGTTGTAATCGAGCACGAGGCGATCGTTCTGGATGAACAAGCTGATGCCCGAACTCGCCGTACCCGTCGCGTAGAGCACACCGCCGTCTCCGGCGGCGCGTTCGATGCGTACCTCCATGTCCCAGCTCCGTCCACCGATACTCGGGCCTACCTGCGCCGGCATCGGACTAATGGGCGGTATGTAGGTGTAGTGACGTGACGGCAGGTGCGGGCTTCGTTCGCGAAAGCGCGCGCCGAATAACGCGATCGTGCGCTCGTCGAGCGGGAGTACGCCGTGCGCCTCCGCCTCGCGCCACCACAGATCGATCATCTCCGCGAGCTTGTCGGGCATCTCCGCCGCGAGGTCGCGACACTCCGAACGATCGACCGCGACGTGGTAGAGCTCCCACGGATCGTCGTCGAACGGAACTCCGGGGACATGACGGGTGACGGCTTTCCACCCGTCGGCGTAGATGCCACGGTGCCCCATCATCTCGAAGTACTGCACGGTCTTGTCCGACGGATGGTCGGGGGCGGCATCGAACGTCGCCAACATCGACGTGCCCGTGACTGGGATCTGCTCGTAACCACGGTAGGTCTCGGGCGCGTCGACACCAATCGCTTCGTAGATCGTTGGCGCGATGTCGTTGACATGATGGAACTGGTGTCGGAGTCCTCCGTGATCGGCGATGCGAGCGGGCCAGTGCACGACGCAGGGCACGTGCACCCCACCTTCGTGCGTGTTCTGCTTGTACCACTTGAAGGGCGTGTTGCCGACTTGCGACCAACCCCACGGATAGTTCGTGTGCGAGTTGGGGCCACCGATGTCGTCGAGCCGCGCCACTGCCTCGTCGGCGTCTTCGAGAATGAAGTTGAAGAACTTCCACTCGTTGAGCACACCGAACGGGCCGCCTTCTTGGCTTGCGCCGTTGTCGGAGAGCAACACGATGATCGTGTTGTCGAGCTCGCCGAGACGTTCGAGGCCGGCAACGAACCGGCCGATCTGGGCGTCGGTGTGGTCGAGGAACGCCGCGAACGCTTCTTGGAGCCGCGCCGCGAGCTTGCGTTGGTTCTCCGAGAGCGAGTCCCACGCTTCGACCCCCGGGTTGCGCGGCGCGAGTTCGGTGTCGGGCGGAATGACGCCGAGTTCCTTCTGGCGGGCGAACCACTCCTCGCGAGTCGCGTCCCAGCCTTGGTCGAACTTGCCGCGATACTTCGCGAGGTACTCGGGTGGAGCCTGGTGCGGCGCGTGCGTCGCACCGAACGCGAGGTACGTGAAGAACGGCTTGTCCGGACGAATCGACTTGGTGTCGTGCACCATGCGGAGCGCTTGGTCGACGAGGTCGTTCGACAAGTGGTAGTCCGGGCCCGCCGGCGGGTCGACATGGTGGTTGTCGATCACCAACTCGGGGTGGAACTGGTCGGTCTCGCCGTCGAGGAACCCGTAGAAGCGGTCGAATCCCCGTTGGCAGGGCCAATGGTCGAAGGGGCCCGCAGCCGACGCATGCTCCATCGGGCACAGATGCCACTTCCCCACTGCGAACGTCGCGTACCCCGAATCGCGGAGCACCTCCCCCATCGTCGCCGCGTGATGCGAGATCCGCCCGCGCATGTGGGGGAATCCCGTGTTGAAGTTCGACACCGAGCGCATGCCTACTTCGTGGTGATTGCGGCCGGTGAGGAGCGCCGCC
>SXGT01101463.1_pt1 | contig 41355 bp, 30 predicted proteins | sample 3176221 | NCBI WGS metagenome assembly SXGT01 (sample SAMN11356862, study PRJNA531348) | freshwater metagenome | isolation source: freshwater sample F1-120 | place: China: Fuxian Lake, Yuxi | collected 2017-12-25
ACCCATTCACCTGTCGTATGTCCAGATTCATCTTGCCGGCGTCGTCCGCAAAGACGCGAAGGCGTGCGAGCCGATTGACCATCCAGTCGACGTCGTGCGGCGAATCGCCGCGCGAGATTCCCAGCAGCACAACAAATCCGCTATCGATCGCCCCAAGCAAAACTCCATCACATCCCGAGGCGTGGACCGTCGCGCGTGAGACCCGTTGCACGACCGCAATCATCGTCTCACTCAAACATCACGAGGGCATGCGCACAAATGCGAGCGCTGCGCTTGTGACCAACGCGTTCGCATTCGCGGGACCATCAACCGGACCCTGCGAGTACTCAAGCAATTCTGGAAGGCCCGCCGTCACCAACTTTGCCGCTGTCATGTTTCCGACACTGCACCAACGCTGGTGATTCTGGTCGTTCATCAGTTTCTTGACGAAGAGTTCGTCATCGCCTTCGAGAAACACAGCGAGCAACGAGCGATCGTATGCCTCGACTTGTTTCCTGATTTCGCCACCGATGGGAGTCTCGTCTCCGAACTGTGGCCCGACATGGCTCAGGTCGGCGCTCGCGATCACGAGGGTGCGCCCTGGAGCCTCTGCGAGCGCCTTACGGAGCTCCGGAACGAATTCATCGAACGACACGCGTGCACCATCGTCGGCGAGCATCGGAATCAGCGGACTGGGAACAAGCGCTGCGATCACCGGAACCTGGCCAAACACTTCATGAATCCAGGGCAGTTGGATCTGGATCGAGTGCTCGCCGAGCAGGTCGATCTCGTCTTTGAAGAGTCGTTCGCCCAGAGACGCCGCGAGTGATTCGATGACCTTCGAGTCCGGCTGAAACGTTCCGAAGGGCGTCATGAACCCATTTCGGCTCATTACGATTCCGTCGCCAGCTCCGAAATGGTTCGTTCCGAGGATGACGATCCGACTGACCGAGACCCCTGGCCGAAACGACTTGTACGCAGCCGCATAGGTCGAGCCGCCACGCGCATAGTCGAGGTGGGGTGCCACGATTCCAAGCAGTTCTCCCTCGATCTCTGGATCTTCTGCTTCTGAGAGGTATCTGGCGATGACCGCCTTGGCAGCGACGGGATCCTCTCCTGCAGCCGTCGACGCTCCCATCGGGAACGCGCTTGCGGCACGAACCCGGTCCATCGCCTCGCGCTCGAGACGTTCAGCATTCGGACCCCAAAGCAGTCCAGCTTCATCAAGAACCCCCACGAGTTGCACGAGAAACTCCTTGGGAGCTCCAGTACCCTGTGAGATCTCGTCAAGCGACTTTTCTCCCTGAAGCAACGCCAAGAGCGGCAGCCATTGAGGTGGCACCACTGGGGTGTTTCCATCGCCTCGCAAGTTTGCAGGGTCCCGGAGGGCCACAAAGACCTTTTTTTCTTCATTCTGCACCCCCACAGGCGTGAAGGGGCGGATGTGCGGTCGGTCACGGTGCGCTGGGATCGGTTCCATCGGGGAAGGAAGTGTAAGGGGGAGAATGCGACTTATCTGCCACCGTTCTGAGAATCGGGGGCTATGAGTCCAAATTGTTGCCGAGCGCCATCAAGCCACGAGGCGAATAGCCGATAGTTCTCACCTGCGCGCACCGTGCGCGTTCGCTTCTATACTCGCCAATCTTTCGGCCCATTGGATCACAGTCACTTTGACCATCTAGGAACCATGATCATGACACGACTTGTCGCGCCTCGCCTCTTCACTGTGCTAGCACTTGTTGGATCCGTGTCGGGGGTTGCTCTCGCTCAGAGCACGCCTGCACCCACCGCGACGCAGAACGCGCCGCCAAGTATTGCCCCAGAGGCGGTCGCGCCTCCAACGAAACAGAAGACGACCTCGTCGTCCTCGGATGGAGTGCTCTCGCGACAGAACGCCCCAACCGTGCGAGACCTCACTGCGTCGAAGGCCTCGAATCAAGCGATCACTGTGGGTGGCGCACCTGGCTCGAAAGAGCCGGTCAGTCAGACTCCAATCGTCGCTGGACCACCCCCAATTGCATTCGACCCTCCAATCCTGAATCTCGGTGAAATGCAGGCAGATGTGCCTAAGACTGGCAAGTTGATGATTAAGAACATCTCGGACAAGCCAGTCACGATCGCTCGAGCAATTCCCGGATGTGGCTGCACGACTGCCAACGCGCCCAAAGATCCGATTCCAGTGGGAGGTTCAACCGAGATGGAGATCACGCTCAAGCCTGGTCCTAAGCAGGGCGTTCACCTCTCAAAGCGTGTCACTTTTCAAGTCGACGGCGCTGCACCCATCATCCTGACCGTTGAAGGTGATGTGGCCGCCTATGTCACCGTCACCCCCGATGTGATTGAAGGGGCGGCGAAGCTGCCAGACGGAACGGCCCCCTCAACGGATGGCAAACTTGTGGTCGCTGCGGCAGACGGACAGGCATTCAAGATCACTGGCGTTAATCCAATGGTCGTAGCTGACTTCAGTCCGGATGCGGCCAAGGAGCACATCATCAACATGGACTGGGCGAAATGGGAGGAGCAGGGGCGCGCCATCAAGGTCACCATTGCGACTGACCATCCCAAGGCCGCTGCGGTCAGCGTCATGATCAAGCGCCCAATGCTTGCCAGCGACCGTCCGACACCACCGACGCCGACCCAGAAGGCTGCGCCGACGCCATCGAGCGAGCTTGTTGTTGCCGCACAGCGCGGGGACATCGAGAAGGTCAAGGCACTCTTGGCGGTCGCAGGAACGAACGTCAACCAAGTTGATCCCGATACGGGCCGCACGGCGTTGCACTGGGCCGCACGGGAAAATCGTGGTGAGATTGTGACTCTGCTCATCGAATCGAAGGCTGATATCAACGCACAGGATCGCACGGGGAAGGGTCCACTGACCCTTGCAGCCGAGACCGGAAGTGCCGATGCGACCAAGCGCCTTGCGGACGCGGGAGCGAGTCTGACGAATCGCGACTCAATTGGGGGGACTCCTCTCAGTTGGGCGTGCGGACTTGGAAGCGCCGAAACCGTTGAGATCCTCCTCAACAAGGGTGCGGATCCGACGATCATCGATGTCAACGGCCTGAGTCCTCTCATTTGGGCGGCTGGGATCGGCAAGCCCGAAAGCGTCGCGATTCTCTTGACGAAGTTTCCAAATCTCGACTTGAATCTCAAGGATGGAGTCACCGGTGACTCTGCCCTCATGCGTGCCGTTCGCAGCGGAAAGATTGAGAGCGTTCGACTGCTCATCAATGCAAAAGCTGATGTGAACAGCGTGAATAAGCAGGGCTATTCTCCGATGCAACTCGCGGCGCTCTCAGGAACCCCTGAGAAAGTCAAGTTGCTGATTGAGGCGAAGGCCGATCTAAATCTCAAGGACGCAACTGGCCGCACCGCACTCGATCTCGCTCAGCGCCGGACTGATGCGGCGGGCAAAGAAATCGCTGACCTGCTCATTGCGCAAGGTGCCACGAGCGCAATCCCGCTTCCTGCTCCAGTTCCAGCGGCTCCCGTTGCCAAGTAAGCGAAGTGTTCGCATTCAATTACAAACCCTCCGCACTGGCGGAGGGTTTTTTGTGCACTGTGGGGCAAAGTGATGGACAGGCGAATCGATTAAGGTAGTGCGATGACTCACGCGACACTCCACTCGTCGACCGCATCAACCGCAACACGCGAGGCTTACGAGCTCTTGCTCACTCACACACGCGAAGGGGGGCTCGTCGGTGGCGTTGGGAGCATTCTTGGATGGGATCAGGAGACGATGATGCCACCCGGTGGAGTCGACTACCGAGGAAAGCAGTTTGCTTTGCTCGCTCGAATTGGACATCAGATGGCGACGAATCCGCGGGTCGATGGATGGCTCGCGGTCTGCGAAGGCGATCGAGCATTCATGGAGGCTGGATCTGCAGAGTCAGCGCAGATCCGTGAACTTCGGAGAGATTTTACTCATGCGACGCGGCTCCCAGAGACGCTCGTGACCGAGCTCGCTGAAGTTTCGAGCAAGGCGCAGCACGAATGGGCCCTCGCGCGAAAGGCAAGCGACTTCGCACGGTTCCGTCCATGGCTCGAAAAGTTGGTGACTTTGAACCGTTCGAAGGCCGCGTGTCTTGGAATCCCCGCCGGCGGCGAACCATGGGATGCACTTGCTGATCTGTATGAACCTGAGTGCACAGCTGCAAGCGTGACACAGGTCTTCGTGCCGCTCCGCGAGCAATTGCGCACGCTGCTGAGAGACCTTGCTGCGGGTAGTAAGAAGCCATCGAATCGATTCAACGAGACTGCGATGCCGATTGACGCTCAGATGGCCTTCGCGCGCAAGGTGGTGCAGGCAATCGGATTCGACTTTCAACGTGGCCGGCTGGATACGAGTACGCATCCCTTCTGCGGTGGAAGCCACTGCAACGACGTTCGGATGACGACGCGATTTACCGAGACATGCGTCAATGATGCCCTTGGCTCGACCATGCATGAAGCGGGCCACGGCATGTACGAACAGGGGCTCCCCGCGAGCGCGATTGGGACTCCGCTCGGCACCGCGGTGTCACTGGGTATCCACGAAAGTCAGAGCCGGCTCTGGGAGAATCAGGTTGGTCGGTCGATGGCATTTTGGACATGGTGCGAGCCGCACCTCAAGAACACGTTCGGGGCTGCAGCACACTCATTCACTCTCGAGGATCTGTATGGGGCGGCGAACATCGTCGAGCCTGGGTTCATCCGGGTCGATGCTGATGAAGCGACCTACAACATGCACGTCATGGTTCGATTTGAACTTGAGCGATTGCTCATGGACGGATCGCTCGACCCATGTGATCTTCCGCGCGAGTGGAACCGCCGCTATCAGGAGTATCTCGGGGTGACCGTGCCTGATGATCGTCGAGGCTGTTTGCAAGATGTCCACTGGAGCATGGGAGCGTTCGGCTATTTCCCGACTTACACACTGGGAACCCTCTACAGCGCGCAGTTCTTCGACGCGGCGAAGCGTGCGATCCCAGGGCTTGAAGAGGGTTTCGCGAAAGGAGAATTCAAGCCCCTCCTCGATTGGTTGAATCGCGAGATTCACACACATGGACGCCGATACAGGCCCGCCGAGCTCTGTGAGCGCGTGACGGGCTCTCGACTCTCTTCTGAGTGCTACTTGCGTTATCTCAGTGGCAAGCTGCGCCCGCTCTACGGCGCCTGATCGAGTGGGGGAGGAGGTGGCGCTTCAGCGCGCGCCTGCATCGCTCGCGGAACGCGCCCTGTCAACGCGATCGCACCGACCACGAGGGTCCAGAACGGCACCATGCCGAGCCCTGGAATCGCTTCGGCCACGAACACCACGAGGAGCCATGAGGGACGACCGAGGGTCCACCAGAGGAGCAAGGCGGTTGCCATGTCAACGGCGATCACGACCGGCGTCGCGATCACCGCTGCCGAAGTGAAGAAACTGAACCCATCTGAACTTACGGCAATCGCGAACGCGAGCAGCAGGCGCAGGCAGGAAAGGGTTTTCAAGGAATCTGTTGGCGTTGGCTCGGGCATTCGAGTAGCGTTGCCTTGCTCAGGCAAAATAGCATGGAATACGACCAAAGCATCCTCCGAAATGTCGCGATCATCGCTCACGTCGACCATGGAAAGACCACATTGGTTGACGCGATGCTGCGCGCCTCAAGCGCTGCGACTGAGGTCGAAAAGGACGCCGAATGCGTGCTCGACTCGAATCCGCTTGAGCGCGAACGGGGGATCACTATTTTGGCGAAAAACTGCGCGGTGAATTACACCCTGCAGCACGGACCAACCAAGGGGCGTCCTCTTCGCGTCAACATCATCGATACGCCCGGCCACGCCGAGTTTGGTGGAGAGGTCGAGCGGGTGCTCCGGATGGCTGATGGATGCCTCTTGCTTGTCGACGCGATGGAAGGCCCGATGCCACAAACTCGCTTCGTCCTCTCGAAGGCGCTCGAGGTGGGACTTAAGCCAATTGTGGTCGTCAACAAGTGCGATCGGCCTGATGCGCGCCCCGATGAAGTAGTCAATGAAGTCTTCGATCTGCTGATCGATCTTGGAGCAGACGAGCTTGCGCTCGACTTTCCGGTCATCTGGGCGTCTGGGCGCGATGGATGGGCGAGTAGCGACCGTGACGATCGCTCTCGCGGGGTTGACGATCTCTTCGCAGCGATCGAGTCTCGGGTACCGCCACCACGGTGCGATCTGACTGCTCCGCTGCAGTATCTCGTGGTGAATCTGGGTTCGAACGACTATGTCGGGCGCCTGGGGATCGGCCGAGTGTTCCAGGGCGTCCTCAGGGCGAATTCACCAGTCATTGTCTGCAAGGCCGACGGCACCATGCAACGCGCTCGCATCCAAGGGGTCAAGCGCTTTGAGGGGCTCGCACGACAAGCTGTCGATTCCATCAGTGCAGGAGACCTCTGCGCGATCGAAGGGATCACCGACATCGAGGTTGGGGACACGGTCTGTTCGCCAGACAATCCAATTGCGATGACGCGTGTGAAGGTCGATGAACCGACGCTCCACATGATTTTCAGAATCAACGACGGCCCACTGGGAGGTCGCGAAGGCAAGTTTGTCACGAGCCGCCAGATCGCGGATCGACTGGAACGTGAACTACGCGCGAACGTCGCCCTTCGCGTTGCGCCTGGTGAGAGTGCAGAGGAGTTTCACGTCTCTGGCCGTGGACTGCTTCACTTGGGAGTCCTCCTTGAGACGATGCGCCGCGAAGGGTTCGAGTTGACCGTAGGAAAGCCTGAAGTCATCGAGCGTGAGATCGACGGAGTCAAGCATGAACCCTACGAAAAGCTTGCACTTGATGTCGCGCAAACTGTGATGGGTGGAGCGCTCGAGCTCCTCGGGCAGCGCGGTGCCGAAATCACGAAAGTTGACATGCGAGGGACCCGCTGCCATGTCGAGGCGGACATCCCCGCGCGAAGCCTGATCGGCTTGCGCACACGGATTCTCAACGCAACTGGTGGTGAGGCGGTGATGCATCACTCGTTCTGCGATTACCGTCCAATTCGAGTTGCTCCCCGCAAGCGAATCAACGGGGTCATGATCGGCGTCGAGCCTGGAACGGCCACGACCTTTTCACTGCTCAATCTTGCAGAGCGTGGGGTGATGTTTGTGAGCCACGGCGATGTGGTGTACGAAGGCATGGTGGTAGGAGAACACAACCGTGATCGTGACCTCCACGTCAATGTGGTCAAGGCAAAGCCGATGTCGAATGTTCGAGAGTCGAACAAAGAGGCAACGGTGGTCTTAAAGGCTCCGCGCCCGTTGACCCTCGAAAGTGCACTTGAGTACCTCGAGGGAGACGAGTACGTCGAGATCACACCAACAGCGATTCGGATTCGCAAGAAGATTCTCAAGGAGAACGATCGCAAGAAGATCGTTCGCCAACAGAAGGACCGGGAAGCTGCTGCGATTGGCGCAGACGAGTAGGTGCGATCGTCGTAGGATTCAGGGGTGCCTGTCATCGTTCAGAAGTTTGGAGGAACGAGCGTCGCGGACGCTGCTCGGATTCGCAGGGCTGCGCAGCGCATCGCCGACGCGCGTAGGGCGGGTTTTGATGTCGTCGTGGTGGCGAGCGCGATGGGCCCAACAACAGATGAATTGATCTCGCTTGCTGAGGAGGTCTCGCCTGTTCCGGATCGGAGGGAGCTGGACATGATGCTTGCGACAGGGGAGCAGGTCTCAGTGGGTCTGCTCGCTCTGGCACTTCGCGAAGTTGGATGTGCAGCGAGCAGTCTGACTGGTGGACAGGCTGGAATTCGCACCGATGGCGTCCACGGCCGAGCGCGCATCACCCGCATTGAGTGCGGCCGGCTCGAACGAATGATTTCGCGTGGCGAGACTCCGGTCGTTGCGGGCTTTCAGGGGACGAGTGACGATGGCGAGATCACCACGCTTGGCAGGGGAGGCAGCGACACGACAGCGGTGGCGATCGCTGCAGCACTGCGGGTCGCTGATGCGGGCGGTTACTGCGAGATTTATACCGATGTCGATGGCGTCTACACAGCCGATCCGCGCCTCGTGCGTGGCGCCGTCAAACTGCCTCGCATTTCGTATGAAGAGATGCTCGAACTCGCCACGCTCGGCGCTGGGGTCATGCATGCGCGCGCGGTGCTCTTTGGTGAGAAGTACGGTGTTCCGATTCATGTTCGTCATAGTCAACGGCCAGATCATGGAACGATGATCTCGCGGGAGAATCCAGGTATGGAAGAACTTGCCGTCGTGGGGTGTGCACTCAAAGAAGACCTTGGACGAGTCAGCATTCGTCAGATCAAGAATGCGCTCGGGTTGCAGGGCAGGTTGTTCACGGCGCTGGCCAGTTCAAACATCGTCGTGGATGACATCATGCAGACAGAGCACGGCTCGTCGACGATGATCGCCTTTACCGTCGATCATGCCGACCTGAGTGACGCCAAGCAGATCGTTGCAAAGACACTGCTTGATTTGAATGAGGGCGAGATGTCGATCGATGTTGGCCTCGCGAAGGTGTCGGTCGTTGGCGTCGGAATGAAGATCCACGCAGGAGTTGCGAGTCGCATGTTTCGTGCGCTTGGCGAGGTCGGGGTCGCCATTCACAACATTACGACGAGCGAGATCAAGATCAGTTGCATCATTGATGCCGCGAGCGGGCAGCGCGCTCTTGAGACCGTCCACTCTGCCTTTGGGCTCGGCCTTGGCATCAACGCGACGGTGGCCATGCAGACCGACTCGCCGCGCCTATGAGTTCTCAGGAAAGCAACCATCTCTGGGAGGCGGGTGATGTATCCGCATCCAACACGCCACAGCCGCCCGCGATCACAGGGCTGCGCGTCATTCGCATGCTCGGGGCAGGGGGGTTTGGCGCAGTCTGGCTCTGCGAGCAGAGTGAGCCATTGCAGCGCCAGGTTGCGGTGAAGGTGTTGCGGACGGTCGCTGCAGGCCCCCGTCTGCGCCAGCGATTCGAGGCCGAGCGCCGGCATCTTGCGCGCATGGATCATCCTGGAATCGCGCAGGTGTTCGATGCGGGAGAGACCTCCGAAGGAAGTCTGTACTTCATTATGGAACTTGTGACTGGCGAGCCGCTCTTGAACTGGTGCGACAGGCACACGCTGTCGATCCAATCACGACTCGATCTTGCTCGCCAAGTCTGTTCAGCTGTCCAGCACGCGCACAGCAAGGGGATCATCCACCTCGATCTCAAGAGCGCCAATATTCTGGTTCGCGAAGTCGACGGCGAACCCTTCGTCAAAGTCATCGACTTTGGGGTGGCACAACTCGCCGATGATCCCGACGCCGTTCGCTCGATGACCGATCAGTCGATCGGTCCAGTTGGCACACTCGAGTACATGGCGCCAGAACAACTCAACGGGACCCGCCACCTGGACACTCGAGCGGACGTGTACTCGCTCGGGATCACGATCTATCAACTGCTCACTGGACTTCTGCCAGTGGATTCGCGCCAGTTGCGCGCCGCAGGGACGATTGAGGGGCAGCGGATGATTCGCGAGGTCGAGTTTGATCCACCGAGCACGCGGCTCGCACGCGCGATGCGGACCGAACTGCCTGAATGTGCGCAGCGAGCACACCTGCGACAACTCGATCCGCAGCAACTGGTCAAGGTGATCAGCGGTCAACTGGATGCGGTTGTCATGCACTGTCTCGAGAAAGACCCAGGGCGCCGCTACGGCACTTGCGATGCTCTGAGTGATGACCTCGGCCGCTGGCTTGCGTTCGAGCCCGTTGCAGCGAAGCCAGCGTCGAATGGAGTGCGCATCGCGAAGTTTGTCCGCCGCAACCGCGTGGGGGTTGCCGCCGCCGCCGCGATCGCGCTTGCGCTGACAGCAGGCACCATCGCGATGGCGTACGGACTGATCGAAGCGCAGCGCCAACTGACAAGGGCAGGGCGGCTGCGTGAATTCAACAACGATCTGCTTGGCGCTGTCGCCCCCGATATCGCGAAAGGGATGGATACCCGCCTCATTCGACTGATCTTTGACACGTCCATGGGCTCGATCGATAGCCAGTTTGCAGATGACGCCTTGCTCGCGGCGGACGCTCACCACACTGCGGGGGTCGCCTACCGGTCGATCGGCGAGTACCAACTTGCCCTTCAGCACCTTGAGACTGAGAAGGTCGTGCTCGAGAAGGTCCTCGATCCAGACGACTTGGACTTCTTGAGTTCACAGAACGACCTCGGCAACGCGCTCATGTTGGTGAATCGCATTGATGACGCGGCCGTGCTCCTCGAACATGTGTATGCCCGTCGGCGCGCGCTCCTGGGAGAAGACCATTTTCAGACTCTGCAGTCGCTTCACAACCTCGCGTGGTTGCGAGATGCACAGGAGCGGCCAAAGGAGGCGCTCGCGCTGTATCAGGATGTCGTTGCACGCAAACGAATCGCGCTCGGCGACGACGATGACAGCACGCTTCAAAGCCTGAATTTTCTCGGAGAAATCCAACGTCGGCTCGGCGACTTCGCGGCTGCCCGCGCAACCTTTGAGGACGTGATCGCCCGTCGAACCTCGCTCGCGGGCCAAGACTCAACTGATGCGCTCATCGCGCGAAACAACTACCTCGTCGTCCTGCGCGCATTGGGTGAGTCGTTGGCGAGTGAACCGCTGCTGCGCGAACTCATCGCAGACATGACGCGAGTCCTTGGAGATAGCCATGTCTTGACGCTCGTTGCAAACAACAACCTCGCAGCGATCCTTCGCGACTCCAGTCGGCTGCCGGAGGCCGAACAGATCTACCGAGCGAATCTGCCGCGCTTCGAGGCACGGCATGGCGCGCAGAGCACGTATGTGCTCGCAACACTTGGAAACCTCGCTCTAGCGCTTGAGATGCAAGGAATGCTTGATCAAGCCGAACCGCTCTATGTCGATGTCATCGAGCGAAAGCGCGCCGCGGTTGGAGCGAAGTCGACCTCGACATTGACATCGATTCTCAACTATGGATCGCTCTGCTGGGAGCTGAATCGGCATGCCGAGGCGCAGAAGCACTGGCTTGAGTGCGCCTCTGGATTGCAAGAGACGGTTGGCGACAGTCATCCGCTCACGGTGCGATCCAAGATCCGCCTCGCGCAAGCTGAATGCCAACTCGGGTCACCTGCAAAGTCCCTCGAAATGTTGGCGAACGCACGCCCCCAGGGTGCGGCAAAGCTCAGCGCAGACCTTGAGTTGATCGCGCTCGAGACCACTGGCATCGCCCTCGACGCAACGGGAGAGAGAGCCAAGTCGACCGAATCACTTGCTGCGGCCTACGAACTCGCAGTGAGCATCCACAAGCGCAAGACAGCCCGAGCGATCGCTAGGACGCTCGCTCGGCACGCACAAGAAGCAGCAGATTCTGCGCAGTTTCAGCACTGGAACGGGATTGCGGAAGCCGCTGAGTGATTTTACAGAACATATATTATAGGACTTTCGGTACATATGGCTCTCAAGAACCAGCCCCCTGAAAACCAGTCGAAGCAGCCAACGGCGCCGCTCTGCTCAGTCTTTCGCAGGTTTCTGAAGTCGAAGGGATTGAAGTACACGATCGAGCGAGCTGACGTGCTCGACTCAATCATCGCGCGTGACGGACTCTTTGAAGCTGAGGAATTGCTGCTCGAGTTGCGTCGGCGTGGACACCGCGTCTCGAAGGCGACAACGTACCGCACAATTCGGCTTCTGCAGGATGCTGGGATCATCGTTCAAGCGCTTTTCGATTCAAAGCAAGCGCACTACCAATTGATCTACGGCAAGGAGCCTCGCGACCATATGGTTTGCATGAAGACTGGACGCCTTGTCGAGTTTCATAGCGCAGAACTCAGCGCAGTCCGCGACCGCATCTGCAAGCAACTTGGATGGGTTCCCGTCGGACACCGATTTCAAATCTACGCGGTGAGTCCAGAGGGTCAGCAGCACGAACGCTGATCGGTGATCTCGATCGTTCGTGCCGTTCCGCGGATAGTCAGCCGAACATCGAGCCTCCGACACGGAAGCACGGATGCCACCAAGTTCGCCCACTCGGCGACGGTGACGCTGCACGTGTCCGAGACGATCTCGTCCCAGCCGATGCTTTCGAGTGTGTCACCCGGATCTCTCTGCCCGCCGACTCTCCATAAGTCGATGTGCACGAGCGGCAGCCGCCCACCTGTGTAGGCCTGAACGGTGACAAAAGTAGGACTTGCCACAACGAGCGGGTCGATCCCGAGTCCTCGCGCGATGCCACGAACCAAGGTGGTTTTTCCGGCGCCGAGGTCTCCATCGATCGCGACGAAATCTCCAGGGCGCAGCCGCAGCGCAAGCTCTTCGCCTGCACGCTCGGTTGCCGCTTCATCTGGTAGGTCAACGACCATGAAGCCATCCATGGGTCGTCGCATCTTCGACGTCATCTCCCAGATGCAGGAGCACCGCGCGGCCATCCAACGCAGGCCGTTGGGTGACATGCCCGATGGCAAACCACCCGCGAGGCAACTCGGACGCCTTGTCGATGGCAGCAAGCAACTCGTAGTCCTCACCATCGCTCAGCGCCTGACGAATCGTTGCCCCTCGATTGCGCGGGAGCTGCTCTGCAACAATGTGTGCTTGCAGCGCGCAGCCAGCGTGCAGCGAAGAGCACTCCATCAGTCGGCTGCAGTCGATGCCGAGTCCATCACTGAGGTCGATCATCGCGTGAACTCCATCGCCGAGCAGGTCGATCAGCGCATGCGCCTCATGCATGCGTGGAGTAAACGTCAGATGCCGACCCAACCCATCAGTGCCAAATGATCCTCCAAGCGGTCCGCTCGTGATCAAGAGATCGCTCGGCATGGCTCCACCGCGCCGGATCACCCTGCCATCGACCCGAGGCCTCGCGAGAACAGTAATCGAGAGCACCAGCGGTGCTGCGACGTCACCGTGAATCGTCGTGTCACCTCCAACAAGGGGGGCGCCGAATTCTTCTCCACACTGGCGCACCGATTCGAGCAGGGTCTCAGCCGTCTGCTGGTTCATGCCACTGGGCAAGGCCGCGCATGCGAGCAGGCCGACTGGAATCCCTCCCATTGCCGCAACATCACTGATGTTTCGCGCAACTGCCTTGCGCGCGATGAGCTCGACGGGAGTCGTCGCCAGTACATGGACACCAACCACGACCTGATCGACTGCCGTCAGCACACGATCGCACCCAAGCGCAAGCAGCGCCATGTCATCTCCCGGTGGAATCAGCACATGTGCCGGCAGTCGGTCATTCGTAGCGGCAACCGCTGCGAGAATGTTGGCTTCATCGAGCGGCGGCGCCATCGTTTCACGATCGTATCGGCGCGAGCAACCGTGCTGCGCACTGCGCGTGTGCAGCCGATGCCCCCTGCTCGCGTCGCACGACCCCACGCGCAGCAGCGGCGATCGCGCTGCGGCGCTGCGGCGACTCGAGAAGGCCCGAAAGCGTCGCGGCGAGCTCGTTCGCAGAAGTCTGCACGAGTCCCCCCGCGGCGAGGAGGGCATCCGCAGTCGCTTGAAAGTCGTCGACGCGTGGACCGACGATCACCACCTTCCCGAGCGCGGCAGGTTCCATCATGTCCGAGCCGTGAAGCGTGCCAAAGGTGCGACCAAGAATCACAACATCTGCCAGTGCGTACGCCTTTCGAAGTTCGCCGATTGTGTCGAGCACAAATCTGCCCGTCACACTCCCCTGCTTTCGGTCACTGCGCGCTCGCGCGCCAGGGAGCGCACGAAGTGCCTGCGCGAACCACTCGGGTTTTCGAGGAGCACACAGAAGCTGGACACCTGGGGGACATGCTGCGTGAAACAGCGACTCCTCGCCTGGCGCTGTAGACCCAGCGACGACGAGCGGAGAGTTCGGGTCAATGCCCATCTCGCGGGCGAGTTGCTCAGCGCCCTCAACAGTGTCTGCGATCTGGGCCGAGTCCCACTTCATGGTGCCCGTGACGGTGATCCGATCGGCTGAGACTCCCATCGATGCGAACCGCGTCGCGTAGGTGGCGTCCTGTGCGCAGACATGTGCGAGCCGCCGAAACATCGGGGCGAGCAGCCACTTCACTCTGCGCGATCGTGCGAAGCTACGGGCGCTCAGCCGGCCGTTGATGACTGCGACCGGAATACCGCGCCCTGCACAGAGTCGCGTGAAATTCGGCCAGAGTTCGAGTTCGGTGAGCAGTACAAGATCAGGCTTGACCGCGCCGAGAAATCGGCGCATGCTGATTGAGAAATCGAAGGGAAAGCGAACAACCTGGCAACGTGATCCAAAGAGTGTGCTCGCGCGCGCAAGTCCCGTATTAGTCGTCACGCTGATAATGAGCTCTGCGTGCAGCGGCGCGCTTGCGAGTTGACCGACAAGCACCTGAATCGAATTGACCTCCCCTACCGAGACAGCGTGGATGAGAATTCGAGGGCGTTGTCCGATCCCTCCATGAGGCCCTGCGGACTGCGGCACACGAATCCCCAGTCGCGCTGCCCAATCGGTTCGCATCTTGCCAGTCCGAATGAGTGACATGATCCAGATTGGAGCGGTCACCACGACTGCAATCGCATACGCGAGATCAACAATCAATCCCATGAGACTGGCAGGGTAGCCGACCTCGTGTCCACACTCTCCCTCGCGCACGTCGTTGCCCTTCACCTCGCGAGCCTCCTGTTAGCCTCGTCAGTGATGGTGATCACGCCGAACCAGCCAACCATCTCTCGTCACTTCGCGTGGGAACTGGGAATCGATACTGGCGGGACATTCACCGATTGCATTGCCATTCACGCGAGTGGAACCACCAAGCGCGCGAAGGTCCTCAGTTCATCAGCGATGCGAGGCCGTGTCGTGCGCGCCGCAAGAAATGGGCTGATCCTCACGCTCGCACGAACTCCCACTGCTGAGGTGGCAGATGCATTCTGTCACGGATTCGCGGTGGTGTTCCTCGGACCACACTCGACCGAGGTCAACCTTGGAACGGTGGATCGCGCACACGTCGAGTCTGGCGGGCAGCTGTCAATCACCTTCACGGGTGATGACTGCGCGAGTCACACATTGTCTGCTCTCGAAGGAGCCCTCGTCGATCTTGTCGCCCCCTTCGAATCACCGATTCTCGCAGCACGCCTTGCACTCGACCGTCCGCATCCACTGCCTCTTGATGACTGCCGCATCTCGCTCGGCACCACCCGAGGGACGAATGCGCTGCTTGAGGGGCGCGTGAGCGAGGTCACGCTCTTCGTCAACGAGGGGCTCGAAGATCTTCTGCGCATCGGCGATCAGAGGCGCAGTCACATCTTCGATCGCTCCCCTCGCCGTGCCGCGCCACTCGAACGATCGTCGTGCCCGGTACGAGGACGGATGAGCGCTGCCGGAATTGAGCAACTGCCACTCGATGTGGACGACCTGCGAGCGAGGGCTCGCGCGCTCGTCACCGATGGCGCGCGCGTTGCAGCAGTCGCACTGCTGCACGGAGGTCGCAACCCCGCGCACGAGCGCGCTGCCGAAGCGACCCTTCGTGACGCGGGGTTTCAGTGGGTCTCGGTCGCCAGTTCGTGTGGATCGACGAGCCGATTCGAACCGCGCGCTCGTGCCGCCGTCGTCGATGCCGCGCTCTCTGGTCCAGTGGGGACTTTCGTTGCGGCGATTCAACGCGATGCCTCAGGCGCCGAGATTCTCATGATGACGAGTGCCGGAGGTCTCGTACCAGCCGAACACTTCCAGCCTCGAGAGAGCCTCTTGTCAGGTCCAGCTGGTGGGGTTGCTGGTGCAGCGGCGATCGCTGCCGCGTGCGGGTTTTCACGCTGTGTCACCCTCGACATGGGCGGAACCAGCGCCGATGTTGCACGAGTCGACAAGACTCCAGAACTGAGGGACGAAACGACCGTCGGCGCTGCAACCATCGCCACACCATCGATTGCGGTCGAGAGCGTTGCCGCTGGAGGTGGATCGCTGCTGTGGTGGGATGGCGACGCGATGCGAGTCGGGCCATCGAGTGCGGGGGCTGTGCCTGGAGCGGCGTGCTACGGACAGGGTGGACCTCTCACGCTGACCGACGCCCACTTGTTGCTCGGCCGAATCGATCCAGAGAAGTTGCCCATTCCGATCAAGCGAAGCTGCGCCTTGGATCGCGCGATCGAATTGCACCGCACAATCACCGAGTCTCAAGAGCGATCGCTCTCGCTCGAAGAGATGCTTGAGGCGTTCATCGCTCTCGCAGACGAGGCAATCGCGAACGCGATTCGCGCGGTGACGGTTCGCCGTGGGGTCGACCCAGCTGGCCACGCGCTCGTTGCCTTCGGCGGCGCAGGAGGCTTACACGCCTGCGCAGTCGCAGAGCGGCTCGGAGTGTCAACGGTTCTCTTTCCTCCCGACGCCGGACTTCTGTGTGCGCGCGGAATCTCTCGCGCACCGGTCAACCGGGTCGTTTCGTCGCTTGTGCTCGTCACACTCGATGAGTTCGCTCGCGACAGCGCGAGTCGCTGGGATTCACTCGAGGCGCGCGCGCGAAGTGTGATCGCCGAGCTCGGTGTTGATCCGATCGGCTCGACCATCGGGCATCGCACGCTCTTTATCCGCCAAGTTGGACAAGAAGAAGCACTCAGTGTCGAGTGCGATAGCGACTTCGCACACGCGACAGTGGAGTCACTTCGCTGCGCGTTCACAGCGAGCTACCGCGCCACCTATGGATTTGATCCCGAACCACGCAGAGCCATCGAGGTGGAGAGGATCCGCCTTCAGATCGAGGCCACACGGCAGAGCGCGCCAATTGCCGAGCCGGCGCTCGCGGATGACCTCACGACTGGGCCCCCCTGCTGCGTGATGCGGAGCGACTCGACATTTCATTGGCCCATCGGCTGGCAGGCACACTCTCACCCGTCGGGAGCGCTCATCTTCTCACGAACCAAGGCAACCACCCAAGACGAACGCGGCCACCCCGGCGTTTCATCGGTCATGGCGCACGAGCTCACCGCCGCACAGCTCGGATCGATCGCAAGTGACATGGGTGAGCAGTTGCGCCGAACAGCACTCTCACCCAACATCAAGGATCGCCTCGATTTTTCCTGTGGCATTCTTGACTCCGACGGCCTGCTGGTCGTCAACGCTCCGCATATTCCTATTCACCTTGGCGCGCTCGGCCCGTGCGTGCGATCACTTGTACCGACCTGTTCGTTCTCCCCAGGCGACGTCATCGCAGTCAACCATCCACGATTCGGTGGATCGCACCTCCCAGACATCACCGTGGTGACTCCAGTGCACAGCGCCACAGGAGTCCTGATCGGGTACGCCGCGAACCGGGCGCACCACGCCGAAATCGGCGGAATGCGACCCGGATCGATGCCCCCACGCGCGACGATGCTTGGACAGGAAGGGGTCGTGATTGAACCGACGCTCATCGTGCAAGGGGGGACTGCTTGCTTTGAGACAATCGAGCACCAGTTGCGCAACGCGACGTGGCCAAGTCGAATGGTCGACGACAACCTCGCCGATCTTCGCGCTCAGGTGGCGGCGAACGAAGTCGCCGCGCAGCGTGTGAGGGCACTCTTTGCGCAGCGTGGCGCACATGGGATGGCCGCCTCGTACGCGGCGCTGCGCACGGCCGCATCGCGAGCGAGCGAGCGAGCCATTGCTGCACTGCCCGCGCGGATTGATCGAATCGAGGAGCGACTGGATGACGGATCACTTCTCGCGGTGGCGATACACCGCACACTCTCACCACCGCGACTCACGATCGATTTCACTTCCACGTCGCCGCAACATCCACGCAACCTGAATGCCCCACGGGCCGTCACCCGTGCTGCGATCATGTATTCGATGCGTGTACTCGTCGGACTCACACTTGGCCCCGAAGGCCCCTCGTTTCCGATGAACGAAGGCCTGCTCGATCCTGTGACGATCGTGCTCCCCGATGGAACGATTCTCTCGCCTGACTTTTCTGGATCACCCGAGGCCTGCCCAGCTTGCGCCATTGGTCAAACAGAGACAAGCCAGCGGCTTGTCGATCTGCTCTGGCGCGCACTCAATCTCGCGGCCTGCAGCCAAGGGACAATCAACAATGTGCTCTTCGGAAACGGTTCGTTTGGGTTCTACGAGACGATCGCAGGCGGAGCCGGAGCCACCGCAGATGCCGATGGGGCGAGCGGAGTACACACCCATATCAGCAACACACGAATCACCGATGCGGAGGTGCTCGAACGGCGATATCCAGTCGTTCTCGAGCGATTCGCAGTGCGAACCGGCTCTGGAGGCAACGGTGCTCGCCGCGGAGGAGACGGACTCATTCGACGCATTCGATTCATGCAGGCTGTCGAGCTGTCATTCCTCTCGCAGCACCGAATTGAGTTTCCCTACGGGCTCGCTGGCGGATCCCCTGGCATGCGAGGAACGCAACGTGTCATTCGTGCCAACGGCGACAGTGAACTCGTTCCTGGCATCGTCGAATTGACATTGAATTCGGGAGACGCCTTCGAAGTCGAAACGCCTGGCGGCGGAGGCTACGGTTCCTAATCACCCCCGAGCAAAGGGCGGCTGAGCGAGATCTGATTCGATGTCGATGCGCGAGATTGAACGTGCGCGACCGGTCGCTGGATCGAGTTCGACGAGGCAGCCACACGCGCGCTCTCCCCCTTCTCCCATCTCAAAGTTCGTGTGCACGCCCGTCGTCATCGCCCGCAAGACTCCAACTGGGTCGCGACCGATCACGCTTGTGTAGGGACCGCACATCCCTACATCAGTGATAAACGCTGTTCCACCACGCAAGATTCGTGCATCAGCGGTCGGAACATGCGTGTGCGATCCAATGACCGCAGCCACCCTTCCGTCGAGGTAGTGGGCTAGGGCCGCCTTTTCAGAAGTCGCTTCCATATGCGCTTCGACAATCACGATCGGCGATGTCTCTGGCAATGAGCTCAGCACCGCATCGACACAGGCGAACGGATCGTCCGCATGAAGCGTCATGAACACTCGCCCGAGGACTGTGATGACGAAGATGTCTCGGGGGCGCGTCGCCGATTTGGGAATGCGAATCCAGCGCTTCCCAGGTGCCTTGAGCGAGAGGTTTGCCGGCCGTGCAATCGGCTCTGAAGGATCCTCGAGCACAGGAGTGATGCGAGGGTCACGGTACGCATGGTCGCCGAGGGTCACGCCATCGACGCCGAGGTCCCGCAACGTTCGATACAAGTCTGGGGTGATTCCAGAACCATTTCGGAGATTCTCGCCATTGACGATAATGGCGTCGGGCTTTGCCTCGCTGCGAATCTTCGGGATCGCCTGCTGGATCGCACGTCGGCCTGGCTGACCAACGCAATCACCAAAAAAAGCAAGGACAATTCCGCGTTGCATCGTTACACTCTACAAGGCGCTGCTCGGAACACCGGTTCGGTGATCTCGCTCGCTCCCGCATGGTTGAAGCAACATACAAAAAGGGTGATCGTGTTCGACATCCATCCCGACCTGAATGGGGGATCGGAGTTGTCAACAAGATTGAGGTTGTCACGCGGGGTCCATCGACAGACCTTCGCGTCACCGCTCGATTTCCTTCGGTGGGAGACAAGACCTTGCTCGCGAGCGTGGCAGCTCTCGAGATCATCGATGAACAGGGAACTGGTTCAGGGTTCCACGCCCGTCCAACGGTGACTGATCTCGACCTTGCCAAGGGGGGTGGATGGCTTGGCGCCATCTCCAAACAATCGGCTGACAACATCATGACCGCCCTCGCAGGTGAGGCGACCGACCCATTTTCATCACTGCAGCGACGATTCGAGTTCTCAACGCAGCTGTACCGATTCGATGGATCGCCTGCACGGCTCGTCGAGTGGTCCGTCGCGCAAAGCGGGCTCGATGACCCGATGGCGCGTTTCAACCGGCAGGAACTCGAGCAGTTCTATAAGCGGTGGCTCTTCAATCTCGACGCGCATCTCGTGAAACTGCTGAGTGAATTGCGCCGTGAGAAGCCGTTTATCGATCGAGTGCTCGCGAACGCCCCGCCACTGGCTGTGCGATCGGTCCGCAGGTTGCAGGGCATGGTGAAGTAGCGAGCGTTTACGACGGCTCGGCCATGAGCGCCGCCCGAGCTTGGGCCAGCGCCGCCCGCCGCTCTGGATTCACTGTTGGATAGCGAAGGTCGAGCCCCGAAAGGGTGTCGATGATGACGGCTGCGACCGCAAGTCGCGTGTACCACTTGGTATCCGCTGGAATGACATACCAGGGTGACTCTTCGGTTGAAGTGTTCTGAATCATCGCCTCATAGGCCTCGTGGTACTGATCCCAATACTGACGCTCGGCAACATCTGCGAGCGAAAACTTCCAGTTCTTTTCAGGAGTGTCAAGTCGCTCAAGAAACCTCTTTCGTTGTTCAGCTTTTGACACGTACAAGAAGAACTTTCGGATGACCGTTCCGTTTCGATTCAGATATCGCTCATGCTTGCAGATGTCGGTGTATCGCTGCTCAAAGAGGTCCTTTCCGAGCAACTGCGCAGGAATCTTCTGATGCGCCAGGATCTCTGGGTGAACACGGACAACGAGGACTTCCTCGTAGTAGGAACGATTGAAGATGCCGATCGATCCGCGCGCTGGGAGGCGCCTCGCGGAACGCCACAAATAGTCGTGATCAAGTTCTTCGTTCGATGGCGCCTTGAAGGAGTGCACTTCACATCCCTGCGGGTTGATCCCTGACATCACGTGCTTGATCACCCCATCCTTCCCCGCAGCGTCCATTGCTTGAAAGACCAAGAGAATCGACCAGTGATCCTGCGCGTAGAGCTTCGATTGCAGGTCGGCCATCACCTCGATCCCTTGCGAGAGAAGTTCCTGCGCCACGATCTTGTTCAACCCCGCTGATTGCCCGCACTCTTTCGGATCGCAGCGGTGTAGTTGAAACGCACCACCCGCTCCGACTCTGTGCCTGCTCGCGAGTGCCCCCGCGCCCTTGAGTAATTCGTTGGTGTCCATTGATGTGTTGTAGCACTCTGCGGCACTCCGCGGTTCGTTCGCACCGCTTGCTTTTGTCGATTCCAAGCACATACTGCCATCGCCGTGTACCGATCCGCTTCCACGTCGAGTCGACCTTGGCTGTGGCTGCTAGGGGCATTTGTCCTCAATAGTGCCCTCGTCGATCGTGCAGTCGCTCAGCAGGTTCGCAAGGTGGTCTGCTTCGGCGCGAATGAATCTGGGCAGTGCGAGGTGCCTTCGACGCTCGGTGAGTGCATTGCAATCGCCGCCGGTGCGAGTCACACAATGGCGATCACACTGACTGGCGCGACGGTCTGTTGGGGATCGAATGAATACGGACAATGCATGCCCCCTCAGAACTTGACAGTATCCACAGCGATTGCGTGCGGATGGCACCACTCGCTCGCGGTTGATGGCGTCGGCGTCGTGGCAGCGTGGGGGCGCAATGACTTGGGCCAGATTCAAGTGCCGCCTCTCCTTCCACCATCACTGGCGGTCGCTGGCGGAGCGTCGCACTCGCTTGCGCTCCAATCGAATGGGATCGTGCACGCGTGGGGGGCCAACGGGTCCGGTCAATCGACCGTCCCGCCTCTGCTTGGTGCATGCACACAGATTGCCGCAGGTGGGTTCCACTCGGTTGCACTCCGCGCCGACGGGTCAGTCGCCGCGTGGGGAAAGAATGTGCGCAGCGCGAGTGTTGTTGGGTCAAGCAGGGCGAGCGAATTCTTGCGCGATGCGATGAGTGCAGTTGATAGTGTCGACGTACTGCTCGCTGGAGATAGCAACACCGGGTTTGGCACGAGTGCAGATGGATCATCGGTTGAGGGATGGACGGATGGGATTGCCATCGCACTGAGCGCCTGTGGTATTCATTCGTTTGCGACTCCCTTGCTTCCAGTCTCGACCAACGGCTCAGCGCTCGGAGTTGGATCGTTCCAGTGGCCGATGACCGTTGGCACTGGGTCGACCGGTGGGGCCGAAACGGCTCACTTGATCGGTGGATTCGCAGCAGCTCCGATCGAACTCGCGATTCTTCTGGCACCGTCGCCAGAACCACTGCTCAGTGGACTTCATACGACAGGGAGTCCGTTCGATTTTGGTTGGGTTCCACGACAGTCCTACCCCTTCTACAGCGATGGAGCAGGCATCTACATCACGCCTGAGTCGCCGCTCGATGTGACGAGCGAACTGACCTACCGAGTCTTGCGCACAGCGCTTGTCGAGTCGCACCAACCCGGCAGTTACTTTCAGGGCTGGACGACGGCCGCTGGCCAGACTCTCGTACCTCGCACTGAGCGGAGCGCTCTCGCAGCTCAGTCTGGATGGGTCACGGATGAACTTGTGTTACCAGCCGATCCCTCTCGCGGTGCAGCAACCGTGCACGCAGACTGCGGAGGGAACTTCTTGCTTGGATTGGGCGGCATCGAAGGCAACATCGGATTGGGACTTCACAGTGTGTATCGGCACGTACGTGGGTTCGCCTGCCAACCCCTCGAGTTTCATGGCGGGGCCACGATGACCACGATCGCGCGCGACGTTGCGAAGATGCCGCTCTCATCTCGCAAGACGTGGCTCAGTGAACTGCGAGCGCGCCAGATCGCCGCAGGTGGCACGGGCCGCGTGATCGTCTTTATCCAAGGCGGCATCAATCAAGACGCCGGCCTTCCGGAGTCGTGGGGCACGGCCGTCCTCTCGGTGCAGTCTGCGCTCACGGAAGCATGGAACGCGATCGGCGCTCCGCCCGATGACATTGCATTTCTCGCGATGGTCTCTCACCCAGTCACGAGCAACGACTTTGAACTGAGCGCTGTTCGTGCGTACGCAAATGGGTTGCCATCGTCCCATCCGAATCTTGCGATCATCGACCTCTCGAAGTTGACCTCCGCTGATGAACTCGCCCAGAGGAACTGGTACGCAGAGTCAACCAAGCACCTCTCGTCAAGCGGATACTCCCAACTTGCGCAGCGAGTCATCGGCGACTTGCTCGAGCATTCTGGAGCATGTGATGTTCCTGCATCATGCCTGCTTCCAGGCGCGTCGAACGCGATTGCCGCCGGAGAAGCGCATACGGTCTCCCTCATGTCTGGTGGATCAGTCATCGCGTGGGGATCACCTCGCAATGGACAATGCGATGTTGCTGCTGGGCAGTCCTCGTTTGCAGGAATCGCCGCGGGATCGAATCACACGCTTGCTCTCGTTGACATCGGCACGATCTCTGCTTGGGGAGCAAGCCTCTCGGGTGCGTGCGATGCGCCTGCGTTGTTGCGGGACGTGCATCTTGTTGCGGCAGGCGCCTTCCACTCGGTGGCATCAGGAGCACCGCTGCCACCGTGCGTGGGGGACACCAATTTCGATTGGGTCATTGATTCCGCCGACCTGACGGCAGCGCTTTCAGGATGGGGATTCCCAGGCAGAGGCGATGTCACGCACGATGGCACTACAGACGGCCACGACATGGCAGCGATCTTCTCCGCCTGGGGGGTCTGCCGTTGATTCACACCCGATCGCTCCCGCCGCCACTCTTCAACCCCCCCCGCTCGTCAACACTGCTCGTCAACACTGCTCGTCAACACTGCTCGTCAACACTGCTCGTCAAAACCAAATGAACCGTACTGGGCTCGAACCAGTGACCTCCTCCGTGTCATGGAGGCGCGCTAGCCAACTGCGCCAACGGTCCGTGAAGTGACATCGTAGCCCCAGCGCAGTGAATGAGCAAGACCAATGCAACTGGTTAGAGCGATGCGAGGCAACGATCGATGCGCCTCAGCGAACTCTCTCTGCCAAGAATCGCAAGCGTGTCATAAATCGGCGGGCTCACACTTCCTCCACTCACCGCGACTCGAAGCGGTTGCGCGATCAGCCCGACGTTGCCAATTGAATCAGACAAGGGCTTGAGCGCCGCCTCGAGCGCGGGCACCGTCCACTCATCGCAACGGGCCAACAGGTCGCGCGCCGCAACCAAGTGAACGCTTCCCGCGGGAGTTCCTCCACGGACGAACTTCGCCAACGCCTTCTGATCCCACGAGAGGTCGTCATCAGGGGTCGTCAAAAAGGTGTTCGTGCGAAACAGGTCATCGAGGGTCTTACTGCGCTCGTGGCTTGCATCGCAGAGCGAACGAAACTGCGCTTCGGTCAACTTCGACATGAACTGCGGATGCATCTCGCGTCCATGCGCCGCCACCCGCGTCACGAATTCATCGCGACTCATCGCCTGAATCGCATCAAGATTGAACGCCAACAACTTGGTCCGGTCAAACTTTGCAGCGGTCTTGACCACACGCGCGAGGTCGAAGTTGGCTTTGAGGAACTCTCGGTCGAACTTCTCGACATCCCCTCCTGGACTCCACCCGTTCAGCGCGAGAAAATTGCAAATGACTTCTGGGAGGTACCCCGATCGCCGAAAGTCGTCGACGTTGATCTCTGGAAGCACCGCGCCAATGGCCTGCGCGAGTGATTGCCCTGCATCGAGCTCCAACTGGATGTTCTTGTCCTTGAGCCATGCGGTGAACTGGGCGAGATCTACCGTTCCTGGAGGGGGCGCAGTGATTCCCTTGTCAGCCACCGCCTTTCGAAGCACCTTGTCCTTGTCACGCTTCGACATCTTGGAACCATCTGGGTTGAAGATCAACGGCAAGTGTCCATAGATCGGACGACGAAAGCGCAGCGCGTCCTGCAGCACGATGTGCTTTGCAGAATTGTTGAAGTGTTCCTGCGCGCGAAGCACATGCGTCACACCCATCAATTCATCGTCGACAACGACCGCAAAGTGATAGGTCGGAAATCCGTCGGCCTTGCGAATCACGAAATCATCGACCTCGCCATTCGGCAACGTGGCATCCCCAAGAATCTCGTCGTGAATCGTGATCGGCCCCGCGCGCGTGTGAAACCGAATGACCGCAGGATCGCCTGCTGCGAGCCGACGCTTCACTTCATCCGCAGAGAGTGCGCGCGCCTGTTCGCCGGTATAGCGGAAGGGTTCATTGCGCTCCTTCGCGCGGGCCCGCATGGCTGCGAGCTCATCGGCACTCTCAAAAGCGTAGTACGCATCGCCACGCGACAGTAAGAGATCAAAATACCGCTGATACAGCTCGAGACGCTGAGCTTGAAAGTATGGACCGTTGGGGCCGCCGCCATGACCTTCGTACTGCGGCCCTTCGTCGAATCCGATGCCGAGCCAGAGCAGGTCTTTCACGAATCCGATGCTCGCGGCATCGCTCGATCGTTTCTGGTCCGTGTCTTCGATTCGAAGAACAAATCTGCCACCTCGGCCTTTGGCAAATGCCCAGCAGAAGAGTGCGGTTCGAGCGCCCCCAACGTGCAAGTGTCCAGATGGACTAGGGGCAAATCGAGTCACGACGGCCGACGGTGTTGGTTCTCTCGCGGTCATGGTGTTGATGGTGCGTCGTGGGGCATGGGGCCACGAAATCTAGCAGGATCGACCCTCCTGCTGCTGAGCCGCACCTCGGTGCAGTTCGACACCCTCCAGCGGTAAGGTGGTGCCATGACTCGACATCGTCCCCGCCGCCGCATTCATCCCGTTGGAACGGTTCCTGGCGCACTCGATGCAGCCAAGTCGCTCCCTCCCACCGCGGTGCGCATGTTTGCGTTCGGGCCAGACCGCTTTGTCGAGAAGTCGCTGAAGACTCTTGAACAAGTCCACGCGCAACGGGAGGGACTGCCAGTCTTGTGGTTGAATTTTGACGGTCCCCCTGACGCTTCCATGATTGAACAACTGCGGCGCGAGTTTGGGCTTCACCCGCTCGCGCTCGAAGATGTGTTGCATCCCACCCAGCGAGCAAAGCTCGAGCCATTCGGATCAGTCTTGTTTCTCGTGATTCCGATGCCGCTTGTCGGAGATGGCCTCTTTGCGACGGAACAACTCGCAGTCTTCCTCGGTCCAGATTTTGTCATCTCGATTCAGCAGCACGCGGGTGGCGATTGCCTCGAGGGCATCCGCGAGGGCATCCGCCACCGGATCGGACGGGTGCGGGAGAAGGGACCCGCGTACCTCACTTTTGCGCTGATCGATGGTGTTGTCGATCATTACTTTCCGCTTGTGAATGCGCTTGGAGAGCGAGTCGACGCAATCGAGGATGCCGTGGTCGGTGCGTGCGCTGCCCCCGACATGTTCGAGATTCGCGACGCGAAGCATGAACTTGCCAAAGTGCGGCAGGCCATTTGGCCAATGCGCGATGCGCTGACGGCACTTGGCACGATGGAGACCTGGTTTGATCTTGAACATCGCCTCTACCTTCGAAACGCCCTCGACCACGTGATGCGACTGATCGACATGCTCGATTCCGATCGGATGCTCGCATCAGACCTCATGGAACTCGCGATCGCGATTGCCAACGCCCGACTCGGCGAGATCACAAAGATTCTCACGATGATCGCCACGATCTTCATTCCCATTACGTTTATTGCGGGGGTGTACGGAATGAACTTCGATGTCATGCCAGAACTCCGGTGGAAGTACGGATACCTCGTCGTCTGGGCCGTCATGGGAACAATCGCCCTGTCACTACTCGTGATGTTCTGGAGGCGTGGGTGGTTTGCTCCCTCCATCTTCACTGCGGCTCGCCGGCGCGCACAACGCCCTTGAATTGCGGCAAATTCTCCACTTGCGTAGAGCGGCCGATTGTGCAACCATCTCTCAATGCCACACCCTTCCGCACTTCAACTGGACTCCGAAATGCCGACCCGCGCCTCTGATTATTTTGGTTCGCTGACCTTCAGCGGCGATGTCATGCTCAAGCGCCTTCCGCCCGATGTGTTCATGAATCTGCAACAAACAATGGAGCGCGGTCTTCCCCTCGACCGATCCATTGCGAACACCGTCGCTGCCGCGATCAAGGAGTGGGCTATCGAGCATGGAGCCACGCATTACTGCCACTGGTTTCAACCATTGACAGGGCTCACTGCAGAAAAGCACGATGCATTTCTCTCTCCAACAGGTGATGGAGGTGCCCTCGAACGGTTTTCTGGGGACGCACTGATCCAAGGCGAACCGGATGCATCTAGTTTTCCTTCAGGTGGCATTCGCGACACCTATGAGGCGCGCGGATACACGGCATGGGATGCGACGAGTCCAGTGTTTTTGCTGCGGGGGCAGGACGAGCAGAAAACGCTCTGCATTCCGACAGCGTTCGTTTCGTGGACCGGCGAAGCCCTCGACAAAAAGACGCCGCTTCTGCGCTCAATCGAAGCGGTGACCAAGCACGCGCTCCGAATCGTCCGATTCCTTGGGGACCACAAGGCGACCCACATCGTTGCCACTCTCGGCTGCGAACAGGAATATTTCTTGGTCGACCGCGAACACTTCCTCAGGCGCCTTGATCTGGTCGTCTGCGGACGAACGCTCATTGGATCGGCGCCTCCCAAGGGACAGCAACTCGAAGACCACTACTTTGGATCGATCCCTGAGAACGTGCTCGCATACATGACCGAATGCGAGCAGCGGCTCTTCGAGCTCGGAATTCCAGTCAAGACGCGTCACAACGAAGTCGCGCCAGGCCAATACGAACTCGCGCCGACCTTCGAGATTTCAAACGTGGCGGTCGATCACCAGATGACAACGATGCATGTGCTGCGAACGGTTGCGCACAGGCATGGACTGGAGTGCCTGCTGCACGAGAAGCCCTTCGCAGGGGTGAATGGATCGGGAAAGCACAACAATTGGTCACTCTCGACAAACACGGGAGTCAACCTCTTTGATCCACGTGACAACACGCATTCGAACATGCAGTTCCTGCTCTTCCTCGCGGCGGTGATTCGCGCGATCGATCTGCACGCTGACCTGCTTCGTGCGTCGATCGCAAGCGCCCACAACGATCACAGGCTTGGTGCCAATGAGGCTCCACCCGCCATCATGTCGATCTACCTCGGCGAGATGCTGACTGGCATCCTCGACCAACTTGAGCGAGGAGACACCAAGAAAGCATCAAAGGGATCAAGCGCGAACTCATCGATGGACCTTGGCGCACGCACCCTTCCACAGATTCCGCGCCACTCGAGCGACCGCAATCGCACGAGTCCCTTTGCGTTCACAGGAAACAAGTTCGAGTTTCGTGCCGTGGGATCTTCGCAATCGGTGGCGTGGCCCAACACGGTACTCAACACCATTGTCGCGGAGAGTCTCGACACGATCGCCTCTGAACTCGAACGGAAGGCGGGCGCGAACCCCACTCCAGCGAAGCTGGAGTCAACGGTGCGGGCGCTCCTCAAAGACCTTGTTTCAACCCATCGCCGCGTCTGCTTTGACGGCAACGGATACAGCGCGGAGTGGCACACCGAAGCTGCAGCACGGGGACTTGCGAACTTTCCGTCAACGGCGGATGCGCTTCCAGCACTCGTCACCAAGAAGGCTGAGAAGTTGTTCGCAGCGTATGGCGTGCTTTCGAAGCGGGAATTGCACGCGCGATGGGAGATTCAGATGGAGCAGTACTGCAAGATTGTGCAGATCGAGAGCCGAACGTTGAGTCGAATGGTTGCGACACAGATCCTGCCAGCGGCACTGCGTGCGCAAGGTGAACTCGCCGATGTGGTTGCCGCCACGCAGCATGCAGGAGTGCCCTGCCCTCAAAGCGAATCGGCACTAAGGACTCTCGCAACCCAAGTCACAAGCTTGCGAACCGCAGCTGAAGAGCTGCTTGCAGCAACGGCGCGGGATGTGTCGAACACCGAGCGGCGTGTGCGGCACTTCCGGGACGCAGTGGTTCCAGCAATGGGAGCCGTGCGTGAGTGCTGCGACGCACTCGAGGGGGTTGTCCCATCGGATCTGTGGCCGCTCCCCGATTACGCCGCAATGCTCCTCGTGCGCTAACGCCCTGCGACGCATCCCAGAGGAAACTTTGATGCCCCCGGTGCGAAACCGGGGGCATTCTTTATACTCAACGACTCACCCCAATCGAAAGCCACTATGAGCACAGCAACTCCCGTTGAAAACACAATCAAGGTCTCGGACGCTGGTCCCGCACTCAAGCGAATCGACATTTCAATCCCCGCTGCGAAAGTTTCACAGCAGATCGAGAGCGCATTCGCTGGGCTCGCCGCAGACGCAGTCCTTCCTGGATTCCGCAAGGGTCACGCGCCGCGCGGGCTCCTTGAGAAGCGCTTCGGGAACGAGCTGCTTCAGGAAGCCCGCCAGAGACTCGTCTCACAGGCCTATCAGGAGGCGCTCACAAGCAACAAGATCCGTCCCATCGGTCAACCAGAACTTGCCGCAGGCGCGATCGAACATGAGTTCGCTCGCGGCAAGGACTTCTTGATGTCGGTTGAAGTCGAAGTGATGCCAGAGTTTGAACTTCCAAAGTGGGAAGGCATCGCGCTGCGCCGTCCGATCCTCGAGATCGCAACCACTCACATCGACGAGGAAATCGAACGACTCTCCTATCGGCTTGGTGTGCCAGCGCAGATTCAAGGGCCATTCGAGCCGCTTGATCGAATGGTTGGCAAGGCTGTCGTTCGAATTGTTGGACAAGAGAAAGCGTTCTTCGAGACCGAGAACGCAATGGCGGTCGTGCCAGCAGAAGCAGATGCCGGCAAGGGACCGTTCCTCGGACTCCTCGTCGACGAACTCGACAAGGTATTGATTGGAAAGGTGGTCGGCGACGTTGTGTCAATTCAATTGACTGGTCCAGCAAGCCATGAGATCGCCGAAGTTCGAGGAAAGCCACTCGATGTGCAGTACACAATCACCGCAGCAGAGCGCATTGCGCCTGCAACTCGCGACGAAATCGCCGTCAAGATCGGAATGGAGAACGCCACCCTCTTGAATGAGAACATCAAGGGAGTGCTCGAACGACGGCGCGACGACGAACAGCGCAGCGCCCTGCGCGATCAGGTGTTCGAACGGCTTGGCGAGGCAGTTGACTTTGAACTTCCAAGCCGACTCTCAGAGGCGCAGGTCGGTCGCGAACTCGAGCGACAACGCCTCGAGATGCTCTACCGGGGAGTGGAGCCTGAAGTCGTCGAGGCGCGATTGGCCGAAACACGAAGCGCCAGTACGGACGCAACGCGTCGAAAACTGAAGTTGTTCTTCATCCTTGCCAAACTTGCTGAAACGCTCGGAGTTGAAGCGAGTGAGGGTGAAGTCAATGGCCGCATTGCGGCGATTGCACGAAGTCGCGGCATGCGTCCAGATGCAATGCGCGCTGAGCTTGAAAAAGACAATCGCGTTGGCGAAATCGCCCTGCAAGTGCGCGAGCACAAGGCGGCGGACCGCGTGATCTCGAAGGCCACGATCAGCGATATTCCTGCCGAGGATTGGAACAACGAGGCCAAGGCGAAGGCCGAAGCCGCATCACTGGGCGCATCAGCTGGCGGTGCACCTGCGCCAGTGGCGAAGCGCGATCCAAAGCCCGCCAAGGGAAAGGCGAAGTGATCGCTGGGACGCAAGCATTCGCGTTGTGCCCGCGGCTGCTCGCGAGTGTCACTCCCACTCACCTCGCTCAGCAGGGTGGCCTCACAGAGAGCACTTCGACGATTCTCCAAACTGCAGGCATCCTGGTAGGGATTATTCTCGCTGGAGTCTTTGTCGGAGCGTTCGTCCGCAGGTGGCTTGCGTCGCGCACCGACCAGCCTGTCGGTTTCACCCTCTCAGACCTGCGCGACATGCATGCAGCGGGCGACCTCACGGATGTCGAGTTTCGCGCTGCTCGCGACGCCCTCGTCGCAAGTGTGAAAAGGCGATCCACCGAAGAAGCCGCAAAGAGCTCGAAACAGCCCAGTCAACTGAAGTCGCGATGACACTCCCACAATGAACCCGCTCCCAGATCAACACGCCGTCACTCCACTCGCAGCAATTCCTGGGGGCGGAAAGGGCCGAGGCGGGCCACGAGGTGGTGGATCATTGGGTCCGAGCGGCCCTTCGGGTGGTGGAGGCGCGGGTGGCGATGGCGGCGGTGGAACGGGTGGCAGCGGAACTGGTGGAAACGGTGGAGATGGCGGATTTCGCGGCAAGAAGGTGTCGACGTGCAGTTTCTGCGGAAAGACAAGTCGTGAAGTTGGAGCGATGGTCGAGGGGCCGAACGATGTCTATGTCTGCGCGAACTGCACGGACCTGTGCCAGAACATCTTCAAGCAAGAAAAGCGCCGGGTCACCAGTGCGGCACCCGCGCTCACACAGATTCCATCTCCGCGGCAGATCAAGGAGTATCTCGACCAGTACGTGATCGATCAGAACAGCGCGAAGAAGTCGATGGCGGTCGCGGTTCACAACCACTACAAACGGCTCACGCAGATCGACAATCAGGAAGCTCCAGTTGAACTCGACAAGAGCAATGTGCTCCTCGTCGGTCCAACTGGTACCGGCAAGACACTGCTCGCACGAACGCTTGCGCGCATTCTCAATGTTCCATTCGCGATCGGGGATGCAACCACCCTGACTGAGGCGGGCTATGTCGGCGAGGATGTCGAAAACCTGCTCCTGAAGCTGCTTCAGGCAGCTGATTTCGACGTCGATGCTGCGCAGCGCGGAATCATCTACATCGACGAGATTGACAAGATCGGAAAGACCAGCGGAAACATCTCGATTACACGCGATGTGTCTGGTGAAGGCGTTCAACAGTCACTGCTCAAGATGCTTGAAGGGACCGTTGCAAATGTCCCACCCCAAGGCGGACGGAAACATCCCGAACAGCAATACATTCAGCTCGACACCACGCACATTCTGTTCATCTGTGGTGGATCGTTCGTCGGGATCGAAGACATTGTTCGACGAAGACTCGGCAAGCGGCGAATCGGATTCTCAACCGATGGATCAGCAACGGTCACCAAACTCGAAGAGGACAGCGTCATGCTGTCACAGATTCAACCTGAGGACTTGCTCGAGTTTGGATTGATTCCAGAACTGATCGGTCGCCTTCCAGTGCTCTGCTCATTGCTGCCCTTGACCCGCGCAGCCATGATTCAGATTCTGACTGAACCAAAGAACGCGCTGGTCAAGCAATATCAACACCTCTTTCGGCTTGAGAACACCAACCTCGAGTTCACTTCCGGCGCACTCGACGCGATCGCGGATCGCGCGCTCCAACGCGAGACTGGCGCCCGCGCGCTGCGCGCGGTGATGGATGAGCTCATGACCGACCTGATGTACCAATTGCCTGAGGCAGACAATGACGGAATCACCTACCTGATCGACGAGGGCTCTGTTCGTGAGGGGGCCGTCTCACTCGAGCGCGCGCGACAGCGCAAGCGCGAGACCGCATAGTCATTGCCGCAACCGAGCGCCACACAATGAGACGGTGCGACGAGCAGGTACGGCAGCGCGCCGTGCAGATCGCAGAGCGACACACCCAACGAACAGCGCGCATGGCCGCCCTCGTTGACCTCTTGTGGGAAAACTGGAGCAGTGACGGCTTGTCGTGGGTTGGTTTCTACCTCGATACTGGAGCAGTTGATGCCACGGGGAGACTTGTCCTGGGGCCGCGCCGCGACCGCCCTGCGTGCAGCCCCATTGGGATGCACGGCGCGTGCGGCATGTGTGTGATCAAGAAACGGCCCCTCGTTGTTGAAGATGTGCGGCGCCTGGGTACCCAGTACATCGCATGCGATCCACTCGATCAGAGTGAACTCGTAATCCCCTGTTTTGCACCTTCGGGATCGATTTGGGGGGTGCTCGATCTCGATAGCAGGCGACTGGGGTACTTCGACAGCGAATCCGCCGTCGAATTGAGCAGGCTCTTGCTCGGGGCGGGACTCACAACCCTCGATGAGTCACTTGCACTTTCGCCCATGTGTGTGTAGTATTCCCGACCCTTCGGAGAGACCTTCCATGCCACGAATTTGCTTTTTCACTGGAGCTCGTACTGCAACTGGCCACCGGATTACCCGCCGCGGTAAGGCGAAGTATCTCGGGGGGGTCGGTATCAAAACGACGAGTCTCACGAAGCGAAAATTCAAGCCGAATCTACAACGCGTGAAGGCACTGATCGATGGGGCTCCAGTGCGAATTCTTGCGAGCACCCGTGCAATTCGTGCTGGGTTGGTTGTCAAGCCTATTCGCCGGAAGTTTGCGTACACGCGCAAGCTTTCTGCGGCTGCCTCGTAACTCTGCTACCGAAAAACCCCACGAAACACACTGGCCGGAATGCCTAGCGACATTTCGACCGCGATGTGAGCATTTTCTTTCAGATTCTGAAAACATTTCTTGACCGGTGACGCTGCGGGGCTACAATCCCCTCGTTCGCACGGAATTCAGGCTTAGTAGCCATTTCGGATGCCAAGGCTGGCATCTCGAGGCTCGAGCAAACACCTCCCTGCGCGGCCGGATTCCCGGTGACATTGGTTTGGATGGTCCGTCGCTTCGGTGACGCCTCAGTCCGAATCATCGGTGGCTCGTGATTGGATCCAGCGGTTTGGTTTGTGGATCAACTCTCTCCTCGGGGCTCCCCTTCTGCGTTGTTGTAGTTGGCGGGGTTGCTCGTGCGTGTCGTGCGCAAGGGTGATCAAGGGTGATCAAGGGTGATGTTGACTCATCGAACAAATGAGCTGGATGCTCTGGACGGATTCAGAGCAGGCGCAGGTGTTTTTGTTATGCGTTTTTCATTCTCGTTGCAGTGGGTTTGGTTGTTCGTTTGTGCATGTCAGCAGTGTGTCAGTAGATCATGATTACCCATCGCTCAAACTCCTCAGATCGAGACCGCGTACTCGAATCAACCGACCTCGTCGCGCTTGTCGGCGAGTCAGTGGTGCTTCGCCCCAAGGGACGTGAGCATCTTGGCCTTTGTCCATTTCATGAAGATCACAAACCCTCGTTCGCTGTTGTGACACACAAGGGAAATGCTTTCTACAACTGTTTTTCGTGCGGCGCGAGTGGGAACGCGATCGACTTCATGGTTCATTTTCACAGGATGGACTTTCTGGAAGCGATGAAGTTTCTTGCGCACCGGGCAGGATTCGAGTTGCAAGGGCGCTCGTCAAGTGCACCTCGCGCAACCGACCCTGAGAGTCCAGCCGCCCTCCGTCGCGCGAATGATGCTGCGCTCCGATTCTTTCAACGATCGCTCGCCGACTCGATCAATGGGCAGGGTGCGCGCGAGGCACTCAGCGCGCGCGCCATCGACTCGCAGTCGATCGAGGCATTCGCGATTGGCGCAGCACCCGCGCAGGGCGATGCCCTCGCTCAGTATGTCGAGCGATTGATTGATCATCAGCCGGCGAATCCAGACGAACGCCTTGATGGAGCCACAATTCGTGCCTCATTTGAGGCGGCGGGGCTGCTGCGCCGTCGTGGAGGGTTGGTTGATGGATTCCGCAATCGAGTGATCTTTCCGATCGCGGACGAACTCGGTCGCTGCATCGCCTTTGGGGCGCGCGCGATCGATCCAGCCGATCAACCGAAGTATCTGAACAGTCCAGAAACAGCGCTCTTTCATAAGTCCAAGTCGCTGTATGGAATCCACATTGCCAAGCGCGCCATCATCCATGCTCGCACTGCGATCATCACCGAGGGGTACACCGATGTGATCGCGTGCCACCGTGCCGGAGTTGCGAATGCCGTCGCAACGCTCGGAACAGCGCTGACCCGCGACCATGCGCGAGTGCTTCAGCGGCTCTGCGACACAATCATTCTGATTTTTGACGGAGACACCGCTGGGCAGCGTGCGGCGGATCGCGCAGTCGAAATCTTCTTTTCCGCTCCAGTCGACCTCAAGATCTGCACTCTGCCAGACCAACTTGACCCAGACGAACTCTTGCGCCAGCCCGACGGGCGAGCTCGGTTCGATGCCGCCATCGCTTCGAGCGAAGATGCCCTGACGCACATCATTCGTGGCTTTCGCAAAGAACTCGATGCACGCCCTGGACTTTCAGCACGCCAGAGGACGATCGAGGCGATGCTCTCAAAGTTGATTGCCCTCGGACTCGGCACTCTTGATGGCATTCGGCGCCGCTTCGTGATCGAGTCAATTGCGACGTCGAGCGGCGTTCCTTTGGTTGAGATTGAACGCGCGCTTCTTGCCTCGCGCGCTGCCTCTCCTCGTACGCCAGAGGCTCCGAGTCCTGCTGCACCGCTGGCGATTCCCGTTCCAGTTGAGCGCGGCGGACGAGGTCGAGCCGAGCGCGACTTCGTGTCGATTCTGCTCGCGTGGCCCGCAGCAAGCTCTGTCCGCATTCCCACCGATGATGGCGACGCTGCGCCGCTCTCAGAATTCATCATTCCATCGATGTTTGAAGACGCGGCAGCCCGTGCCCTCTATGAACCCGTCTATCACTGGATCGAGGCTGGCAAAGGCTTCTCGATGCAGGATTTGATCGCCGAACTTGCGGATCCATCCATCAAGGCGCTCGCAATCGAGCTATACCGGCAAGGTGCGACCCGCTGCAGCGTCGAGGGTGAGGCTCGTGCAGGCTTGATCGCCGCATCGAGGGCGCTCGACCGGCAGAGCCAACGGCTCCAGTTGGCGAATGCTCCAGCTGCAACGACACCTGAGGAACTGGCTTTGAGATTGGCGCAGATACGCGCCGCCGGCCCGCGACCATCCGCCATCGCTCGGACGGCGAGGAGCGCGCCATGATCGTGCGTCAACGACTGATTGTCTGTTTGGTGTTTTCTTCATCCACCCCTTCGACTGGTCGGGAATTACCGCCCAAGGAGTATTGACCGTGAGCCTTCAACTTCAAGAATTGCATCCTGTGCTTCGTTCGCTCGTCCATGCTGGCCGCAAGCGTGGTTGGATTAGTTACGAAGAATTGAATACCTGTCTGCCCGATGACTTTGTCGATCCATATCCGCTCGACGAGCTGTTGGTGCTTCTGTCGCAGCTCAAGATCAAACTCATCGACGAGAATGAGATGCGCACTGAGCAGCATCGTGCGTTTCCCGCACAACTGCAGACCGACCTTCGCTTCCTGCGCGATACGGACAAGAAACCAAAGCGTGGACACGCGGTCGGCACCGCAAGCGAACCAGTCGTCGCGCCCCCCCCCGTTGCGGCCATTCGGCGCCCGCTTGTCGGAGCGGCCGCAGCTGCGGTCGCCGCTGCGCGAACGAAGATGCACCAGCAAGACTCTGGGGGAGCGAAGGGTGCCGACTCGTCGCCATTCGACGATGACGGACTCGACGACGATGTGCAGAGTTCACTCGAACTGGCGATCGCTGAACCAACCCCAGTGCGGATCGACGATCCCATTCGCATGTACCTCACGCAGATGGGGTCGATTCCGTTGTTGACACGCGAAGAGGAGATTCGCCTTGCGAAGAAGATCGAGATGAGTCGGTACATCTTCAGGCGCATGGTGCTCGAGAGCGACTACTGCGCGCGCCAGGCCGTCGAGATTCTGCAGCAAGTGCACGAAGGAACGCTTCCTTTCGATCGAACGATGCGGATCTCAACTGCCGAATCGAATGCGAAAGACCGGATCGCAGCGCGCATCCCGTACAACCTCGCGACTGTCCGCACGAAGCTCGACCAGAACAATGACATCTGGTCGCAATTGGATGGAGGACATCCAACGCCCGAGCGCGCCGAGTCGCTTCGACAGAAGCTCTGGGCCAACCGCCGACGCATCGCAACGCTGCTTGAAGAGTGCTGCCTGCGCACGGGTCGCATTCAGCCACTGATGCGCAAGTTGAGTTCAGTCAATCGAAAGTGCGTTGAACTGCTCACGCTGATCGATCGGGCGGCGAAGAATCCCGAGCGCTACGACGTTGAGGATGTCCACGTCATGCGAGAGGAACTGGACGGACTGCGCAATCTTGTCTTGGAAGATCCAGCCGATCTTGCACGGCGTGTCCGGGCGATTCAGTGCATCTTCGTCGAGCATGAATTGGCAAAGCGCGCGTTGTCTGGTGGCAATCTGCGGCTCGTCGTCTCGATCGCAAAGAAGTATCGAAACCGAGGGCTTCCATTTCTTGACATTATTCAAGAGGGGAACACGGGTTTGATGCGAGCTGTTGACAAGTACGAGTACAAGCGCGGCTACAAAGTCTCGACCTATGCAACATGGTGGATTCGGCAGGCGATCACGCGAGCCATTGCTGATCACGCACGCACGATCCGCGTACCTGTGCACATGATTGAGACGATGTCGAAGTTGCGCAACATCCAGAAGCACCTTCTGCAAGAACTTGGCCACGAACCGAACCATGACGAAATCGCCGCCAAGGCGAAAATGCCCGTCGAGGAGGTCAAGCGGGTGCTGAAGATTTCACGCCACCCTATCTCGCTCGATCGTCCGGTGGGTGAGAGTGAAGACTCGCACTTTGGAGACTTCATCGAGGATGAGCGTCAGGAGGCTCCGAGCATTTCAGCCGGAAGCGAGATGCTGCGAACACGCATCAACGATGTCTTGAAGACGCTGACCTACCGCGAGCGCGAGATTTTGAAGTTGCGCTACGGAATCGGCGATGGCTACACCTATACGCTCGAAGAAGTCGGGCGCATCTTCAAGGTGACCCGCGAGCGAGTGCGCCAGGTCGAAAGCAAGGCATTGCGCAAACTGCAACATCCAGTGCGCCGACAGCGGCTGACAAGTTTCATGCAGCCAGGCGACGGAAACGAAGCGGAGATCACTTCAGTCACCGAGTGATCGGTGCTCTCGCAGCGTCGTGCGTCACGAAGGCGTGGCGGTGCAGGTGTACTTCCAGGAGATGAACTCCTCGACCCCCCACCGCCCGCCTTCGCGTCCATAGCCGGACCAGCCACGTCCACCAAACGGGGCCGATGCATCGCTGACGACCGTCGTATTGACGCCCACGATCCCGCAGTTCAGTTGCCGCGCCATCCGTTCGATGCGCATCGGATCAGCAGAAAAGACATAGCCAGCGAGCCCAAAGGGACTCGCGTTGGCTTGGGTCACCGCTTCCATCTCGTCGTGAACGCGCACGATCGGAGCAACGGGACCAAACGTCTCTTCGCGGCAGCAGAGCATCTCGCAAGTGGCATCTGCGATCACCGTGGGAGCGAAAAAGCGATCGAGACACCCTGACACTGGCACAGTCGATCCTCCGGTGAGGATGCGGCCTCCTCGTGCACGGGCATCGTCGACATGCAAGCGAACCTTGTGCACTGCGGCGTCACTGATGAGCGGGCCGATCCGAATCCCAGGAGTGACCCCTCGCCCGATTGGTAGTTCGCTTGAGGCTCGCGCAAAGCGCTCAACAAACTCGTCATAGACCCGATCTGCGACGAAGAACCGGTTTGGCGAGATGCACGTCTGACCTGTGGCGCGGAACTTCCCGGCAACCGCACCTTCGACCGCGGATTCGATCTCTGCATCCTCGAGCACGATGAGCGGTGCGTGTCCCCCGAGCTCGAGCGAGAGCCGCACGAGCTGTTGCGCTGAGAGCTCGATGAGCCTCCGACCGACGGCGGTCGAGCCTGTGAACGAAAGCGCGCGGACTCGTCCATCTCGGAGCCATGTTTCGGCGATGACCCCCGGAGTGCCCGTGATGATGTTGACCACTCCATGGGGCAATCCACACTGCACAAGGGTCTCACCGAGAGCGAGTGCTGAGAGCGGCGTCAGATCGGATGGCTTGGCGACCAGTGTGCATCCCGCGGCGAGCGCAGGCGCGCACTTGCGCGCAAGCATCGCCAGCGGAAAGTTCCACGGTGTCATTGCGGCGACTACGCCGACCGGCTCTGGCAGAGCCTGTCGAATTCGCAGCGGCTGATTCGACGCGATCGTCTCGGACGCGAGCCGAAGCGCCTCGTGCGCCGCAGAAGTAAAGAAATCTGCGCTGTAGTGCACCTCGCCCAGCGCTTCCTCGATGGGCTTCCCGTTCTCGCTTGTGATGATCTGCGCAAGTTCGTGCGAACGCTGGCGCAACGAATCCGCCACCCGCACGAGCAGCGCAGACCGCACTTGAACCGATTGGGAACGCCACAGGTCGAGCGCCCCGTGTGCCGCGTTAAGCGCCGACAGTGCGTCGTTGGTTCCGCCACACGGAACGCGCGCGAACTCGATGCCTGTTGCTGGATCACACACACCACTCGTCCCGCCACACCGTGCGTGCACCCACTCGCCTCCGACGAGATTTCGACACTCCATCGCGGGAGCGTATCAACGACCACCGTCACGATGGCTACACTTTTCGCATGGCAAAGGCCGTTGTCGATCCCAATGAACTGCGACGATTTGCGGGAGACTTGCGCAAGTTCAATCAGGACCTGCAGTCTGGCATTTCAACCATTGGCGGCCGGATGAACACACTCTCACAAACCTGGAGAGACCAGGAGCAGCAGAAGTTCGCCGAAGAATTCGAGCAAACGCTGAAGGTGCTTCAGCGACTGATGAAGGTCAGTGAAGAGCACATCCCCTTTCTCTTGCGAAAGGCTGACCGGATCGACGAGTATCTGCAGCAGCGGTAGCGGCGGACGCGAGGGATCGCACGATGGATGGTGGTGCACATCTTCGCGACACGAACACGCTGATGGCCGCGAAGGCGATCATTGTCAAGGCGGGACAGTCGTTTGCGACCGCGATTGAAGAGGCGCACTCAGATGCCGAGCGCTTTGGAATGTGGCTCGACGGCGATGGTCAGGCGCACTGGGAACGACAGCGGCGACTACGAACTGAGAAACTGAACATTGATCGCGCAGCACTCTTTCGCAAGCAGATCCAGATGACCGCCGATGGGAGACCACCATCGACCGTCGACGAAAAGAGGGCTGTTGTGCGAGCTGAAGCTGCGTTGCACCAAGCCGAGACCTATCTACGCAATCTCAAGAGGTGGCGAATCGAGTATCAACGACTGCTCGCGCAGTTCCGAGCGGGCATGAACCCGCTTTCGCATTATGTTGATCAAGTCGTCCCCTCATCGATCGCGTCGCTGAACAGGATGGCGCAGGCGATTGATGGATACATCGCAACAACGGTCGCGCGTACCGTCGACTCTGAATCCGACCACGGGCTGCGCGTCGCTGGCTCAGATCCCCCGCCAACGGACACGCACACGTCGATGAGGCGCGGCACCGCCAGTGACGAGGACCACCCATGAGTGATGCCAGCAGCAAAGCAAAGTTAAAGGACACTCTCCGCACGATGCACGAACAGTGGAGTGGAGTGAAACTGCAGTGGCGAGATGCAGCGAGTGACGCTATAGAACGTGATGCAATTGAGAGCGCGGACGATCCGGTTCGGATCGCAATCTTGGCTCTCGAACAGATTGGCGACGCGATCGCGCGCGCGCGACACGACTGCGGCGCGCATGAGTGCTGACTCATACACTGCGAAGATGCCTACCACCGCCGCCGCATTGACGACTCCGCTTGGCGGAGATCTCAGCGCGATGACGCTTCGGGTCATGAACATCCTTCGCGATGCGCCGGCGGCCCGCGTTGCCGCACTCGGACAGCTCGCGGAGGCCACGCGGGCTGCCTACGACAGCGAAACGACAAAGCACTCCACGGCGATCCGAACCATCGAAGACGAACGCGAGCAGGCGCGGACGGTGGCCATTGCACGACTCCAGTCGGTGCGAACAGACGCTGATGAACGCCTTGCCCGCCAGATTGCGCGTATCGACGGGAGCCTCACGGAGGCGCTCAAGACTGCACAACGTGACCATCTCAACAAGCTGGAGGCACTCGAGCGCACTGCGGAGGAGATCGAGTGGACCGCTGACACGATGTTCGAGTCGCAAGAGTCACGGCCACGGATTGAGTACGAGGAACTTCGAGCGCACACGGATCGCATGCTTGCATCGGTCGCCGAGCAGGTTGAAGCTGCCGAATCGCTGCTGCTTCGAGCACGGATCAAGATGCCAGCGATTGATGAGCCACCGCCCGACGACTGTTCTGGTGGTTCAAAGGAGCTTCTTGCGAGCCAAGTGGACCGCGCGGGCGACATCGTCACTCGCCTGCGTGGCGAGACGCGTGCTCGCATGTTTCGGCTTTGGCTCGTGCACTGCGTCGCGGTTGCAGCCTGGGGTGGAGCGGGTGCCGCGATCGCATGGATGAGCGGCCACTGGTTCGCGGTGTCGCTTCCACTCGGCGCGTCCATTGGCGCGGTCGTTGGGCTCGGCGCACAGGTTGGGCTTTACTTGTGGGCAGGCCGGCGCTTGTTTCTGGTCGCTGCCGAGTTAGGAGCGGTCGACCTTGCTGCGCGCCATGCAGCACAGACCGGGCTCGAACTCGGACTTCGAAGGCGCCAAGAGCTTGAGCGGTCAATTGTCGCGCAACACCGAAGCGAGCGCGCGCTTGCGCAGCGGCGAGTCAAGCCAGCGAGCGCCGAACTGGAGGCTCAGCACTCCAGGCAACAGCATGTCATTCGGGAGAACGCATCGACCCTTCGTCGCCAGTCAATCGCGCAGCACACGGCCGCGGTGACTGCCGCTGAGCGTGCATGCGCCGAGGCGCATCAGGCGCTGCACGCAACTTCCGATCAGAACATCGCACAGGAGCATGCGCGCCACCACGCCAGCGAGCAGGAGATCGTGCGTCGAGACGGCGAAGCCCGCGAAGCGATCCTGTCCACATGGATCGAGGCGCGAGATCAGTGCGTGCGCGATCTACGGGAGATTTCGAACGCCGACAAGCGGCTTTTCGCCAGCTGGACCGATCCAAAGTGGGAGTCGTTCGACGG